>Ga0209287_10001072_pt1 | contig 14357 bp, 34 predicted proteins | sample PPLLak3cmMay2015_2_FD_187255 | JGI IMG/M metagenome (GOLD analysis project Ga0209287, IMG submission 187255) | Freshwater sediment microbial communities from Prairie Pothole Lake near Jamestown, North Dakota, USA - PPLs Lake P8 Core (1) Depth... | ecosystem: Environmental > Aquatic > Freshwater... | reverse complement strand
CTATTTAAGTCTGATCCCTTTTTCTATCCACAACCAACTATTTAAAGTGCAACAAATACTACTACGCCTGTCTTGGAGGTAATATTGCGCTCCTGTAAGCCACACCTCCCTAAAGATATACTATACCATGAAATTTATTCCATCTCTTAATAGAGGACCTATATATGGCTAAATCATTCCTACAGAAGAACAATGAAAAGATACATGGTGCCTTGATCTTTAATCTACCTACCAGAGTAACCTGTCCAGGCTCTACTAAGTGCTGTCGTGACATCTGTTACGCTAAGTGCCAAGAAAGACTCTATCATCATGTTATACCACAATATAGAGCCTCTATGTATGAGGTGGCACAGAGTTCCAAGTTCAAAGATATAATCAAAGCAGCTCTTACCTTAGAGACTCTTACTACAGAGATAAGAGCCTTACGTATCCATGAGTCTGGTGACTTCTTTTCCCAAGACTATTTAGACGCTTGGGTATCTATCATTAGAGACTTTCCATCCGTCAGCTTTTGGGCTTATACCAAGTCTTATATGTTGGATTTCTCAAAGGCTCTTAAACTCAAGAACCTTAACCTAAGATACTCAGTAGATCCCACTACAGAGCATCTACCTAAACAGAAGATGGCAAGGGCTGTTGTAGCTACTGATAGGCCACGAGGCTCTATAACCTGCCCAAGTGCTCTAACAAAGAAACATACAATCAAGTGTGTAAGAGATTGTCGGCTCTGTCTAGATACTAGCAAGACGATCCATTTTCCGCCTCATGGGATATACAAGGGTCACTTTGCAAAATATGAGAACAATGAATTAGATTAGGATAACATAAAACAGAAGGAGGAATACTTATGAAAGTGTTGAAAGACATAGGAATAGTACTTACAGAGGAAGAATTAAGTAGAATAGTTCTGAATCATTTAAGAAAAGAAGGGGAACTCCCTGAGATGGAGGGAACCAGCTTTGATAAAGTCAGGACACAAATAAGATATAGAGATGATGAATTATATGAGTTCCGTGTCACCTTGGAGAAAGGATCAGTCGATGAATGACAAGTCTAAACAGTTAGTAGCTCTCATACAGATGAAAGTCCCAGCCAAAACTATAGAAACCTACCTAAAAGAAGAGGGAATAAGTCTACAATCCGCTATAAGAGATTGTATCACAGATATAAGAGATTGTATCACAGACCTTTTTCATTATGCCGATGATAATGGTCTGGATGTAAAGACTATCTCAAAAGGAGCTTTAGAGGTATTCAAAGAAGAGAAGAAGTTGAATAAATCGTACTCACTATCCAACCAAAAGGATAACAATATGAATCAAGTCGAAATCTATTTCCATGACCTCACCCCTGTTGCACAACAGAGAGTCCTTCATGCCGCAGGGTTGAAGAATGCCTCAGAGGGTAACTTAGAGCTGTCTCCCTTGGCTATCCTGGACTATGAGAAAGAAGAGTATACCCCCCAGGTGAATGATACTGTGGATGTATCTGATCCCCCTGATGGTAATTCGGATTGGTCCCACGGATTCCGAGGGACTGTAATTGAGGTCAATACAGAAGAGGGTTATGCTACTATCCTTGATGGGGATAGTATGTATTTTGATATAGATTTCATCTACTTAACTAAATCTGAAGAATGATAGCTCTATGTATCATAGGCGGGGTATTACTCCTCGCCTTTTTAGTGTACCTCATTATTACAGATGGTAAGAGAATAGATGATATATATAAGATTACAGATGATATATATAAGTCTGACTCAAAATACAAAAAATTTGATGATTACTATAACTGAAGGAGAATAACATGGGTGCAGGATATGTACAATTCGCAAAACCGATTGTTCTGGCTGATATTCTAAAGGACTTACAGAAACGTATAGACCATCTCCAATGTCGCTATGATACCTTTCACAAGCTGATCCCTGTACTCAAGAAGTTCGAGGGGAAGAAAGTCACCAAACGCATAGAAACCGCTCTCAAAGAAGCCTTCCCTGATGACGAAAGGATCTGGCTAAGAGATATAGCCAACATGACCTATATAAATGTCATTGGGAAAGGCAAGAGTTATGATGAGAAAGAATCCTTCTTCGTATGTTATAGCTCTTCAGATACCTATGTTGAGGAGGATTTTACCCATAAGCACAATGGGGATATAGAAGGTATCCTTGAAAGCATCAAGAAGCTCAAGAGTGGGTTGGTCGAAGCCGGAAACTTGGTATACAGATATAACACGATACTCAAGGATGCCCAGGTACTTGTAGAGGTTGCGGGGAAGGTCGGTATGGAGTATGACTTTGACATCATCAGTCGAAACAAATAACTAATCACTCTGAAAGGGTCCTCAAAGTTATGAGGGCCTTTTCTTATATCTAACTAAGGAGATAAATGAATGAAACAGTTCAATATCCGGTACAATATCGGTCATGCAAAGTATGTTGTTAATTATCACGATGGCAATAAGAAACATCCTGATGGAAGTAACTTCTTTGATATAAGCATATTCTCAAATAAAAAGAAACTGGCAAAGTTCAAAAATGATCTAAAAAGAAACGGGTATATAGAACTCTAATAAAAATCTAACTAAGGAGACTCTATCATGGCAAATAAAAAGGAGTATGTGATTTTTGGTGGTATAGACTTTTTAGACAAACAGCCTGTGTTCTGGAACAATGAAACAGGGTGGGGTTTCTTATGTACCGCTGATAAATATACAGAGGAACAAAAGAAGTTGATAGAAAGATTACCAAGATACAGTGAGCATTCCACATCAGTATGGGTTGAACTCTAACCAAGGAGACTCTATCATGGCTAAGGACTTTTGTACAGTAATAGTTTATGAGAACGGATCTATCAAACGTGTTATCCTCGTTGAAGGGGAAGAGACTCTATCCAATGTAGGAAGAGTAGCCGAAAGGGTATTCAAAGATACACTTACAGAAGAATTAGGGCATGACTATAAAGAAGACTTCTCTGAAGAAGATATAGAGGATGCTTGTGATGAGGGATGTATACAAAGTAACAACAATACAACAGAAATCTATATCGTATGGCCTGAAAAAACTATCAATGCCGATAAGGAATGCCGATAAGGAGTAACATGAAAACCATAAGCGTACATAAAGACTCTATCATCCCAGGTGATACTATTGTTTGTCGGGATGGTCAGACCAGAACAGTCACCCCCGAATACATCAAAGAGGATTCCTTCATGGGTCGATCTATCTTTGGTGATTGCTATAACATAGGGACTATCAAAGTACAAAAAGTTCTTCTACGTAAGGAGTAATATGAAACCTCTTCCTAATTATGTATGGTTTAATAATGCCTATTGGAGAGCCTGTGAAAGATCCCTCTTTGGATATGGTTATTATAAACTAACCTCTAATCTGAGGTTCCACCCTAAAGGGAGTTTTATTACTAAAGATCAAATGCGTTCTCATCTATATAGAAAACAGGCTTTAGAAGTTGTTGGAGAACCTGTAAAAAATGTACAGATAGTTGATGCTAAACCATATCAGGAGGTAATGAACCATGCCTAAGAATCCATTAGAAAAGAAGTATCTGAGTCACAAAAGGTACTCGTTGTCCCTTTTGTGACTCAGATGAACTTAGAGGATGTGGTGATATAGAAACATTTGATAGTGCTATAGCCGAACAATATATCAAATGTATGGCCTGTAATTCTGAATGGACAGACCAATACAAACTTATAGGTATAGATGTAATATCCATTTGTACAAAGGAGCAATCATGCCCAAATACAAAGTCCATGTCTGTCGTACCGCCTACTCTCACCTCGATATAGAGGTAGAGGCTAACGATCCCAATCAAGCTATAGATAAGGCTCTTAATGAAGCAGGAGACCGTTCATTCCCTACAGAGACCTCTTCCGAATACACAGAACAAGGTATCACCGAACTCGAATAAGGAGGCTATATGAAATTTCAATGTACGCATACTCAAACAATTACTAAAGTGGTTGAGATAGAGATAACCGCTAAAAACTTAAAGGAAGCCGAACAGATTAATGACGATTGGCAAATCGAACAGGGAAATATAAAGAAAGTAAAAATACTTAATACAGAAGTTCAACATGGAGATTATGACCAATCAACTTTAAGGGAGATCTAATCATGCCTAAGAGTAAACTCGATATTGGTCAGCTTATCCAGGAATGCACAAATACCCTCTTCCTCGATATTGATCAGCTTCTCCAGGAATGCACAAATACCCTCGTCCAATGGGATGGAGAATCCATTGCTGAGAAAGCCCAGGAAATCCTCGGTCATCCAGTCAAATACCTGGGTGATTCCATGTTCCAAATCAATGAAGATAAGGAGATCTAATCATGCCCAAATACCAAGTATCTGTCCAAAAAAATCTCTACTGTACCGGAACAGTAGAAGTATCAGCCAAAGACCCTGATGAAGCTATCAAAAATGTCAGGGGAAAGATCAACAAAGGGACTCTCCAAACTACTGATGTAGATTGGGATGATCCTGAGTATGAGGATGGTTCCTTCGATATTACAGGGGATGTGGATTAAACGAGGTGGTGCAGAGAATGGCTAACTAAAAACTAGGCTCTATTTAGGTAGAGCCTAGTTTCATTACTTATGATAGGAGACTCTATGAATATGAAGCTAACCAATAAACAGATAGAAAATAGAGCTGAAGTATTGAAAACTATGATAAAGGTCAAAATAAAGAATGAGCAATGGTTAACTTTCAGACAGGCAGTTGATGAGGTATCCGAAGACCTTGAAAATGATCCTATATTACTTAAATATATCAATGCCCTGGCAGCATCCACTACAACCTGATAGGAGACTCTATGAAATTCGCATACTACAATAGCCTTAAACCAGGCGCTAAAAAAGCCTTCGATAGAGGTAATGGTACTTATCGAAAATATAAAGTAGATGGCAAATACCTTTCGACTGATAAAGAAACCATACTCATTATCAAAAATAATAATCCTATCATTAGAGCAAAAGTAATTTAAAACTTCCACATAAGGAGACTCTATGAATACCCCCAAAACTTACAAAGCCTATGTCAAAGATTGTATAGACTCTAAAACCATCCCCATGACCAGATACCTTTTTAATAAACTACTCAAAAGACTCAAAGAACTTACAGCCTATGCCTTAAGCCTAAAACTAGACCTATGGTATACCACCGGAGATATGTTACCCATCTGGGTATCTAATGATACAGGGGATGAACTTACTTCATCCGATAATACAGAATACATCTATGCATGGCTCAATGGTTATGAATGTGCAAAGGAGACTCTATGAAAAGACTAAATGAAATGTCCTCGGCTGAACTTGATAAGCTCAAAGAAAGAGGATACTATTTCTCCTATAGTTTCACAGCCATCAAAAAAGGCTCTAACACCATCACCAATAACATCCCCTATGATGGTGATGAATCCTCTATTGAGAATAGAGATATAACTATCCAATCTATCCAAGACTCCCTAACAGATAAAGGGTACTCCTTTACCCCAGTATCCAAATTTATTCGGTATGCAAATACTACCATAAAAGAAACCTTAACCAAAGAAGCTAATATCTGGTTCAGATCACTATCCATAAACGAACAGAATCATTACCTGGATAAAGACTTCCCTAATAGATCCCGTAACCTTGTTATACAGAACCCAAATAACATCACCGAAATGTATCTAATCAATAAGGAGACTCTATCATGAAACCCAAATCTATCCATATCCTTCTCACCATCACAGATGAAAATAACTATGGAGATGTCCTCCTCGTAACCTCCAATAAGAATCGGGCTATGCTCCTCAAAGATAGTGTCAATGCCCGTGAACCTATCCCTGGTCTGGATTATCTTTGTCTGGCTGAGTTTAATGAGGCTCAAGTAATAACTCTTCCACTTAACCAAATCATACAAAATGTTGATATGGATAATGAGGGATTCCTTAAATGGTTCGCCAAATCTGGAAAATCTACCAAACTCAAACAACATTACAAGACCTATCAAGAGAATGGTGGAGATTTAGCCTATGGATTCTGGGCTTTCTCCTACTATAAAGACTTCATAAAATAAAGAACAAATACTACTACGCCCTGCCCCAGGTAAGTCTGGGGCCTTTTCTACCTATAAGGAGACTCTATGAGTGCTATTGATCCACTAACAGGACTTATCTTTGATGATTATACTGAGAATGAAGTTGAATACTCACATTGGACTCAACTCTGTGAAAAACATGCTGTACACTCATCCCCTACCCTTCAAGAAATGGCCACAGAAGGTTCTATTTGTGGGGTAAAAGGATGTACTGAAAAAGCTCTGTACTATTATGACTTCAATCTTAAACAATAGGAGACTCTATGCTCAAAATTATAAAGGAAGATGATAGTCCTATTATCTGGGATGAAAAGGGTACTCCCCCTTCCAGTGTCTACCTTGAAGACTCTAAAGGGCAATGTATCGCTCAGGTACTATGCTCTAATGCTGAAGAACAAGACTCTATGAGCCGACTTCTATCCGCTAGTACAGATATGAAAAAGATCCTAGAAGATATAGTTCCTATGGATAACCAAGGAAGTATAGAAAGTATCAAACTCAAAATCAAACCATTACTCAATTATATCAAAGGAGAATAACTATGAAACCTAAATACTTTAAGTATCTAGACATATCTACAGCTCATATGACTAAGCTAGATAACGAACGCCTCAAAGATGGCATATCTGCTGTTATCTGTATCCCTTATGAGTATGGATATCGTATCCATATCTCAAAAGAAAACCATGAAGAGATACTTATGTATATGAAAGAGGCTGGACTAAGCCCTGATTTTATCAAAATCATCGAATGGGCACACAAAGAGGGGATGGATTGGGTAGAATTTGATGCCGATGGTACAGTATATCCACACCTCGAACAACATACTTGGTAACAACTTTAAACTACCCCTACCATTTATTACATTATCCTAGCATTGTTCCTCCAAACAATCAACCCCTACCCCCCTCGTATTTGGGGTGGGGGTTTTTTTATTCCATCCATATACGAAGGATACCCTATGAAAATAAAAAGAGCGGAAGTATTAGAATCTGCCCTCGATGAAGAAAATGGTGAGATCATTGTCAAATCTAACCTACTAATCGAAGTAGAAGACGAATCCAAAACATCTTATATCACAGAAATACCTATCATATCTCATCCCGTACTTACCTGGGATATCTTAGATGTGAAAGAAAAAGAAAGACAGATCAAAAAATCCCTCAAAGGTCGATCCTACTAATGAATAAATATACATCTAAAGAGATTAAAGCCCTTATGGAGCTATCGAAAGAGGGAACCCCTATCTATGAACACTTATTAGAGAAAGGGTGTACTGATAAGGCTCTTAAAGACCTACTTCTAAAGTTACCTAATCAGGTAGAATATAAAGTCGTATATGAATTACCTCTTAAAGAAGTACCTAAACAAATAATGAACAATCGGATACAAGGCTTTATTATGTGGAGAGCAGAGATCGGTAAGTAGTACCCCCTATCATTTATTCCTCATTCAGCTCCACCTGTGAACAGATTCTTTATACCTACCCTATCTATTTGATGTGGTGCAGACGATGGCGAACTAAAAAAGGGTCCACCTGTGAACAGATTCGCTATTCTCAAATCACGATTAAAGGCTCTATACATCAAATCCGCCCACCAGTGAACAAATCCAGCCCTTTCATCCGGTCATATATGAGGGTCTAACTACTTAGACCCTCCAAATCCGTCCACCAGTGAACCTAAATCGAACAAAAGGAGGCTCTATCCTATGAAATATGCCTCTAAGTATGGTAGAATCTTCTACCATGACCTACATATAGTCAAAGATTATATAGAATTTGTAGACTCTAACCATCCCATATATACCCTATCCCCTACTTGGATAGTAATAGATCATATCAAAGCATCCGAATATCATAAAGGGTATGGCTCTCTTTTATTAAATGAGTTCCTTGAGACTCTACCCAAATCTTGTGGGGTACTAGCTAATCCTGTTAGTACAGACCCAGAGGGGCTATCCCAAAGCGTATTAGAACAATGGTATATCAAGCATGGGTTCTTGTCTATACCTCTTACTGAAGGCTCTATGTACATTATTTTACCTATAGTAAGGATATATAGAATAATCAAACCACCTCAACAAGGATCTTATCATGTCTAAATGTGGCTCTTGTGGAAATTTACTAGTATACTACATAGGATATATAGGTACCGTATGTAACCTATGTGGTAAAATGTGTCATGCTACATGCCTGATTTATCCCCCTAATATAAATAGCTCTCTACCTGGTGTTAATGAGGATATAAAAAATTTAAGGGGGTGGATCTGTTTATCTTGTATATCTAAAATAGAAATACAGATAATCAATACCATACCCCTACAGAATCTACCTAAATTTATCAACTGTAACTTCTATAAAAATGAGAGTAAGGCAAGGCTCTTAGAAAGGATGTCCAATAATGAATGACTTATACGAACTTAATGAGCTTCTTAGAGCTGCTAAACATGATAATTGTTCCTCCTGTGGGGAACTATCTAATAATTCTAAGTTCATGTTTTGCTCTATTTGCCATACTGAAGTTTGTGAGCTATGTCTTATATGGTATCCAATTGATACCCTACCTACTCAATTTAAACCTTATCTAAATTCTATTAATCCTATAGATAAGAAGGTAGGTATCTGTAAGTTATGTCGGGTTGCTACGGAAGCTCGATTCGTTAAAGATATACCCCTTAAAGATATTCCTAAGTACATCAACTTCCCTTTCATACACGAATCTAATAAGGCTCTATTACTTCATAGGGCTTCTTTATAAAGACTCTATTTGAAGTGGTGCAGAGAATGGCTATTTAAAAACAAGACTCTTACTTATAGACCCTATTTATAGATGGTTCAAAAACAAGGCTCTATCTCTATTTGGAAAGGCTCTATCATGAATAAGGCTCATCTCTTCGATAACAAAAAGTATTATCTCATTGATCTGGAAACTCATGTTGTTTTTACACCTGGGTATGATAACCATACAGAGGCTATTAATAAGGCTATAGAGGTTAATAACATCCCTACCCCTAAGAATAGGCTACCATTACATGTAGGTATCGTGAATGGGCTTCCTATCAACAAAGCGGGATATAAGAGTACCATACCCCTATGTTGGTTGAGAGATTAAGGCTCTATAAGTAAGTGGGATAAATCCCACTTTATTTATTAGACTATAATAAATGATTTACATAAAGTGTGGAGGCTCTATTATGAGGGATAAGAGATGTCGGAGGTCAGATATACTTATGAGTATAGGGATAGTTCTTATTATAGGTTTTATCTTAATGAGTATAGGTTCTCATTCTATTGAGACGGAACTTAAATACTTTGTGAGACTGTTCCTGGGGATTATTGCTAAGGGGTGTTTGATACTTAGGTGAGACTCTATCTCACTTTGAGACTCTACCACTGGTGAACGGATTCTATTAGGGCTCTCTTAACAAAAAAGAACTGCGTAAGTCCTTGTAATTCAATGACTTACAAAGATGAGGCGAGGCGTGGGCGATATTACAGTTCCACCTGTGAACGGATTTGGCTTATTTCTCCTATTTGTCAAGCTCACAGAAATTCGGCTTAGAGCCAGTAAAATTCGAGGCTCTAACAACTGGATCGGCATATGGTCTATGGAACGCCTAAAGACCGTGAGGTAAAAACGGCAAGGGATTAACAAGGAACCCTTAATTTAGAAACATCTAATTAAACTTATTTTAAAGTGAGGTATTACATGGCAACGATACGAGAAGTACGTAATCCTATGCAGGGATACAGGAAGAATTACTGTGTAGCAGGAGAACTAACGCTACCTGTTATAGTCCAAGTTATGTTTCTTGAAGGAGAGTTAAAGCCATTAGAGATAGTCCATGCAAGGGGATTAATGAGAGAGGGAGGATCATCCTTTCAACTCCTTATACGTATAGCAGAGCGAATGAATGAGAAGGGAATAAGTTACAGGGAATCCTATTTAGAATTAAGGAATGAAGGAAGTATTTAGAGTAGGCTAAAATAAGTTGTTATAAAATAGAGGGTCAAAAAGTATATTATACTAATATCTAAATCTCCTTTTTGAGAGGACTAATAATATGGCACCAGCCCTACGGTCAAAAGAAAGGGTATCAGAGAATGGGGAGGTATTTACCCCCGACCATATAGTAGATAAGATGAATGCTCTAATCCCCGATGAAGTTTGGAAAGACCCTGAATACATATTTCTTGAACCTACTTGTGGTGATGGTCAGTTCCTTGTTAAGATACTTGAAAAGCGTATAGAGAATGGGATACCATTAGAGGATGCTTGTAATACTCTTTTTGGGATGGACATAATGTATGACAATATTATCCATAGCCTTACAAGGGTATTGGAGATATGTAAGTCTCAGATGCTTAAAGAGGGTATGATACATGGTACAAAAGAGTGGGAAGAGAGAGCTATTAGGATTATGGGTATTGTCTTTAATAATATATACAGAGTAAAAGATTCTCTTGTAGAGATAAGAGAAGGAGACTTTGATAAGAAGAAATTTTTTGATTATGACCCTACAGGTAAAAAGTGTATACTAAGTGAACAGAGTCGTATTAATGCGATAAGTAAAATTAAAGAGAGCAAAAACAACTACGTTTCAGGTACAAAAAAAGGGCATAGCTTCATTACAGTTTTCTCTGTATTATTCAAAAGGGAGCAATAAATGGATTTTAAATACATATTGAAGTCTTCAAGATGCAGGGAGCATATTATAGAGAAGTTCTGTGGAGCCTATGATAATAACTGGCAGACGGTACATACTCCTTGGTGGGTATGTAATGAGATGTGTGACCTTATTCCTAAAGATGTAGGTCATCTTTATATAGTGATGTTTGCAATAGAGTTTGTGGAAGTTTTAAGGTACAGGATGGGTATTTCTGGTGAGGATATACTATTTGTATGTGATACAGAGGGTGAGAGTAAGTTAGCTAAGGTATTTTATGATGTATCTACCTTACTATGTAGTAAGGAACAGACCCCTGATTATATTATGAAGGAAGTAATTAAACCTGAATTAAGCAAGGAGTTATATATGCCACGGACAGACAAGTTGGTTGTATTGGGGAATCCACCATATCAGAGTATGGACGGTGGATTTAAAGCATCAGCTATGCCTATATATCATTTATTTATTGAAGCTATTATAGACAGCCTTACCCCTCGGTATTTATCTTTCATTATTCCTTCAAGATGGATGGTTAGTGGTAAAGGGTTGAATGACCACAGAGAACGTATGATGAATGATAAAAGAATGAAATATATTTCCCATTTCCCTGGTGAGAGAGAAGTTTTTCCATCAGTGTCTATTAAAGGTGGGGTAAACTATTTCTTATGGGATAGAGATTATGAAGGTATGTGTACTTTTGAAGTACAAGGGACATCCACAGAAAGATACCTTAATGAGTATGATGTTATTATTCAAGATAACAATGCTTTAGCTATACTTAAAAAGGTTAAAAATCTTTCTTCTAAATTTATAAACAATACTTGTTTTAGTAGTAAACCTTTTGGATTAAGGACATTTTATAGTGATTGGGTAGATACAGGAGTACCATGTTATACTCAGGGTAAGATAGTTAAATATGTAGCTGATGAATCTTATACAGATAAAAATGGTATCATAGGTAAGTGGAAGGTGGCTACAAGTAAGGCTACATCTGAAGGTAATATTAATCCAGATAAAAGCGGAGCAATGTCTATAGCAACTAACTTCTTTATCATAGAGCCAAACGCTATCTGTACAGAGACCTATATCATAGTTAATGCCTTTGATACTAAAGAAGAAGCTGAAAACTTTATTATCTACATGAAAACTAAGTTCTTTAGGTTCATGCTAGGGATAAGAACGATTACTCAGGACATTAATACTGAGAAGTTTGCCTTCGTACCGGACATAGGCCAGTATTATCTGCCTACATCAGATGAAAAGCTGTATAAGATGTTCAACCTTACCAGACAGCAACAGAACTATATCGAATCTAAGATCAAGGAACTTAAATAAATTACTTTAAAAACATTCATAAAGTTATTATAATATGTAAGTTTAACTCACAGTGAGTCCCTTATCATATTTTAATTAGGAGAATGTTATGAAAGTAGTATTTAGTTTCTCTGTTATGAATGAAACCATACACAGTATCACAGTAGGAATAACTTGTCTAAAAGACCTTATGAATCAAGGGATTATAAAAAATGCAATGTATTCTTCTGGGTATCTTGCTCCAGATTTTGATGGGTATAATATTATCCCTAATAGGTCATATAGCACTATGACGGAAGAAGAAATAGATATAGTAGCAAAAGAGGTATGCAGTGATTACCTAAGTATTGTTAGGGTTTTAAATACCAATAGGGATTATAAAAAAAAATTTGGAAGTTATTGTACTGTTACAATTACAAAAGAACATATTTAATCTAAAATAGGAGGCATGTACAAATGAACCTACCCTTTGGGCGATTACCAAATGCCCTAAAAGTCTCTGGTATGCCTTTTGGAAGGCTACCAAAGACTTTGTTATCCGAGTATACCCTGAATACGTCATCCTTCGATACTTACTTGGAGACGTTTAGGGAGCACCAGAAAGAAGCCTTCAAAGCCTTAAAGAATAATACAATAGGTCAGGTATCTATTCCTACAGGTACGGGTAAGACCAGACTTCAAGTAGGTATACATCTTCACGATATTATAGAAGCTACAAAGACAGAGACTTATGGAGTGTATGTAATAGCTGCTCATAGGTTGGTACTTTGTACTCAGTTGTTAGATGAGTTCACATCCCTGGCTGTAAGCTGTGGCCTACCCTTTGATATCCTCTATGTAGGCTCAAGCCAGTATGATGAAAGCTACTTGTTTGAAAAGTATAGAGACAAAGGTATCACAGCCCTTGATTGTGACGCTACAAGCACCACAAATAGCGGTATCATCAAAGAGGCTGTAGAAAGTGCTCAGAAAAATAAAAGGCATGTAATAGCTGTATCTACTTATCATAGCTTCTCAAGATTGAAGGTGATAAAAGATATAGCAATGTGTACTTATGATGAAGCACATACTACTATAGCTAATGATTTCATGGAAGAGATTCTACAAGTAAAAGATAATATAAGGAAGAATTTTTTCTTCACTGCTACAAGAAGGGTGATACAAGAAGAATTTGGGATGAATGATATTTCATTCTATGGGGAAGTAATCTATGAGGTATCCCCACGTAGAATGATAGATGTTGGAGAGATTGTAGCCCCCAAACTTCATATCATAAGGACTATAAGAGAGGATAAAACATATGACAAAACTGATAGTGATATGTTATTTAAAACTGTCCGTGAGTCCTATATAGAACATAAGAAGCGTATAAAGAGTATTTCTTTTAATGGAGATAGGCTTGGAGCAAAGATACTTATATCAGCCAGTGGGAAAGAGGAGTTATTTAATATCTATGACAACCCAAATTTAAAAGAGTATTGTAAGGCTAATGGTATAAGGACTTTTGTATTTACATCCATAGCTAAAGAGTCTCTTTCTAATCAAGGTTACTTTGTTGATTTTGAAAGAGTTAATAGGGGTAATGCCCTAAGAATGATGCAGTCTTTAAAGGATGAGGAGGATGCCCTACTGTTTCATATAGACATACTTACTGAAGGTATAGACCTTCCTTCAATAACCGGAGTAATGCCTTTCAGGAATCTGAATACTGTCAAACTGCTACAGACTATAGGAAGGGGTTCAAGGTTGTTTGGGGAAGATCGTAAAAGACTATATGCAAAAGAAATATCTCCACAGGATACGGATAAGTTTATTAAGCCGTTCTGTTGGGTACTTCTGCCTGAGCATTTTGAATCCCTTGATAACCCAGAGGAGATGAAAGAGCTACTTAGAGTAATTCTTAATAAGTATGAAACTCCTGTAGAGGAGTTTGTGAGAGATGACCTATTCACATCAAAGTCAGATGATACTTTGGCTCCTATTCCTGCCAGGGACAAGGCTAAAATGGAGAGCAAAGTATATGATTTAGTACATACCATAGAGGATCTACTTATAGCGGATATAGACGCATGGGTATTATCAAAAGGATCGAACAACCAAGCCTTAATAGACCTTACCAGTAATTTGAGCCAAACTAAACAGGAGGGAGCATGTTAAAAAATAAACATCTATTTGCTTATCCCCAAGCGTACCATGATATGTTCCTTAAGTTTTATAATGGTAGCACTATAAGAGATTTTATTAATGAGACAGAGTTACTTCCTTCTAC
>Ga0209287_10001069_pt1 | contig 14398 bp, 14 predicted proteins | sample PPLLak3cmMay2015_2_FD_187255 | JGI IMG/M metagenome (GOLD analysis project Ga0209287, IMG submission 187255) | Freshwater sediment microbial communities from Prairie Pothole Lake near Jamestown, North Dakota, USA - PPLs Lake P8 Core (1) Depth... | ecosystem: Environmental > Aquatic > Freshwater... | reverse complement strand
GGGTCCCAACAACGCCACCGTTTCGTATTCGGGTCCCTCCCCTGACCAATCTCCGACCCGAGTTTCGCGGCCGCAGGAAACGGGGCAGTTGAAACAAGATCGGGAGCGGACAAGCAGGTTTTTGCGCAAAGCTTCCCCCGATACGGCCGCGACATCTTCGTGCCGATGGGAGACATCCTGAAAGTTCCGGTGCGGCAACATGTCATGATCGTGTATCAACTTGACAAGTCCTGCGGTTCCCAATCGTGTCAAAGCCTGGGAAGTGACCGGCATGGCCTGGATCAACTTCCGTGCCTGGGTGACTCCGGCTGAATAGGCATCCGGATCGGCAGGAGGAAACTGTTTCCTCCCCTCGACTACGATCGCCTTCAGGTTTTTCGCCCCCATCACAGCGCCGACCCCGGCGCGACCGGCGGCCCGGTTGCGGTCATTGATCAGGGCAGAAAAGAGGACCCCGTTTTCTCCGGCTGGGCCGATGCCGATGATGCGGGCGTTCTTGGAGATCTGACCGGAAAGCTGATCAAAGAGCTCGGGGATAGATTTGCCCCATAATTGTCGGCAGGGAACGATTTGCGGTTCCCCTCCCCCGATCCGGATCAGTACCGGTTCGGCGGCCCGCCCCCGGATGATCAGCACATCAAACCCGGATCGTTTCAGGGATACTCCCCAGAACCCTCCGGAATTGGCTGAGGCAATGGTGCCTGTCAGAGGCGATTTAAAGGTGACCGAAAACCGCCCCGAAGTCGGAGCCAGAGATCCGGTCAGCCCACCCGGGGCAAATACCAATACATTTTCCAAGCTGAGAGGATCGATCCGGGCCGGAACTTCCCGGAAAAAGTAATGCACCCCTATTCCCCGGCCGCCAAGTGTGCGCATGAGAACTTCATCGGGGATGGAAAACGTCTGCAGGGTCCCCTTGGTCAAATCGACATCAAGACCGCGGTTGCTGTATCCGTTTACCATGAGGGGTATGACGTGAGGGTAGCATAAAAAGGGATTGGGAACAATGGTGGATCATTCGTGTTTTTCAGCGTCACCGATGAAACATTCCCCCATTCCGCAGTTCTCCTGATCGGTCTCGAATTCGATCGTGCTGTGGGCGATTTTCTTGCTGCGGAGCAGTTCCCGGGCTTCTTCCTTGATGACGGCGCATGTTTCCAAATCGGTGCCGCGTGCCACCACCAAGTGGACACTGAGAACATGGGCGTCCCCATCCAGGGACCAGATATGAGTATCATGCACGGCTTGAACGCCTGGAATAGAAGCTAGAGCCAGTTCGATATCGCGGATGTTCACACCTTCGGGAACGGCTTGCAAAAAAAGGCGATACCCGCGTCGCAGGTTGGTTAAAACCCTGAACAGGACATAACTCGTGATTATCAGGGAAAGCAATGGGTCAAGGAAGGGAATATCAGCGAAGAGCATCACGAAGGCGATGATCAATACCGCCACCCAGCCCAGAAGGTCTTCCAGCAGGTGGAGCGAAACCACCCGTTCATTCATGGTTTTTCCACGACGAAGTTTCATAGCCGCTGCCCCGTTGACCAGAATTCCCAACAAGGCCAGCAACAGCATTCCATGAGAATGCACCGCTTCCGGTTTCAGGAGCCGTAATCCGGCCATTCGCAAGACGAATATGGAACCGCCGATCAGGATCAGGGAATTGCCGATCGCTCCCAGCAGAGATAAGCGTCGGTAGCCGAAGCTATAAAGCAAGTCAGGCTTTCGGGCAGCCGCTTTCTGCAAATACCACGCCAGAGCGAGGGAGAACGTATCCCCAAGGTCATGCAGGGCATCGGCAACAATGGCTGTGCTGTTGGTCCACAACCCGCCGACGATTTCGACCAGGGTAAATCCCAGATTCAGAAAAAAAGCGACCCTTAGGTTACGGATCGGACCATGATGATGATCATGAACAGTGGTCGAATTTTCGGATTTCATCCATTCGATTTTACCATTTTGAAAGTCTAATGACTATTCGTCACAACTGAGTTTGTACCGGTCGAGACCGCCTTGGTGCGATTGACAATTCGGCCCTTCTGGGCTACAATCGGGTATAAGTATGGATTCTAAAGAGCAATACTGGTTCATCATCAATGCCAAACCCCGTCAGGAATCCATCGTTGAAAAAAATCTGATCAACCAGGGAATCCAGGCTTACCTGCCAATATTCAAGAAGAAAACACGAAAAAGGAAACTACGCCTGGATGTTCTCACCCCATTGTTCAGCGGCTACCTCTTCGCCCAATTCAATATCGAGGAACATTACCATCTGGTCCGGTATTCGAGGGGAGTGAAAGCGATCCTGGGTACCGACGATTTTCTCTGGACTATCTCTGCTGAAAAAATCGCCTCGATCCGAGCCCGTGAAGAGAATGGGATCGTTGTACTGACTCCTCAGAGGCAAGTGTTTTCCCCCGGTGAGCCGATCCGTATCGACGATGGTGACTTCGAGGGATGGGAGGGGATTTTCCAGGAAGAACTCCCCGATCGGGAACGGGCGGTGATTCTGTTGACCAATATTCAATATTCATCAAAAATGGTCGTTCCCCTCCATTTTTTATGCAAATCCAACGGCAGAAAGAACCGATAAGGAGATTATCATGAAAGGCGTTACTATCTGGTTCACCGGACTTCCTTGCTCGGGAAAGACCACTTTGGCGCTCCGGTTGAATGAGGAATTAAAAAAAAAGGGAATCATCGCTGAACCACTTGATGGCGATGTCACCCGCAAGTATTTGAGTAAAGGGCTTGGGTTTTCCAAGGAAGACCGGGACGAAAACATCCGCCGTGTCGGCTTTGTCTGCTCCCTGCTGACCCGCCACGGCGCAGTAACCACCGCTGCCTTTGTTTCTCCTTATCGCAGCATCCGTGCAGAAATCCGTTCGATGATCGGCGATTTCGTCGAAGTCTATGTCAAATGCTCTTTGGATAGGTGCATCGAACGGGATGTCAAGGGGATGTACAAGAGAGCGATCGCCGGTGAAATTCCCAATTTCACCGGTATATCCGATCCATACGAGGAACCCGAAAACCCGGAAATCATCGTCGAAACGGACCGGGAGAGCGAAGAAGAATCCCTCCGCACCATTCTCGATCGCCTAGTGGCGCTAGGCTACCTGGCCGAATCGGGCCGCGGTATCCACCTCCCCGGTTATCAGTTGGAGGAATTGGAAAAAATCCGCCGTCGGGAGAGTCATCCCGACCTGAATACACTGCTGATTGATATTATCCGGAAATTTCTTGATCAGTCGAGAACCGACCAGGGCAACGCTCCTGGCGACGAGGAAACGACAGAAATCCGCGAGCGGTTGAAAAAGCTGGGTTACCTGACTGAATAGGAGAAAACAATGATCATACGTCCCCATGGCGGAATCCTGGTCAACCAGATGCTATCCGAACAGGAAGGCAAGGCCATTCTGCAAAATGAAAAAGAGTTTTTTTCCCTGACCATTGACGACGAGAAAGCGGTTGAGGTGCAGAACATAGCCACTGGACTGTACTCTCCCCTGCAAGGTTTTATGAACCGGTCCGACGTCAACGAGATTCTCCAGCATGATCGTCTAGCCTCAGGATTCGCCTGGACCATTCCCATCGTCCTGGATATCGGGGATGAAGACTGTAAAAGGGTCCGACGAGATCAGACTATATTGCTCATTCACCGTGACCGCCCGATCGCCACCCTCAAGGTGGAAGATATTTTTGGCTGGGACCGCGACCTCTTCGCCCGGCAGGTGTTCGGAACCGAAGATCCCAAACACCCAGGCGTCGCTAAACTGCAAGGAATGGGCCCCCATCTGGTCGGTGGCCTTGTCCATCAGATCATTCCTCCCTTTTCTGATTTTTCCGACTATTATCTGACACCCCGGGAAACCCGGGTCCTATTCGGCGAAAAGCAATGGCAGACAGTGGTGGGTTTTCAGACCCGGAATGTTCCCCACCTTGGTCACGAATATGTGCAGAAAACCGCTCTTTCAACGGTCGACGGCCTCTTCATCAATCCGGTGATCGGCAAAAAAAAAGCCGGCGATTTCACCGACCGGGTGATACTGGACTCCTACCGGGCCTTGATCGAAAGATATTACGTCCCCGATCATACGGTGATGTCGATCCTGCAAACCGAAATGCGTTACGCCGGGCCGAAGGAGGCGATATTCCACGCCATTGTCCGGAAAAACTTCGGTTGCTCCCATTTCATCATCGGCCGCGACCATGCCGGCGTCGGCAGTTATTACCATCCATTCGCCGCTCAGGCGATCTTCGACCGCTTCCCCGACCTTGAGATCACTCCCATTTTCTTCATGAGCTTCTTCTTTTGCCGCACCTGCAACTCCATCGCCAATGACAAGACCTGTCCACACCAAGGCGATGCCCGGATCGATTTCGCAGGAAAGATCATCCGCGAAAAACTCGTGAACAATGAGATCCCCCCGGAAAACATGATGCGCCGCGAGGTTTCGCAGGAGATCCTGAAAAGCCCCACCCCCTTCGTCACCGGGGTCTGACGATTCACTTGAAACGCAGAAAACTCCTGATCATCGGGTTGGATGGAGTCCCGATCGAGCTTCTCCAGGATATGGCGGCTTCGGGGGTCATGCCCCGGACCGCGTCACTTTTGAAGGAGGGATTGCTATCTCCCATGTCGGTCCCTCTTCCCGAGATTTCTTCAGTCTCTTGGTCGAGCTTCATGACTGGAGCTGATCCGGGGACGCATGGGATATTCGGCTTCGTAGACCTGGATCCTGGATCATATTCATTCCGTTACCCCGACTTTCGCGACTTGAAATGTCCGACACTATTCGACGAACTCGGTCGGTTGGGCAGACGGTCAGTGGTGGTCAATCTCCCATCCACCTATCCGGCACGCGAATTTCCCGGAATCCTGATTTCGGGATTCATCGCCATTCACTTAGACAAATCGGTTTTCCCGCTTGAGTATCTCCCCTTTCTCAAAAAGATCGGTTATCAGGTTGATGTTGACTTGAACAAGGGGAAGGATCGCCCCAGCGAGTTTATGGCCGACCTGCAGTATTGCCTGCAAGTAAAAAAGGAGACAGTCGATTTTCTATGGAAGCAGGAGGATTGGGATCTCCTAATGTTCGTTGTAACCGAGACCGACCGCCTGCATCATTTCCTCTTTGATGCCTGGAAAAACCCGCAAAATCTATTCTTCAAAGATTTTCAACAGTTTTATCATGACGTTGATCTGATCATCGGCGACCTGGTCGACCGCTCCCGGCGGATCCCGGACTGCGGTATCATGCTCCTCTCCGACCATGGTTTTTTCCCAGTGGAGAGAGAGATTTACATCAATCCCATCCTCGAACAGAATGGATTCTATTCCACCTCGCTGGAAAAACGGAAAAGCCTGGATGGGATCAGTTCCTCAACCAGGGCCTTTGCCCTCGATCCTTCACGGATTTTCATCCACAATCGTGAACGGTTTCCCAGGGGCCGGGTTTCCCCTCTGGAACACGCGGCGCTTACAAATGAATTGCAATCGCTATGCGAGAACTTCAAGGTAGGCGGACATCGAGTGATACAGAAGGTTTATAGGCGGGAAGATATCTATCATGGCCCCCACCTCGAGAGTGCGGCCGACCTGATCCTGTTGCCTGAACCGGGATTTGATCTGAAAGCGGGGCTCGAAAAGAAAGATGTTTCCGGTACCAACCATTTCACCGGGATGCACCGCTATGACAATGCCTTCTTTTTCTCAACCACCGGGCAGGCCCTTCCTGAGGTTCTTTCAATCACAAAAATACGGGGATTGATTGAGGATTATCTCCTCGAACGGTGCCGCACAACCATCACCTGAGCGGCTATACGCTTAATAAAGAAACGACGGCTCTCGTGAAATATAGCTCAATTCATCCTAACTACCCGAAAACGATATTGAGATACAAAAGGTCCACTCCCGATTCGAATGATGCGAGCATTCCGGCATTCTTCACACGGAACCGCCCTTAAGTTATGGGCGAGGAGAATGAAATGAACATAATCTTTAAGGTGAATCAATCCGCCAATACTGCCTTTTCGGGAAAACAAAAGCTTTGGTCTGCGCTCGGCAAGGAATTTCTGCGAGTATTCTTCGGGAATGGATCTCGACTCATGATTCTGAAGCAGCACAACATCTCCGGGTTTCACCGCATTCAATCCAGTTTCTTTCAGGATAAGCTGCCTGTACTCCTGTGAATAGGCCCGATAATGTCTTTGATCAATGATTTGCACGAATGGTGACAGGATCGAGGAGTAGAGAACGATTCCCAGGCAGAACAGGTTCACCGGCCTGAATCGGGAGTAAATTCCCTGAGATAATAAAATAGAAAGTCCGGCAATGGGAAAATAAAAATAGCGAGATGGAATGTAGCGGCTGAGCAGGATGATGAGGGCGGGGCCGAAATAGAGAATGAGGGGGAAGCGGGTCTGGGAACTGGTTTTAAATAGATAAAGGGAAATGATCACCCAGGCGGCGGCCAGCAGAACCACCCCCCAAGGGGGGAAACCCGAGGAGAATGGCCAAATCGCTTTATGCAGATAATGGACAAGGTGCCGGAAAAACTCAAAAACGGAATCCACCGGGTTGTAAGCCGAAACCGGGATAGCGAATATCCGTATTAGTACCATTTGGATTCCAACATTCAGGAGGGAGAAGCTGAAACAGGTTTTTCTCCCTTTTTCAAAAAACCAAAAATAGATTGGTAAAATTAACCAAAATTCATGACAAAACGAGGCCATAACGATCCAGAGAAAAACCATTCTCTTTTTCTTACCCGAAGTGGAAACGGCAAGAGAGACAAAGGCCAGGCAATAAACGACCTGGATGGCGGAAATCCATATTACCGCTTCATTGAAGGAATATTGAGCGAAAAAAACCAATACAGCAACCAAAGCCACATCCCGGTTCAGGTGCCTTTTGACAGCCAGAAAGAGACAAGTGGAAGCAAACAGATGCACCAAAACCGACAGTAGGTTCATCCAGACCGGATTCCATCCGAAAACCTGGGTCAGGGTTAAATGCATGCGAAACATTGGGCGGAAATGGTAGCCGATCGGCAGCAAAATCTTCCGCCATGAATGGTCACTCTGTTCCAGCAATTGGGGGAAATCATCACCAATGAAATAGCGATGAAAAGCAAAATAGATGTAGATCAGAAAGACAATTGCCGCCGATGTTCCCAGCACAATGAGTAAAGCTCTTTTTTTCAAGATGGTTTAAATCTACCGCTGTTCGCGAGATTTGAGAAAATTGACCGCCAACTGACGGATGACTGGACTGACATTTTTATCAAGAGTAATGATCCGCAAGTCCCGTTCGTGAAGCTGCTTGATGAAGGAAACAGCCCGGCTGACCGGCACCTTGGGATTCTGTACGAGCGCCATGACGACCGCGTAATTTTTCGTCCAATCACGGTTTTCGGCTATCTTCCCGATGATTTCCCCGGGAATGCTCCGATCATTGGCGAAACCAATGACTTCATCCTCCGAGAGCTTTGGGCTCTCAATCACCGATGATTGAACCATGCGGTTCGCATCCTTCATGAGGATCAACCGCTCCGTTTTTCCGGCTTTAAAGGCCAGCTGGATCTTTTCAGCGATTGACATCCGGTTGATGCGCTGGAGCGTGGTCAGGTGCTCCTTATTATCTCCCAAAAGAACGGCGATATCGTCATTGAATGGGATCTCCTGGGATTCTCCCTTGGTTTTATCGAAAAATATCTCCTGGATCTCGGCAAGCTTCACCTTGGCCTCCGGTGTGATCCGGGGATTGGCAGCCATTTTCTCCATAATTTCAGGGTTGGCGACCAAAGGCAATGGATTGAGGACAATGTAGGCCAGCAATTCTCCATCGCCTTTTTCCGCCATCTTCAGCATGAATTCATCGGGGAGCCACTTATTTTGCAGCAGGACAGAGAGCAGGGAAAAATTCCCAGAAATCAATGCCTCGTCAAGAATATACCGGCAAACACGTTCATTGGCGTCCCGCTTGACTACATAAGTTTTCTTCACCGCTTCAGTGATGTTTTCCAGAATAACCAAGGCTTTATTGCGTAAATCGTTATACGCCAGTACGAAGACTAAGCTTTCCAGATATTCTTCCGGGGTGAATCCTATCTCTTGATTCATCAACATGGTCAGAAGTTCCCAGTTGGCTTTTCCATGAACAATTTTCAATACCTGCGGGTTCTTCGATACGATGCCTTCATTCATGATTTTCTTTCTCGTATGGCCCCATTAAATCCATTACTAAAAAATTGTACGGGATTTGTCCCGGTAGGTCAAGAGAAAAAACCATCGTATTGGTGAAATAAGCTATCGCCAGCAAGACCTAAATCGATTCTGACACTGACATGTTCCCATTCTCCTCTTATGCTAGGAACTGGCGGGCTGCCCCAGGGCTGTCGGTGGGAACAGGCAAATCCTGAATCGCCGAAAAATACAACTGGGAAGCGTAGTTAAGGCGTGCATGATCAATCGGATCATTTAGAATATTTGTCGAGCTTCCGGAGAATTCAATCAGGTTTTTTTTGAGCGTAGTTCATCTCAGTCAACAGGTAAGGAAGATTTTCCCTGGAAAAATGAAGCCGCTTAGGTCTATCTGGATTGGCAAATGGGGAAAAATCACGACCATTAATCAACAGCTTCACAGCCCCGGGGTTGCCAATCAACAGCCTCAATTCCTCTCCACTGAAATGGAAATTCTCTCCCTTTAAATATGTTCTTTCAAATAAGGGTTGCCCTTTCGGCTCCGCCTGAATCCAACAGGTGTCCTGAAAATGCAAACTGATATCGATGGCCGAGCTTGTTTGAGTGTGATCTGCAAGTTCGACATTTTCAGTTGGTATACCCTCTTTCAAAGCCAAGGCGACCGAATTGGTTTGGGGAATGTTCGAAACCATCCTGGAACTCTTCTCGGAAAAAAGGGTAAAATCGGTTGCTTTGACAATCATCAGTATAACAATCGTTACCACAGCCACGAAGATGATAGCCATCAGCAATAGCCGCCGCTTTCGGAAACGCGAGAAGCGGACCTTTTCCAGGCGTTGATACATCGGCGTTTCCTCGCCGGTGTGGATGATTTTATTCAATTCATCGTGATACGTTTGGAAAAAATCGGTTTCGTCTACTCTGAGGCAGTGGAGATAACTGCGTATGTAGTATTTTAGATATAGATTCGGAGGAAGTTGGCCGTAGTCGTCTGCTTCCATCGCCTCCAGATAACGAATCTGAATTTGAATATTCCGCGAAATTTCATCCAGAGAGTATCCCCGTGACTCCCTTTCCTGACGTAATGCCTGCCCAAGAGTTGTCTGCATGAATTTATTGTAGAGATTTAACCCTGGATTGTCAACGTTTTTTCGTTAAAAGAATACTGAAAGAGAATATGGCGGAGAGGGTGGGATTCGAACCCACGGTCCCGGTTGAAGCCAGGACAACTGCTTAGCAGGCAGCCCTGTTCGTCCACTCCAGCACCTCTCCGGACTCTGCCGAGGAGGGGACTCGAACCCCTATAGGCTTTCACCCACAAGCACCTCAAGCTTGCGTGTCTACCAATTTCACCACCTCGGCATTCAGGGTAACAAATCAGATCGTTTTATTTCTTTCCTTGGCTCGGCAATGTCGGTTTCGGTTCATCCACCCGCTGTTCATGTTTCACCTTAGAATCTCGCACACGGGAAGGATTGTCCGACTGTTTGGAGGAAAAAATCCACAAAAGCAGTGAGGTCAACATGAAACCGATTGCCAGGAATGTCGTCAACTTTGAAAGAAAAGTAGCCGTTCCGCGGGGCCCGAAAGTCGACTGGCTGCCATAACCGCCGAAAGCGCCAGCCAGATCGGCGCTTTTCCCACTCTGCAAGAGAACAACGACGACCAGCAGGAAACAAATAATAATATGGATCGCCAGTAATAAGCCCAATCGAGCCTCCTAAATTACTGCAATGAATTTGCGGTTGAAATTATAGCAGAAAAAGAATCCAATTTCAAGGAAGCTCCTCCGATCAACAGGCCGTCGACATCAGGCTGCATCAACAAATCGCGGCAATTATCGGGTTTTACTGAACCGCCATAAAGGATCGGTATCGGTTCTGGAGTAATCCATCTGGCGTTCAACTCCGAACGAATGAAGGAATGGACCTCTTGAGCTTGCTCGGGAGTGGCATTTTCCCCGGTCCCAATCGCCCAAACCGGCTCGTAGGCAACCAGGGTGGAGGTCATGGCACTTTGGTCCAATCCGGCCAATCCCAAGTCGATCTGTTGGGTAATCCGTACAAAGGTTTCTCCCGATTCCCGTTCGGCCAGTGTTTCGCCAACACAAAAAACGGGAATCAATCTATATTGGATCGCTGTTCTAATCTTTTCGTTGATTACTTGATCGGATTCATGAAACACATGCCTCCGTTCCGAATGGCCAATGAGGATGAAATCAACCGATCCAGAAAGCATCCGCGGAGAAATCTCGCCAGTAAAAGCACCTTCTGTTTCTTGGTGCATATTTTGGGCGCCCAAGCGGATATGATCGATCACCGGTTGTAATGGGTAGAGAGAGGTGAAGGGGACAAAGAGAATCACTTCCGTTTGGTGGTTGAACAACTCGGTCGCCTTCTCCAATTCTTTGACGAATTCCCGGCTCTCAACCGGGGTTTTATACATTTTCCAATTGCCGGCGATATATATCCGCTTCTTCATCAGAGACCATCCTTATGATTTTAAAACGGCGATGCCGGGTAGTGTTTTACCGGAAAGGAATTCGAGTGAAGCCCCACCTCCTGTGGAGATATGGGTGATCTTTTCAGCCACACCGGCTTGTTTCACAGCCGCCACCGAGTCTCCGCCCCCGATGATGGTTGTACATCCGGATTCAGCGACGGCCCGGGCGATCTCCATCGTACCACCGGCGAACGTATCGACCTCAAAAACGCCCATGGGACCGTTCCATACAATCAAGCGAGCGGCGGCGATTTCTTTGAGAAAAGACTCTATGGTTTCCGGACCGATGTCGAGCCCCATCATTTCAGGTGGGATGGTTTCCCCGGCCCGGGTGATTTTCAGGGTGATCTGAGGTTCCGGCGAGAAGGCGGCGATATGGTCTCCGGGTAGTATTATTCTGACTCCCAACCGGTCTGCCTTTTCAAGGATCTGGAGGCATTTTTCAAGATACTCGGGTTCGATTTTAGACTGGCCTACCTCCTCTCCCTTGGCTTTCAGAAAGGTATACGCCATCGCTCCGCCAATCAGGATGGTGTGGACTTTGCCCAACAGGTTCTCGATGAGGGGAATCTTATCCGAAACCTTTGCTCCGCCCAAAATGAGCAAATACTCTCGCGGTGGATTCTCGACGGCCATGGATAGGTACTCGATCTCTTTTTGCAGAAGCAATCCGGCGGCGGCTTTCTTGACAAGCCGGGGAAGAGCTTCGATGCTGGCATGGGCGCGATGGACAGCCCCGAAAGCATCATCGATATATACGTCTACCTGTTTACTCAGTTCCCGGGCAAAGGATTCGTCGTTTTTCATTTCCCCGGGTTGAAATCTGAGGTTTTCCAGCAGGAGGATTTCCCCGGGGCGCAAAGCTTTTTTGGCTTTTTCGACCTTTTCTCCGATCACCTCACCGGGAAAGGCGATCGGTTTTCCCAGCAATTCACCCAGACGCAATGCCACCGGTCTCAGACTGCATTCGGGAATGATCTCCCCATTCGGGCGACCGAGATGCGAAGCGCAGACAATGCGGCAGTTTTTTTCCAGCAGGAAGCGGATGGTTGGGAGTGATTCACGGATCCGTGTATCATCGGTGATTCGCTGCTGCTTGTCCATAGGAACATTGAAATCATTGCGGAGAAAGGCCAATCGTCCGGAAACATCGATATCCTTCAATTTCTTGATTTTCATCGATCAAACTGCCATTTTTAATATAAGATCGCGGATCCGGCAGGAATAAGCCCATTCATTGTCATACCAGGCGAGAACCTTGATCAGATTCTTCTCAATCACTAGGATATTATCCAGGTCGACCACACTGGAGCGGTCATCTTTCACGAAATCAATTGAAACCAGGGGTTCATCGGTGCAACCGAGAATTCCTTTCAGTTTCCCTTTTTCTGCTTGACGGAAGGCGTCGGCGACCTCTTCGATGCTTGTATCCTTGGCCACATGGACCACCAGATCGACCGCCGAGACATTCGGCGTGGGAACGCGAATCGAAGTCCCATGAAGCTTTCCCTGCAAATCCTTGATCACCAGTCCGACTGCCTTGGCGGCGCCGGTCGATGTGGGTATCATGGAAAGCGCTGCAGCCCGGGCGCGTCGGAGATCTTTGTGAGGCAGGTCGAGGATACGTTGATCGTTTGTATAAGAGTGAATAGTGGTCATGTTGCCCTTAAGGATGGTAAATCGATCATGAAGGACCTTGGCAACCGGAGCTACGCAATTGGTCGTACAGGAAGCGTTAGATATGATGAAATGGGTTTTCGGATCATACTCATGGTCATTCACTCCCAGAACCACCGTCAAATCGGGGTCAGTGGCCGGAGCAGAAATCAATGCCCGCTTGGCTCCGGCTTGCAGGTGCTTCTCTGCATCGGGCCGTTTGGTAAATTTTCCGGTCGATTCCAGCACAATGTCGATACCCAATTCCTTCCATGGCAACTCCTCCGGGTTGGTTTTCGCGGTAACGGAAATCCGTTTGCCCGCCGCTTCGATCCAATTATCCCCGTGGGATACCGGATCGGGAAAGATCCCAAAAATCGAATCATACTTCAATAGATGAGCCAGTGTCTTGGCATCGGTGATGTCGTTGACCGCGACCACCTGAATTCCCGGATTGTGAATGGCGGAACGAAGAAAATTACGACCGATTCGGCCGAAACCGTTTATAGCGACTTTAATCATGGATGAACCTCCCCCATTTCTTTATCATAAAGAAGGGAGTTTTTCAAGGGCGGCAAAGCTCTAGAATCCTGTTCAACCTGCCGAAGCGGTTGGTTTCAAGATGAATTTTCCTTTCAGTACCATGTCCGGATAGGCAACGTTCCCGTTTTCCATGTATCCGTTGTTGTACATATAAAGAGCCCGTTCCAGGTCTCCCTCGGTCTCGGTCAGATAGCGCTGAAAAATGCGGCAACCGACATCGATATTGTAATCGACCTCGAATATCTTCTCCTCTTCCAGTTGGAGAAAATCTTTCCAGACCGATAGGTTGACCTGCATCAAGCCGCAGGCTCCGCTTACGGAAATAGCCTGAGGATTGAATCCACTCTCATGATAGATCAGTGAAAGGAGCAAATAAGGATCCAGATCGTATTTATTAGCATGGCGATAAACTGAATCCAGAATCTGATGAAAGATTGGAGAGCGTCTGCGATTGGCATATTCAACGAATTGAAAAAATGGTAAGTGTTCAATACGCTCCTGAATTTTCATGGTTCTTAAGGCCATTCGATCGAATTCAAAAACCAGAGATTGCTGTACTCCGGATGTTGACCGATACAAGCTCCGATAGCGATAAAATTGGAATGAAAAGTATAGATTGCCGAGCACCAGAAGAAGAGCACCGACCCAAAACCATTTCTTTTTTGTCAAAATACGCATCCTCCATTTTTTTTTAGGATTCGATTGAACCGTCAGATGATCGATCCTTTAAATCCAGACAACCCGTCTTTAAGAAATGAGTATACCACAGCTGGTTCTTGCTGTAAAGCTGCTTGGCACCGAAGCAAAAACAGGCAATATTTAGTCTTTTTTCCATTATCCATACAAGCAACCCTTGACAATTGCCCAAAAATAGAGATAATGTTTCTATGCATAGTAACATTGGCTTCAGTGACCGGTTCACTCAAAAGGCACTCCTGGAATTGGCACAAATTTTGGCCAAGCTGAATTCTCTTCCGGAGATCGAAGCGTTTCTCTCCAGTCTGTTGACAAGGCGGGAACTTCAAGATATTGCCAACCGCTGGTGGCTGGTCAAGCTTCTTTATATGGGAAAAAGCCAACGATTCATCGCTGCCCAGATGGGATTGAGTCTCTGCAAGATCACCCGGGGTTCACGGGAATTAAAGAAAGAGAGTTCAATATTTCGCAGAGTATTGGATAGTAATCCCCAACTTATACCAGAAATTAAGAAAAACCCTGCTGAAACTTGATATGAGGATACTTGTGCTGCCCATACGCCGACTGACTTCATTTTCGTCTTCCATTTCTTGGTATTGGCGGCGCCCGCCGCCTTGATCCTTCTCTATTCTATTTTCTCGATAATTTTACAATTCAAACAAAACTTTTAGGAGGAACCATGACCATGAAAGTAACACTTTCAGACTCAGAAATGCCCCGCGCCTGGTACAATATCGCCGCTGATCTCGCCGGCCCCTTTTTCCCGCCTCTGGGCCCGGACGGAAATCCGGTC
>Ga0209287_10001066_pt1 | contig 14424 bp, 4 predicted proteins | sample PPLLak3cmMay2015_2_FD_187255 | JGI IMG/M metagenome (GOLD analysis project Ga0209287, IMG submission 187255) | Freshwater sediment microbial communities from Prairie Pothole Lake near Jamestown, North Dakota, USA - PPLs Lake P8 Core (1) Depth... | ecosystem: Environmental > Aquatic > Freshwater... | reverse complement strand
CAACTAGGTACATACCTACAATAGGTTCTCCGGTTGAGCTGTCAGTTATTGTTCCTGAGATGGTACCGGCCCTGTCAAGAGTGAAAGGCTCTACGGTGACGTCTAGGTCCGAGGGATACAATGTAATAGTGTCAGCGATAACATTAACACCATCAACCAGGTATGCAGTTTTGTTATTATAAGTTTTAGGGACATAATAAGGATAAGGTTCCACAGCCCTACACTCAGTGCCAAAATTAATTGGTACTTCCATAGGTACACCAAAGATCGTATATTCACCAAATTCGTTTGTAACAGCATTGCCTATATAATGGCCCCCAGTATTGGCACCCAGATAAAGACCTTGAATAAACTCTCCGGTTGAGTTGTCAGTTATTGTTCCGGAGATGGTACCGGCCCTGTCTAAAGTGAAATTGATGTTTGGGGTTTCATTATCGGCAGTCACTTGCACTTTAATATCTGGATCAGTGTTATCACAGTTAAATAAATATGATGGTATGCCAACCGGATCATCATTAATATCAACACCAGCATAATATTTGCCGATATAGTTTAGCCAGGCACCCTCAGCATGCACAATAAAATCCCCAGCAGGCAGATCAAAGATCTGATAGGTGCCATCTGCGAGGGTAACACCATGATTGAATGGATCCCCACATCCTGTCGAGCCGGCATATACAACCACGCCTTCAATAGGCGCACCATTACTGTCTTGAACTGTCCCCGAAATTGAACCAGTTTGTGCATTGACCGGAGATATGCTGAATATAAGCAGGTTTATCGTTAAACCTAATAACATGCAAATAGAATATTTAATTCTCATCCTATTGACTATTCCCATAAAGCACCCCCTTGTGTTACTTAATTGCATTATTATTCAATGATAAAAATACAAAAATATTTTCAATCAAAATAATGACGTGCATTAATTTGAGACGATTGATCTTTTTGGTTTATGTTACTTATTCAATAAAAAGGGAAATACTTCAGGATTATTAAATTGCATACTTGCCGGGAATACAAGTTGATCAGGAATGTAAATGTTAGCAGGATATGGATTATCTTGAAGTGATAAAAATTTCCTGCTGAATTTGAAAAAGAGTTAGCCCGATTTCAGGATATAGATTCTCCACCTTTTGTTCTATGAGAGTCAAGAATATATTTGTAAAATTAATGTAAATAATGCATTCATAATCAAAGGCATCACATAATGTTAGATGTCGATGCTCGTTTATAAGTTACTATTTTAAATAGCATCAAATAATAATTTGATAGGGACATTGTAATTAATCAGGATAACTATCTGATTCTACTTAATTCATGCTTTTAACTCAATAATGCTAAACAACTGTTAAGCAAGATATTTTATGAGATTCATAACTAATATCGAGTTGAAACCAAGTATAATAAACTCATCGACATGTCTAAATGCCGAAGGGCTAGCCTGTATTTTGGCGATAGTCTTTATTTCGTCGGACCTGTGGCAACCTAGCCTTGTCTAAGGCGGGCGTATCATGCTGTAGGTCAAAGAGCGAGGGCGGAGACTGAAATCCAAAATACAGCCAGTCATTCCAGCGAAAGCCGGAATCCAGTATTTGCAGTATGCACTTATTAAAAACTACTGCCATAATGGTTGAAATCAAGTCTCCTAAACCCTATCAACTTATTACTCGTGTACAAAAAATGTTTATCCATGCACATTTATCGGTGCAAATCTCAAAAAAATACCTCCCCCTAATCTTGCCCAAAAATTATCTGCTCTCAAAATAAATCAGTAAAAATATAAACTTGAAACCCTTGTCCATAAAGACTTTCAAAGTCTTATGAGAATTCGTCTATATGAAGTCCATTGCTTAAATTCAATTATTGGCATGGCCCTTGCGAATATTGTCATCTCAAATTTGCAGGATTTATTAATGAGGATGCCTTTGAGATCAACAACAATGCCATAATATAAAGGTGGGGCCATGCCGATCATTTCAAAAAAATCCTTCATACTTTTATTCGTTTTTACAATCTTATTTTTTGCCGCAGCCTCAATCTCTTACGCAGCAGAGTTAACAATATTCGGACCGCAGAAATACCAGCGCACAAAAGGTAATCCAAACGAATATTCCGGAAATTTCACAGGTCTTTTCACGGATGTGATAAGAAGTGGTCGACTGATCATCTTAAACGGCAACCTTATAGGGGAAAGCAGGATAGAAGATGCCATAAGCAGTGCTGAGATCTATATAAATGGAGAACTTATATTCGGGCCGTCCGATTTTAACAAGAAGGTTTATCGTCTTGAAGCTACTGTTATGCTTCAAGAGATTAACTCATTTTATATAAAACTTCAAAGCACCCCCGGAAGTTATATTACGGTCCGTCTTCTTCAGGATATAAGCCCCCCTTCTTCCAGCATCAGAGCGGAGCCGGAAGCGGTTAAGGCTAACGAGGATTCCACACTGACATGGGGTTCAATGCTTGCGGTTAGTTGTTCGATTGAGCCTGGCATCGGGAACGTTGACTGCAATGGAGTTATTTCAGTGTCCCCTGAGGAGACAACCGCCTATATATTCACAGCCACAGGCCCCGGAGGGTCTACAACATCTAGTGCGACAATAACTCATATAAACAGCGTGCCCATAGCCCATGATCAGTCAGTAGTTACAAATGAAGATGTTGGGACTCCAATTAAACTAAGCGGCTCAGATCCGGATAGCGATTCGTTGCTATACAGGGTTGTTTCATACCCCTCCCATGGGGCCATTTCAGGTGAACCACCAAATCTGTCATATGTCCCTGATGCAGATTATAGCGGAACCGACTATTTTACCTTTAGCATCAATGACGGTTCCTTGGATTCTGAAGAAGGGAGAATTCTGATAAATATCCAGTCTGAAAATGATGTCCCTGCGGCAGATGCAGGCAACGACCGGACAGTATTTAAAGGAGATATTGTGTGGTTGGATGGGAGCCTTTCCAGTGATATTGATGGAGATCCTTTATCATTTCAGTGGATATTTAATTCCGTACCCCCCGGAAGCCATTCATCCTTCATCAATCCAGGTGCAAGCAATACTTCCTTTATACCTGATGAATCAGGCACATATAGGATTGGGCTTATTGTAAACGACGGTACGACAGACAGCGTTCCTGGCATTGTCACCATAACTGCAAATCCCAGAATTATTGAATTGCCCGATGTAACAGGGATGTCCCGGTCAGATGCTGAATCAATCCTTGTATCGGCAGGTTTTGACATTGGCGTTATTGCAAATGCATATGATGATACAATCCCTGAAAACCATGTAGTGAGTCAGGCGCCGGTTCCCGGAGCAATGCTGGAAATGGGCAGTTCTGTTGATCTCATTATCTCCCTTGGTCCTTATCCATTGTTAGGCAATGGGGAGGTGTCAGGAAAAGTAATAAACGCTTTAACGGGATCTGTTCTTCCATATGCTGAGATAACTCTTTATAAGGACCTGGCAGGAGAAACACCAACTGTGATTTCTCAGTACACGGCACAAGAAGATGGTGTTTATATTTTTTCAAAACTTACTGCAGGGAGTTACGCAGTAAGAGCGAATTTGAACGGTTTTATTGCTGCAGAATACAGCGCAATCCTGGAGACGGATGAGAGTTCTGTAAATCAGGATATCATCCTATCACCTGAAATGAGCGCAGGTGAGATTCGGATTGTCCTGTCCTGGGGAGAAAGTCCGGAAGACCTTGAATCCCATCTGACTTCTCCCAATGTGCAGGGATGCAGATACCATTGCTATTTTGATTCAAGAGATATACCGGGTGCAAACCTGGATCTGGATGACATGGACTCATATGGGCCGGAGACCATTACTATCACATCCTTTTCTTCCGGGACCTACCGTTATTATGTCCATGATTTTACAAATCGTGCATCCTCAACAAGCAGGGCGCTTTCCATGTCTGGAGCAAGGGTGAAGATATATTTCGGGTCAGGCGAAGAGCCTGTTGAATTCATTGTCCCCGACCAGGCTGGGACAATGTGGCACGTCTTTGATATGGATGGTAGTTCACAGCAGATTGCAGCCGTAAACACAATGGGATTTCAGGAGCAGCCAGGAGAAATTGATTTCCCGGTGATTACTTCTTCTCCGGATACTATGGCTGACCTTGGCGAACTTTACTCCTACACCGTTGAGGCAATGGATCCTGACCTTGAAACCCTGTATTATTCCCTTGAAGAAGGCCCCGAAGGAATGTCGATAGATCCCTTAACAGGAGTTATTACCTGGCCGATCGGTGAAGATCAGGGCGGAATAAATGAAGTCGCCGTAAGGGTTTCGGATGGAAGGTGCGGCGAGGATATTCAGAGATTCAAAATAAATGTTACTTATCTGCCTGTCATACATTCTTTTTCTTCAGATCCATGTTCAGCCTATAATAAAGACGGCATCATCACATTGACCTGGTCAACGGAAAGGGCGGAAAGCGTATCCATTGATAATGGAATTGGTGTTGTTCCTTCGAGCGGGAGCATTACCGTAGAATCTTCTGAGGATGCGGTTGTTTATACACTGACCGCTGAAAACGGGTCAGGGAGAAAGCAGACATCAACGCCGTTAAAACCGGTCGGAACATTTTATACTGAACCGTCTGTTTTGCCGGCAACGGGCGGCAGGGCAACCTTGACCTGGAATTTTCCATGTGCCTTATCATGTATTATAAACCAGGGAATAGGAGAAGTTTCTCCAATAGGCTCCATGGAAATTGATGTATCTGTGGTTCCTGCCTATTACATGATAACTGCTATAAATGCATCAGGCAGCAGTGTTTCAACGGCAACGATTCAGAAGGCATGTGCGGATAATATCGGTGTTCAAATCAGTTCCCCCAGTGTATGTACATGGTCGCCTGGTGATTCCCTTAATTTAACATGGAAGAAAACAAGCGGATGTATTGATTTATGCGAGATCGATCAGGGGATCGGGGAGGTCTATTCAAGCGGATCTCTGACCGTAGCACCGGATCAGCCTACTACGTACACGATCAGCTGTTCAGGTGTCTCCGGAACAGGGTCGTCCAGCGTGAAAGTTCCATCAGTCATGCCCCTGATGATAAACGCTTTTTATGCATATCCTTCATATATTTTAACAGGGCAGAGCATAAAACTCACATGGAGCGGCCAATGCGCTGAAACAGCTACTATTGATAATGGAATAGGTGAAGTACCTTCTGATGGAAGCATAACAGTCACTCCTTCAAGCCTCCCCAGTACCTATACATTGACGGTTAGTGGCAAGGGAGAAACTGTGACCGGATCGGTTACCGTTAACCCAAAAGTAGCTGCCACATTTAATGTAACGCCATCGGTCATTAAATTAGGAGATTCGGCTGTATTATCCTGGACTACAGTGAATGCAGATTCCTGCGAGATAACCCCGGAGATAGGAGAAGTGCAACTGAACGGAAGCCTTGTTGTTCAACCGAATAAAAATACAACCTATCGATTCCATGCAGAAGGCGAATGGGGCACCGTTACAAAATATGCGGAACTTAGATACCTGGCACCCACAGTCCAGCTACAGGCGGACAGGGAAATTATTGAGAAAGGCGAAAGCGTTACTCTGAGCTGGGTCTTCAGCAATGCCGAGTCCTGTACTATTGACAACAACATAGGAGAGGTCAATGCCGGCGAAAGCATTGTTGTGTCACCCGTGACTTCTACTGAATACACTATGACTGCCACGGGCCCCGGAGGCTCAGCCACGGACAGTGTTAAAATCACGGTCGCCTATCCTCCTGATATTTCAATTATACAGCCTGACGGTGTCCTTGACTCTGCCAATCAATATTATTCAATAAAGTGGGCGGATGAGGATGCAGACAGCAATGCCGAAATATCACTTTATTATGATACAGACGGCAGAGGAAATGACGGAGTGCTGATCGCTACAGGCATCCGGGAAAATAGTGATCCCATAAACGACGAATATGACAGGTATATATGGGATACAAGCAGCATGGCTGAAGGAGATTATTACATTTATGCGGTTATTGATGATGGCTATCACGATCCAATAATGGAATATAGTGCTGGACCTGTCACAATCGATCACAGCATTTCAGCCTTCAAGATAACGGCATTGGATGGGATGGAATATGATAATTTCGGGAACTCCGTTTCTCTGGACCAGGGATATGCTATTGCAGGGGCGTATAAAAATAGCGGCGTGGCATGTGAAGCTGGAGCGGCCTATATATTCAAGCAGGAGAGTGAATCATGGTTCGAACAGGCCAGACTTTCAGCTGATGATTCCGAAGATTATGATTATTTCGGTTATTCCGTGGCCATATCCGGGGAATATGCCGCTGTCGGGGCATATGGAGATGATGATCAGGGAAACAACTCTGGAGCCGTCTATATATTCAAGAGAGACGGCGCATTATGGGGCCTGCATTCTAAATTGACGGCTCCTAACGGAGATAATGATGATCTATTCGGGGTTTCCGTTTCTTTAAGCGGAGACTTTTTAATGATCGGAGCAGAAGGCGATGAGGAAAACGGGTCGATATTTGTCTCTGATGATATTGAAACCTATGTGCCGGTAGGAGCAGCCTATATATACAAATTGGTTGGTTCAAACTGGATCATGCAGAAAAAACTGTTAGGCAGCAACAGCGGCCAAACTGTAAATTTCGGATGCTCTGTAAATATTAAGGGAGAAAAAGCAATTGCAGGTGCAAAAGGTGCCAATAATCAAGATGGAAGATCATATGTCTTCGAATACAACGGATCGGAATGGATAGAAAAGGGTGAATTGTCAGCATCAGATGACGGTTCAAGCAGTATATTCGGATGGTCGGTATCCATAGATAAAAATAATGCTATTGTGGGAGACCCCTATCATTATAATGCCCTTCAGTCGGTTAATTACGCAGGGGCCGCATATATGTTCAGCTTAATGGGTACAATATGGTCCGAAAAGACCATATTCGAATCAGCTGATGTTGAAAGATATGAGTGGTTCGGTTCCTCCGTTTCTATCGATGGCAATCATGCTATTGTCGGAGCGCAATGCGATGACGACCAGGGCACGAATGCAGGTTCAGCATATCTATTTGAGGGCGGATATGACGAAATAGGAAAGATAACTTCATGGACGGCAAGTATGAAACTGACTGCGGCTGATTTTGCCGTGGGCGATAACTTCGGTTCTTCGGTTTTCCTGAACGATGGTTATGCTATTATAAGCGCTACAGGAGATGATGATAAAGGATCGGGCTCCGGATCAGCCTACATATACCCTCTGTATCTGTCAGTAAGAGGGATAGCAGATCCTGACATTATCGAAAAGGGAGACTCAACAATACTTTCATGGATGTCAGTTTTTGGCGATTTCTGCGTTATTGAGCCGGGCATAGGGGTTGTAAATCCCAATGGATCGATTGTTCTATCACCGACAGAGACTACAACCTATATAATCACGGCAACCGGGCAGGACGGGAGCGTTTCTGAAAGTGTGACATTAACCGTGGTTGATCCCGGGGTCCTTCCTTCTTTGGAAATCTCGGCCTCCCCGGAAACCATAGGCTATAGCGATTCTACTGTTATCACATGGAACTCCCTCAATGCCGTGTCATGTGCAATTGAACCTGGTATAGGGCCGGTATCGAACACGGGCTCCATCATGGTTTCACCTGTACAGGATACAACCTATACCATTACCGGCATAAATTCAGGGGGATCAGCATCGGCAAGTGTAACTGTGACCGTCACATGCTATAATCCTATAGTGTCTGTAGATATAGAGCCAAATGAGGTCGGGCTGGGAGATTCAGCTGTTATCTCTTGGAACAGTAAATATACAGATTACTGTGAGATTCAGCCTGATGTGGGAGCGGTTGATGCAAACGGCTCAATTTCTGTTTTCCCGGAGGACTCCTTAACATATATTCTTACCGCCTCAGGTCCGTGCGGCGTAAGCACCTATAATGTACCGGTAACGGTCAATGGGTCGGTTTCAATTGAAATAACATATCCTGACGGCGTTAACGAATACGCAGATCAAGCCTGTAAAATAAATTGGACTGACAAAGGCCCGAACATAGATGCTGTTATATCCCTTTATTATGATACCGACGACAGTGGCTATGATGGTACGCTTATCGTATCCGGACTGAATGAAACGCCGGATGGGGAAGCAAACGACGGGTATTTATGGGATACAAGTCAAATCCCGGAAGGCGTTTATTATATCTATGGTGTGATTGATGACGGTGTAAACACCCCGGTCTTTGACTATGGCGATGGTCCTGTCAATATTATTCATTTCATTCCGGAAAGGTTAAAAGTCAGCGGTAATAACAGCTTAACTTGGGCAAGATTTGGTTATTCAGCTGCAATGAGTGGCGACTACGCAATCATAGGCGATACAAGAGACTCAGCCTATATATTTAAACAGGAAGGGACTGTTTGGGTCCGACAGTCAAAATTATTGATTGAAGGCATGGATGATGTTGAAGGTGAAAAATCCGTATCAATTGACGGTGATTATGCGATTGTCGGCATTAGTAATGGAACGAATAGTGAAGGTGTAAATTCAGGAACGGCATATATTTATAAGCGGCAGGGCGACACGTGGACCGAACAGGCTCGTCTTGAGGCCAGTGACGGAGAATCCGGCATCGATTTCGGTTATTCGGTTTCCATAAACGGCGGCTATGCGATCATAGGTGCAAGTGGAAGTGATAATAATGATAAATATACATGGAGTTCCGGTGCTGCTTATATCTTTAAGAGAGAAGGGACCTCATGGATTGAACAGGCAAAACTCATAACCAATGACAGCCAGAGTTATGATTATTTTGGTTATTCTGTTGCGCTTAGCGGAGACTTTGCCATTATAGGTGCCAGAGAAGATGATAACGGAAACCTGTCAACTTCCGGATCCGTCTATGTTTTTAAAAGGGAAGGATATGCCTGGGTTCAACATGCCAAACTGACACCGGAAGATGCGGCGTCGTGGGAATATTTTGGCTCTGTACTGGCAATTGACGGAGATTATGCGGTCGCGGGTGCGCCTTTTAATGACAACTCAGGCTACACCAATTCAGGCGCTGTCTATATATTCAAAAGAGATGGAGAGATTTGGGTTCAACAGGCCAAACTTATTGATCCTGAGCCCGTCCAAAACGGTCTGTTCGGTATGGCTGCAGCAATAAACAACAACCGGATCATCATCGGCGGAAAATTGAAGGCATATGTATATCAATATGACGGGATCAGCTGGAATCCGCAGAAAAAATATATAATAGAGAATTCTTCAGATGTATATGGAGCTTCGGTTGGGATAAGTGAAGATTATGCCCTTGTCGGGGATTATGGAGATGATGATGCAGGAGATGCATCAGGGGCTGTCTATTTTTATCCTCTGGCCTTTGTTGACATCAGCGCTGAACCCAGGACAATCCAATCAGGGGAATCAGCCGCACTTACATGGTTTTCCACCTTTGCTGATTCCTGTTTCATTGAACCCGGTATAGGCTCAGTTGCAAGAAACGGCTCAATATCAGTTTTGCCTTCTGAAACAACCACCTATACAATAACGGCAACGGGTTATGGAATCACGGCAACGGACCAGGTTGCAATCACTGTGGTGGAGCCGCTTCCTGTTGTAACCGTTACAGCTGATCCTGCATCAATTAATTTTACGGATTCAACTTTATTGTCATGGAATACGATAGGTGCGACCTCATGTGTAATAGATAACAGCATAGGCAATGTTGTTATAAATGGGTCGATATCCGTGTCACCTTCAGAAACCACAACTTACACTTTGACCGCGACAGGGCCGGGCGGAACAGCGACTGCATCAGTGACTGTTACCGTTTCATTTCCTGCCCCAGCTGTAACATTTACCGCAGAGCCGCAGACCATAAACATTGGCAGTTCATCTGTATTGACCTGGTGTTCACAGTATGCCGCATCATGCATTATTGAGCCGGGGATCGGCGCTGTTGATGTGGGCGGAACGGTCACGGTTTCTCCAGCAGCAACGACTACCTATACAATAAGTGCAACAGGACCTGGAGGCACCACAAGTAATGAGATAACGATAACGGTTAATCCGTCCTATGTAATAATCAATTCACCTATAAATGGCAGCACCGTATATTCGCCTGATATTATTGTTGAAGGATCTATTATCGACCAGGTTGGAGAAACAGGAGTGACAGTAAACGGAGTGGTTGCCCTTGTTGATGGAGATTATTTTGCGGCAAATAACGTACCTCTTCAAGAAGGATCGAATGCTATAACAATAACGGTGACATCTTCAGATGGAACCACTACAACATCGTTTATAACCGTAATTTATCAGCCATCTGAAACATACATTACTATGTCAGTTGACGATGAATCAGGAATTGCACCATTCGAGACTGCATTAAAAATCGAAGGAACATTCACCTTTAACTCGGAGCCGGTCATTACATATACGGGCCCAGATAATATAGTAATTACTAATACTGAGAATGATAATGAATATCTATTGGCCATGACAACGCCAGGGCTCTATTTTCTGACAGCAGAAGTTGAATATGAGAATGGTGCATATAGCAGTACAATCGCAGTCCTTGTTTATGACAGGGAGACATTGGATTCCCTATTGAAGGGAAAATGGAATGGAATGAGATCTGTTCTAAGTAAAGGCAACATAAGTGGTGCTTTGGAATATATTGCGGAAGATGCCAGAGAATTGTATGAGTATAATTTCAATCTACTGAATCCATATATTTCCGAAATGACCTCGCTTCTTAGAGATGACATTGAAATGGATGAATTCCGGGAGAGTGTAGTTGATTATGAGATGTCAACTGACTTTGAGGGTGAAATCTATATTTGTCTTATCCGATTTATCAAAGATAAAGACGGCATTTGGCGCATATCGTTTTTTTAGCACATGAAGTCCAGTTAAAATTCGAAAGTGAGTTTAACTTGAGCATTCAAAATAAATCAAAAGGAGACGTTATGGGAATATCCATCAATATACGTACTAAGCAAATGATAATCTTTTTTGCAATCCAGGCTTCTGTTGCACTTCAATCAATTTATTTTATAGAAAACGAATGCAATGCAGCCTCAAACGCAACAACTATGACTGCGGCAGAAATGAGAGATGATGCAAAGATAAAAGCTGTATGGGCTGGCATGAGAGCAGCATTGAAGGCAAAGGATATAAACAGGGCTCTAACATATTTTTCTGATGACGCGAAGGACACCTACGAATATAATTTCAATCTTTTAAAGGGTCATCTTGATGATATCATATCAATACTGCGGGAAATAGAATTAGATGAGTTCAGGGAAGATGTTGCGGATTATAATATGTTAAGCGACTATGATGGCGATTCTTTCGTAGGCCTTGTCCGATTTGTTAAGGATAGTTCAGGCAATTGGCGAATCAAATTTTTCTAGGTCCTGAAATATAGGAGCGGAATCAAATGAAAAAGAATATTTTCTTGGTAACAGCTGTTCTGGTTATTTTGACATCGATTGCAACTCCATCATTTGCAGGATGGCTTATTTTCCATGAGCCAAAATACAAAGGCAGAATAATAGACGCTGATACCAAAGAGCCGATTGAGGGTGTTGTTATTGTAGTAATGTATTATGTGCATCCTATTGTAAGCGGCCCGGCAGGAGGAAGCGCAAGGATTATTCATATCAAGGAGACATTAACGGATGCTAAGGGTGACTTTGTTATTCCATCTTACACGACTTTGACAAGTCCGAACTCATTTGAAATTGATACGGAATTTATTATTTACAAGGGTGGCTATGCAAGTTACCCTGATAATAGCAGCGAGATATATCCATTTCAGTATTGCGGTCCAGGTTACCTGTTTTTAGATGAAAAATCAGGTAAGGTTGAGGAATTTAAGAAGGACCCAGAAATCGTCAAAATCACGATGGGTGTAGCTGAACTGAAGAAATTAAATGATAGTGATAGACGTAATTCATATCCACCCTCACCGCCAACAGATAAAATAAAAGACACCCCCCTTTTATATAATGCAATAAATGAAGAAGCTAATCGTTATGGAATAGGACCTATAGGGAGGTAATAAGTATGAAAAAGATAATCATGAGTCTGATACTTATATCTTTATTTAGGCTTTCTATTCCTTGTTGCGCATTTGAAGGAAAAACCCATGCTAAGATAAACAAATATATTGCAGAAAATACTCTTGATCAATTTTCAATAAACACCTTTTTGATTAATATATTAGGTTTCCAAAAAGGCGTAAAAGAATCAATACAATCTAAATACATTTGGCAATGGTTAGAAGAAGGCGGCGAAAAAGAAGATTCTCCTATAGCTAGAGCGCTTAATCATTTTCATAATCCACTAAATAATGAAGGTTTAATAGCAATAAATAAGTCTTTGATCATATGGTCTCAATTGCCTATCGGAGAGCAAGCAGAGCAATTCTGGGCAAAGGGTTCCTGGAAAGCTCCATATTCCTGGCATGACACAAGACAATATTTTTATAATGCATTAATTTCTCAAGACAAGAATATCCAAGATATCAATTTTGTTAAGACATTCCGAGGTCTGGGCCAACTCATGCATTTAGTTCAGGATTCATCCGTGCCCCTTCATACCAGAGATGATATTCATATTTTGCCTGATTATGAAAAATGGGTGGCGGGAAGGAACAAGGACAGGGAAGCTAATGTGAACATCGACAGCATGACTCCTATGTTTTTCGACTATTCCATGATCAATGAATCGAATTCCATAGCACCTGTTCCTATTGCAAATTTAGTTGACACAGATAAGTACGTCTGGCCGGAGCCCGATCCTTCTGTAACACTGGTTTCTGATATTGGCTTGGCTGAATATTCAAATGCAAATTTCCTTAGCGATGATACAATATTTTCAGGATTTCCTTATCCCAAAATGTCAGAATCTATATTCTACATAGAAAACGGTCGTTGGTATATAGCAGGCAATGGCTCTGGAGAATATGTAAAACATTTAGCCAGATTAAGTTCGTTAAGCATATTACGCAGTGCCTTCTTCCCATGGGATTATACAAGATATCCCGCAAAAATAGATAAGGTTTGTTATGGAGATTATGCCTCATTTTTAGTCCCCAGAGCTATAGGCTATTCATCTCAATTACTGAAATATTTTTTCCGCGGCAGAATAGAGATATCATCACCGGAGGGCAGTGTGTATTCTCTAATAGATGGTGCTCTATCACCGCAACAGTTTACATATATTGAAGCAAAACTGAGGAATGTAACTCCTATAGAGACAAACGATGATGGTCAGGTTATAAGCTATGATCAAATGGGGAGCGGCACTCTTCTTGCTGTCGCCAAATACAAGGAAAGAACAGATTATCAGGAAGACCTTTCAACCGATCCTCCCGATTCATCATCAAGGGCAGATAATTTTTCCTATTCCGTATCAGCGCCAATTGAAATAAGTTCATTAGATTCAGCAAATGGAATGGAGTTCACCTTTGACTTCTCATCTAATCCTATACCGGTAGGTATTACAGATCTATATCTTCAAGTAATATTCAAAGGAACTCTAGGTAATGAAACGGATGATGCTATTGCAGTAGGCATGAAGGACCTGAGTGAACCCATGCAGATTACTATCTGGAACAGTACGGATATGTTTTATCTTGATGGCGTTTTAAAAAAGGCGACTGATATATCAAGCGATTCATATCTCAGGAATAGAGTGGATCTTGATAATGATGGTAATTTAAATGAGACTGCTATAGGAGAACCATACATTGAACCCTATAATATAGATACTGAAATATCCTTTTATGCCCTTGATAGCGCGCCTTCAACTGTCAATGTCTATTACAGCCAATTGCCTTATGGAGAATATGGAAGACTAATTTTCCTTTCAGATGACCGTTTTAATATAAGGATTAATAGAAAAGCAGTATATCCCCCTACTAATGATGAAATGGATTATACACTGTCAGGAGTAGTAAACCAGGGAACTTCTGAAGATGTATTTGAGAATACCTATGTATCCACTTTCAGAGGGATAAGACAGCATAATTGGCATTCATATGCAGGTTATTATCCTTTTATAACTGGTATATCAACAGCTCCATGGCCTGAGGTTACTGATGGGCCTGTTTCGACAACAACCATAAATCCATAGGAGGACGAAATGATAAAGAGATTGTTTATGAGCATCTTTGTAATTCTTCTATTTAGCCCGGTGTATGCCCAGAATATTATCTTTCCTGATGAGCTCCTTAATGAGATCCGGGTGGTTGAGACGAATAAGGAAGAGGGCAGGGCAGTGATTGTTGATGGAGATGGGAATCAAATGGAAGTATCAGTTGATGATGTGATAAGCATTGATGCGGCTCTAGTAATCGAGATTGAAACAGGGCACATAACGGTGA
>Ga0209287_10001062_pt1 | contig 14458 bp, 13 predicted proteins | sample PPLLak3cmMay2015_2_FD_187255 | JGI IMG/M metagenome (GOLD analysis project Ga0209287, IMG submission 187255) | Freshwater sediment microbial communities from Prairie Pothole Lake near Jamestown, North Dakota, USA - PPLs Lake P8 Core (1) Depth... | ecosystem: Environmental > Aquatic > Freshwater... | reverse complement strand
CCCAGTTTAGTGTCATTCTTCTCACCAACAACAGACGTCCACTTTATGGCTATTGCATTATTGTCGTCATTTATTGCAGTTCTGAGTATATTATCACTGGTACTTTTATCGATATCCGGGAACTGGTCCTGTAAATATTTTTCAATACTTTTTTTAATGATTATTTCACCCGTTGACGACATTAAGATGCTGATCAGGTTCTGCTGAAGAATCCCAATTTCCATTTCCCTTGACCTGTCATACACCAGTTCAACAGGCATTGTGTTCCCGACTTCAATTGAATCCTGGAAACCTTTATAAATAACGAGGGCACATGCATATTTACCTTTAATTACCAGTTCTTTAGACATTATGGAATCTGAAGCAATTATTCTTATGTCTTCAAGAGAATCAATTTTATGAATAATCTCTTTTGAAGACCTCGTTTGGTCAAGGTCGGAAACCAGTAAATTAACAGGTTCAGAACGACCGTCGTAGGCTCCAATACTGCCATAAGCGAATGCAAAAAGACTTATTAAAATCAGGGGAAGCAGAAATGTGAGAATTACGGAACGCTGATCATGGAAAAACAGTGTCAGATCTTTTTTGAATAGCTTGAACATAACTTAATCTCTTAATTCTTTTCCTGTTAATTTCAAGTAGATAGATTCCAGATTCGTCCCCTGGGTATAGATTCTTTCGATTACACCCCCAGAGTTTTGGATATGGTTTATGATTATCGAAATCTCTTTACTAATATTTACACACTCCACTTTCAAGGCGTTAGAGGTTCTGTCAAATTTAAACAATGGATTTGATAATGTAATTCCGGATATTATTTCATTATCTGAATCTGCCAGTTTAACTGTGATTAAATCTTTTACATCACTGATTCTCCTTAATTCCCTGAGTGTCCCCTGTGCAATGATACGGCCAACATCTATAATAGCAATTGAGTCACAAAACCGTTCGGCTTCTTCCATGTAGTGGGTTGTGTAGATTATAGTCATCCCTTCATTATTCAATTTCTCAATGACTTCAAAAATATGGTTCCGGTTCTGAGGATCAACCCCAACTGTAGGTTCATCTAATACTAAGATCTTAGGACTATGAAGTAAAGAACAGGCTATGTTGATCCTTCGCTTCATTCCCCCTGAAAAGGTTTTTATTCTATCATCTTTTCTGTTTACTAAATCCACAATCTCCAGAGTTCTATTGACATTTGCCACAAGCTCCTGTTTTGGGATATCGTACAATCCTCCCCAGAACATAAGGTTTTCAAAAGCTGAAAGTTCCTCATACAAGGCAATTTCCTGAGGTACCACACCCATTATCAGCTTAATGGTTTTACCATCTTCTTTTATATTAACCCCGTCGATAATTACATCACCCTTATCGGGTTTAACAAGTGTATTCAATATGTTTACAATTGTTGATTTACCAGCACCGTTTGGTCCCAGAATGCCAAAGATCTTACCTTTTTCAATATTAATACTGACATTATTTACAGCTTCAATATTTCCATAGGATTTCGAGACAGACCTTAATTGTATCATTTTCAAAGTTTTGGGATTGGCAATTTTGATAATTAAATTTCAGAAAGTTATGCTTTTTTAAATTTCTTCATCCGTTTTTGATGCTTTATCAGCAGCAAGGTTACCTGTTAATTTTTACATTGTCACACCAGCAGGACTGTAAGTCCATTGTCCTGCCTGGTAAATTGACGGTACTGGTGTCACAACTGAACGATCTGAGAACTGGATTTTGTTGATAACCGGCATAGATTTATTAAATGACCAGCCGGTATCAGCTCCTTCAGAACTTTCAATCAGCCATTAATTCAATAATTATTGTATCTGTCTTAATTTCTCCTCCATAACAGCCCTGAATCCCATGTGCCGCCATCAGCGATATGTCTGGTTAAATCCCGATGCCTTGGTTATTATAATAAAAACTGTCCAAAAGTAATGAATAAAAGTTTTGTTATAGTGTTAGCCAGGGGGCTTCTATATTATCATGCAAAAGCAACTAAAGAACCATTTGTTTAAGGTCATTGGAGGAATTCTGCTTGATTTTGGAGGTTCCATTATTCATATTATCAGTTTTTTTTAACAGGAGACAGATCTTTAATGCTTCATCTGCATGTCGTTGGGTCTCTGTCTGAGATTCGAAAATATATACTACTTTACCGGACCGTTCTGCAACATAAGTCACACGTCCTGGAATTAATCCGAATACCTTACCTGGAACTCCGAATAACTTTCTTACTGTATTCCCCGTATCACTTAACAGGGTATATTTAAGATGATTTTTTTCGGCAAATTCTTTATGGCTTTCAACCGACTGGCCGCTAATGCCTATAACAATTGCATCTGCCTCATCAAATACATCAGCCAGATCCCGGAAATAGCAGGCTTCTTTTGTGCAGTTCAGGCTGCCATCCTGCGGATAGAAAAAGATAACCAGTTTTTTCCTGCCCAGCACTGAGGAAATATCAAAATCATTACCATTCTGATCTTTAAGAGTAAAAGAGGGGATCGTATCTCCTATCTGAATTTTATTCATAATATTTTATTCTTCATAGTCTCATATTTATCATAAAAATTAAAAATTCCATTCAGGAGTATTGGTCTGAATGTTTTTCTATTTTTCTTTCCATTCTACTGCCACAATAATCTCATTTCTTCTTCCAATAAACTGGAATGGAGGGTTGTAACCGAGAAATCTGTAATTTCCTAAAGTGGTGATCTCATTTTCTTTCAGAAGATTTCGAAGTTTTTCCGAATAGAATTTCAGGTCTTCATCAGAGGCATACCCACCAAATCTTATAACTGCAACATATTCATCTGCCGTGTTATTAATTTTGACATTAGGGTCATTTGGTTTTGGAAGATTTTCTTTAGTATATGCCGATGGCATTACGAAGCTCATAGTAGAAACAGAATCATTGATATCCATTTGCACAGGTGTTGTCATTGAGATTTTTTTATTGGCCTCATTTCCACCAAAAATATATCCTGCAAGTTTCTGAAATCCCGGTCCGGAAAGTTCCCTGTAAGTTTTTGCATTCGATTTAATCGTTGCAATAGTGGCAGAGGGATAAAATCTGATCTCAAAATCGTTAAACTTTCTTATAACGGTATATTTCTGTTCTTCAGTTTTATTTATTGGCATGATTGTAAAAGATTGAAGTAAAATTAATAATATAACACTTACAGCTAAAATTATGACAAACAGTTTCATATCTACTTGATTTAATGTTGATTTATCGCAAATTATCTATGAATGACGAAAGAGCCCCTGAGTTGTTTATCAGCTCAATTTGTTTAAATACCAGTTCGGCCCGTTTCTCATTGAACTTAGACTGCTCTTTCTGAAAATCTATTTCATCTGAAAGGAGATCATATGCATTGATCTGACCTTTTTCAAATCTCTCCTTATTCAATGAAAGGTTCTCCTCGTAGAGCGCTATGTTCTGTTTAGATAATCCAGCCTGATATTCAATCTGTTTTATCTCCTGGCTAAGGAGAAGACTTTTATTACTGATGCTGTTAATCTCATCGTCGAGCCTTGATTTCAGTCCTTTTTCCTCCAGCTTCAACTGGTTGACCCTGTTCTTTGTACTGTTCCCGGAAAGCATCGGAAATCTGAGACTCAGCCCCAGGTAGCTGCTTCCATACCAGCTGCCTGAAAGGAATGGGTTGAAGGTATCTGTATACTGGTTTGCTCCAAGGAATCCCTCAAAACCAATAGTGGGTGTCTGTTTCATTCTCTCTGACCTCTGCTGTTGTTCCAGAAGGTCAGCGCTGAGCCTGAGACTTTTCACAGAAGGGATAGAGTCTAAAAGAGGATCTGTATTACCTTTTTTGAGTACATCATCCGAAAAAGGAGAAAAGTCAAATTTTCCATCAAATAAAGTCTGAAGAGAAATTCCTGTCAGGAAACCCATATAAATCTTTTCCCTTGTGAGGGATGAAGAAACAGCAAAATAGTTTGAAAGAGAATTATTATGGTTCAGAATGGCCCTGTTGACTTCTGTTTTCAGCACCTTGCCCTCAGTCAATTTTGCCATGAAAAGCTCAATAGTCTTCGACGTACGAAGTGTATCGAGTCCGGCGGAACGAAACTGTTCCTCTCTGAGCCATATATTTGTAAAACTCTTTATGACTTCCAGTTTCAGATCCCTTTCTGCGGCAGCAGCATCTGTATTCTTCAGTTTCTCATTAATCCTGCTTTCTGCAACCCGGCTCCTGATGGAGAAATCGATTATAGGCTGATAGAGATTTAACCCTGAATTCTGCTGCCAATCGGTCCCGAATTTTATCGGCCTTTTTTCATCTGTAGGTGGCTGGCTGAACTGTCCGACAGGAATTATCTGTGTCGGAACTATTGGATTATACCTGTAGTTATAACTCAAAGAGAGGTCCGGCAGATACTTCTGATATGCCGATGAAGTCTGAAGTTTAGCTATCTCAATATCAGTCCTTACAGCCAGTATATTTCCCCTGTTTGCAAGAGCGGAATCGATACAGGTTATAAGTTTTATCTCCTGCCCTGATAGCCTGTTGGATAAGCTAAAAAGGAGAATAAATATTATTGATGGTATTATTGATTTCATTTTTAATAATCTTTTAATTTCTCAGCCGCGGAATACTGCAGCCGGTTCAACGTTATTTATTGTTCGTATGGAGAAGAAGAGAGAACTGCCAACTGAGATAAAAACTGTTACCAGGAAGAGGGCGGCGTATTCAATTACTGAATAGCTGAATACAAGTCCGGCATTGGAAACACCCGCTCTGAATCCTTCAAGCAGCATCATTGCTATTATATAACCTGTAACTGCGAACAGGAAGCTCTGGGTGAGAATAAGCCTTGTAATATACGCATTAGTCGCGCCGATCGCCTTAAGTGTTCCGTAATCCCTTATCCTGTCAACAGCTGACGAATAGAGAGTAAGTCCGATGATAAAAAATCCGCTTATTACAGCAAAAATAACCAGCGAACCGATGCTGGTTCCAATGTTTGACGATAGGGTGATATAGCTGACTGTGGTCTTTCTGAGTTTCTCTGCATTCCATGCTTTAATGCCATATACCGACCTGTTTATTTTTTTTACAACATCATCAACAGCAAAGCCGGGCTTTACCTGAATTGCTATTGTGCTTACTTTCGATTCAGGGAATGATGTATAATAACGAGCCTTCGATAATGTTGTATAGAAAAATGAGCCTGCAAAACCTCTTGCGTTTTTTGTCTGCAGCTTTATAGTGGCACTTTTACCGTTAATCTCAACTCTTGTACCCGGTTTAACAGGGTAATCGAATACGGATTGATCGTAATACTCAGCTGACACCGCTTCATCATCATTCAGCGACATAAGTTCACCTTCGTTAATTGATTCTGGTTTGGGACCCGCAATAAACAGCGGTGATTCGCTGCCAATAATAAGTACAGGTGCCAGTTTTCCGTTCTCAAATTTGACCGATGCCCCCGAGACTACTATCGGATATGTATTCATCACCCCCTCTATGCTCCTGAGCTCCCTTACAAGACCCTCATTAAGTTTAGGAAGTTCATTAGCATTCCTTGTAATATTATCCACAACCCAGATCTGGCCTATATCCTGCCTCGAGTTACTAACGAGGCCACCCATTAATCCGGTCAGAAAACTTAATACCCCTATCTGCTGGCCGATAAGGAAGATGCTGATAACGATTCCGATTATTACACCAATGCTCTTTACCTTATCGTACCTTATGAACCTGTATGCTGTTGCTATCATAATTGGTTCTTATTAAGTTTAATTACAGATTCAACCTTTGAGTTCAGGATAAGCCCGTTCTCTCCCTCAAGCTTAATCCTTACTTCTCTAACAAGCCTGTCTTCCTGCTCATTTGCTTTTTGCGAGAATAACGACTTCTTTTTGAGGTAGGGGGAAAGGAAGATGACTTTTCCCCTTGCTACTACCGAGTCGCTGCCGACGAATCTGATATCAGCATCAAGACCTTGCCTGAGCCTGCCGGCAAAAAGCTCATCAACTTCAGTTCTCACTGTCATTGGTCCCGAAGGGGCAACCTCTGCATATTTTTCAAACTGGGTTACTGCACTTCCTTTTTCAATATGCATTTCGAGCATAAGCCCCTCATATGGTGAGCGCAATATCTTTTTCGATGCTTCGGCTTCAGCATACCTGACCTGTTCAGCCGTCTCCTTTAGCCTGCTGGCAGAAAGTTTAACAGTAGCGCTATACTTTTCAACAGTTAAAGAAAGCGTAGTGACCTCTGTCTCAAGGTCATCGAGAGTCTGTTTCGTCTCCGCTCCTTTTAAAGCAAGAACTCTTGCAGATTCCAGTAGTCTTTTCTTATTGGCAAGTCTTGCCTCCGACTCCTTCAGGTTAAGCTCATCAATCTCTTCCTGCGATTTCTGCGAGTTGTATTGGCTTCTTAACTGCGAAACCCTGATCAGTTCAAGCTCATCATCAAGTCTGACCAGAGGCTCGTCTTTTTTGATACTGTCGCCGTCGTTCCTGTAGATCTCCTTAACAACACCACCAGTTGAAGCTGCAAGACTGATTAACTCTTTTTCAGGTTCAACCTTGCCAACCCCGACAACTTCGGAAACCTCAACCATTGCACTGTTAACTGAATACGATGCTGCAGCTGATTTTTCTTTATTTTCCTTACTGTCGCTGCAGGATGTAATAATAAATGGTACTAATAACAGGTAAATTTTTTTATTCATTGCTTTCATTTTATTATTCTGAATTATTGATATTATTATTTTTAATTATGAAATATCTCATCCTCTGATGGCTTGTCGGAGGCGATCCCGTTGTTCACATAAATTATCCTGTCGGCAAACGGTTTCAGCCTGAGGTCGTGAGTCACCACAATAACCGATTTCCCTGAATCTGATAACATTTTCAATTCTTCCATTACTATGCCGACACTTTTAATATCGAGCGATGCAGTTGGTTCATCGCAAAGCATTATTGATGGTTCGGTAACAAGTGCCCTTGCAATTGCCACTCTTTGCTGCTCTCCACCGCTAAGGGTTTTCGGCAGGCTCTTCACCCTGCTTTCCATGTTTACCTTTTTAAGCGCATCCTCAGCCTTGAGCTTTGCCTCCTTTTTTCCTGTTCCCGAAAGTCTTAAAGGATGCATAACATTCTCCAGTACATTCAGAGGGGCAAGCAGGTTGAAGTTCTGAAAGACAAATCCGATCTTTTTCAGTCTCACCCTGGCCAGCTCCTTGTTGCTTAGATTGTTCACCAGAAGGTTATCTATATAAACTTCTCCTGTGGTCGGAAAAATCACACACCCCATAAGAGAGAGGAGAGTTGTTTTTCCTGAACCTGACGGACCTATTATAAGTGTAAGCTCCTTCTTCATAAAATCGAAAGTTGCTGGCTGAAGAGCAGTAATCACAGTATCGCCTGTTTTATATTCTTTACTTGCTCCCCTTATGCTGGCTGCTATTTCCATATTTAATCTACTTCTTTTGACAATAAACAATATAAGTACAGAAAAGTTCGAAATAATAATAAATAATACGTAATTGAACTAATAAAGCTTAATTTTGTTATTGAATAGAAAAGGATACAGTTATGAAAAAAAGTGAAATACTCACAAACCTGATAGACAATTTTTTTTCATTTGATTCTGAAATGGGCAACCGGGAAGAGTATTCGATGGATGAGTTTTTGGGTTACCTGAACGCAAGATCTGGCGTTCAGGAGTTGGAGATGAGAGAAATTTCCGGAGAAAATATAGGTTGGATTAAGGATGAATACCGCAATACTACAAGCGATATTTCAATTTTAATCGTTCTCATGAGTCATTACGCAAAATGGTATATTAAAAAGGTACTCAGGGATAGTCATTTACAGACACCCGATGAGTTTTCGTTTCTGATCACCCTTATGACTTACGATAGTTTAAGCAAAAGTGAACTGATAATTAAACAGGTAATGGAAAAGACTTCCGGGACAGAAGTAATGCGGCGGCTTATTAAAAGAGGATTGATTGTTGAATCTGCAGATGAGAATGATAAGAGAAGCATCAGGGTTTCTATAACCAAATCAGGAAGGGAGGAGATACTCAGGATACTTCCGCTTATGAGCAAAGTGACAAAAATTATTGTTGGAAATCTCAGTGCTGAAGAGATCAACACACTTTCATACCTCCTGAAAAAACTCGATTATTTCCACAACGGTATCTATATCAATAAAAGAGAGCACTCTTTGAGTGAAATATTAAGTGTAATTACAGACGAAAAAAACTGATAAATGGAAAATTTGAAAAATTTGCGTCCCCTGGGGCGTACTGATATTATGGTAACCCCTATAGGGCTGGGCTGCTGGCAGTTCAGCAAACAAAATAACATGGCAGGAAGATTCTGGCCCACCCTTGAAGACAGTATGATTGAAAGGATTGTTTCCCTTTCAATCGAAGGGGGAATAAACTGGTTTGATACAGCCGAAATATATGGAGGCGGCGTGTCGGAGAAAGCTCTTTCAAAAGCACTTAAGGCAGCAGGTAAAAAACCAGGGGAAGTTGTAGTGGCAACAAAATGGTGGCCAGTATTTCGTTTCTCTTCAAATATCAGCAATGCTTTTAACAAGCGTGTTAGTGCACTTGACCCTTATCCCATCGATCTCTACCAGGTTCACCAGCCATGGGGGTTCTCCGGGGAAAAGGCTGAAATGAAAGCAATGGCTGAGCTTTTTGACAGAAAACTTTTAAAAGCAATCGGAGTAAGTAATTTTTCTGCAAAGAAAATGGAAAATTCATGGAGGACACTCCAGAAATCAGGTATCCCGCTTGCATCAAACCAGGTCAGGTATAGCCTTCTTGATCGCAGCATTGAGTCGAATGGGGTGATGGATCTTGCAAAAAAGCTGGGCATTACCATTATTGCATATTCACCCCTGGCACAGGGTCTCGTCACCGGTAAATTTCATGACAATCCTGAGCTGTTAAAGAACATCGGATTCAGAAGATACAGTTCCCCGTTCAAACCTGAAGGACTTGAAAAAAGCAGGCCGGTAATATTACTGGTGAAGGAGCTTGCCTTAAAGTATAATGTAACACCATCACAGGTTGCTCTCAACTGGCTGATTCAATATAATGGCGATACAGTTGTGGCAATTCCTGGTGCAACAAAAGAGATCCATGTAAAAGAGAACTGCGGAGCCATGTCATTCAGGCTTTCTGATGAGGATATGGTGAGGCTGGATAAAGTAAGTTCAATATTCAAATCATGAAAAGCTCAGCATTTGAAGAGACTGATCCGAACCGCAATAATCTCGATAAATCGTCTTCGCCTTACCTGCTCCAGCACACTAATAATCCGGTATGGTGGCAGGAGTGGAGTGATGAGGTTATTAAGCTGGCTGTCAGAAGCAATAAGCCTGTTTTTGTTTCTATCGGGTATTCAACCTGTCACTGGTGTCATGTTATGGCCGCTGAAGCTTTTTCGGATGATGAAACAGCTGCTTACCTTAACAGCAATTATATCTGTATTAAAATTGACAGGGAGCAGCGGCCGGATATCGATCAGTATATGATGCATTTTATTAATTCTCAGAGCGGAAGCGGAGGATGGCCGCTGAATGTGTTTCTGACACCTGATTTAAAGCCATTTTTTACTCTCACATATGCTCCGGCAATGACCGATGTCAGGAGTCTGTCATTTCTTGATATTGCTGAGAAAGTACATGAATACTTTGTAACTCATGGTGAAAATATTACTCCATTTATTTACCGGGAAGAAGAGCCTCCGGTTACTGTTGAAGAATCACTGGTAGGCGAGCTGGCATCTTTTTTTGATCCGGAATATGGCGGATTTGGCACTGGTCAAAAATTTCCGCCACATTCAACACTATTATATCTTTTATATCATTTATCTGTTAAAGAAGATCCTGAAACCAGGGAGATCTGCACCAAAACCCTTGAGGCTATGAGGATGCGTGGATTAAATGATCATCTTCAGGGTGGAATTTATCGTTATTGTGTCGACCGTGAATGGACAATTCCTCATTTTGAAAAAATGCTATACGACCAGGCTATGGCATTATGGTGTTACTCTGTTGCATATAGAGTATTGGATAAAGCTGAGTATAAGATTATGGCAGAGAAGATCCTGATATGTCTTCGTGAGTGTTTTGAGCATGATGGGCTATATATCTCTGCATTTGATGCTGATACTGATCATGAGGAGGGTGCAACATATCTCTGGAGCCGGGAAGAACTTACGACTATCCTTCCGGAGGATGAGTACAGAATATTTTCTGGCGCTTATTATATCAGTAAAGAAGGCAATTTTGAGGGATTGAATCACCTTATAAAGAGGAGTGACGTCTCCCTTAATAACATTGAAAGAAAACTGCTGGCTGTCAGGAATAAACGGAAACAACCTTCGAGGGATGATAAGGTTCTCAGCGGAATAAATTCACTTGTTGTCATTACTATGCTGCAGGCAGGCCGGTGGCTGAATAATTCTCATCTGGAAGATAAAGCGGCTTCTGTTATGCGAAATATTATTAATAAATTCTGGGATGGTTTATCTCTCGGTCATTCATATTATAACGGAGTATTTCAAAAACAAGGCTTCTTATTTGATGCGGGAGCAACATTAACCGCAATCAGTATGTTACGCGAGAACGATTCATCCTGGAATGATCTGATGCTCAAAATGACCCGCTATGTCAGATCATTTAAGGAGGGGGAAAAATGGATTGAGTCGGAAACTGGAGATTTTCAGACTGTTTATGCCTCCTGGTTTGATCATCCTGTCCCTTCAAGTGTAAGCCTGGCAAAAATGGGACTGACGCGTGCCGCAATATTAAGTTCAGAAGATACTAAATCAGTAGATTACCGGAGACCTTTTCAGTCAGATTTTTATAATATTAATGCATTGTTAAACAATGGATTATTTCATGTTTTCACATCCGACAAACTTATTCCCTGGGACACTATTCCTGTAAATTCTGTTCAGTTAAGGGGGGATGTGGAATCAGACTGTTACATGGGTACATGCAGGATGTTATGATTGGTTGATCCTGAAGGTTAATCCCGGGAATAATGTCGCTGATTCTGATTGGAGCTATTTTATGTGTAATCATCAGATTATAATGAGAAGACCAATGTATCAACTATAAGATCCGCTCCGATAATTAATGGTACAAAACCGCTAATTTTTAATAAAAGATGTCACATTGGATTACTCGTATTAAGTTAATCCAGATATCTGATAACTATTCTACTGGATTTTGTTCTGGCTTTTCTCCTCCAGCAGTCGCCTGATCTCATTGAGCTCTTTCTTTAGATCATTGTAATTAAGGCTATTCCGATATGCCATCATTATAAGCTTAATCGAAACAAGCAGTATTCCAGCCTCCAGTAAAAGGGCATTCGTAAAACCTTTTACAAACAAAGCAACTGTAAAAAGCAAAACTGTAATTAGTATTACAATGATTATCCCCGGATCAAAGTATTTCATCATTTCAGTATTTTTTAAATATTCAACCTAGATAAGATAAGGCAATTATATGCTTGTATCATAACTCTTTGCATTATATTCCTCAACTCTATAAAATGCCAGTCTTGAGCTGATAAATATACCCCTGCTTTATTGTTAGTAAAATGGTGTGTCAATACTTTTTCATTTCAGGATTTTTAAAACTGGTAGACAAATCCGGTCGAAACTGTTAGAAAATTGAGCCAGTTTTTCACATAGCCATCTCCTGGCCATACATCTCCGGTATCTGTTCCTGTAGCACCACCGCCAAGGTATCTTAAGTTAAGAAACATTCTTCCTGTTTCATTAATTTGTGCCCCCATCCGCATGCTGGCATCGAGTATAGCTCCAACAATTTCATTATCACTCCCGTTCAGATAACTTACCGGGGCATATATTCCATCTGCCTCAAGTTCAGTGTAAAAACATTTATTTAACTGAGCTCTGCCAAGGATTTTTAGCGCCGGAACAGGTCCGATTCCCCCATTGGTGGTGAAGCGCGACCCGTCTGTTGATTCAAATGATATTGTTGCGTTACGTATCTGCAGAGTACCACCTATGGCAAACTTGTATTTTTTATTATCAGGCATAAGTTCCCTCAGATAGCTGAACCGGTAAAACGGGAAGTTATAAAGACAGTTTATCCCGGTTAATGCAGGGAACGTTATATCATTAAAAACGGCATCCGTTCTTAGAAAAGCCTGAGATTCAATCCGTAACGGTTGATATAGCAAGATGAAAGTATTACGTTTGTTAACATCCATTTCAAGGGAAAAACGGGTTACCGGGAAGAGCACATCCTGCCCTCCGTCTTTTACATAATCGAAATAGGTTCCACTCTGACCAAATTGAACATGATGAGCAAGAACCGATGCAAAACCGATTTCTGAGACTGCCCGGAATTTGAATTTCGAAGTGTCGCATTTTATATCGGCATTTATGCTTTGAGCTTTTATAGCGAGTGTAAAAAACAAGGACAGAGTACTTAAGGCGATTCTTAATTTCATTATTTAACTATTTTAAGTTTATTGCCTGCAAAAATAGTGATCTTTTCAGAATGTAATGCTGAAAACAGGTTAGCCTTTTAGTGCATTTGGTCAGTTATAGTCGGGAATATCGAGCAACAGTAAAATTCTTAAAGTAACTTGTCAAATGGCATCAAGCTCGTCTGCAGTAATCCACCTTATATCATCAATCCCATTTACGACCTGATATGATTGGGCAATAACAAGAAAAAGGGTACAATCCGATGAGCGCATGAAGGACTTCATTTCGGGATGAAGATCCAGATGTGCCTGGTAAGCCTCTTTATTCTCTGCAATATTTATCTCTTCAGTGTGTCCGATAATTGTCAGAACGGTGTTCCCCTGCAGGTCTTTCATATCAGCATCTCCGTTTTCAATCAGAAGAGCAACCTTGCTGTTATTCGTAAGATTCCGATACTTAAGTGTATTACGATAAGTAGCAAAGATCAGCTGCCGGGAACTTTCAAATGGTGTTATTGCTATCAAACTGGTGTGCGGCTGTCCCTTCCCCTCTGTTGCCAGAACAGCGAAACGGCAGGATTTAAGCGTTCCTTCGATATTTTCTTTTATTGTGATTTGTTTATCCATGTCACTGTTAAACTGGTTAGCCGGAATTCTTTGCATCTTTTGTATGTTAACCGGCAATATTCCTTATCATCCCCCTGAAAATAAATCCATGAAAAGGCAGAACACTATACCAGTATAACCGGCCCCATAATCCTAATGGTCTGAATGTTGCAGTCTGATGTAAAACATTATTATTGTCTATTCTGAATTCAAGCCAGGCCTCGCCGGGAAGTTTCATTTCAGCAAACAGGAGTAATCTTTTTTCTCTCTTGTCTGCAATCAGAACACGCCAGAAATCCAATGCATCGCCAGGAGAGATTTCAGTCTGGTTTTTTCTACCCCTTCTTATGCCGACACCGCCAAACAGTTTATCGATAAAACCGCGAATTCCCCAAAGCCAGTCGCCATAATACCAGCCGTTTTTACCGCCGATGGACCATATCTTAAGAAGTGCCTTTTCACTATTCTCTAAATGAAGTTTACGATAATCAATAAAACACCCGTGCACCGGAACTTCTGCATAACTTGCAATACCATCGTTCAATGTCCCGGATGTTAAAGCATCCTTCCAGCTCGATGGTACCTGGTTCATTTCGATCTTCCTGAAAGCTTCCTTTATTGCATCCTCATAACTCACAGGAACAACTCCAAGGATCTCTTTCAGGTTGTTTTCTTTGCACACCACCTCAACTTTCATGCTGTCGACAAGGTTCTGAGCAAGCGGGTATGAAGTTGATGTAATAAAGTAGAGCCAGTAAGATGATAATTTTGGTGTCATAACCGGAACAATTCCTATCCATCGCTTAAGTCCCCTGACCTTAGCAAACCTTAACAGCATCTGCTTGTAGTTCATAATGTCAGGGCCGCCAATATCGTAGCTTTTATTATATGTTATTTCATTCATTAATACTCCGGACAGGAATTCAATAACATTCCGGATTGCTATGGGCTGGGTGATTGTATTGAGCCAGCGTGGAGCTATCATCAACGGAAGTTTCTCAACCAGATCTCGGATGATCTCGAAGGAAGCGCTTCCGGAGCCAATGATGATGCCGGCCCTGAGTGTTGTTAATGAATATGATCCTGAAGCAAGGATTTTCTCAACATTTTTGCGGCTCGAAAGGTGCTTTGATAAAGCATCCTCATTTACTATTCCGCTAAGATAAATGACCTGTCGGGCTCTGGTTTGCTGAATGCTGTTCTTAAAACTGATTGCAGATGTCTCCTCCATTTTTTCAAAATCGCCTGTTGAAGTCGACATCGAGTGAATGAGGTAATAGGCAGCGTCAATGTCAGCGGGGATATTCTGAAGTGTTTCAGGTTTCAGAAAGTCAGCCTCTATAACTGATATTGATGGTGAATGGTAT
>Ga0209287_10001060_pt1 | contig 14466 bp, 10 predicted proteins | sample PPLLak3cmMay2015_2_FD_187255 | JGI IMG/M metagenome (GOLD analysis project Ga0209287, IMG submission 187255) | Freshwater sediment microbial communities from Prairie Pothole Lake near Jamestown, North Dakota, USA - PPLs Lake P8 Core (1) Depth... | ecosystem: Environmental > Aquatic > Freshwater... | reverse complement strand
CTTTGTTAATAAAAAAGGACCCTCCACCGGTCCTCTTTAATCAGATAATTTTTCCTTCTTGTCAATCTATTCAGGTATTTTATGCCCCCTTTATTGTACTATTATCAGGGGGTCAACACCCATTCCTCAATCTTATTTAGAGCTAACTTAACCAAAGCATCAAGTTGCTCAGCATTTACTGTTTTTTTATCGGGTGGTTCTGGCTTTTCATCAAATCCATACTTTCCATGTTGCTGGCATTGAACTCCAACTTCATTGACGATCGTGTACAGACTTTTAGATGAATTATTAATGGCATCGGCAAATATTTTGAACCTCTGTTCATGTTCAGAAAATCGATTACTCAATTGGTAAAGAAGCCTCAAAATACGCATCGGAGTTTTAGTCGCAAAAAATCCGCCTCTTCCTTCTGGAAATAGGTCCCCAGTATCCATTAGTGCCTTTATAATGGTAACAATATTTTCCTCTGGGATAGATGCTCATATCCCCTCCATTGAGGAAAGCCACAGAAGCGCTGGCTGGAGGCAGGAGATATTCTCAAAGGATGCATTCATTTACAATCCTGACACGGATACATTCACTTGCCCTGCAGGAGAAACGTTAAGAAGACAGAAGTTTCACAAAAAGAAGAGAAAACATTATGAATACAGGGCCTCTACTAAATCATGCCGCGCATGTCACATAAGAGAGGAATGCACACACTCCAAGTCCAGTCGAACATTGAAACGGCATACAAGGCAAAATGATTTGGATGCTATGATAATAAAAGCCAAAAGCAAGGAATCAAAAAGAGATCTTAAGACCCGCCAGCATTTGTCAGAACGTTCCTTTGCCAGATCGACTCAATACGGTTTCAAACGGGCCAGATGGAGAAGACTCTGGCGGATGGAGATTCAGGACTATCTTATCGCAGCCATTCAAAATATAGCCGTGCTGATCAGTCGGACAAAAAACAAAATGTCAAAGAGCAATGCGGGAGAATGCCTGAAAACAGGCTTCCAGAGCCTTAAATGGCTCATTGATTGTGTTCATAGTTGGGCAGTTTCTCTTTCCCCGGATTTTATTGTGCCCAATTTCAATAGATAGCTAATCCGGGTTGTATTTGTTAAAAAATCTTTTTTGAATTCACGTGTTGGGCAACAGCCCGTCAAGGTCTGACCCCGCTGCCTCTATTAGCTTTTGCTCGAAAAAAATGATTTAGCGCCCATGCTACACATGGAACTAATAAGGCAACGATTTCTTTTCCATAAATCTTTAAGATATCCATGGGACTCCTCCAATTGAAACACCATCAACCATAAAGCTCGAACTGTGCCGACTGTTTTTTTGTTCGGAACCAGTGAGATGTTAAATGCTACTTATTTTCTATTGCTACTTTCAATGGTGTTATAGCTTTTAAAATAACACGTCCAATAGCTTGAAGCTGTCTTAAAGAAGTGGCATACCCTCCTACAGAAAGTTGAGAGTCTATCATTTTTAATATTTTTTCCTTTTCAGACTTAGGAGTCCCCACATGAACTCCACCCATAACGTTGGCTTCAAAAAGAATGACGTCTTTTATTGTATATTCTTTGCTACCGATTATTAAAACTACCACCTTAAAAAAAGAGTCTCGTGTTAGTTGTGATACTAATCTTCCGGGTCGTAGCGCTGTATCCGGGTCAAGTCCATCTTGAATCGAAAATAAAAATGGCTTTGGTGATCCAGGTGGGTCAGGGATAGGAAGGCAAACATGAAATATTAGTTTTATTTTATATTCACGATTTACTTGGTCAAATAATTTATAGTCATCTAGAAATAATTTTCGAATTAATGCTGAAGCTCCAAGAATTTCATAGGGATCATTCGAGGAAATCTTATTTCCGAGATCACTTATAGTTCTTAAAAAAAGTTGTTCCAATTGTGATTGCATTATCACCTCTAGAAAAGTCTAAAATATTAGACAATTAACACTATGCATAACATGCTGGGATTAATCGCAACAAAATCCCCGTCAAGGTTCACGATGTTGTTCGACACTTTGTAAAATTATTGTTCTAGAATCTTTCCCATGATGATAGAAAGTCCTTCAGGAGGTGAGTTCACAAGCGAAATCAGCACATTCCTGAAATGTTCATATTTCACACTATATCTCCCACAATAGGCTCTTAACAGCTCACGGCCTTTACATTTTTGCCGCCAAACATCTGATTCCATATATTGTTGTAGATTTTTTTTTGCTGTTTCTTCCATTTCAGCAAAATCCGGAACTTCTGGGTTGACAGCAACGTCTTTAGGACTTCTATATACTGCATCATATGCGCTTTTGGCAGCGTTAGCGATGCATGCGTCTAATAACGCCTTAGTATAAGGTTTAAGATGAACATCACTCAAAAGGAGGTCCTTTAATTCAGCTGTTATTTCTTCTTGTGTTGTATGAGGGAAATTAGATCCTATTATTAACTGAGAAGCCTTTAAAATGACTGGTTCATCTATCAGAAAATTCTCGACATGGTACACAGGTAAACGAAAAAGCCTTCTTCCTTCTGTCGGATCGTCAGTCAACCTTTCAACGTCACCATCTATAATACTAAAATAATGTTGGAACCCAGTAGCTGTTGTAAGTAAATGATTGACTTTTTCTGATGTGCTCCTAACGGTGAGAGAATTCCCGGCTGGAACAAAACTAACATTATATTTGCTAGGGGGATAGAAAGCCTCATAGATTTCACGATCTGCTGAAGCCTCTTGTCCTTCAACGAAGATTATGCGCTGGTTAATGCTAATAATCCCTCTCGAACCCATTAACTCTGATAGTGCATCATGGAGGCTTTCTTCCTCAGTTACACGAATCAATTGATTTCCATTATCGGGTAAAGGTTCCTTTAAAATAGTGTATAATGCATCAGTGCCGGCTGCCATCATCATTTCAGGTGAATGAGCAGTCAGCAGTATTTGATTTCCTTCACCCAGTTTTCTCAGTACTTTTAAATAACGCCGATCCAGATCTGGATGTAAATGAGCATCAGCCTCGTCAAATAAGATGACGGCTCCCTTTGGTTTGAGTTGATGGAACCTAATAAAAATATTAAGAATTTCTTTTTCACCCGAACTTAGATCGTCTATGTCGATCTCCCCTAACGGTGTTGAGATCGCAAATTGGAATGGAGAAGTATCAATATATACATCTTTGAATTTCATAGGGGAGAAAAATTCGTTAAAAAATATTCTTATTTCATCTAAAGAATCCCTATTCATAGGGTCGCCTAAGCGAAGAGAAGTCTGAAGAGCCTGCAAGTCACTCATTTTTAATCCAGCAAGGTATTGCTTTGTATATCGGAATTTGTTTTCGTCAAGCGCTAAGGTTTCCTTTGCCCGAGCATCACTGAGGAAATTTGCGTCCCATGTTGAGAGTTGACTTTTTTGCATCAGACGATGAGCGTTGATATAATCAAAAAAGCCAGGGGAACCAATTGATCTGCCGTAGAAGCTGAGCAGTTGTTGCACTGGGCCAGATCTTTTCATTGCACGTGCTCCTCCGTCTTTTTTGATCTCAATTACTATCTCATCTTTTTCAGGGCACTCGTTTGCAAATTTGGTTTTGACGAATTCACGTTCTCTTTCCGAAAATTTGAGCGCGACCTTGATAATCGCTTTCTCAGCGTCTGCAGATACCGCACGTGGATCGAATCTGAAATTTCCATATGCACCAGCTCTTTCTTTCGCAGTCATAAGAGCTTCGAGAAGTGCGCTTTTACCGCAACCATTAGCCCCGCAGATAAGCATGAAATCAGAAACGGGATTACATTCAGCAAGACGGAGATTTCGAAAATTCTCTATACGGAATTCAAGGATTCTCATTGATTATCACCTTTTAGGATTTATCGTGAAAGGGGCAAGTCTGCTCTTGACTCACCTTGATTACATAATCCGATTAAACTTGACAAAAATTTTGACTTCCCCGTTTCTGTAACACGGGGGGTTGAAAATACATGAGTCATAAAATAAGAATACTTAAACACTGTGGATAATAGGCGGGTATATTTGGCAGAGTATACCTGGAATATCCATTTAATAAATTAAAAAGATATCATTCCCTCCCAATGAAGCAAATAAACCCTACGCTTTTAAACCTTCAATGTCAAAGAGAATTTTAATAATTATAGATAACCTTGCTGAAATTTAAGTGAGAGAAATTAGGGATATTGGGAAGATGGAAGAATCTTAAAATCAGACCGGACAAAAATTAATTTTATTCTGTCCGGGTAAAGAGCATTTTCATCAAGTCAATTACCCCGCCGCAAGACTTCGACGAGCTCAGTCGAGTCGCGGGCGGGGCAGCAGAGCCTAATTTGCTCCCCCTCACCCTAATCCTGTCCCGCAACAAGAGAGGTAATCTGTGGAATCACCACCACAAGCGGATATAACATTGTGGACATATCTCAAAATATCAATTAGTTTTTATCAAGCAGATATGAATTAGCTCCAGCAATCTCCCTTCCTCAGTCAATTGATATTTTGAAGTACCTCCGCTGCATACACACAACTGATCAAAAAGGCCAGGGGCCTCTAATAGTCTTCAAGATAGGGTTCCTTAAAACTCACCTTATCAAAGACCTATAGGATTATTCCTACCATTTATCTGTGTGAATTAATTTTGCATCGAATTTATCTTTCGACGTATTCGTCCCTTTCGGGACTCCCATACAAATAAGATTTAAAGGCACTACGCCTTCAGGAATCCCCAGGATTTTTCTCACTGACGCAATGCGGTCAGCTTCCGGGAATACAGCTGTCCAGACTGCACCCAATCCCATGGATTCAGCAGCCAGAAGGATGTTCTCTGAAGCGGCGGAACAATCCAGCATCCAATAGGATGCATCATTTCCGTTGCACTGACGGCTTAAGTCTCCGGTAACCACAATAGCCGCAGCCGCTCTTTCCGCCATCTTGGCAAATGGCAGAGCATCCGCCAGCTGTTTTAAACGCTCTTTATCGGTAATGACAATAAAATCCCATGGCCTTTTGTCGCAGGCCGTCGGCGCAGCCATGCCTGCTTTAACCAGAAGAATCAACTGATCCCTGGAAACCGCTGTATCCGCATAGGTTCGCACGCTCTTACGGCCGAAGATGGTCTTTAGCGTGTCGTTGTCTTGAGCAGACGCAACGGAAAAAGTCCCTGAAAGCAAAATTAATGCAATAGTTATATTTACAATGGCTTTCATAATCGGCTCCTTTATATGCTGTTTACTCAACACCGTCCTTCAGTTTCAGAACGTAGATGCCACCATGGAAGGTATCAACGAAGATATAGCCGCGTTTATCGACTACAATGTCTTCCGTGATGCCGAGTTTCGGGCCGGGATAGTCGTGGAACTGCCACTTCTCCGGCGCGGGCGGGATGAAGTATGCGACTTCTTTCGGACGATAAGGGTTCCTGACATTGTAAACGCGAAGACCGCAGTGGAAGTAGCAGCAGTAGACGCGGTTCGGGTCGTCTTCAAGGAACGGGAGATCGTGCGGCTCGTGGACATTATGAGGGCCCAGCGGCCCGGGAGCGCCGATTCCGCAGTCGTTGAAGTCCTCCCACGGCCAATCCTCTGGGACTTCCGGATATGGAAACTCGGCCACAAGGGTCGGATGCTCCGGATCCCTGATGTCCACCATGTGCAGATTGCCGATCGCCTGAGGCGGGTACGTCTCGATTATTTCCTTGTTGAAGCAGCTGAACCGCTCGCCTTCGTTGGTCAGAACTCCGAAATTTCGTCCGGTCAGAGGCAGGAAGGTGTGACATCTTGCGCCTGCGAGACCGCCGTAGGAAAACGGAGGAGAAAGCGGGAGACGGCCAAGATACTTCGGAAGCGTCAGATCTGAGACATCAAGGATTATTCCTCCCCCGCCGCCATAGCCCATGTACGCCTTGTCGCCCTTGATGTATGCAGGACCGTGCAAACCGACCTGATCCATTGACATAAACGGCAGGTTGCTTGCATTCTTCTCCTGGGGCTTTCCGGCTCTCCACTGCTCCGGCAGCCACCAGCGGCCTATTTCGACCGGTTTCGTTGGATCCTGAATGTCCAGGATGCGGTAAATCATTGCTGAATAACCGGGGCAGGATGCGGCAAGATGGGCATACCTGCCGCCGTTATAGAAAAACCTGTGCACACCGAACCCATCCGGCACTCCGGTAGACCAGTGTGATAAAAGCCTCGGGTTTTCCGGGTCGGTTTTAATGTCCCAGATCAGGAGCCCCTCCCTATAGGAGTCGGTCTCCTTTGTCCCGTTCAGGAAAGGGACACCGCCGCTCAAGGTCGTCAGCATCAGACCGTCGGCAACCTGTATTTTGCAGCAAATCTGACCGGGATTTTTGTCCGCATCGGGACATGCGACCCATTTGCAATAACGGATGTTGGAAGGGTCGGTGACGTCCAGGATATGCCATCCCGGGTGTCTGAAGCATGCGCTGTACAGATAATGCCTGCCGTTGGCTACATAATAGGCCATCTGAAATCCCATCTTGCCGTTCAGGTCATGATATCCGATAAGATCAAGATTTTTAATATACCCTCTATTTTTGTTGCCAGAGACCGAAACCCGATTGGATGCGGAATTCCCTTTCGCGGCTATTGCGGCCTTGTTGTGGATGGCAGGTGATTCGGATGCGTCTCCTGTAAGGGCGCTGGAGCCGGCCGCAGCAGCTGTGATTACTGAGGCCTTGAGAAATTTTCTGCGAGATATACTCTTCTTCGAATCTGATTCCATTTATTCCCCCTTTATTTTAAAAGCTCCGTTAGGGCATGAATGAAGGCATGCACAAAGGGAGCAATAAAAAATGAATCTATAAATATTGTTTACCTGGAGACGCTCTCCCCTGTTAATGCCTGTTCATTTCTGCCTGTTAAGTTTCGGTTCCTGAACCGGATTGTTTCAAGAGTTAATGATCTGGAAATTACATCCTTTTCCAAAAAATGTAAACATACAACAGGTACGCTGTCGGATTGTTCTATTAATAACATCCCAGCAACAAGTTCATGAGCCGACAGATCCCCTCTTTATAACTTACTACAGACCTGAATTGTTGATTGAGGAATTTATGTCAGTTTTTCTTGATTATTTTAGCCTAAATTATAAGCCTCAATGTTCCTTATCGAAATATAACCCAAACGCAGCAAACCTCCTTTCATCAATCGCAGTATTTCAGCATTAGCTGAAAATGATAATTTGAATTTCTATTTGAAATTTACCTTGTTTTTATTACAAAATTTGATCCAGAATGCTTATGTAATATTGCATATGGGGATCTTTGATGGGATATTTGAAACAAAATTCACACACGATTCACACACAGAAATAAAAAAAGACTTAATCCCGCTGTAAAAAGCGGGACTAAGTCCTTGTATTTTCTGGTGCGCCCAGCCCGATTCGAACGGGCGACCTGCGGATTCGTAGTCCTATTTTTCATACATTTTTGTCTTTTCACTTTCCTTCACATATCATCATTATTTAACGCCATACCTCTTGAGATCCTTGTCAATAAAGGTTCTTGAGCTTTCACATATCATCACACAATAAAACTTGACATCAAATATATTTCATGGGTAATTTATGGGTAGATTTTTTTCATGGGTAATTCATGGGTAAAAAAACGCTGATCCGAAGGTCCCATAATGTATCTCAGGAACCCCTGGTTTTAATCATCAATACGGTTCCTACCCACAAAATATTTATTCAATACAGAAGGCACATATGGCAAAGAAAGAAATAAAACTGGGCAAAAGCGGCTATTTCAGTATTCCAAATATAAAGGGATTAAGATGGAAGGAACATCCAGTCCGGAAGCATGGGACTGTAGGGAAGGACAAATATTTTTATATCTACTATCAAACTGGCGACGGGAAACGCCGGGAAGAGGGATGCGGCTGGTCCAGTGAAAGAATGACACAGGAAAAAGCACTGAAGGAGCTTGCACAAATCAAGGAAAATATCCGGATGGGACAGGGTTATCAGTCTCTTAAAGAGAAACGCGATATAGAACAGGCGCGCAGGGACGCGGAAGAAGTTGCACAGGCAAAGGCGATAAAAGATTCAATATCATTTGAGCAGTTTTGGGACAGGCATTATCTCCCTGCCCAGTCATTAAAGAAACCCAGAGTCATTGATACAGAGAAAAGCTATTTTGAAAACTGGCTAAAACCGGTTATCGGGTCCCTGCCCTTTTACAAGATTACTGTCCTTCAGTTCCAAAAGATTCGAAAGGACATGTTGGATGCCGGGAAAGCAATCAGGAGCATCCAGTATTGTCTGGCTATATCAAGACAGGTATGGAATAGCGCACGGGTCCAGGGTTTTATCAACACCGATTGGCCTTACAAGAGCGAAATGAAGAAGGTCAAACCCGACAACGCGCGCATGAGATTCCTCTCACCCCAGCAACTACACGACCTATTAGAAAACCTGAAGGGTCGTTCGCAGCAGCTTCACGACATCAGCCTGTTAGCCTGGCAATGCGGACTAAGGTCAGGCGAAATCTTTTCGCTGAAGTGGTCAAACGTCAACACTGACGATGGGGTATTAAACATCCTGGGCGCGAAGGCCGGCAGCCGTCAGGCATATATGACAACTCAGGTTAAGGAGATGTTCAAAAACATGACAAAGGGAAAACATGAGGATTTAGTCTTTAAAAAGAAATATAGAAAAAAAGAAGGCAGCGAAGAAACAATCATCGAGATCTCCAACAGTTTTAACAGGTCGGTCGATGACCTCAGTTTTAATGACGGTATCACGGATAGACGGGAGAAAATTGTCTTTCATAGCCTGAGGCATTCTTACGCGTCACAGCTTATTGCCGCGGGTGTTTCGCTGCAGATCGTAAAGGTACTGATGGGGCATAGTACAAAGTCAGGATCAATAACTGAAAGATATGTGCATGCTGATAAAAAAATGCTTGAGGATGCCGTTCAACGATTTGAAAAATACATCCAGACAAACTCACAGGTTAGAAAAAAATCAAAGGTCATTGAAATAACGAACACCTGACATCCACCCTTTATCTGCCGTGTTTGTCGATGCCATAGAAAATATTAAGAGGCAGGCTCAATCATTTTCATTATAAATTATACTTTCAACAAATGCTGAAAACTATAAACAGAATGAAATTGCTTGACATAAAATCAACCCTGCTTCAAACGGGCGGGTGAGTACACATTGAACTAGACTACCGATAAGAGCACCTGATTTTGCATCAGATACGGGCATAAATTATTTTGGGATTTTAATATATTAATTTCGAGATGTGGCTTAAAGTGACCTTTTTATACTTAGAAAATGAGAAAAAAGGAAATGAATAGTTAGTACATTTGGTCTCATGCATGGCTGGGCACTATGATTTGAATAGCTGATAAAAGGAGACATCAATGTCTCAGATCCTGGAGTATTACTCCATTAACTTATGGACTCTTATAATAGAGATGGGTGAGTACAAGTGAAGACCTTTCTATATTAGGAAGTATTTCTTTGCCTTTTGCCGGCACTTTTTTTTAGATACCCACGGATCTAAACCCGTGGGTGTCCTATAAGTTATATGTTTTTTAGGTAGATCGCAGCATTTATGCCGGCATAATAACCGGAGATAAATGCCGAGCCGAGACCGCCGCAAGGAGTGCCCTCACCCGAGAGCAGATTAGTGCTTACAGCACTTGTACCAGGAGCGCCACCGGGCATACCGCCCTGCTGTCCGCCGGGAGTGCCACCGCCGGAAGAAGCGGCCGATCCGGTCACAGCATCAGCACCAAGGTCTGCATCAGGAACGCCGGTGATGCCAAGCCCTTTAGAAGCACCAGCAGCGACAGCGGCTGCACCTAAAGCAAGTGCCTTGCCACCTATGCGTCTTGTAAGGTAGCCACCGTAAATCGTACACCCGTCGCCTCCGGCATATAACCCGGGCATTACCTCGCCCTTGGTATTAAGCGCCTCGAACTTGGTATTTACTGCTATCCCGTTTCTTCCTTTTGTGCATTGAGACCAGCGATGTCCAAAGATTGCATAGAAAGGGGGCTTGCGAATGGGGATTAAGGAACTTGCGTCTTTCCCAAAATCCGGATCCTTTCCATTATCGCAAAACTTGTTGTATCTCTCTATAGTTGTGACGAATGTCTTGGGATCTACATCCATTTTCAAGGCCAGTTCTGCCAGCGTATCGGCCTTCTTTATATGGTTGCCGTGAGCCCCTTCCTCGTCAATAGCCACCTCATAAGCGATATCCTCTCTCCATTTTTTTAAAGCGGCGGCGATCTCATCCTTATTCGTCAAACGTTCATTAATCCTTGCGTCTTGCATCTCGAGAATGTTTTCATCAACTACCTCATATGCTACCCCCTTTGGTTGTGAGCCCAATGATGCACTACCATGACCCTGTCCGCCTCTTTCATTATTCCAGCGCTCTCCATTAAGGTTGATAGATACTCCATTCATTCCCCCAATGTCGCTTGAATAGGGATGACGTGCAAACCCGGTGGCCAAAAAACCTCCCGGCCATTCCGTATCCCTTTTAGTCTGGTCAATAGCAGCCCCGATCTCCTCCGCCATATCAATGCAATCACCCGTTATAGTGGGGGGACATAAACAAAATATTTCTTTATTATTAAAATGTTCCGGCCAATACTTCTGGAGCTTTTCATAATTGGCCCCAAAGCCTCCCGCTCCAATAAAGCACGCTTTGCAGTTGACCAGCAATTGCCCGTCCCTGGTGTCTGCCAAAACGCCCGTTACCCTTCCCTTATGATCCGTAATAAATTTTCTTGCGCGTGTCTCAGCAAGAACAGGAATCCCCTTCTTTTCACAACATTCAAGCATCTTATCAACAACATAGGATCCCATCTTGCCGGGGCCGATGGAATGGTCCAGTTTATTCTTATACTTCTCCTGACGCTCAGGCATATATATTGCCACTGTATTGCCCCCTACCTTCTTCTGTTCGCTCGGCTTATATATGCGAAAAAACTCTTCCGCGCCACCCTTAGATACCAGCCAGTCGAAAAACTGGCCTGTAATATCCGGGGGATCATTAATAGTATATCCGGCCTTCTTGTGCCACTGTGAATCTATTATAGGCCCGCTTTCTCCCATATCAGTGGCAAAAACGGTTGCCCCGCCGGGCTTTTTAGCCTTTTCGAGAACAATCACTTTCTTCCCGCTGACATCCGCCGCCTTAACAGCGGCAACCATACCAGCCCCGGCCGCTCCAAGAACTACTAAATCGCAATCCATTACCTTTGTAGTCATTTACATCCTCACTATGAAAAGGTTAAAGTTCTGTTTCAGAAATTATACCTAAAGGACATCCCCTGAAACAGGTGCCGCAATGTATACACTTCTTCTGGTCTATTTCATTTCGGCAGTCTCCGAAACGAATGGCCTTTGCAGGACAAAATGTCCTGCAAACCTGGCAGCCTATGCACCCGCGATTGATGTAATAGATCTTGCCTTTTGTAGCTAATTTGGTAGCTCCCTGGGCATCCGGAACAGAATCCACCATGTTCAATAGCAATGGAGATACAATTGCCGCGGAACTCGCAAGCATGAACTTTCTTCTTGTTAAATTTAAACTGGTCTCACTCATAATATCCTCCGCAGTATAATATTAATAACTAACTGTCAGGGCAATGCCATATGTCCTGGGTGCGTCGATCGACATGCCGCCCTTACCACCAGCGGTATATCTTCGTTTCACGGCATAGTGCTCCAGGTTTTTCACAAAAGCCGACAGCGAAATTTTCCCGTCCGGATTGGTATAGACCGCGGAAAGATCAATCAAGCGGTGAGCTTCCTGAAAATTATATGGATAATCAGAGTCGCGCCAGCTAAGCCTGTATTCCGCCTGATAGCGGCCTTCGAAACTAGCTTTAATATAGCTTCCGTCATTCATCATGAAATTGTGGCTGTAGTTGAGGGTAACAGTCCAGGGCGGAGTATTTGTCATCGGTTTTCCATTATAGCTCACATCCTCAACAGGAACCTGTACAACCTGTCCGTCCACAATGGAATCAGTATATTTAGCTTCATAATCAAAGAAAAGATCGGTCCATTCCGAATCTATGTATGAGACCGAGAGGTTCAATATATCCTGAAAAGTTATAATAGTGCTGGTCTGCAAATCTAAACCAAATTTATGGCCTGTGCCGTTTTGATTTTGACCAGAATCCTTCCATCCTTCGTCTCTATCCATTACACCATTGTTATTCGTATCATTCCATACAGTATAGGATAAAGTCGCCTCATAGCCCGAATAATCATAATAATAGGCAGCAGCGTTCACCTGAATTTTGTTATCAAAGAAACGGTTCTTCGCCCCCAATGTATAAGCCTTGAGCTCTTCAGGAATAGGTTCTGAAGATCCACTGGCAGGTCTCGATACTCGCATACGATAACTTGTTGAATAATCACCATAGAGCATTGACTGGGTCCCTAAGTCATACTCAAAACCGACCTTATAATCCGGCGCGGTATAGTCCATGTTATTAACCTCATCTTTCAACATCGGCTCACCTGTCTTGGGGTCCTGCTTCCATTCCTTATTGAATTGATAAATTTTGTCCTTGCTTCTGCGATAGCCGGTAGTCAGGCGCAAGTTATCCACCACGGGATAGGTGATATTGCCAAAGATACCGAGGAGCTTCTCATTAGTATCCCTGTACATATATTCCGGGTTAGCCAAATTATCCCTGTGAAGGCTGTCTACTGATTTGTATGAAGTGGCACCAACGATCCATTTAAAAAAGAAATCAGGGCTTGATGATATGCGCGCCTCAGCGCCTTTTTCTCTACTCATTGAGTACCCGTCAACCTTATATGTGCCGTCCGAATCAGTCTGTTCTGTTGTATTTTTACCTTTTCCCGTATTATATGAAGGCACCAGGGTAATGGTTGCGAAACTCATGTCCAACGTCATTGTAGCGTTGAATTTTTTACTTTTTTGGTCATTAAACAGAGACAGCGTCTCCCCTGAACTCGTATCAACAGTCCAGGGATCAGAAATATCGTCTTGATTTATAAACGAAATAACACTCCCCCCCCTTCCTAAACCGCCGACCCTTGATATTTCCGCGGTCGCCAAAACGGATATTCTATCATTAGGCTTATACAATGTCTTGAAACGCATACTCCTGGTGTCTTCGTCATCAGTACCGTCGTTAAGATATCCGTCCCGTTTAATAGTAGCAAATGAGACGCGCGTGGCCAACGTATTAGTCAGGGGCGCATTCATGTAGCCTTCGGTGCTTAGGAGACCATAAGAGCCTATTGATACCGTACTAGAGAGTTCATACTTGTCGGTCTTGGGCGCTGCCGTCACGATATTCACAATACCCCCTGGGGAGTTGCTTGCATAGAGGGTGCTCTGTGGGCCATAAAGGATCTCCACACGCTCAATATCAAACAATGCCGATGCCTGGTCCTTCCTATTACTCAGTACGCCGTCCGTGTTTACGGCTACTGTCGGCATGGATTCCGACATACTATAGAATGTAGTCTCATCATCGCTTATCCCGCGGAGAGATACGCGTAAGCCGTCTTGCGATCTTGAAACAATCGCGCCAGAGACATAGGTTAGAACGGCATCAAGATCGGTTTTCCCCATTGCTTTAACGTCCTCGCCCGTGATAACCTCCATGGGAATAGGGACCTTCTGTGTGTTCTCTTCGCGTTTCTGGGCTGTAACGGTGATCTCCTCAAGCGTAAATTCATCTGTTGCCTCCTGGGCTGCAACCCATGAAAGATCGCCAAGGGTAAGCCCAAGGCCCATCGCCGCAGTTAAAATAAAAATAAAACTTTTTTTTATTCTCATGTCCATCCTCCTTTAGATAATATTGTTATTGCCTTTCACAAAACCCCACCCCTGCCAAGAGACTGGAAGGTAAAAAAATACCAGCAATGTTTCCCCTTAATAGTTTCGTGATACCCCCACATCTCATTTTTTTTGAATATAATAATATGAAAATGTTTAAAACCGCCCTAGAATAGCAATAAGTAATGAAATCCCAGTTTTTTTAACCCCGAATCATCATCAAAGGATGCTGAGCCTGAGTAGGAATAGATTCGTTATCGAATACACGAACACGGTAAATTTGTGTGAATTAAAAAAGCTATTAGGAGCTAATATATAATAATAAGGTTAACCAGAAGATGACCAAAAGATTAATATAAAGTAATATTTCAGAGAGAAAGAGGCCGGGCCTGAATTACCTTTGAGGAATTGTGATGGTGAATGTACTTCCTTCATTCAGTTTACTGGAAACGGAGATACTCCCGTTATGTGCTTTTATGATAGCCATGGACCAGCAAAGGCCTAAGCCATTTCCAATATTTGACCTGCTGGAGTCGCATCGATAAAAACGCTCAAAAATATGTGGCAGATCTTGCGGGGATATTCCTAGGCCATTATCCGTGATGGAAATACTGACATTCTTTTCATCTCTCATTATAGAGATAGAA
>Ga0209287_10001055_pt1 | contig 14525 bp, 15 predicted proteins | sample PPLLak3cmMay2015_2_FD_187255 | JGI IMG/M metagenome (GOLD analysis project Ga0209287, IMG submission 187255) | Freshwater sediment microbial communities from Prairie Pothole Lake near Jamestown, North Dakota, USA - PPLs Lake P8 Core (1) Depth... | ecosystem: Environmental > Aquatic > Freshwater... | reverse complement strand
AAACAGGAATCGATGTCATTTTGCCACAGAGGCGAAAAAATGATGATATTGGCTACCTTTAAGCCAGTGGTCATATATCTAAGCCAGTGGTAATATGACATGGGCCAGTGGTCTAGTGGCTATGACGTCGCGCTTACAACGCGGAGATCGCATGTTCGATTCCTGCCTGGCCCATTTTAACTAAATAAAAAAAATTGCGGGAAAGAAAAATGACTGAAAAAATATTGTTCTCTTTAGAAAACTGCGTGAAATGTATGCAAGTAAAAGAACTTATAAAAGATAGAAACGACATAAAAATAGTTACTCTTCCACATAATATCAAAGATTGGCGTGAGGAAGATTTTAATAATGTGAAGTCACATGACGTTTTTGAAGATTTACAGATAACAGCACCTATTTTATGGGTCGATGGTAAAAAATTTGTCGGATATCTAAAAATCAGAAAATGGTTGCAGGGCAACTAGAATGGATGAACTTGAGGAAATAAGAAGAAAGAAACTAGAAAAATATGCTGATAGATATATGAAAGGAGGATCGAATATGGAAAAAAATTGGCCTAATACACCACTACGTGTAACAGACGCAGATATTACTCAAACTATAAAGAAATATAAGACGATTGTTGTAGATTGTTGGGCGCCATGGTGCGGGCCTTGTCAGATGATTGGACCAGTTGTTGAGGAGCTCGCTAAAGAGATGCAGGGTAAGATTGTTTTCGGTAAACTGAATGTCGATGAGAACCAAATGACTTCTATGAAATATAATATTATGAGCATCCCAACGCTTCTAGTTTTCAAGGAAGGAAATCTTGTTGATAGAATCGTCGGTGCGATGCCCAAGGATATATTGAAGCAGAAAATTGACAGTTATTTGTAGGTGTGTTTTTGATTTGAAGGGTGAAGTCGCATTATATCAAATATAAAATTGTTTGTAGTTTTTTCTATCCTATTGTTATCTATATTATCTGGTTGTCTAGAATCATCAGAAAACGATACGATCGAAGAAGGAGAAGATTTTTCATTTATTGGGCTAGATGGTACCATAAAACGTTTGTCTGATTACCGTGGAAATGTTGTTGTACTCGATTTAATGAGAGTTATCGGTTGCGACCCATGTTTGTATGAGTTTCTCGAACTTAAAAAAATTTCTGAAAATTATAGTAACGATAATGTATTGATAATATCGATAGATGTAAATACCTACGAGTCTGCCCAAGAGGTACAAAATACAATAGACCAATTTAAAGAACAATTGAATATCGAACTAGATTGGATTTTTGGAATGGATGATGGTAGCATCTGGGAGACATACCGTATAAACACACCAGGCGGAGTGCCAACGCTGTATATATTTGATAAGAATGGAAAGATTTATTATTCAAACGAGGGTTACGAACCGTACTCAAAATTGGCATCAAAAATAGATGAACTGCTAAAGAAAGAATAGAGGGGAGATATGAAGATATGAAAAATCGAAGAGAAATTATTGTATTTGTTGGAGTAGTATTACTAAGTTTTCTTGTAACAAACGTTGTAGTTGCTGTTGAACCAACTATTGGTGAGGTTATTCTTAATCCAGATAAACCGGAACCTCAATCTGACGTAACTTTTTCGGTTGATGTTACTGGTGACAATGTGTCATCTGTATGGTTAGCATTCAAAGAGTGTAAACCAGGCCTATGCTACCAAAATAAAAACGTCTCAATGACCAAAGTCGGAGAGAATTACGAAGCAAATGTTACACTTGAAAGTGCAGATACAACATATATCACATATCACATAGAGATGAATAGCAATGGAGAATGGATTCACTCAGAAAGTGTGGATTTAACTCTTGCAGAGAAAACAAATGGAGGCCAAAATAATGGCAATGGAAATGATGGGGAGAAGACGCCAGGTTTTGAATTAGTGCCAGTTGTAATAGCAGTTGGAATCGCATTATTGTTATTTGGAAGAAAGAGATTGTAATGAAATTTCAGATAAAACGACTGATCTCTCAAATTATTTTATCCTTTTCAGCTAATCTAGGAGCTTTTGGTCTAAAAACCGGTTTTTGCTACCCTTTTTTTTATTGTAATGCGTGTCCTGCTAGTACTTCCGCTTGTCCATTGAGGGCTATGGAAAAAAGTGTTTACGATCATAGTTTTACTTGGAAGCTTCTTGCATACCCTCTTTTGATTCTTGGTACTGTTGGAATTCTTACTGGTAGGGCGGTGTGTGGTTGGGCCTGTCCAATTGGTTTTCTACAGAGAGGAACTGGGTGGTTTGCTCGTAAACTTAGGAGATATAAAATAGTTGGTAAGATAGGTCAGTTAAAAATTGAGAAATATTTTAGGTACACGAAATACGTTGTTCTAATTGGTCTTGTGTTCTTAACGTCTTATTTTCTATTATTTATGTTTACTGATGTTTGCCCTGTTGGGTTTTTGACTGGGACTATACCTGTCTTGGCTCTTAATCCAGGTAAATTTGTTCCTAATCCATTTTTTTGGATTGCTTTTGTGATTTTTGTGATATTCCTTGTTTTAATTTTACTTGTTGAGCGTGGGTGGTGTAGATATTTCTGCCCCGTAGGTGCTATTTTAGCCCCTTTTAATAAAATAAGTTTCTTGCACATGTCCGTAAACAAAGGAGAATGTATCGGATGTAATCTTTGCTCCAAGGTGTGTCCTATGGGGATAGATGTACCTAATATGAATAGGGATCCAGAGTGCATACTCTGCGGGAAATGTATAAATGTTTGTTCAAAAAAACTAATTGAGTTCAAGAGGATTTAAAATGAGAAAAATGCTTGTGTTAAAAATCGGTGCATTGCTCGTATCCTCTGGTTTATTTGTTGGTATGCTTGCTTTTACTGATGTTTACAGTGGTGTTCAATCTAGCATTGTTGAAACTCTTTGTTTGAGTTGTATAAAACTTAGATCAAAAACATCTTTGAATTTTACTTTTGAAACAGCAAATGGGGAAGCACACCCTGATTTTGTAATGAAGAATTTAACCAAAGGTCCTGTGTTTTTGCATTACAGTGAAAATGCTTGTCCAGCGTGCGATGTTATGTACCCAGTTATAAAACAGTTTTTTAATGTGGAGTTTCAAAAAGATAAGTCTTACTATAATATCACTAGTTTTGAAAATTCAACGGTTGTTTACATATATGTTTATCTAGATGATAGCAGTACTCCTAAGCAGTGGCTAGATTCTTTTAAGATTTATGACAAGGAACATATAAAGGGTTTGCCAATGTTTACTGTAGTTACCCTGGAGTATGAGCATGGCGGTGACATAAAACCTTACTATGCTACGTTATCTGGTGCTTTTTTAGATACTAATTCAGAAAGAATAGATTTTTTAACTCAACTAATGCAAGAAAGTTTTGATATGTATAATCAAAATAGAGTTGGCTACCCAAATCATCATTAAGAAAAACTTAAGAAAAAAAAGAATTAAGAAAAGATTTTTTTAATTATATTTCATTGTTTTTTATTTTTTGTCTGAGTATGTCAAACTGCTTTTTTGTTAGTGTACAAGTGTTGTTTTTTTCACCAATTATTACTTTATCCTCACGAACGTCTACAACAGGACATTTCGGTGGGTTACATACACTATCTGTGCAAAGAACAATTTTCATATTTTTTACCTCCGCTTAACAAATGTTAAACAAGTATCTTTTGATATTTTAAATACCTTTTGTCAAACGAGTCCATTTAAGGATTTAAACATATTTTTTTATTTTGAAATTACTTCCATCTACCTTTGAAACAATGCGAGGTCCCTTTTCATTCACCTTATCGACTTCCTTTATACAGATGTCAACTTCTGGACCGACCTTTTCCCGATACCCTTTTTTGATTACAGAAAATATTTCGTCAACAGATGGACCATCATTCCTAAGTTTTTCGTCAATAATAATTTTTATCTCTAGTTCTGTTAAACTATGCTGTGTTATACGCGTCTCTCTAATCTTGTTTGTTTTAAGTTCATATAATATTTTTCCATATATCTCTGCTTGTGATGACGGGAGAAGTACCCGCCCACCAGAAAAATATAAAGATAAATCATCTCGACCATAAATTTTCTCTATTAGTCCGCCAGCTAGTCCACAGTCACATTTTTCATAAAGCGGTGCAACAATATCATTTACTGCATCGTAGCGTATAATGGGGGTACCACGGCCATATAGCTTTGTGATTACTAGTTTTCCTGCTTCCTTTGATCCAGCAGATTTGCCATCTTTTAAAAATTCAGGATAAATAAGATCAGACATTATGTGATATCGTCCATGACTGCATTGAAAAGCTATAGTTCCAGATTCAGTTGCGCCATAGACTTCGAATACTTTTGCATTAAATGTTTTTTCTAGCAGACTTCTAAGCGGCGGTGTAAGTATCGATCCTATCGTCGCGATGTGGCTAGGATTTACATCATCTCCATATCCTTTTTCTTTTAATAGCGCTAGATGACCAAGCATGCCAACGTATCCACCTATAAAATCTGGTTTAAACTTATTTATTTCTTTGATTACTTTCATTGGTTCGTCATTAGTGTTCAACCATTGCATATTAGCAAAAAAATGTCTGCTGTTGAGGTTGTTAAGTAATCCTCTTTTTATATAGCCGCTTCCAATGGTATGAGGTGCAAAATCTGCAATAATTGTTAATCTGTTTTTCCTCCAGTTAATCCCATGATTTTTAAGTACGCGAATGTACCAAAAGAACCATAGAGTTGCATCGTACATATCACCATAAAGTGTCAAAGATTTGCCGGTTGTACCGGAAGTTGTAATTTCTATAAGTTTATCTTTTCTGATTTTTGGTGGAATAATACCATCCGGATAATGGGCCTTTATATCATCTTTAGAAATAGTGGGTAATTTTGTGATATCTTCTATTCCCTTTATGTCGCTTGGAAGAATGTTTGCTTTTTTGTATCTGTCATGATACAGCGGTACCGTGTAGGCGTATTTGACTACGTTTTTCAAACATCTATCCTGATGTTTTTTCAAAGTTTCTTCGTTAAAATTATTGAGCCGATCTATATCAAACGAATAGCTTTTTAGAATCTTTGAGAGAAATATTGGATTATAGAATGGATTCATTATTTCACGACATGAATTTTCAAGAGTACTCTTATTTTGTAGATTAGATTAATATGTATCCCTTATATTAGAGCTTTTACAATGAAAATATTGATCATAGAAAATGTATCTATAGGTGCGGCAAAATACGGGTTTTTTGATAAAACATTGCTTACTATGTTCTCAGTCATACCAACCCTTTATGCCCGTCGAATCGCAGCTATCACTCCAAAAAAAAACTCTGTGGAATTAATCAATGAGCGATACACTTCTATTGATTTTGACAAGCCTTATGATTTGGTGCATATCAATTTTACAACGTCTAGCGCTCCCCGAGCCTATGAAATTGCAGATAAATTTAGGAAAAAAAATGTAACAGTGGTGCTAAGTGGCATGCATGCTTCTGCCTTGCCTGAAGAAGCAAAACAGCATGCAGATAGCGTTTTACTTGGACAAGGTGAACTAAACTGGTTGAAGTTACTAAATGATCTTGGAAAAAACAAATTAAAGCCGTTATATCAGCCTATAAATTTTGATAATTCAGTTCATATCCCACCAACAGACATAAAACTACCTGGTCTTGTATTAAGTGGCGCTATTGAGGCAACCCGCGGATGCCCATATAAGTGCACGTTTTGTCGCGAGGGCAATCTTCCAGGAGGCTCACATTTTTACAAAAGACCGGTTGATGAGGTTGTATCAGAAATAAAAAATCTACCGCAGAAAACCTTCACTTTTTATGATACTTCTCTTACAATAGACCCAGTTTATACAAAGTCTTTGTTTAAAAAAATGAAAGGTTTGCATAAAAAATTTTCTTGCAACGGCAACGTCGATGTTATAGCTAGTGATAAAGAACTGGTGAGACTTTCTAAAGAAGCTGGTTGTGTATCTTGGCTTATTGGGTTTGAATCGGTTTCGCAGAAAACACTAAATGAAATTGGTAAAAAAACAAACACGGTTGAAGAATATAAAAAAGCAGTGCAGAATATACATGATGCGGGGATGATTGCCATTGGTTGTTTTGTATTTGGTTTTGATACAGATACAAAAGATGTTTTTGATAGTACTATATCCATGATAAAGGATATGAAGATAGACATTGTGGATTTCTTAGTTTTTACGCCATTCCCCGGCACTCCTCTTTTCGATACGCTGGAGAAAGAATGTCGTATTTTAACTAAGGATTGGTCAAAATATAACATGAAAAATGTTGTTTTTAAACCCAAAAATATGGCTTCCAAAGATTTGCTTTTTGGTATCAGAAAAATGTACAGCGAATTTTACTCCACTGCTTATGCAGTAAGAAGAGTCTTGAATTGTTTAAAGTTGGGGTTGTACCCATTTTTCCTTATGTTGGAACGAAATGTTAGTGCTCGCATGCAGATGAGGTTATTGGAGTATTCAAAGTAAAATAACGAGTTTTATTAACCACTAAATCATTTTAGAGGAATGATGAAATTAGAAAAAAAAGGAATGCTGGCACCTTACACTATTTTGACATCATTATTTACCGGCATGTGCTTTCCTTTATTGGGATCTTTTATTGCACTTAATCTCGGGGTTATAGATGAGTTCTACATCGATGGTATCATTTTGGTTGTTATCGGCGGCTTCCTTGCCCAATGGATTCTTGCACATACAATCCATGATATTTATCATATGAAAATAGAGAAAAGAGTCACTTTTTCTAAGAAAACTTTGAAGATATTGTTTGTTTTATCTCTTTCAATCTTGCTTTCTATAGCTTTATATCTTGCATCACAGCGCGGATGGCCTGTGCTAGTTTTTTCAGTTATTGGTGCGATAGTTAGTATGTATGCGGAAGGTCTTTTGCATCATGAATCCCAGATGGCTTTTGGTGCAATGTTTTTGGTAATTGGCAGTTTTTATGTTCAAGCAGGAACACTTGATCTAGATTATATGGTGTGGCTTAGAGTAATTTGTATGGCTCTTTTTGCTTTCCTCTCTCAATATGGTTGGCTTCTCATCTATAGACTGGATGACTATAAGTACAATGAAAAAATAAAGAATCGAAGTATTTTGATTACAAAGTCAGCACTTATCTTTCTGATAATCTATTTTTTATTATAGGTTGATTCCTTTTTTGTGTTCATCATGCCTAGATACTTTAATCCGTCTCTTATATCTGAAAAAAACAATGATATATAGGATTTAACAAATCCGAAATCATCATTTTTTAATGATTTTATGAAAAGTCGTAGCATAAAAGATGGTCTGGCGTAGTAGTCTCCACGGGCTTTTATGCAATATTGTACGATTTCGCTTTCTGTAAATAGTCCTAGTCCTCTTTTCGAGTCTGCTGGTACAAAATAGTCGTTCTCAGATATTTTTCCCTCTTTTACTGCGTTGCACCACAGTTCAGAGCCAACCATGTACTTTAATGTTGCAAATCCAACTGAGTCCAGGGGAAGTGATTTCGCAAAGTTCAATGTTCTTTCAAAATGTTCCTTTGTTTCGAAGGGTGCTCCTAAAATAAATGAGCCCATGTTGAACAAACCTATTTTGTCGCTTAGATTAACTGCATATCTTATTTTTTCCAATGTTATGTTTTTGTTGTAGAAATCAAGGACATCCTGATTACCTGATTCCAGGCCATATTGTATATGTGTTACACCAGCTTTTTTCATTTTTTGAAACAGTTCTTTTTCTGCTGCATCAACACGAGCCGCTGTTATAATGAATTTTAACTTTATTTTTTCTTTTATAATTCCATCCAATAGTTCATGGGCTTGTTTTTTGTTAGATAAGAAACTGTCGTCTACAATTGCAACGTATCTGTATCCTTCTGCTTGGATTTGTTTTAGTTCTTTTAAAATGTTTTTTGTTGATCTGGTTCTATATTTCTTCATGCTAACGGAGTTTCTTGAACAGAACCTGCAAGCATACGGGCATCCTCTGCTTGTTATAATTGATGTGTAATCTCCGTTTTTGATTTTTGGGTTGAATTGGTCCCCATATGTGTATTTGTTTACAAGATGGCGAGATGGAAATGGGGCTGAGTCGAGATCCTCGATTAATTTTAATTCAGGTCCTTTTTTTATTTTGTTACCCTCTCTATAATAAATTCCGGGTATATCTGAAAAAGAGATTTTTCCATTCATTGCTTTTTTAATGTCATTAATTATGAGTTCTCCATCTCCTTGAACACTTATATCTGCCCCTGTTTCTTCTAATGATTTTTCCGGGAATAATGTACAGTGCGGTCCTCCTATTATCACTTTAAGTTTTGGCTTAGTTTTTTTAATAATTTTAATTATATCAATTACGCTTTCTAGCGCAAAACTTAAGACCGTTATTCCTACAACATCTGATTTTTTTACTGTATCTATTATCTTTTTCTCTTCAAAAGAGTCAACGGAGAAATCAAGTACTGTGACTTTGTCTCCATCCTCCTCCAGGATTTTTGCGATATAAAGTAAACCTAGTGGTGGAGCAAGTCCTTTGTATGCAATATTTTTTTTGTTTGAGTTATCGTATGAATAATAAGATTGTGGGTAGATTAGTAGAAAATTAATTGTTTTACCTCCTTACTCCTAATACGATTTCGTTATTATATCTTTTTTAAAAAACAATTTTTTTAGAGAATAAATGCAACTACGTCTATGCTGTCTGTTGCTGTTTTTCCTTCTTTGTCGTATAGTTTTACTTCTATTGTGTATCTACCAAATGCAAATGTACTCCATTTTAGTTCATACGGTTCCTTTGTTATTGTTTCTTTTATTTGTCTGAATCCGCCTTTTATTATGAACTCTACTTTTTCTACGCCTGCCTCGGCTTGGTAGTTGGTTTTTATTGTTGTTTTGCCTATTATGAGGGTTCTTCCTTTCAGTGTTTTACCTATTTCTTTACCTAGTATATACAATTCCCATTTCCTTGGTGAACTGATTCCTATAACTGGTGGTAGCGATCCTTCCACTACTCTTGTTGCTGTTGTGGCATCAGCATAGTATGAGTTGAATTGCTTTTCGTTTTCCGGCGGGTCGGAGTATGCTTTTGTTGATTTTTGGTTGAAAACTGTTGCTAAGATCCATAGATTTTCAGGGTAAATATTTTGGTCTGCATCCCATATTTTTGTTATTGTTTGGTTTTTGTCGCTCTGTATCTCTATGTCATCATCTATCGCGTAGTCTATGAACGCTAGATGGTAGGGTTTACCATCCCAGTCTGACCACTGGCTGTTTATCTCTGTCACATATACTCTTACGTGTCCTTTGTATGTTGTACTTTCTTTGTTTTCTATTGTTGCTGTGACTGTCACCTCTTTTCTGCTTTCATCCCATTTGGCTTTTAGGCTTAGAAGTATTTTTGGTGTTTGTCTGTTTTTTGCTTCTTTTAGTTTTGCGTTGAAGGTTTTTTCGAAGTCACTCGATCCCATTATTACCCTGTATCCACCGTCTATGAAAACTGTTGGGAAACCTAGTATGTTGTAGTCGTTGTAGAGCCGGTTGTGTGCCTTTGTGTTTTTATCTTCCACCATGCTAACGTAGTAAAAGTCAGTTTCTCCTGAGATGTTAAATTTTTTGTGTAGAACATCTGCAACTATGGGACAGTTTGAACACCACGTTGCCGTGGCTTCTTCCACCAAAACTATGTGTGTGAAATCTTGGTTATTATCATCATTATTATCAGTATTATCGTTAGAATTGTTTTGATTATTATTGTTATTGTCGTTTGTGTTATTGTCTGTTTGTTTTGTTTCTGTGAAAAAAACCATGTAAAGCGAGGAAATCAGCAGTATGGATATTACTAAGACTAGCGCTATTTTATGTAGAAACTTCATTCTAATTAATAAATACGGCTTTTTTTATATTTAAAACTATCGAGAAATAAGGACTAAAATAGGTTTACCACAGCAGGTTTTGTTTCAGCTGTATCATATGCAGATTTACGCCCATCTCCTCCATTCTCATAAGGTAGGTTTTTCCTAGGCGTTGTGAGAATCTTTCTATGAAATATTGACCTGCTTCGTCCCCTAGTGAGACAGCTATGCTTTCTATGATTTTTTGTATGGCTCTGCCGATTTCCGATGATCGTATAGTATTAAGGCCAGCCGGTATGCTTATTGCGTTGATGCCTTCTGAGTAGCGTGTATCGTCTATTTTCACGTATTTCAAGTAGCCGTATCTATCATCCATTTTTTTAAGAACGTTATCAACTGCAAGTACTGCATAGCTCTGTGCGCTAGCCTCGCTTAGTACATCAACCAGTGATTTAATCACATGTTTAACTAATGCTTCGTGTGTTAACTGTATTATGTCCAGGTTTACACCTATCTCTTCTAGTTTAATGAGATAGTCATCTGTGAGCCTGTTTCTGAATCTTTCTATAAACTGGTAACCACCTTTTTCTTTTAGGGATCTGTTTGTTTCCTGTAAGACTCTTTGGATTAGATCTCCTATTTTTTTTGGTTCTATCGTGTCTATGTTTTTTGATACAACGATTACGTCTGTGCTTTGCATGTACATTACATCGTTTATTTCAACGTGTTCTAAAAAATCGTATTCCATTTTTAGCCTTGTTACTATGTAGTTTAGTGTTTGGATTGCGTTTTTTCTGTCGCTTTCTATATCCATTATGTCAAAGAGTATTTTTAGTACAATTTTCAGCATCTCGGAGTTTTCTATTTTTAGTTTGTTCAACACTTTCACTTCTGTTATATACTCTAGTTGTAACAAGTCTAAGTCTATGCCTGATTTTTTCATTATAGATTCGAAGTTCAATGGCAAGTTTTCTTTGATTTCTCTTATAAAATAATATCCGGTGCTTTTGTCCATTGATGTTGTTAGTTTTTTGAAAAATTCTATTATAAAAATGTTTAATTTTTCTTGGTCAACTTTGTTTATATCTGGTTCTACGTTTACTATTTCAACTGATTCCCAGTACTGTGCAACTTTTATCTGTATATATTTTAAGAAATCATATTTTTTTCTTAGTTCACCAATTATTCTGTCTATTACTACAACCGCATAAACTTCGGAGGTTCTTCTACCTATAACATCTACCACGGTTTTTAATAGACCTATGGTTAACTCTCTATTTTCTAAAGGTGGCATCCACACCCTCTGTTCTTATTATACAAATATATCAATATGTTATTATGTTATTAAAACTTCTCTTGCCTAGGAATTGTTGTCCCAGAAGCCTCGTGTTCTTGCGTAGGTGAGTTCTGCTTTTAGAATATCTTGCAATAGTTTGATTTGCAGCTCCTCTGATCTACCCAGGCTGGTTTTGTTGTATCTGCCTAGTATTCTAGTTGCTGTATCTGGTCCTACTCCTCTGGCCATTAGTGCTAACATGGCATATTTTCCGTGACTTAGGACTAGACTAGCGTTTTTATGTATCCTTTTTAACTCTTTTTCTTCTTCTTTCGTCCTGTTTTTTTTGCTGAGTAGTTTTGCTGTGTCCCCCCGGTATCTGTTCAGTACAGCGATTTTTATTGCACCGCATTTTGGGCACCTTGGTTTTGTATCTGCTCTGTGCACTGTGGTTGTCCATGTGTGATTACAGTTTGTGCACAAAAGTGTTATATCGGTATTTTCTAATCTGTTTTTCAGGGCCATTAGTATTGATCTGTCTGCTCGTTGTGGTACCATTAGTCCACGTATGGTCTCGAAACCTGCTAGTGCGATTGGTGACAGTCTTTGTATGTGGATGTTTATCTCGTTGTTTTGTATCATTTTCAGTATTTTTTGTGTGTTTTCTGCATCCATCCTTTCCCACAGTAGTTTGTCCACTGATTCTTCGTATATGAGACTATTGTCAAAAAGTGTTAGTATCTTTTTTGCTCCGACGTTCTTATAGTCGAAGTTTTTGCTTATCGCACCGAATTTTCTTGCAACGTGTACTAGTTGCCATCTAATATAAGTAGAGTTTTTCAGTATGGTTTCAAGTAAGTAGTCTAATGTCTCCGGTTTTGTTTTCAATAGTATCTCTTTTATTCTATCTATTGGTATGCGTCCTGGTAGCTCTAAGCTTATTCTGTATGCGTCGCTGTTTATCCCCACACTTTCTCCTATTGATTGTGCGAGTAAAGCTGATATCAGACGACCAAGTGTTTCGTTTATCTTGGTTCCGAAGCAGGCGTTTATGATGATTGTTTTGTCTTCTACCTCTATTGTTATGTTTTGATCATCTGGTACTTTGAATCCTTGTCTTTTTTGTTCATCTATCTGCTTTAGAATTTTATTTAATGTTTCTTTATTGCAAGGATATTCGCCTAGATCTTTTCCGTCTGATACTAGTCGTCTCATCTGTCCTACTTCTCTTGCTACCTCATATGGTACCGGTATGTCCTCGCCTGTCCAAGATGGTATAGTCCCCATCTCTTTTGACTGTGAGACCAGTATGCCTTTTTCGTCTCTCTTGACTATTATCCATGGTCTGCCTTTCAGTATAAATCTTGCTCCATCGAAACCATAGCTTAGAATGAAACTCTCATCAAGTGTTCCTATTTTGTTTCTCGTGCTTATGTCTATTACAGTGAATGTTTTTTCGTCTGGTATCATAGATATGTTTTCTAAAAAATAGTTTCTTGAGTTTGAGCGTTTTACAACAAAATCTTGTTCCAACCATATTGTCCGCTGGTTTTTCAGTTGTTGCAGGGTTTTGTTGAAAATATCAAGTTTTAGGTTGTGAAACGGATAAGCTCTTCGTATTATGTTGTACATCTTTTCTGATTTGATTCTACCATATTCCAGGGCTATCGATGTGATTTGGTTTGTTAAAACCGATAATGGGTTTTGTCTTACTCTTAGTTCTTCTAACTCACCTTTTAGTGTTTTTCTTGCTATAACAAGGCTTTCTGCTAGGTCTTCTGCGTGGGTTGCTATGATTGTGCCCTTTGATGTTTTTCCTATGCTATGGCCTGATCTGCCTATTCTTTGTACTATCCTAGTTACTTCTCTAGGTGAGTTGTATTGTATAACAAAATCTGTATCACCCACATCTATGCCAAGTTCCAGTGATGATGTGCATATGAGTGATTTTAGTTTACCGCTTTTGAAATCATCCTCAGCTTCAACCCTGGCATTTTTTGATAGCGAGCCGTGATGAACTCCTATAGGCATGTCTTTTTCCCACAAGTTAAAACGTGATGCCAGGATTTCTGCTCCATCGCGAGTGTTTATGAAAAGCAGTGTTTTCACATGCTTATCTAAGAGTTCTTTACATCTACGTAGCGAGGCAAAGGATATCGGTTCCATAGACAGGTTTTTTGCGTTGCTGTAATCGTTTTTTTGTGTTGTTGGCAACTCCACGTTTATGTCTATGTGTTTTGTTGCATCAACCTCCAATATTGTTACATGTCGGTGTTTGTTGTTTTCCAGCCCGCCAAGATATTTTGCTACTTCACCGGGTGAGCCCACAGTTGCTGATAACCCTATCCTCTGGAAATCGTGGTTCTCCTCTTTGGTTAACTCGTATAGTCTTTCCAGGGCGACAGATAGTTGCGCTCCTCTCTCATCACCTGCTAGCTCATGTATCTCGTCAACAACAACCCACTTGGTTTTTTCCAGGTGCTTTCTTAATCTTCTACCAATGAAAAGGATTTGCAGGGTCTCCGGTGTTGTGATTAGCATATCTGGTGGGTGTGTTGATTGTCTTGCTCTTTCAGCCTGCGATGTGTCACCGTGTCGTACCGCTATTTCTATGTCTAATTCTTTTCCCCATAGGATTGTTCTTCTTAGCATGTCACGGTTTAGTGCTCTAAGTGGTGTTACGTAGAGGATTGAGATGCCCTTGCTTTTTTTATCTTGTTCAGCGGTTTTTTCTTTTAAAAAATTGTGAAATATTGGTAATAGTGCTGCCTCTGTTTTTCCAAGACCTGTTGGTGCTATCAATAGAACGTTTTTCCCGTCTATTATCTCCGGTATGGCCTTTGTCTGGGGTTCAGTGGGCTCTTGTATGTTTTTTGAAGCAAGATGCTTTTGAATATTTGTATTTAAAATTGAAAAAACCGATTTCATCTAATCAAAAATGCAACACGGTCCGATATTTATTGTTTTCTTCTCTAGTTTAGTGCACCGTAGAAGATGAAACCCATACCAAACCACATTATTGAGAGTACATAGTACCATACAAATTCTATATTTAGAACGAGACCTAGGCCTATTATAATCCATGGCAACAGGATTAGTAGGAAGGCTGTTATGGTTTTTCTAATGTTTTCTGATAGATTTAAGTCCATATTTCATCAACATCTTTTGGTTTTCGTCTCCCACTATTGGGAATGGGTTATTTAAGTTTAACTTGACTATTTGATATCTTTCACTTTTCCAAGAGCAGAACCATCAAGCAGATAAACCTCTGTGTTTTCAACGTCTATTGTTTTTCCTATCGGTCCCATTATGCCTTCTCTGTTTGCTGATATTCCTCCGCATAATGGGTTGAAAGCAGGTGTTATCAATATCTGCGGATCATTTGAATCTGGA
>Ga0209287_10001054_pt1 | contig 14528 bp, 14 predicted proteins | sample PPLLak3cmMay2015_2_FD_187255 | JGI IMG/M metagenome (GOLD analysis project Ga0209287, IMG submission 187255) | Freshwater sediment microbial communities from Prairie Pothole Lake near Jamestown, North Dakota, USA - PPLs Lake P8 Core (1) Depth... | ecosystem: Environmental > Aquatic > Freshwater... | reverse complement strand
CTTCGGCCCTCTAAGGGCTACGGAGGCTGAAAGACGGCAAAAAGTGCGCCATACCCTCCCTGCCTGCCTGCCTGTCCGAATGGCCATCGGCCAGGCGGGCGGAAGTCAGGCAGGCTTGCACCGTGACAGCTTTGTGGTTAAAGTACCATCCCGTCCCGAGTACTCGGGATCGGAACTTAACGCTCGGCCCCCGCTGAGGAGGGGCAGGCTCTCCATATTGTCGGGCCGTTAGCAGCAAAATTTACGCCTCTTCATTGAGGATACGAGCAGAATTATTGAGCTCAAAATATAACTTTCTATACCTCTTATTATGCAGATATTTTATAAACCATGGCATTAAAAGAAGCATCAATATAAAAAACAATAAGAAAGGTAACGGGACAATTTCATTACGAAATGACAAATTCATAACACCTCCAATATCGGATATATAGTTAACTATTACCAAAACTGCTGATAGATACAAAATGACTAAATAAGACAGAAAATCAAATGTCCTTATTCTATTTAATCTCTTTCGAAAAAATAGCAATGATTCTTTAATCGATATATTATCAGCTGTTTTTGTCAAAACTAATAGCCTGACAATTTCTGAGGTTGTAATAAATATTAGGAATAAGCCGGCTAAGGCAAGTGGGATTATAGAATTTATTGAAAAAACTAAATCAAGATACATGAAAGCGTATAACATTAAACCAATATAAATAACTAATCCCATTGCAGAAACAAGAATTTTCAATTTTACATCCGATATAATCTTAGAGATAGCTTTACAATGTTTCATGCTAATGGATTTTTCGATATTCACTTTATCATAAATAATTTCCTGATTTGAATTGTGGGCATCATGCCATAAAGATTTTAAATCATTCTTGTCCATCTTTCAAGATTTTAATTAGTTGAATTTTTATTCTATTAATTTTTACACCAGTATTACTCTCCGAAAGGCCTATTATTTCAGCAATTTCCTTATAGGTATAATCTTCCAAATACAAAATAATTATCGATTTTTCAACATCGGATAAATAATTGATTGCTTGATAAAGTTTCTCTTTTTTGTAAGATTCTATGTTGTGTTCTTGTTCAGGTATGCTGTATTCAATTTTGGAAAGTTCAGTGTGTTTAGGTTGTAGATTTTGTTTGCGAATTATATCAATTGCCGTATTTAAAGCAACTCTATATAGCCATGTTGAGAAAGCAGATTGATTTTTATAACTTGGAAATGATTTCCAAAGTCTAATCAGGATTTCTTGATAATAGTCCTCTTTATATGGATTGCGAAAGAAGTATATATTGCAAATCTTATGTAAAATCCCTTCGTGATTTTTTATTAACTCTATGAATTCCTTTTCCACCTTCAATTGATTGATTTTCTTAAGTTAGTCGTAAATATTGACCAGAATATTACAAAATAGAAAAAATAATTCAGCTGTTAACACGGACAATGCTATGGGTAAGTTGTCCAGCCTTCGCCAAGGCTGCGCCTGGCACAGTTGTCATGGTTTTTGCTTTCCTGCCTGCATGCGGCAGTCAGGCAGGTGCTCCTGCCCTCAAGACAAATCTGTAATTGTTCATGCACCCGGACACCCACCTTCGCTCCGCTACGGTGGGCAAAGTGCGCATCTGCACGCAATTAAAATCCTGCATCTTGACAAATTTCTGGCTTCGAGACAGCTTGTACCCCCGAGTACTCGGGACGGGGTACCAGGATACTGCCCGGTCCTGTCGTCGGGTTACACCTACTAAAACATGCCACCGGACCGTTAGCACAAATATTTGCATGACAGTTGATTGCCCCTCGCTCCGCTCATTATTTTCTTCTGTGAAAGATTTAACAATAGTGCCTTATAGCTGGACTTGCCAACCCGCGATGATTTTGAAGGTAAAAACTTGTGTTAACTTCTTTTCATTTTTTAAGATGTTAATACGGCTTTGATACCTGTAATTAAGTTTTCTGACGGGATCCACAGATGATAGAAACTCCGTATATTACCCAAAAATTTCTCAGATCTAAAACATAAAGAGTATATCATGAAGATTTCGTATATTAGCTTAAATGAACCATAGTCTTTAGTTATAAATTTAAAAAGTAAATAAATGGAAGAACTGACAAATGCATATAGTAAAGCAAAAGAAGTTTTACAGAATGTCACCTGTTTGGATGATTTTGAAAAAAACAAGGACACAGTAAAACAAACCGTTCTTGATGGACTCAAAACTGCTCTGGTCGCCTTGCAGAAAATGAAAGATTCAGGGGCATCAGCAATGGAAATAATGTTGGCTTTTGAGATGATAAAAAAAGTCTACACCCATATGAATGATGAACTTGATGCTGAACTAAAAAGAATCCGCGAACTTCCGGATGCTGATGACCCGGGTTTAATGTTCAAGGGAGAGCTAATGGGATATGCTTCCCACTTAACAAATGAGATGAAATTACTCTTTATGAAATAATGTAGAAAGGAATAATAGTTTCAACCTTCTTCCAAAATATTGTCAGAACCGATTCTTCATCATTTGTGATTCTTTATGGTTTTGAGGTTATTAAAAGGCAAGAAAAGCAACACCTCTTGCAAAAAATAAAAAGTCTGCTGGGCACATTTATGAATTATATATAACAGGTATACATATAATTACAAGATTAATTTGGTAACAATATTTTAAAGTGGATAATCAATTACTTGTGCTAACACGGACGGTGCTATAATTAATGGGCTTGTCCCACTAAATTATACCGCCGGACCGTTATGCGTAATGAATTACATCCTGACTAATACCTAAACGATATGAATAATAAAATCACTCTTGATGACACTTTATGCAAAAAATGTAAAGTATGTGTGGAAATATGTCCCAACGGCATCTTCAAGACGGAAAACAATCGTACTGCTGTTAAGTCCGAACGAGTCGAACTTTGCTTCTTATGTGGACAGTGTATGGCTGCATGCCCTGAAAAAGCAATTCAAGTTTTAGGATTGGACTATGACGTAGATTTTTTTGATCTTCCTGAAGTATTAGACGCTGATGTATCATTTGACCGTATAATTCAAAGTCGTAGATCTGTACGTGCTTTTAAAGATATACCAGTACCTAAAGATAAACTGGAACAAATTGTAAATGCATTAACCTATGCACCTCCTGGTTTTCCACCATTAAAAACTGAAATAGTAGTTGTGCAGGACAAAAAATTGATAAAAGAATCATTACCATACATGGTTAATCTGTACGACAAGCTGATAAAAGGATTAAAACATCCGGTGGCAAAGTATATTATACGAAGACAAATTGGAACCAAAAGAATGCAAACTATTCAAAACCATATAGTTCCTATGTTCAATATCAAACTCCCATTTATGAAAAATGGAACTGAGGATGCTATTACACGTAATGCTCAAGCAATGATATTATTTCATGCTAACAAACAATCTGACAATTACAAAACAGATATTTTCATTGCGCTTGCATATGCCCTTTTAAAAGCTCACTCACTAGGCATAGGAGCTACTGCAATAGACTTAATCCCTCCTGCTATTGAAAAAACTCCCCATCTTAAAAAGCTATTTCAAATACCTGACGAAAATGAAGTAGTTGCCTCTATGATTTTAGGTTATCCAAAATACAAGTATAAGAGAGCTATTCAAAGACAATTAAAAAGTATTACATGGATTTAGGAATAATCACTCCGCATAACACGGACAATATGGGTAAGTTGTCCAGCCTTCGCCAAGGGCTACGGCTGGCACAGTTGGCACACTTTTCGCCCCGTCGAGGCGGGATTTAAAATGCTACGCCGCCTAACGGCCTTATGAATAAATATTCTATAATTAATTGATTTTGTTTAATCAAATAAAATACTTACCTTTGGCGTTAGTAACGCAGCACGGAACATGATTACTTCGTTTGGATCCAAGGAGACTGAAAAAATATGGAATGGGGATAGAGTTAAAAATCTACCTCAGGAAATTCAGCAAATTGGAAGGAGAAAAATAAGGATGCTTAATAACTCACAGAATCTGATTGACTTAAAAGTACCTCCATCGAATAAACTAGAGAAACTTCCCGGAATGATGAGTGACTTTTACAGCATCAGGATAAATGATCAATGGAGGATCGTTTTTAGATGGGACGATGGAAACTCAAGTGAAGTGACAATAACGGATTATCATAAATAGACAAATGGAAAAACTAGCAAATATTCACCCGGGAGAGATTCTTCTCGAAGAATTTCTTAAACCTTTAAATATATCTGCTTACAGACTTTCAAAGGACCTTGGAATCCCCCAGACCAGAACGTCTGAGATTATTAAGGGCAACAGAAGCATTACTGCTGACACGGCTATACGATTAAGTTACTATTTTGGTAATTCTGCAAAATTCTGGCTTGGAATACAGAATGACTATGATCTTGAGCAAGAAAAAAAGTCAAAAGCACCTGAATTCAAACATATTAAGAGACTAAAAGAACACGCAGTATAGCGAGATTATCTTTTCAGACCGAGATAAATTATTCATCGACAGATTTGTGACTGGACAACGATAAATGCTACGAACGCCTAACACGTACAATGCTATGGGTAAGTTGTTAAAGTACCGGGATCCTGCCCTGTGCTTTCGTCGGGTAACACGCTACCCCTACAGTCTGGCTCCCAATCCTCTCTTCAATTATGAAAATTGTAAATATAACAGAGCAAAAGATACATACACATGTCCCCAGGGACAGGTACTCTACACAAACGGCTCCTGGTACAAGGAACGCACCAGCAGCGGTAATATCATTTCCTTTAAACAATATAAAACAAAAGCAGGCAAACATTGCCCGTTTCGTCCACAATACACCAGGTCAAAAAAGGGCAGACTGATTCAGCGCAGTGAGTATGCTGAATATTACGAAAGAAACAGGAGCAACACGATTGAGAAAGAGCATCTGTATAAACAACGCCAGGAAATTGTTGAACATCCTTATGGAACGATTAAACGACAATGGGGCTTCAGTTATATCCTTACAAAGAAGGGCATAAAGAGAACAAGCTCCGATGTCGGGTTTATGTTTATAGCATACAACCTGCGACGCATTGCTAATATTTTATCTCCCGAGGTGTTGAAGGAGTATCTGAGGATATTTGTTTCTTTGTTTTCAACTCTTACTGCCTTTTTCAGACGAAATATAAGCTATTTAGTGACTTTTGTTTTTCCTGAATATAATTCCCCGGTGCAGATACAGCTATCGCTTAAATCGCTTTGAATTGACCGGAATTACTTCAGGTGAAAATGTTATTAGACAAACTCCCGTTAGCAACTATAGGATAACTAAAATTTAACGCTATGAAAAACATTGACAGGATCTTAGGGTTTTTTCTTATTCTCTTATTATTACACTCCTGCAAGAAAGAAAAAGAGGATGATGGTAGTATTAGGGATTTCGATGGGAACACATATACCTCCGTGATTATTGGAACACAAACTTGGATGGTTGAGAATCTTAAAACATCGCACTATAAGAATGGTTCTGAGATACCATTAGTAACTAACAATACAAGTTGGGGAAATCTTAGTTCACCAGGATATTGTTGGTATGACAATAATGAATCTTCCTATAAAAGTACATATGGAGCATTGTATAATTGGTATGCTGTTAATACTGGAAATCTTTGCCCTTCAGGATGGCATGTTCCTAAAAAGGAAGAATGGGATGTCTTAGCCACATATCTAGGCGGTGATAATTTAGCAGGTGGAAAATTAAAGGAAATTGGAACCACTCATTGGCTATCTCCTAATCTTGGTGCAACTAATGAGAGTGGATTCACTGGCTTACCAGGTGGACAACGTGATGACAGTGGAATATTTCTTTTCTTAAGCATGGACGGATTTTGGTGGACAAATACTATATCCAATACGAATTGGGCTTATAGTCGAGAGCTCGACCATGATTATTCCCATTTCTTTTCATTTAATGATATGAAAAAATTTGGATTCTCTGTTAGGTGTATAAAGGACTAGATCATTATTGTATTCCAAAAATAACTACAGTTGCTAACACAGACAATGCTATGGGTAAGTTGTTTCCCGAGAAATCGGGGCAAGTTGTCACACTTTTTGCCCCGCCGAGGCGGGATTTCGTCTCCGCCAACCTGCAGATCCTCAACCTTTGCTCCTGCTCCCAAGACAAATTTGTTATGTCTGTTGCATCCGGACACCCAACTTCGCTGCGCTACGTTGGGCAAAGCGCTCATCTGCACGCAATTTAAATTCTGCACCGTGACAAATTTCCGGCTCCGAGATAATATGTACCCCCGTCACTCGCTGCGCTCGCACGGGGCAGGCGCGACACACGTAATGCTCAGCAAAATTTGTACCTGGCCCTCCATATTGCCTGGCCTTAACTAATCATAACAGAAAAAACTGGGTTATCATATTTCGACTCGCAAATAAAGTTGACTTTGATTTAAACAAGGTGTAATTTTGGTAAAGTTGAATTTCTGATAGTCAAATATCAGATGAATAAATGGGAGTTTGATTAACCATATATATGAAAGTTTATTTTGTATTGATAAGAATCAACAGACCATTTAAGTTATAAAACAAAAAAAAAGGAGGATTACCATGAGAATTAAAACCAAAAAGATTGCCTATCTGTTCGTTGCAGTCATTTTTACAATAATAACCGCTAGCAGAGTATTCGCCCAAAATGATGTAGCGGGAAGCAAGGACCATCCGTTGATTTCAAGGTTCTCCGGGTCAGTCATCAAAAATTACGATGTAAAAGAGTTTGACGAATATGTCCTACCACTGGGGAAACTTGAAGAAAGAAAATTGATAAAAAGTCAGAAGTTGGAAGGAAAGGTTACACAGATTGTATATGGCGCTCCGAAGGACAGATCGATACTCGAGATACATCGCAACTACGAGTTAGCACTAAAGAAGGCTGGTTTTGAAATATTATTTACTGGAGCAGGCACTGAGTTGGGAGAAGGCTGGCTTGATGTAGTGCAAGGACCAAAATTCCCGAGAGCATCCTTTGGGCTGAAAGGAGAGAAGGAATTTCATCGCTATTTATCTGGAAAGTTATCTCGGCCAGAAGGATACGTATATGTCGCTATCTATATCTCTTCTGCTTGGGATCCTGAACAACCGGCGATCAGACTTGATGTTATCGAAGTCAAACCGATGGAAACCGGCCTTGTAGAAGTGAATGCTGAGGCGATGGCCAAGGACATAGAAATAACAGGGCATTCCTCGATCTACGGCATCTACTTTGATACCGGCAAGGCTGAGGTCAATCCTAAATCTGAGGCTGCACTGGTGGAAATTGCCAAACTTCTGGGACTAGATCCAAAACTTAATTTGTATGTGGTGGGGCATACGGACAATGTTGGTACTCTAGCCTCGAACATGAATCTCTCCAAACTCCGGGCGGAAGCTGTGGTAAAAGTACTGATTTCCAAATACAGAATAGCTGTGGACCGCCTTACAGCTGCCGGAGTAGGACCGTTGTCCCCGGTTGTAGCCAACAAGATTGAAGAAGGCAGGGCTAAGAACAGGCGGGTGGAGTTAGTAAAGCAGTAGCTTCTTAAAAGAGAATTATATGGGTTCTTAATCTGACGGCATGTTTGCAGTTAGGTGCAAAAGCCGGACGTCTTGACCATATTTGGTCGGTTAGATTACAATTTGTATACATAACTAAACAACAAGCATATAAAGTAACTTCAGCATTATCATGACAGATTTCTAATGACGAGACAACTCGCAACTGTTTATCGGGATTAGGAAACTAAACAAATTTCATATAATAACGAGAAATATTCGTTTACATAAGATTATTTTTAAACATAACTAACCATAACACGGATAATGGGTAAGTTGTCCAGCCTTCGCCAAGGCTACGGCTGGCACAGTTGTCATGCTTTTTACTTTCCTGCCTGCCTGCGGCAGTCAGGCAGGTGCTCCTGCACTTAAGACGAATTTGTAATGGTTCTTGCACCCGAACCCTTCGCGGAGTTTATTCCGCAAGGCGGAGCGCAATATAAGTGTATCATTGAAAATACCATTTGGAATAAAATAAACAGTTTAAAATGATATGATTATGAAAATATACGTGCCAGATATTCCTCCCCCTGGCGAATGAGATCATCTGCGAAAAATAGCTGCTGATCCAGGGAATTTTAATATATTGATGGAAAATATACAAGAATGAGAAACACATCTGTCAAACTCAGTGCTTTGCTGGTTATGAAGGGGGCCTGTCGGCTTCCCCGGATTGCATATCCAGTGGAACCAGGAAAGTATTGCTGCCTTTAACGGCAACATATTAAATTTGATGCATATAAATCAAGCACCAGACATCTGATTATTTCATATGAGAATATATCTCGACTATAATGCCACAACCCCTGTCGACAGAGAAGCGGCAGAGACCATGAAGCCGTATCTGACAGATTATTTCGGAAATCCGTCAAGTTCTCATAGTTTCGGGACTGAGACCAAAAAAGCAGTTGAGAATGCACGTAAACAGGTAGCTGCCCTCATAAACTGCCGACCCGATGAGATCATTTTTACAAGCGGGGGAACTGAATCAAATAACTTTGCGATTAAGGGAGCTGCATTCGCCAGCCGGTATAAGGGCAACCACATCATAACCACTGTGATTGAACATCCGGCTGTTACCGAAGTGTGCAAGTACCTGGAAACCAAAGGTTTCAGTATTACATACATCCCTGTTGATGAAAAGGGGGTGGTCAGCGCGCAAGAGCTGGAAAATGCAATAACACCGCAAACCATCCTGATATCGGTAATGCATGCTAATAATGAGATCGGTACTCTTCAGCCAGTAAGTGAGATAGCGGAGATTGCCCATCGTCACAATATAGTCTTTCATACCGATGCGGCCCAGTCGGCAGGCAAGTATCCTGTTGATGTAAAAGCACTGGGCGTTGACCTGCTCTCAATAGCGGGACATAAGCTTTATGCTCCGAAAGGCATTGGGGTCCTTTATATTAAAGACGGGGTGGTGCTCGAAAAACTTATCCATGGGGCCGATCATGAGCAGAATAAACGTGCCGGAACTGAAAATGTACCTGAAATAGCCGGATTGGGGAAAGCTTGTGAAAAAGCAATGCGCAACCTCAAAGAGAATACTGAGCACATGAAGAAAACAAGGGACTTGCTTCATAATCTCCTGGTTCAGAATATTCCCGATTTAAAGCTCAACGGCCATCCGCTCCTCCGACTGCCAAATACACTAAGCATCAGCTTTAAAGGAGTGGAGGCCAATATCCTGCTGAATGAAATGGAATCGGAAGGGATCGCTGCTTCAGCAGGAGCCGCATGCCATACCGATTCGATCGAAATATCACCCGTGCTTACGGCAATCGGTCTCGATACAGATTTCGCTATGGGCACGATCAGGTTTTCAACAGGCAGATATACCACGGAAGCTGAGATCCGGCGTGCGGCGGAAATCATAACCGGAATTGTCAGCCGACTCAGGCCATCAGGATCAACCCTGGTAAGTGAAAGAAAGAATTCTTCCCGCGATATTAAGCTTACAAGGTACACCCAGGGTCTCGGTTGTGCATGTAAATTACGCCCCCAGGAGCTCGAAAAGATACTTAAGGAGATACCTGCTGCCGCTGATGCCAATATTCTTATTGATACACAGAACTCAGACGATGCTGCCGTATACAGGATCAATGAAACAACAGCTCTGGTGCAGACGTTGGATTTCTTTACGCCGGTGGTTGACGACCCTTATGATTTCGGGGCAATTGCTGCAGCCAATGCCATCAGCGACATCTATGCCATGGGTGCACAGCCGCTTTTTGCCCTCAATATTGTCGGTTTCCCCTCAAACAGGCTTCCGATGGATGTCCTTAAGGAGATACTTAAAGGAGCATACGATAAAGCTCAGGAGGCAGGAATATTCATCCTGGGCGGACATACCATTGATGATCCCGAGCCGAAATACGGGATGGTGGTAAGCGGCACCGTTCATCCTGACAGGATCTGGGCAAATTCAGGAGCAAGGGAAAAGGATGCAATAATTCTGACCAAGCCTGTCGGGACAGGGATCCTGACCACAGCATTAAAGAGGGGGCTTCTGGAAGAAAAGTCACGTATTGAAATTATCAGATCCATGTCGGAGCTGAACAGGGTTGCTGCAGACATTCTTCAAAAATACTCAGTTCATGCATGCACCGACATTACAGGTTTCGGGCTTATTGGGCATTTAAGTGAGGTAACCGTTGCAAGCAGGGTAAATGCTGAGCTCTTTGCAGAGAGGGTTCCCGTCTTCGATGAAACCGCAAACCTGGCTGCAGCAAACATCATTCCCGGCGGCACTCTGAATAACCTGAACCACTTTTCGCAACATGTAACATGGGACGAAAGCATATCATACATTACAAAGATCATCCTTTGTGATGCGCAGACATCAGGCGGATTGCTTTTTACAGTTCCTTTCAATCAAAAAGACGGTATCCTGACTGATCTGAAGATGGCAGGGATCCAAAATGCTGCTCACATAGGGAATTGCCTGAAGAAAGGTGAAGGGAATATTTTAGTAAAACATCAGAATTGACTCCCGGGATAGCATGCAGCTGTGTAATGCCCGGTAGGATATGTTAGCTCAATTTAATAATTATTTTGTATGTTTGTAATTGCCTTACAGTTAATTACAGCCCGGCGATCCTTTAGTTTTTATTTTGATTTTACGCCAGAAACATGAATGATATTCAAGGAAATAATGAGCAGCTCCTGCAGAAATTAAATGAAATGAAGCTCGAGAATGATTTACTCAGAAACCAGGCAGCCCGCCTGAAGGATCTGGAAAGTGAAATTATAGATCTCCGACAAAGGGAAGAGGAGCTTAAGAAGAGCGAAGAGCAATTCAGATTAATGAATCTGCATGCAAAAATTGGCATAGCGTGTTATACACCTGAAGGCATAATCATATCATATAATTCACTGGCGGCAAAATATATGAACGGGAATCCCGGGGATTTTAAAGGCAAATCCATTTTTGATGTTTTCCCGGGTAAAGAAGCTGAAATATATTTAAACAGGATTAAAAGATCAGCGGCATCAGACGAACCTGTTAATTATGAGGATATGATAGATCTGCCATCGGGCAGGAAATATTTTTTAAGCATCTTTTCCAGGATATTTGATTCAGGCAATAACCTCCTGGGTATACAAATTATTTCTCAGGATATAACTTACCGTAAGGAAGTGGAAGATAAGCTGAAAGACTCAGAAGAAAAATTCAAACTAATGTTTGAATATGCTCCCGATGCATATTTTTTATCCGACATGAAAGGTGTGTTTATTGATGGAAATTTAGCTGCTGAAAAATTGCTCGGACAGGATAAAAGAGAACTAATAGGCAGGAATTACCTGAAATTAAACCTTTTGTCAGCCAACCAGATACAAAAAGCAGCCAAGCTGCTAATTAAGAATGCATTAGGTCAGGCCACGGGCCCTGATATATTTACTCTGAACAGGAAAGACGAATCTGAAGTCACAGCTGAAATACTTACATATCCGGTTAAGATAAAGAACCAGAAAATGGTATTAGGTATTGCCAGGGATATCACAGAGCGCAAAAAGATTGAAAGAGAGCTGTCAGAAAGCCATAAAGAAAACATAGAAACTGCAACACTTCTTAATGCGGTTCTTGATGCGATACCTGACATGATAGGAATTCAAAACCTGGAGCATGAGATAATAAGATATAATAAGGCCGGATATACTTTTTTAGGCAAAACACAGGAGGAGGTTTGCGGGAAAAAATGCTATACTTTAATTGGCAGGACTAAGGAATGTGATATATGTTCCACAACCGAATGCCTGAAAACAAAGAAACCTGCACAGCATCAGCAGTTCTTCCCGGAATATAACATCTGGTTTGACATGCGGTCATATCCTATTTTAGATGAAAAGGGGAATATTACATTAATCATAGAACATATAAGAGATATTTCAGATAATAAATCATTTGAAAAAAGATTGATTGAAAGCAAGGAAAAAGCAGAAGAGAGCGATCGTCTGAAATCTGCATTCCTTGCCAATATGAGCCATGAAATAAGAACCCCGATGAATGGTATTATGGGATTTGCCGAGCTTCTGAGGAATCCTATGCTCTCCGGTGAGGAAATTCAGGATTATATCGATATAATAAGAACAAGCGGGAAAAGGATGCTTAACATAATAAACGATCTTATTGATGTTTCCGTAATTGAGGCAGGTCAGATGAATGTCTGTTTTTCAGATTGTAATGTTAATGATATTATTCAGTATTCATACGATTTCTTTAAGCCCGGAGCTGTGAAGAAACACCTGGATATTTCCTTTAAGAAACTTCTCCCCGATAATAAGGTAATTACTAAAACCGATAAGGATAAAGTGACAGCGATTCTCGGTAACCTCATTTCCAATGCCATAAAATTTACAGATACAGGTTCTGTTGAGTTCGGATATCGTGTAACTGATAATGATTACCTGGAATTTTATGTAAAAGATACCGGGATAGGAATAACTCCTGATCAGAGAGAAATAATATTTGAAAGATTCAGACAGGGCAGTGAAAACCTCAACAGGAATTACGAAGGAGCCGGTCTTGGTTTATATATCTGCAGAAAATATGCCGAAATGCTTGGAGGGAAAATATGGGTGGAAAACAACCCGGATAATTCAGGAACCGTTCCAGGCTCTTTATTCAAATTTATAATTCCCTTTAACATGACAAATGAGTCAGCAGATCAATCAGAAAGCAAAGGATCAGGTGAATCGCCAACAGTGCATCATAAGACTCTTAAAATACTCATTGTTGAAGATGATGAACCTTCACTTATTTTGTTAACAAAACTGGTCAAATCTGTAAGCAGGGAGATTTTAATTGCAAGAACCGGAACAGAGGCTGTTGAAAACTGCCGTAACAATCCGGACCTGGACCTGATACTGATGGATATTAAAATGCCTGAAATGGACGGATATGCAGCAACAAAACTGATCAGGGAGTTTAACACTGAAGTTGTGATCATAGCCCAAACAGCCTATGGGCAGATCGGTGAAAATGAAAATGCGGTTGAAGCCGGATGCAATGATTATATCTCCAAGCCAATTATTATAAATGAATTGCTGACTATGATAAACAAATATTTGTGAATACTCATCCGGGGTATGCTGTGGACCATAAAATCAACAAAACCTGTTATGAGAGTAAGAATTAAAATCTGCTGCATCAGTAGCATTTCAGAGGCGATGACAGCAGTTGAGCTCGGGGCAGACGCAGTAGGACTGGTAGGCAAAATGCCGAGTGGTCCAGGGCCCATCCCCGATGAACTGATAAGAGAGATCGCCCGGGCTGTTCCTCCTCCCGTTGCAACAATCCTTCTGACAAGCGAAACATCTGCCTCAGCGATAATCAAACATCATCAAAGGACCAATACCAGCACTATCCAGATAGTTGACCTCCTGTCGGACGGAACCTATTTCCAGATCAGGGAAGCGCTGCCATCAGTAAAAATCGTCCAGGTCATCCATGTTACTCACTATGAATCGGTTGATCTTGCCATCCGGCTTTCGGAAAATGTTGATGCATTACTGCTCGACAGCGGAAATCCTGCCCTTAAGGTAAAAGAGCTCGGAGGCACAGGCAGGGTCCATGACTGGAAACTGAGCCGCCAGATACGTGAAAACTCAAAATGCCCGGTATTCCTTGCAGGCGGACTGAACCCTGAAAATGTCAGGCAGGCAATTGAAGAGGTAGAGCCTTATGCTGTTGATGTATGCAGCGGTGTCAGGACAAACGGCATCCTGGATAAAATCAAATTAAGCGCCTTTATTAAAAATACAACCGAAATCATTATCCCATGAAAATCAAGACATTAATCATAATAATTGCTGTGACATTAGTGTCATGCACTGAAAGAAAACCTACTTTATCAATAACAGGCACATGGAAGCTGCTCACCGGGACACTGATAGAGAACGGTGATACGGTGGTAACCGACTACACAAAAAACACTTCCTTCATAAAGATCATTAATAATACTCATTTTGCTTTCTTACACCATGACCTTAACAAGGGAGCGGATTCCGGTGCCGTTTTTGTTGCAGGAGGCGGCAGGTACACTCTTAAGGACAATACATATACCGAACATCTGGAATACTGCACTGCCAGGGAATGGGAGGGAAATTATTTCAGCTTTACCGTTTCCGTCAGTGAAGATTCATTGATCCAGACCGGCAAAGAAAAAATTGAAACCCTCGGAGTAGACAGGCTGAATATCGAAAAGTATGCCAGGGTGACTGAATGAAATTGTTTAGATGCTAAACAAAACTTATATATTAACTCAAGTTGCTGGTTCCTGGTTCCTGGTTGCTGGTTCCTGGTTGCTGGTTGCTTGTTCGATCAGAGTTTCCAGCTGGTTTCTACGTACTGGATAAACATGTTTATTTTCTTTCCGAGGATTTCATATTCAGGAAGCAGTCCGGTAAAATCCTTTATATCAGGATATAAATCTATAATCATC
>Ga0209287_10001053_pt1 | contig 14534 bp, 13 predicted proteins | sample PPLLak3cmMay2015_2_FD_187255 | JGI IMG/M metagenome (GOLD analysis project Ga0209287, IMG submission 187255) | Freshwater sediment microbial communities from Prairie Pothole Lake near Jamestown, North Dakota, USA - PPLs Lake P8 Core (1) Depth... | ecosystem: Environmental > Aquatic > Freshwater... | reverse complement strand
GCTCGCCACGCTGCTGAAGCTGCAGCTGGTCGAAGCGGTACCGCCGGTACAACTGGCGATTCGCCTTTTGGTGCCGCAGGGCTCCTACCTGCTGCAGCTGGCGGATTTTTCCGCGCGCGTCGGCACCTTCGACGAAGCCATGCTGGGATATCCGTGGCAGGCCGACGACCCGCGCGTCGATGCCCTGCAAAGCGACATCATGAGCTGGGTGATGGACGCGGAAAAAGCCGCGCTGCCACGCGCCGAAGTGTTCGCCGGCATCTGGGCGCGCACCCATGCCGCGCTCGGCGAGGCGGCACCGCCGCTCGAACCCGCGCAATTCGGCGCACCCATCCCGCATCACTCCGAGCCCTGGTACTGCTGCGCCGAACCGACCGACACCCAGCTCGCCAGCTTCTGAGCGTTTCATGCCACGACTTCTTCTGCTGCTCCCCGCCGCCGGCTACACCAACCGGGATTTCATCGCCGCGGCGGCGCGGCTGGACATCGAACTCGTCGCCTGCGCCGACTATTGCCACAAGCTCGCTCCCGGCTGGGGCCTGCCGCCGCTGATGAGCGTGGCCTTCGACCAGCCCGACGTCGCCTTGCCGCAGGTGCTGCAGGCGCTTGATCGGCCGGTGGCTGCGGTGCTGGCGGCAGACGACCACGGCCTCGCCCTGGCGGCGCGGCTGCGCGCCGCGCTCGGCCTGCCCGGCAACCAGCCCGAGGCAGTGGCGACACTCGTAGACAAGCTGCGCTTTCGCCAGCTGCAGCAGGCGATCGGCCTGTCCCACCCGGCCTTTGCCAGCGTCGCCGCCGATGACCTCGAGGCCGCTGCCGCGCCCGGGTTCCCGCTGGTAGTCAAGGCCCGTCGGCTCACCGGCAGCCGCGGCGTGCTTCGCGCTGACGACATCGGCCAGCTGGCGCAGGCGCTGCAGCAGGTGCAGCGCATCCAGTCACGCGCCCAGCGCAATGCCGACGAGTTGCTGGTCGAGGCCTTCATTCCCGGCGTCGAAGTCGCACTCGACGGCGTGCTCGAACAGGGACGACTCCGCGTACTGGCCGTGTTCGACAAACCCGATCCGCTGGACGGTCCGGCCTTCGAGGAAACGCTGCTGGTCACTCCGTCACGCCTGCCTGCCGCGATGCAGAACGAACTGGCCAGAGCGGTCGAACAGGCCTGCGTCAGTGCGGGTGTCAGTGAAGGGGTGATTCACGCCGAGGCGCGCATCAACGAGTCCGGGGTGTGGCTGCTGGAAATCGCGCCGCGCGGCATCGGCGGCCTGTGCGGCAGGGTGCTGGACACCACCCTCGGCATGGGGTCGGCGGAAATCGTGCTGCGCCACGCGCTCGGCCTGCCGCTGCCGGAACAGCAAAGAGACACCGCGGCCGGTGTGATGATGATCCCGATACCCGCCAATGGCATCTTTCACGGCGTCGATGGCCTCGACGCCGCTCGCGCGGTAACGGACATCAGCGGCATCGAGATCACCGCCCACCCCGGCCAGCTGGTGGCCCCGCCACCCGAAGGCTCGGGCTACCTGGGCTTCATCTTCAGCCACGCCGCCACCCCGGCCGATGCCGAAGCGGCCCTGCGCACCGCCCACGCCACGCTGATGCTGAACATCCAGCCTCTGCTCAGACCATGAGCGACTTCCAGCGCGAACTTGCCGCAGCCATCGGCCGCGCCACCGGTTCAGCCTTCGAAATTCGCAGCCGCGAGGCTGCCCAGGGCGGCGACATCAGCGAGTCCTTCAGGCTCGGCGACGGCACGCGCGCTTTCTTCGTCAAGACCCAAGCCGCCACCCGCCTCGACCTGTTCGAGGCCGAGGCGGCAGGGCTCGCCGAGCTTTCCGCCGCGAACGCGGTACGGGTACCGCGGGTGATATGCATCGGCATTGCCGCCGGACGCGCCTACCTGGTGCTGGAACACCTGGCTCTGCAGTCGCGCGGCGATGCGGCCAGCCTGGGGCGACAACTGGCGCAGCAGCATCGTGTCAGCACCGGGCGTTTCGGTGGTGCGCGCGACAACTGGATCGGCGCCACGCCACAGCCGAATGCCTGGGCCGACGACTGGATCGACTTCTGGCGCGAGCAGCGCCTTGGTTTCCAGTTGAAACTGGCGGCGAAAAATGGCTACGGCGGCCCCCTGCAGCGCGACGGCGAAGCGCTGATGGCGCGGCTGGACGAATTCTTCGGCGCCAGCCGTCCCGCGCCATCACTGCTGCACGGCGACTTGTGGGGCGGCAATCACGGTTTTCTCGCCGATGGTGCATACGATCTTTCATGCCCTTCAGGGCATAGAAAGTCGGAGTACCCGTGTGGTGAGCCGATGATTTTCGACCCCGCGGTGTATTACGGCGACCGTGAGTGCGACCTTGCCATGAGCGAGCTGTTCGGCGGATTCGCGCCGGCGTTCCATGCCGCCTACCGCGAGGCATGGCCCCTCGATCCCGGCTACGCCACGCGCAGAACGCTCTACAATCTGTATCACATCCTCAATCACGCCAACATGTTCGGCGGCGGCTACGCGGCGCAGGCCCATCGCATGATCGCGCAGCTGCTGTCCGAGCTCGGGTAGGAGCCGATATGCCATACCGACTGCTTGTCGCCGCTGCGCTGCTGCTGCTCGCAGCCTGTTCCGGATTGCCGCACCAGGCCCTGATGCCGCGCTTCAGCGTCGCCGAAATCGACGTCAAGGCCGTCGGACTGCTGGAACAGCATTTCGAGGTAGGCCTGCGTCTGGCCAATCCGAACGATTTCGATCTCGGCATCGAGGCTCTGGAATTCGAACTGGAGGTCAATGGCCAGCCTTTCGCCAGGGGGCTGACGCAGGCCAGCGCGACGATACCGGCAACCTCCAGTGTGGTGATGCGGGTGGACGCGATCACCCAGTCGCACAACCTGGTCCGGCAATTCATCGTCCTCGATCCGGAAAAGCTCAAGCAGGGCCTGCCCTACCTCATCAAGGGCCGAGTCAAGACGGACAAATGGATCGGCTGGCTGCCTTTCGAGCAGAAGGGTGTCTACGGCGGCGAAGCGAAAAAGCCGCAAGGCCGCGTGATCTGAGCGCTCATTCGCAGCGCATGCCGTCGCGGACCCAGGCCTCGACATCGCCCTGCCATTCGACATAGCCCCCCGGCACCGTCGGCGCCTGGCCTGCAGGGGTCATGCCGGAATCGAGCGCCCAGCGGATCCGGCCATCGTGCAGCAGGTGATCGACGAGTTTCCGCCCGCCGGGATCGCTGCCCATGCGCTGCTTGATCAGGCGGCAGGTGGCCGTCGCGGAGAAGCCGGTGTAATCCATCCTGTTCGGCGCCATCCACTGGCTTTCGGGCGGCAATCCGATGCGATCCGGACGATGGCACTGGACGCAGTTGTAGCGGCTGCGATGCGAGGTAAAAGCCCGGCCATTCAGTGCGCGTGTGTTGAACTGGTGGCAGGACAGGCAGCGCTCGTGATGGAACTTGGCGTTGAGACGGTCGCCGAAGGTCACCGGCGCCGCAACTACCGGGCCTGTGCCCACGAGCATCAGCAGGGAAATCAGGATGCCGCGCACGCTCAGCTTGCCAGCGAACGCAGCGTCGGCACAGCCAGGCCGTTGGCGTCTGCATGTTGCAGGGCGCGCGCCAGCCGCGCCGGCGCCGAACGCCCGGTGCAGCCGTGCTCGGGATCGCCGTCGAAGGCTTCGAGCATGCCGGCGATGAGCTTGTCGCGATCGTGCGCGACGCCAGTCAGGGCATCCTGGATATCCATCACCTCGTTCGCCACCTGGCGCGCGAAATCCTCGTGCTGCGCCCACAACTGCGACACCGTGCCGCCAGTCTTCAAGCCCGCGATGTTGGTGGTGAGGATGTAGACGTTCTTCCTCACCAGTTCGAACAGCAACTCGTCACCGAGCGCGACTTCACGGCACGGCAGATCGATGGCCGTCAGCGTGCCGCACAGCAGCGCGGCACCGGGACCGGCCACGGGTGATGAAATCAGCGGCTTGGCGTCGGTGCCCTTCTTCTTCTCGAACCATACCGAAATCACCGTCGGCCCCGAATAGCGGTATTTCTCCCAGTCGCGCGGCAGCAGCTCGTTCTGGATCAGCGCGATGTGCGGCCGCCAGGCGCCGGGCATCGCTGCCAGCACCCCATGCAAATCGTTCTCGGCGACCGCCACCAGCACCAGCGCGGGCTCCGGATGTGCGTGCGCGACACTGAACATGTCGTCGCCGCGGTTGACCGGGACGACCGTGTGGCCGCTGCGCAAAAAGCCGCCGGCAAACACGCGGCCCAGCTGGCCAAGACCGATGATGATGATTTGACTCATGCCTCTTCCAGAAACAATTGATCCGCGAAGGAATTCAGAACCCTATCCAAAAAGTCTCGCTTTTCTTCGCGTTCCTTCACGCACTTCCCGGTGAAAAAGGTCTTACTCCAGCCCCTTCGAATGCAGGTACTCGTCGTAGGTGCCCATGTAGAACTCGACGCCCTCGGGGGTGATTTCGAGGATGCGGGTGGCGAGGCTGCTGACGAACTGACGGTCGTGCGAGACGAAGATCAGGGTGCCCTTGAACAGATCGAGCGCTAGGTTGAGCGACTCGATCGATTCCATGTCCATGTGGTTGGTCGGCTCGTCCATCACCAGCACGTTGTGGCGGCCGAGCATCAGCTTGCCGTAGAGCATGCGGCCCTTCTCGCCACCGGACAGCACACGCACCGACTTCTTCACCTCGTCACCGGAAAACAGCAGCCGGCCGAGGATGCCGCGCAGCACCTGCTCGTCGTCGCCCTGCTGGGTCCACTGGTGCATCCAGTCGGTGAGATTGAGGTCCATGTCGAAATCGGCGACGTGGTCCTGCGAGAAGTAGCCAACGTTGGCGTTCTCGCTCCAGCGCACCTCGCCGTATTGCGGTGTCAGCTCATTCATCAGCAGCTTCATCAGGGTCGATTTGCCGACGCCGTTGCCGCCGATGACGGCCATCTTTTCGCCCGCCTCGAGCGAGAAGCCGAGGTTGGTGAATAGCGGGGTTTCATCGTAGCCGAACTTGAGATTCTCGACCTCGAGGGCGCGGCGGTGCAGCATCTTTTCCGGCTCGAAGCGGATGTAGGGGTTCTGCCGCGAGCTCGGCTTGAAGTCCTCGATCTTGATCTTGTCGATCATCTTCATGCGGCTGGTGGCCTGGCGCGCCTTCGACTTGTTGGCGGAGAAGCGGCGCACGAATTCCTGCAGTTCGGCGACCTTGTCCTTGGCGCGGGCGTTGGCCGCGGCCTGGCGCGCCTTGGCCTCGCTGGAGGCGAGCATGTAATCGTCGTAGTTGCCGGGATAGACCTTGATCGTGCCGTAATCGAGGTCGGCCATGTGGGTGCAGACCTGGTTGAGGAAGTGGCGGTCGTGCGAGATGACGATGATGGTGGCGTTGCTCTCGTTCAACACGTTCTCCAGCCAGCGGATGGTGTTGATGTCGAGGTTGTTGGTCGGTTCGTCGAGCAGCAGGATGTCGGGGCTGGAGAACAGCGCCTGAGTCAGCAGCACGCGCAGCTTGAAGCCCGGCGCGATCTGGCTCATGGGGCCGTTGTGCTGTTCGATGGGGATGCCGACGCCGAGCAGCAACTGGCCGGCGCGCGCCTCGGCATCGTAGCCGCCCATCTCGCCGAATTTGGCCTCGAGTTCGGCGGCGTGCAGATAGTCTTCCTCGCTCGCCTCCGGGTTCATGTAGATGGCGTCCTTTTCCTGCATCACCCGCCACATCTCGGCGTGGCCCTGCATCACCACATCGAGGACGCGCTGGTCCTCGTAGGCGAACTGGTCCTGGCGCAGCCAGGCCATGCGCTCGCCGGGATCGAGCGAGACGTTGCCGGAAGTCGGCTCGAGTTCGCCAGCGAGGATTTTCATGAAGGTCGACTTGCCGCAGCCGTTGGCGCCGATCAGACCATAGCGGTTGCCGTCGCCGAACTTGACGTTGACGTTCTCGAACAGGGGCTTGGCCCCGAATTGCAGGGTGATGCTGGAAGCGGTGAGCACGGGAGAATCCTGGAATGCGAAAAAAGCAGCGCATTTTACCATCGCGCCCGAGGCGGCCCGCGGGGGCCAGGCGCGCTGGCCAAGCAATTGAAAAAAAAGCTCGAAGCGGCTTGCCTTGGCCGCTTCAGCCTTGCAGCGACTTCTCCAGAACCTTGGATCTGCGCTTGTAGTTGTACAGCGCCTGCTTGCTTTTCGGCAGCTTGTCCGGACTGCTGTCGACGAAGCCGCGCTCCTCGAACCAGTGCTCGGTGCGCGTGGTCAGCACGAACAGCCGCTTGAAACCGGCCTTTCTGCCGGTTTTCTCGGCCTCGGCCAGGATTCTTTCGCCGAAGCCGCGGCCGCGGTAATCCTGCGCCACCGCCAGACAGGCGAGCTCGGCCGCCTCCTCCTCGGGAAAGGGGTACAGCGCTGCGCAGCCGGCGATGACACCGTCCGATTCCAGCACCAGGAAACGCTCGACCTCCATTTCCAGCAATTCGCGCGAGCGCCGCACCAGGATGCCGTCGCGCTCCAGCGGCTCGATCAGGCCGAGAATGCCGCCGACATCGTCGATGGTCGCCGGCCGCAGGGTTTCCAGCGGCATCGGCGTAACCAGGGTACCGACGCCTTCGCGGGTGAAAAGCTCGGACAGCAGCGCGCCATCGAGGCGGCGGCTGATGAGATGGGCGCGCTTGACGCCCTGGGTGCAGGCGGTGATCGCGCATGGCAGATAGTAGGTCACGTCCTCCGGCAGCTTCTTCGCCTTTTCAAGCACCTGCCGCGCCTCGTTGACGGTGAGGGCGTTGTGGATGGTGCGCCCCTTGTCCGGCACGCCCTCGGTATCCATCAGGAAAATCAGCTTGTCGGCCGCCAGTTCGACCGCCGCCTGGGTCGCCACGTCTTCCAGGCTGAGGTTGAAGATCTCGCCGGTCGGTGAATAGCCGATCGGCGACAGCAACACGATGTCGTGCTGGTCGAGCCGCCGGCGAATCGCGGCCGAATCGATCTTGCGCACCTCGCCGGTATGCAACAGGTCGGTGCCGTCACGCACCCCGAGCGGCTGGGCGGTGACGAAATTGCCCGAGGCGACCCGGATGCTGGCGCCGGCCATCGGGGTGTTGGCCAGCCCCAGCGACAGCAGGGCCTCGATTTCCACGCGCACCGTGCCGGCGGCCTCCTTGACGCAGGCGAGCGCAGCGTCATCGGTCACGCGCAGGCCGTTCACATAGCGGATCGCGGTGCCGCTTTCGGTCAGCCTCGCCTCGACCTGCGGCCGCACCCCGTGCACCAGCACCAGCCGCACGCCCAGGCTGTTGAGCAGGTTGACATCATGGGCAAGCTGGACGAATTCGCCGTCGGCCACCAGTTCGCCGCCGAAGGCGATGACGAAGGTCTTGCCGCGGAAGCCGTGTATGTACGGTGCGGCAGAGCGGAACCAGTGCACGAAATTATTGGTGTCTTTCACCTTGGCCACCCGGGTGTTTTCTTGTTCCGCGAAGGATACAGAAAACCCGCGTCAGGCGCAGTGCCTGGGAGATTTGCTAAAAGTCCCCCCACAGCGTCTGCATCGCAGCCAGGGCTGCCAATGCGGCCGTCTCGGTGCGCAGGACGCGCGGACCCAGGCGCACCGGAATGGCGCGGGCAGCATGCAAGGCAGCGATCTCGTCGGCCTCGAACCCGCCTTCTGGACCGGCCACCAGGATCTGCTGCGCTGTTGGCGACGGCAGGTCGGCGAGCCGGCTTTCCGCCAGCGGCGAGAGGAACAGCAGGCGCCCCGCCGGCTGCTGGCCCAGCCAGTCGGCGAGCGCCAGGGGCGCCGCGACCATCGGCGTGTGATTGCGCCCGCATTGTTCGCAGGCACTGTTGACCACGCCCTGCCAGTGCGCGACCCGGCGGTCGGCACGCTCGCCGCTGAGCTTGACCACGCTGCGCCGGGCGGCGATCGGCTGGATCGCGCCGACCGCGAGTTCCACCGCCTTCTGCAGGGTGTAGTCCATGCGCTCGCCGCTGGAAATGCCCTGCGCAAGCAATACCCGCAGACGCGACTCGCGCTCGACATCGTCGTAAGCTGTCACCCGTACCGCGACGTCTTCCTTCTGGATGCGCTCGATCTGTGCCGCATATTCGCCGCCGCGACCATTGAACAGGATCAGCGCATCGCCCGGCGCCAGCCGCAGCGCACGCGCCGCGTGGCGCGCCGGCCCGGGCGGAAGCATCAGGCGGGCACCCGGGGCAAGGGTTTGATCGAGGAAGAAGCGTGGCGGCGACATGTTGGTATTATGCCGGCATTGAATGGTCGTTTTACTGGAGTGCGCCATGGTTTCGCTCACCACCCCCGTCTGTGACTTTGGCTGGAAAGCCCCCGACTTCAGCCTGCCCGGCGTCGATGGCAAGGTCTGGACGCCGAAGGACGCGATGGGACCGAACGGCCTGCTGGTGATGTTCATCTGCAACCATTGCCCCTACGTCAAGGCGATCCGCTCGCGTCTGGTGCGCGACCTCGCCGAACTCAGGCAACATGGCATCCACGCCATCGCCGTCATGTCCAACGACCCGACCGACTACGCCGAGGACTCGTTCGACAGCATGAAGAAAGTAGCGGCGGAATATGGCTTCTCCTTCCCCTACGTCATCGACGAAACCCAGCAAGTGGCCAAGGCCTACGGCGCGGTGTGCACCCCGGATTTCTTCGGCTTCAACCGCGATTTCGAACTGCAGTACCGCGGGCGCTTCGACGAATCGCGCAAGGAAACCGCACCCGAGGGCGTGCGCCGCGACCTGTTCGAGGCAATGAGGGAAATTGCCCTGACCCAGCGTGGCCCGGCCGAGCAGACCCCCAGCATAGGCTGCTCGATCAAGTGGAAGGAAGCCTGACATGGTCGACCCACAACAGCACTGGGAAAGCATCTATCGCAGCAAGGCGACCGACGAAGTCAGCTGGTTCCAGCCGCATGCCGGGTCATCGCTGCGCCTGATCCATGACACGGACGCCGGGCTCGATGCCCGCATCATCGATGTCGGCGGGGGCGCCTCGGTGCTGGTCGACAATCTGCTCGACGCCGGCTACCGCCACCTCACCGTGCTCGACCTGTCCGAATCGGCCCTGGCAGAAGCCCGCAAGCGTCTCGGGACTCGCGCGAGCCAGGTTAGCTGGCTGGCCTCCGATATCACCCAGGCGTCGCTGCCGGCCAATGCCTACGACGTCTGGCACGATCGCGCGGTTTTTCATTTCCTCATCGACCCGGCCGATCGTGCGCGCTACGTGCAGCAGGTGCTGCACGCGGTCAAGCCGGGCGGACATGTCATCGTCGCCACCTTCGGTCCCGGCGGCCCGCTGCGATGCTCGGGGCTCAACGTCGTGCGTTATGCGCCCGACACCCTGCACGCCGAGTTTGGTCCACCGTTCCGTCTGCTTCGCCATGAAACCGAAGTCCACCAAACCCCGACGGGCAAGGAGCAGGAATTCGTCTACTGCTACTGCGTGCGCACATGAGCATGCTTGAACAGGTCAAGGCGCTGGTTCGCGAAGTCGCTCAGCGCGAGGTCACCCCGCGTTTCCTCAAGGTGACGCACAGCCACAAGGTCGACGGCAGCCTGTTCACCGAGGCGGACATGGCGACCCAGGCGGCGCTGGAATCCGCCCTGCCGCAGATCAGTGACGTTCCGGTGCTGGGCGAGGAAATGACCGAGACCCAGCAGCGGGATGCCTGGAACGCCGGATGGGATGGCCTGTGGTGCGTCGACCCGATCGACGGTACCTCGAATTTTGTCGCCGGCGTGCCCTATTTCGCTGTGTCGGTAGCCTATCTTTACAAGGGCGAGCGCCGGCTCGGCGTAGTCTACGACCCCATCGCCGACGAGATGTTCAGCGCCGAGCGTGGCTGCGGCGCCCATCTAAACGACACTCCGCTGCCCTTGCGCCCGGCTGCCACCGAACTGCGGCGTGCGCTCGCCGGCGTCGAGATGAAACGCATCAACCGCGAGCTCGCCGGGCGCCTGGCATCGTGGCCGCCCTACGCCTCGCAGCGAAACTTCGGTGCGAGCACGCTCGACTGGTGCTATACGGCGGCCGGACGTTTCGACATCTATGTGCATGGCGGCCAGAAGCTATGGGATTACGCCGCCGGAGCGCTGATTCTGGAAGAGGCCGGCGGCCAGCTCGCCAGCCTGTCGGGCAGCTTCGATACCGCCAGCGTGTGGGAGCGCTCGGTGGTGGCCTCGGCCAGTCCGGCCCTGTTCCAGCTATGGCGCGACTGGCTCAAGGCCGCTGGCGCATAAGCTGCGGTGCAGGGCAAATAAAAACAATTTAGCGCTGCCTGCTACAGCCGGCTTTTAAGTTTTCCTTCCAAGCCCTTGTCGATCAAGCACTTTCGCGTCTTCCGGCGGCGGCTTGCCTCCGCCTGCCCAGCTGACGGATAATCAGGGTTTTTGCATATTCTGCCCAAGCTGTCCGTGCGGCCCGGCTTGGCGATACAACAAGACTTTTTGCCTAACCGTTTTTTTATCTGCTGAAGGGAACGCAATGCCTACCCGTAACGACCTTGCCAATGCCATTCGCGCGCTTGCGATGGATGCCGTCGAAAAAGCCAAATCCGGCCACCCCGGGGCCCCCATGGGCATGGCGGAAATCGCCGAGACACTGTGGAATCACCACATGCGCCACAACCCCACCAACCCCAAATGGGCTGACCGCGATCGTTTCGTGCTGTCGAACGGCCACGGCTCGATGTTGATCTATGCATTGCTGCACCTGACCGGCTACGACCTGTCGATCGAAGATCTGAAGAAGTTCCGTCAGTTGCATTCCAAGACCCCGGGCCACCCGGAATACGGCTACACCCCCGGCGTCGAAACCACCACCGGCCCGCTCGGCCAGGGCATCACCAACGCCGTCGGCATGGCGATGGCGGAAAAGGTCCTCGCCGCCGAATTCAACAAGCCCGACCACGCGATCGTCGACCACCACACCTACGTGTTCCTCGGCGACGGCTGCATGATGGAAGGCATCTCGCACGAAGCCTGTGCTCTGGCCGGCACCTGGAAACTCAACAAGCTGATCGCTTTCTGGGACGACAACGGCATCTCGATCGACGGCCACGTCGAAAACTGGTTTACCGACGACACCGCCAAGCGTTTCGAAGCCTATGGCTGGAACGTCGTGCCCAATGTCGACGGTCATGACGTCGTCGCCCTCGAAGCCGCGATCCAGAAAGCCAAGGCCAGCACCGACAAGCCCACCCTGATCTGCTGCAAGACCATCATCGGCAAGGGTTCGCCAAACAAAGAAGGCACCCACGACGTGCATGGCGCTGCCCTGGGTCACGCTGAAATCGAGGCGACCCGCAAGAACATCGGCTGGAACCACCCCGCGTTCGAAATCCCCGCCGACATCTATGCCGGCTGGGATGCCAAGACCAAGGGTCAGGGGCTCGAAACCCTGTGGAACAACAAGTTCGCCGAATACAAGAAGGCCTACCCGGCCGAGGCCGCCGAGTTCGAGCGCCGCATGAAAGGCGAACTGCCCGCCAACTGGAAGGCGCATGTCGCCGAAAAGCTGGCCGAGATCAATACCAAGGCCGAGACCGTCGCCACCCGCAAGGCCAGCCAGATCGCGATCAACGCCCTGGCCCCGGCGCTGCCCGAGTTCCTCGGCGGCTCGGCCGACCTCACCGGCTCCAACCTGACCAACTGGACGGGCTGCCATCCGGTGCGCAACGGCAACCCCGGCAACTACATCAGCTACGGCGTGCGTGAATTCGGCATGGCCGCGATCATGAACGGCATGGCACTGCATGGCGGACTGCTGCCGTTCGGCGGCACTTTCCTGATGTTCTCCGAATACTCGCGCAACGCCATCCGCATGGCTGCGCTGATGAAGCAGCGCGTGATCCACGTCTTCACGCACGACTCCATCGGCCTCGGCGAAGACGGCCCGACCCACCAGCCGGTGGAGCAGACCGCGACCCTGCGCATGATCCCCAACATCGACGTCTGGCGTCCGTGCGACACGGTCGAGACGATGGTTGGCTGGGCCCATTCGGTCGAGCGTGCCGACGGCCCCACCTGCCACATCCTGTCCCGCCAGAACCTGCCGTTCATGGCGCGCGACGCAGCCACCATGGCCAACATCGCCAAGGGCGGCTACGTGCTGCGTGACGCTGCCGGCGCTAAGGCGGTCATCATCGCCACCGGCTCCGAAGTCTCTCTGGCGGTGAAGGCCCAGGAAGCCCTGGCTGCCGAAGGCATCCCGGTGCGCGTGGTGTCGATGCCGTCGACCAACACCTTCGACAAGCAGGAAGCTGCCTACCGTGAAAGCGTGCTGCCGAAAGGACTGCCGCGGGTAGCGGTGGAAGCCGGCGTCAGCGACTTCTGGCGCAAGTACGTGGGCCTGGAAGGTGCCGTGATCGGCTGGGATCACTTCGGCGAGTCCGCCCCGGCCGACGAGCTGTTCAAGGAGTTCGGCTTTACCGCAGAAAACGTCGCGGCCACGGTCAAGGGCGTTCTGTAAAACCTGTGTCCGTCAAGGACGCGAAGAACCGCAAGGGAAACCCTTCGCGTTCTTCGCGGTTGAATAGTTTTTATTTTTTGATTTAGGAGAATGCAAATGGCAATCAAAGTAGGTATCAACGGTTTTGGCCGCATCGGTCGCATGGTGTTCCGCGCAGTGGCGAAGGACTTCCCCAACATCGAGATCGTCGCGATCAACGACCTGCTCGACCCTGAGTACCTGGCCTACATGCTGAAGTATGACTCCGTGCATGGCCGCTTCAACGGCACCATCGCCGTCGAAGGCAGCAACATGGTGGTCAACGGCAAGAAGATCCGCCTGACCGCCGAGCGCGACCCCGCCAACCTGAAGTGGAACGAAGTGGGCGCCGACATCGTCATCGACTGCACCGGCTTCTTCCTCACCACCGAATCGTGCGAAGCCCACCTCAAGGCCGGCGCCAAGAAAGTGGTCCAGTCCGCGCCGTCCAAGGACGACACCCCGATGTTCGTGTACGGCGTGAACCACGCCACCTACGCCGGCCAGGCCATCGTCTCGGCCGCTTCCTGCACCACCAACTGCCTGGCGCCCGTTGCCAAGGTTCTGCATGACACCTGGGGCATCAAGCGCGGCCTGATGACCACCGTTCACGCTGCCACCGCCACCCAGAAGACCGTCGACGGCCCGTCCTCCAAGGACTGGCGCGGCGGCCGCGGCATCCTGGAAAACATCATCCCGTCCTCCACCGGCGCTGCCAAGGCCGTGGGCAAGGTGATCCCGGAACTGAACAAGAAGCTGACCGGCATGGCTTTCCGCGTGCCGACCTCCGACGTGTCGGTGGTCGACCTGACCGTGGAACTCAACAAGGAAGCCACCTACGAAGACATCTGCAAGGCCATGAAGGCCGCTTCCGAAGGCGCGCTGAAAGGCGTGCTGGGCTACACCGAAGAGAAAGTGGTTTCCACTGACTTCGTCGGCAACAGCGCACCGTCGACCTTCGACGTGGATGCCGGTATCGCCCTCGACGGCACCTTCGTCAAGGTCGTGTCCTGGTACGACAACGAGTACGGCTACACCTGCAACATGCTGCGTCTGGTCGAGCACGTCGCCAAGTAAGTCAGTTACAAGGGACAAGATGCAAGTTGCAAGGCTTTCCTTGTGACTTGCAACTTGTAGCTTGCATCTGATGTTGTGAGCCTTAAGGCCTGGCGCGGCCCATAAATCCGCGCCAACCCTTAAACCTTACTTCTCAGGAGAAAAACCATGGCATTCATCCGCGTCACCGATCTCGATCTCGCAGGCAAGCGCGTCTTCATCCGCGCCGACATGAACGTTCCGGTCAAGGACGGCAAGGTCACCTCCGACGCCCGCATCACCGCCTCGATGCGCACCATCGAGCACTGCCTCAAGGCCGGTGCCAAGGTGATGGTCACCTCCCACCTCGGCCGTCCCACCGAAGGCGAGTTCAAGGAAGAGGATTCGCTCAAGCCGGTGGTCGACGTCATCGCGCAGAAGCTGGGCAAGAACATCCGCCTGATCCGCGAATGGACCGACGGCGGCTTCGACGTCGCCGACGGCGAACTGGTGGTGCTGGAGAACTGCCGCGTCAACAAGGGTGAGAAGAAGAACGTCGACGAGACCGCGAAGAAATACGCCGCGCTGTGCGACGTCTTCGTGATGGACGCCTTCGGCACTGCGCACCGCGCCGAGGCCTCGACCCACGGCATCGCCAAGTTCGCGCCGACCGCCGCAGCCGGCATTTTGCTGACCGAAGAACTCGACGCGCTGGACAAGGCGCTGGCCAGCCCGGCACGGCCGATGGTCGCCATCGTCGGCGGTTCCAAGGTGTCGACCAAGCTGACCGTGCTGGAAGCGCTGGCCGAGAAGTGCGAGCAGTTGGTTGTCGGTGGCGGCATCGCCAACACCTTTCTCAAGGCCACCGGCCACAACGTCGGCAAGTCGCTGTGCGAGGACGACCTGGTGCCGACCGCCCAGGCGCTGATCGAGAAGATGACCGCACGCGGCGCAACCATCCCCATCGCCGTCGACGTGGTCTGCGGCAAGAAATTCGACGCCA
>Ga0209287_10001048_pt1 | contig 14551 bp, 10 predicted proteins | sample PPLLak3cmMay2015_2_FD_187255 | JGI IMG/M metagenome (GOLD analysis project Ga0209287, IMG submission 187255) | Freshwater sediment microbial communities from Prairie Pothole Lake near Jamestown, North Dakota, USA - PPLs Lake P8 Core (1) Depth... | ecosystem: Environmental > Aquatic > Freshwater... | reverse complement strand
AGTGGATGGAAGCGGTTTCAGTTCATGAGCGAAGTTCCTCTGGTCGGAGCTCTGGTTGATCCGGGCCAGGTCTACATCTGCGATCAGGATCTGACCAACAACGCCAAAACCATAAAAAAACAAACTGGTTGGGTATTCCGGAAAGGAGCGGCGGCTCTGGCCGCGATGGGGGTATTGATGTTCAGCGTCTATTCGCTGTTGTTTTAGGAGGAACGGATGAGCGCACTCAAGTATGTTTGGCAGTTACGCCGGGCCGCAGCCTGGCAGTTGATCCCGGAAGCGGTTCTCTTTACGGCCATTTTCGTGGTTTCCCGTTCCCTGCTTACGGCCGGCATGGACCGGTCCTTTTTTTCCCTGCGGTTCCATCTGCTCCCCTATCTGGGATACCTTTCCCAAAACCCCGCCTGGAAGGTGTTCGGGAGCTCGCTGCTGCTGTGGGTGGCGGCTGTGTCCCTGCTGCGGCTTTTCTTCTTCGGCGGCCTGTTCTCCCGGTTCACTGACCGGATGCGAACCGTTCCCTTTTGGGAAGAATGCTCTCGTCACTTTTTCCGATTTCTGCTACTGTTTTTCCTGTTTCTGATTCCTACACTACTGACCGTCGCTTTGTTCTCCCTTCTGCTCGATGGTATTTTTGTGACCGACGATACCCGCTTGATGGTCGTGTTTTTCTTCCTCAAACAGGGGATCCTTGGACTGGTGTTGCTGGTTTTTTCCTATTATCATACCCTCAGCCGCTATCGAACCGTTGAAGATGGGAAACTGCGGTTTTCTTTTTCGGGGTCGCTCCGTTCGGGTTTGGCTTTCCTCGGTTACCATCTCCTCGGCTTGTTTACCCTGCTTGTTTTTCTTTTGCCGGCGGTATTGATCGTGCTCGGGGGGAAACCGCATTTCGGTTGGTTGGCGTTGGGCTTATGGCCGCTTGGGATCGGGACCAATCTCTTCGCTCAATTGGCCGCTTTCCGCTCCCTGGCTGGCAGGGATAGCATTGAACACCCGGGGAGAGCGACAAATAGTGAAATTTGACGATTACGGGAAGTTTGCTTATAATCCAGCCATGATCGGACGCTATCTCATTATTCTGACGGTATTGCTCGGGACGGTTCTGACAGCTGCGGACTCGACGCAGGACTCACGACAATCGCGGTGTTTCTCCTACCTGGGCCAGGACGTTTCGCTCGAAGTGATAAAGATGGAGGAAGAAGCCCACGTTTGGTTGACCAGGCCGTCCGGGCGGATATGCCTCAGTTCTCAGATTCCCGGAGAGAACCTGTTCCCAACCGAATTCGAGTGTGGAGGCGACCTGCTCATCTCCTGGGTGAATTATTATCAGGCCCGCTCCGCTTGCGTGGTCTGGAGATGGAGCCGGAACGAGCTGCTTCTGCTGCCATTGCCTGGTTTTCATTTCACTTCCAGCCCGGTCCCCCTGTGCCGGGGCACCGATCTTTTGGCGGTGCTCTTCCAGGGCAATCGAACCGATCGGGATGGTCTCTATCTGATCCGGATCACTCCGGAGCCGGCCATCTCCAGCTTGCCGTTTTCCCTGTCGGTGAAACGGTGGGATTGCCGCCCCGATGATTCGGGCTGGCGGATTGACTTGCAGACCCTGAAAGAAGAGGTACAACTGAGCCTGGGATATGACCTGACCGTCGCGGTTGAAAAACGGTCCATCGGGTCCTATATCTCCCGGGAACGAACCATCGCCGTTGATCCCTGCCGGGAGATCAACACCTTTCTGGCCTTCGGAGACAGCATCACCTGGGGAAAGATGCGCATGAACAATCTGGTGGGGGAATATCATCCGGAACTGGCCTATCCCAATATGCTGCTGACCACCCTGCTGACTCCGTACGGGGTCGCATATGCCCTGAACCGTGGCTATCCGGGAGATACGACCCTGAACGGCCTGGAAAGGATCGACGCAGTGTTGCAGGTCAACCGGGGAGCGTTTTTTTTGTTGATGCTCGGCACCAACGATTGCATCAGCAATCAGATGTCGGTGGACGGATCGTTGGAAAACCTCCGCTATATCATCGATCGGGCGCTGGACTACAATTTTCAGGTAATCGTCTCGACCATTCCGCCGCGGAAGGACTCATACGGTGACTGGACGTATGTGAAAAAGAACATCGACGATTTGAATGCGGGGATTCTTGACCTGGTTGTTGAAATGAAGGGAGAGGGGGAACCGGTAAAGGGGATCGATCTTTTCCAGGCAATGATGGATACCACGCCTCCGGACGGCTGGAAAAGGCTCTTGGAGGATATCATCGGCAACCACCTCTCCCCCGACGGTCACATCCTGGCGGCCGATCTGTTTGCAGAGCAACTGGTCCAGTTTCCACCCCAGACGCCCAGCGGGATCATCGTTGAAAAAAACACCATCACCCGGAAACAGATCGCCTGGTCGTCCAATTGCGAGTCCGATTTCCGCCAATACAATATCGAGTACGGATTCAGTGCCAAGAATCTGAACCGGAAAATGACCGTCACTTCCCCTCAATGTACCTTCTATACATTTCCCTTTCTTTCATCGGTCTATTTCCGTATCCAGACCGAGGACAAGAGCGGAGTGAAGAGTCCCTTCACTGCCGTTACCGCCGTGGAGTGGGAATGAGCCGATTGGCCATACTGGTTCCCGCTTTCAATGAATCGGGAAACGTGGATACGGTCATCACCGGCATGCGGGCAATCGGGGAGCCTCTGGCCGTTCAGGGAGTCGAACCGGTACTGGTCGTGATCGACGACGGGTCGAAGGACCGGACCTTTGAGTTGTTCGCCGATCGCCTGCACCGGGAAGGGGTGAAAGCGAAATTGATCGGCCTGGTTCGCAACTTCGGCAAGGACAGTGCCCTGTTCGCCGCTTTGCAGGAGGTGGAGGCTGATGCTTACGTGATCGTCGATGCCGATGGCCAGACCCCTTTTACCCTCGTGCCCGAGATGGTTCGCTTATTGGTATCCGGTTCCGTCCAGGTGATTCAGGCGGTCAAACGGCAGGAATCCTATGGCTGGTCGCGACGGTTCCTCACCACCCTGTTCTTCTGGATCGCCCGCAAGCTGGGGATCGGAGAACTGCACAAGGGGGCATCCGATTTCATCCTCTTTTCCCGGCAGGTCCGAGACCGGCTCTGTCAGCTCCAGGAAAAGGAGATCGTTGTACGCAACCTAATCCGCTGGCTGGGTTACCCCACTCGGGAAATCCCGTTCATTCCCGCTCCCAGCGACCGGACGAGCTTCACCTTTAGGAAGCTTTTCCTGCTCGGCGTGAAAAGCATCATCTCGTTCTCCCATATCCTGCGCATCAATTTCTTTATCGCCCTTTTCTACTGGGTGTTTTCTTTTTTTTACGGTTGTCTGATCCTCTACAACAAACTGACCGGTCGGATCGTCGTAGGATTGAGCACCATGACTTTGCTGACCCTGTTTTCCTTTGGCTTGATGTTTTTCATGATCGCCATCATCGGTGAATATCTGATCACTTTGTTCGAGGAAGTGAAGAAGCGCCCCCGGTATCTGATCGACCGGATCGTCGATGTCGATGCGCGCCGGGAGTGAGGTCAGGAGTCGATCCGTACCCGCACCAGTTCCACATTTCCGTTGGTGCGGATTTCCAGGTGGTTGGCTTGGGGATGGAGAGTAACTCCCTCCAGCGGGATTTCGATCCGATCCGATCCCGACCCGGGTAAAATGCGGGTCAGCAGGTTGACGCCGTTGAACAGGAAATCGACCGTTTCGGATTGCCGGGAGTGCAGATCGCAGATCAGTTTTCGTTTGCCGGCCAGGGTGTAATAGGGGAGAAAATAGCGGATCACCGGCCCGGTTTCCCTTTCCGCCAGGACCAGGAGCAGACCGGCGCGGGTTTTTTGCACTCTTTCAAACAGGCCTCTCCGTTCCCCTTCCCGTGTGTGGATCAGTATCTGTCCCCAGCGGGATTCGCCGGCTATGGGATCGGCATCCACCCGATTCTTGAACAGGAGAATCAAACGGATCCCCTTATCCTTCAGCGAGTGGATGGTTTGCGGATCCATCAGGCCCGGGTACCCTTTTTCGATCGATAGTTCCGGGAATGCCGCGAACTCGCAGGGATCGGAGAGATAATGAACCATCCCGTGATAGGTATGCTTGTCGTGGTACTGGGTGAACAGGGGATAGGTGTTGCTGTAAGAGGAGAGAAAGGGGAGTTCCATCAGGCCATAATGATCCGGGTAAGGCGCCAAGGTGGCGTACAGTTCCCGATGCGGCAGAGTGTCGTCGGTGAAGGCCTCTACAGTCACCGGCCAGCGGATTCGTTCGGCGAAGATCAGCAGCACAATGAGCATGAGCAGGATTTTTTTTTTGCGGAAAACTTGCAGAAACCGCTGGAAGCCGATGGCGAACAGAGCCAGAAACAGCAGAAGGATGATGTATTGAGTGCGGATGCCGCGCATTCGTGAGAAAAAGGAGATGGATTTGGAAAGATGTCTGAGGGGATTCAGATGGGGGAGGCTCACCTGATTGGAAAGAAAGATCAGGATCGCAAAAGACCAGGATAGCAATTGGATTTTCCGCGGGAGTGAACGGCGGAGCAGGATCAGGGTTACCGCCATGGCGATCAGAAAAAATGCCAGTGACCATTTCGAAAATGAATAAGCGAAAGCCGTGATCGGGTTTCCCGTGATCAGGGGGAGGGCCAATGCCGGTGTCAGTAAAAAAAGAGCCATCAAGCCGCCGCTTACCCGCTGGGTTCGACCGGCCAGGTAGGGCAGGAAGAGGAAAAGAAAAAAGATCATAACCGAAACGCCGGGTGAATAGGGAGGGTGGCCCCATAGTACCCGGTTGCCGAAAAGGAGCAGATAGGACCAATTGGTGTAAAAACTGATGGACGAGTGAAAGGAGGCATCGGGGAGGGCGTGGATCTCATCGATCCGGGAAAATGATGCCTCCTTGGTCAAATAGGGTTGAAATACGAGAAGAAAAACGAGAACAAAGAGGAGAATGGCGCCTCCGGCTTGCATCCAGGAGTGCAAGCGGAGGTTGCCGATCAGTGCCAGATGGGCCAGGAAGTAGATCGTCACCGCCATGACCAGGAACATGCCCAAGGTCAGATCGAACAGAAACTGGGTGAACAGGGCTCCTGTGAACCAAACTAGATGTCGGGGGCGGCCGTTCTTCAGAAAACGGGTGAAAAAAAGGAGGGCGAACGGGATGGGGAAACTGAACAGCAGATTTAATTGGGGGATGTTGTGAACGCGGAAGGGCAGGAGAACATAGATGGCCCCGCTCAGCCAGGCTGGAAAGCGGTCCACGCCCCATTCGCGGACGAAGAGGTAACAGCCGGCTCCAGCCAGGACATAGGCCATGATGACGAGAATGTTGTACAGCACATAGGCATTGCGGATGTGTAGAATGTATAGAGGGAGAGCCAAAACCGACTGGCCGAACAGGTTCACGCCGGCAGTCATGGTGTGGGAAAGGGGGAAGAGGATGGGCAGATGATAGATTTGCTGAAAGTCGAGGCGGCTCAGGTTTTTCAAATTGGAGAAGAGGATGGCGATCGATAGGCGGGTATCGCCGTTGCTGGCGTAGGGAAGGGCAGAGAAAAACCGGGGGATGACCGGGTGAAGGATGAGAAGAGATACCGGCAGATAGGACAACCCGATCCAGAGTTCTCGGAATCTCCGGGGTGCCGGGTGTTGGCTCGAATGGCGGGAAACCTTCTCAGAGGTTGGGATTGTCATATTCCTGAAGGCGCCGACGATGCTTTTTACCGATTTTTATGATGATATAGGTGATCAGGATCGCGCCTCCCGGGATCAGGTAGGTGTCCGTGTGGGCGATGCGGCCAAGGAATCGGTTTTCCCGGATTGCCAAAATGATGAGAAAAGAGGCGGCTATGTTGAACAGCGAATCGTTTTCCTTGTCCAGCACTTTGAGCGGTTGAAACGGTGCTTTCGGCGGGAGCCAGTTCCGGAAACGCGGCCTCCAGCGGGAAATTCGGCGGCAATAGTTCAGGTAATGAGCTCCGTACTGCTCGGTCAGGAATGATTCCTCGGCCCGGGTGATAAACCGGTATTCGAGAATCAGGAATGCAATGCACAGGAAGGCGGCGATGGGATTTCCGAAGGCGATGAGCAAGCCGGAAAAGATCAGGTAATTTCCCCAATAGAGCGGATTTCGAAGGACTGAATAGAGACCGGATGTATTCAATTGGTCCGCCCGGAGAAACGACTCCCGCCCCGATGTTCCCAAAAAGGAGTGACCGACGGTATAGATACGGACGGCCTCGCCCGACAATGAGATTGCCAGACCCAGCCAGGGGAGTAACGGAGTGGCCGCACCGAAATTCCAGGGATGGAAGAAAACAAGGCAGAATACGATCGGCGGGAGTGGCAAAATGGACCGGTACCGGAAGAGAATGGTTCCCAAGGCGGCACTGCGGTTTCGCATAGTGAAGAATGTACAGTGACTTTTCCCCTCTGTCAAGTGGACACAGGATCAATTGGCGGGAATAGGGAAGTTGATAATGATATTATAAGATATTTATTATATCTTAAAAGTCATGTTGTTGACAATGAATAAAAACTGATATATATTGAAGTCTATTAGAAATCAAAATCATATAAGGAGGATATTGATGAAAGTACAACCATTGGATGATCGGGTATTGATTGAGCCTATCGAAGAGGAGGAGAAAGTGGGTTCCCTCGTCATTCCGGATACAGCCAAGGAAAAACCGATGACTGGGAAAGTGATTGCCATCGGCAATGATACGAAGGATTATGTCGATTCTCCGTTGAAGAATCTGCTCAAAGTGGGCGACAAGGTGATTTTTGGGAAGTATTCCGGACAGGAGATCAAGGTCAATGGGAAAAAGCACCTGCTGATTGGCCGTTCCGATCTTCTGGCGACGATCAGTTAAGCGGAGGCAAGGAGAAACCATGGCAAAATCAATCGTATTGGGTGAAGAAGCCAGACAGGCAATTCTGCGTGGAGTGAATCAACTGGCCAATACCGTCAAGGCGACCCTGGGGCCCCGGGGCCGGAATATCGTGTTGGAGAAAAAATTCGGCTCTCCCACCATCACCAAGGATGGTGTCACGGTGGCCAAGGAGATCGAACTTCCCGATCCCCTGGAAAACATGGGCGCGCAGATGGTCAAGGAGGTCGCCTCCAAGACCTCCGATATCGCCGGAGACGGTACGACCACCGCGACCCTCCTGGCCCAGGCCATTTACACCGAGGGTTTGAAGATGGTCGCTGCCGGAGCCAATCCGACCCTGATCAAAAAGGGGATCGATACCGGAGTGGAACATGTCATCAAGGAGTTGAAAGGATTGAGCCGGGATGTATCCGGGAAGATGATTGCCCAGGTGGGTTCGATTTCCGCAAACAACGACATGTCGATCGGCAACATCATCGCCGAAGCCATGGAGAAGGTGGGGAAGGACGGCGTCATCACCGTTGAAGAGGCCAAATCCCTGGAAACCACCCTGGACCTGGTCGAAGGGATGCAGTTCGACCGGGGCTACCTCTCAGCCTATTTCGCCACCGATGCCGATAAAATGGTGGCGGTGCTGGAGAATCCCTATATCCTGTTGTACGAGAAGAAGATATCCAACTTGCGGGATATGCTTCCCCTGCTCGAACAGATCGCCAAGTCAGGCCGTCCGCTGCTGGTGGTTGCCGAGGATGTGGAAGGTGAAGCTCTGGCCACACTGGTTTACAATAAGATCCGCGGCCTGCTGAACGCGGTAGCGGTCAAGGCGCCCGGATTCGGCGATCGTCGCAAAGCTATGCTCGAGGACATCGCCACCCTGACCGGCGGCAAGGTTGTTTCGGAAGAATTGGGCGTGAAACTGGAAACCGTCAGCCTCGATTGGCTTGGTTCGGCGAAAAAGGTCACTGTCGACAAGGACAATACGACGATCGTCGAAGGGCTGGGATCGAATGAGGATATCAAGGCTCGGATCCAGCAGATCCGGCGCCAGATCGAGGATACCACTTCCGATTACGATCGGGAAAAACTCCAGGAACGCCTGGCCAAACTATCCGGCGGGGTCGCCGTTATCAAAGTAGGCGCTGCCACCGAAACGGAGATGAAAGAGAAGAAAGCTCGCGTGGAAGACGCCATGCATGCCACCAAGGCGGCCGTTGAGGAAGGGATCGTTCCCGGCGGCGGCGTGGCTTTGCTGCGGGGATCGCAGGCACTCCGGAAAGTGAAGCTGCCCGGAGACCAGCAGTACGGGATCAACATTCTGATCCGTGCGCTGGAGATGCCGCTTAAGCAGATCGTCGACAATTCGGGAACCGAAGGGGCGATCGTTGTGGAACGGATCAAGGGTGCTCGACAGAAAGCGTTCGGCTTTGATGCCCTCAATGAAAAATACACCGATATGATCAATGCCGGAATCATCGACCCGACCAAGGTCGTTCGCATTGCTCTGCAGAACTCCTCATCGGTGGCAGGTCTGTTGCTGACAACTCAGGGCCTGGTTTCCGAGATCAAGGAAGAGAAAGAAAAGACTCCCGCCATGCCTCCGCACGGCGGCGGTATGTATTGATCCGAAAGAAAGATACTTTCAAAGGCTCCGCCGCAGGCCGGCGGAGCCTTTTTTATTTGCATCCGAAATCGGGTTTGAGGTAAAATGGTTGAACAGGAGGAAAGATGTCGAAAAAAATACTACTCGCGACCGAAAAACCGTTTACGAAAACGGCTGTGGAAGGGATCAAGGAAATTTTCAACAAGGCCGGATATCAGACTGTCCTTCTCGAATCCTACAAGGATAAAAAGGATCTACTGGCCGCTGTGGTCGATGCCGACGGTTTGATCATTCGCAGCGACCTGGTCGACGCCGATGTGCTCAACGCCGCCAAGAACCTGAAAGTTGTAGTCCGGGCCGGCGCCGGGTACGACAATATCGATCTGAAAACAGCCACGGAAAAATCGGTGGTGGCCATGAACACTCCGGGTCAGAATTCCAATGCCGTTGCCGAACTGGTGTTTGGATTGATGCTCAACCTGGCGCGGCGGGGGTATTCCGGCAAGGACGGGACCGAGCTCCGCGGGAAGAAGATCGGACTGCTCGCCTACGGCGCGGTAGGGAAATGCATGACCCCGATCGCCAACGGATTCGGAATGGAGGTCTTTGCGTTCGATCCCTTTGTTCAGGCCGATATTATAAAAAAGGATGGCGTTCACCCGGCTGCCTCCAAAGAAGAACTCTTTCAGAATTGCGACTATGTTTCCCTGCACATCCCCAAGACCAAGGAAACGGTCAACTCGATCAATTTCGATCTGCTGGCGAAGATGAAGAAGGGAGCTGCCCTGATCAACACCGCCCGCGCTGAGGTTGTGGATGAACCGTCGCTGCTGAAGATGTTCGCCGAACGATCCGATTTCCTGTATGGCGCCGATGTCGCCCCGTCCTGTGCTGCCGAAATCGCTGAAAAGTATCCGGGGCGGTTTTTCTTCACGGCCAAGAAATTGGGTGCTCAGACCGCTGAAGCCAATATCAATGCCGGCCTGGCCGCCGCCCGGCAGATCGTCGGCTTCCTGGAACGGGGGGACAAGACATTCCAGGTAAACAAATAGACGCGAGATCTTTTTCTGAAAGGACCGGTCGGAAATAACCGGCTTGATTTGTTGAAATTTTCAAGAGAATAAGGAACTGTGATATAATTTTATTTTGCTGCCGGAAAATACGAGGAAAGTGGTTTTATCGATGATGGAAAGGAAACGGGTATATCTGTTCATCACCTTATTGGTGGGAATCGTCCTCGGGTATGCTTCCTTCCGGTTTTTCATCCACCGAGCTCCATCTTTTCTCCGGCTTGACACTCACCTCTGGCGGTTCGACCCCCGGTTTCACCTTGACCGGGAGACCAGCCGCCTGGAGTTTGTCCGCGACGGCAATCGAACCCGTATTCCCGTCATTTCCAGCAATGAGATCCATCCGCTTTTTCTCCGCAATGAGGCCACCCTGCCGATCGATTGGCGCTTCCAAGGGAACAGCGGTTTTTTCAGCCATATCTATTTTGAAAGCCTCAACAAGCCGGGGAAAATCAGATTCGCCCTGATCCGGCAACGAGGAAGAGAACGAAAATGCCTGGAATACGTCGAAACGGAAAAAGCCGATTTTTCCCTCATGAAGCAACTCGATCTCCGCAAAGGGGATCGGCTCTATTTTCATTTTCAGGGATATGGTCTGGCTTATGTATCCCGTCCCGTTCAGTATCGGCTCCAGGCTCCCAAGAAGCAGAAACTGGTCATCCTGATCGGTGTTGATACCCTACGCGCCGATTGCATCGGCCGTACGGTCAACGGCCGGCCGCTTACACCCCATATCGACCGTTTTGCCGCCGAAAATGTCCGCTTTTCCCGGGCTTATGCCCAGAGCAGCTGGACCATCCCGTCATTTGCCTCGCTCTTTTCCGGCCTCTACGGCGACCATCACCAGGTCACCATTCAGAATCCCCTCTCCTTGAAAAAGCCGCATCTGGTGAAACCGCTCACCGAGAAATTTCTGACCTTTGGTATCCATGGCGGACTGGGACTCGACGGCCGCTGGGGGTTCGCCCGGAATTTCGATGATTACCAGGAGTTGCCGCAGACCGGTCCCCTGTATCCGCGTGGCGGCGAGTCGCTTTTTCAGAAGGCAATGGAGATGATCCGCGCGGGTCGTTTCCCCTCCTTGTTTCTCTTTCTGCATACCTACCAGGTGCATGCGCCCTATACCCCACCCAAGGAATACCTGTCGGCCATCGCCGGTCCCGGATTCCCGGAGTCGCGCCTGGATGTGGTCAACAGCGGTAAACCCGAATTGACCTATCTGCCGGTCGATGGGCAAAAGCGAGAGGCGCTGCAAACACTCTATTTTGCCGAGGTTCATGCCTTCGACGACTTTTTCGGCCGGTTTCTGGCCGAGCTGAAAACGACCGGTCTGTACGACCGGGCGATGATCGTTTTTCTCGGCGATCATGGTGAGGAATTTTTCGAGCATGGAGGATGGGCCCATTCTCACAGTCTCTACGAGGAGTTGATCCACGTTCCCCTGATCGTGAAGTTTCCGGGGGGCGAATTCTCGGGACGGACGATATCTGGTCTTTCCGGACTGATCGATATCCTGCCGACCATCCTCGATTACTGGGAGATCCCCCCCGATGCGAATATGAAGATCGATGGGGTCAGCCTGATGCCAGCCCTGCGGGAAAATCAGGACGCCCGCTCTCTATTGATTTCCTCAAACTCCTACTGCCGGTATATTGACGCCATTCCCCCGCGCTTCGCCTTGCTGCGGGGAATGGAGAAGTGTATTTTCAACTTCCCCTTTTCCCCGGCCGATATCGATTTTTTCCCTAGCGATGCGAAACCGCCGGCAGTTCTGGAAACGGAACTGTTCGCGCTGGATGGGGATCCGGCTGAACGGATCAACTTGGCTGCATCTGACACCGGTCGTCTGAACGCCTGGAAATCGCTTCTGCTCGAGTGGCAAAAGAAGGTCGGGAAAGCGATGCAGCGGAAGGCAAGGCAGGATGACGAGCAGACCGAGGAGAGTCGCAGAAAACTAAAGAGTCTCGGCTATATTTGAACCGGTTTTCGTCAAAAATCGAACCGGTGGGTCCACTTCACCATGAAGATGTTTTCCCCCGGAACCTTCCAGAGAGCAGTGAAATCACGCTTCAGATCGAAATCACCAGGATGCCCGGTATCGAGGCGGCGCTGGGTCCAAACCAAAAAAAGGCGGGAGCCGGGGCGGTACTCCCAGCGCAAAATGACGGTTCCCCGCACCGATTTACTGTTGAAATCGGGATCAGCGAACGAAAAGGGGTGAGCCGGTCCGGCTCCATCGGGATCGACAGTGTAGGTAGTTTCGTTCAGGGTGATCGTTGATCCGTTTTCGCCGTAATAATCGAAATCGAATGTCAGCGGCTCCTTGTATTCCTTGAAGGAAAAATAATTGCCGGTGCCGATATAGGGCTGGAGGTAAGCCTGCAGACTTAGCTTTGGTGTAAACGCCCAATTCAATCGAATTTCGATGGCAAGGATCTTTTGGTCGATATTGGAGAAGACATAGCGGATCCCGTTCGTTTTCAGCTTCAACGGGTCGGTGACCTGGCGGATCCATTGGCTTTCTGCGAAGCGGAACTGGTAACTGGGGGTAATGGAGAGGGAGAAATTGGCCTTCGGTTTCCAGGTCAATCCGCCTCCGGCCGATATGGTGTAACCACCGCTGGGATGATACCGGTAGTAGGTATTGAACTGGCCGATGAGATGTTTCCGGTCATCGCTGGCCAGTTTGATCTGGGCAGTCGCGCCGCTGGGGTAATAGGCCATTGGTCCGCCGCGGGTCAGATAGTGGCTGGTTTTGTCTGGTTCATAGTCGAGGCGCGCCGCCGCGGTCCAGTAATTGAGGAATTGGACCTCTCCGTCCAGAAAAATATATTCACCGATGCGGTGCCAACTGAAATCGTAATTCCGATAATAGGCGGTCGTGGCCTTCCAGCGGCGGAGGCTGCGGCTGGGGGTAAAAGACTGGTAACCGAATTCCAGGTGGCCGTTGATCAGGTCGCCCCGATTGTGAAAGCCGATGTCATTGGCTTCGAATCCCGGAGAGATCAGCCCGATCGCCGTGTTGAATATCAGGTTTCCCTTCTGCTTGTTGAGGTACAACCGGCCGGCATACCCGGAGAGGGAAGTGGTGGTTTCATCCACACGGAGATAGTCGGCGTCGGGTCGCTGAAAATAATGGAGGGGGGAGAGCTGCAATCGCGTCATGGCGAACGCGCTTCCAGCAACTGTCGTACCGCCGAACCATCCGGATAACGACCAGACCTTGTTGGAGTCGAGAACTGTCCAGCCGTCCAGGCCGAAAGCGAAGGCCGATCGGGACAATGATGCTTCGAGGGTTGGATTGGCTGGATCACGAACCATGGCGGTGGCTATGAACCCCAATCCGCTGTTCCCTTCCCGGAATTCCTGTACCCCCCGTACCACCCCATAAAAGGAAAGCGGCTCGATCTCCTCGCGCGTGCGGATTCCGGACTGGTCGATGACCGCATATTCCCGGCTGGTCAAAGCGCTGATCAGGCCGAGGTTGAAACCATTCCCTATTTTACCGGTCAGTTTGGCTGCTCCGAGTATCGTCGTCCAATCGGGTGTTTGAACAAAGCCATCGGTCACGGTATCCCCCTGGGGCGACCGGCCGATGCGCCGACTGTAGAAAAAAGCGGGGTCGGTCCAGCCATAGCTTTTGTATACATTGGGACCCCCGCGGCCGAAATTGAAGATGCTCGCCCCTTCGATGAAAAACGGACGCTTTTCCTGGTAATAGGTTTCCTGATCGCTGATATTGATCACCGCCGGGTCCACTTCGACCTGGCCGAAATCGGGGTTGGCGGTGGCGTCCAGGGTCAGGTTTGAGCGTAATCCGACCTTGAAATCGAATCCCAGGTTGGCCGCTTTTTCCAGGCCGGTCCGGAAGGGGTTACCGGCTTCGGCCGGATGAGTCTCCATGCTGGTCATGAGATAGGGGAGAAATTCGATCCGGCGAGTGGTGCGGATATTGCGGATCCCTTCGAGCAGGGCGAATCGGGAAACGAATCCATTCTCCGTCTTTGGTCTCCAGGAAAACCAAACGGTCTCGTTCTTCCGTTTGATGGTCCGCTGGAAATTTACCCCCCACTGGTATTCATCGCGGGATTTGAAACGCAGTTGCCCGAAGGGGATGCGCATCTCCACGGTCCATCCCTGGGAATCGATGCGCGTGGCGCTTTCCCAGATCCCGTCCCAGGTCAGGTCCCTTTCCTCGTCATTGAAGAGGGTACCGTCCAGAATCGAACCGGCCGGGTTGACGGCGAACAGGAATCCACTGCGAAAATCTAGATAGGGATCGACGGTGAAGGTGAACCAATCGGAATCGACCAACTCGTCCCGCCTGCCCAGGCGGCTGACGATCAGGTCAGGTCGGGAATCTCCCAGTCGGGCCGCGATATACACGGCATCCCTATCATAGGCGATCCAGACTTTTGTCGATTCGCTGGGAAGCTCGCCATCGATCGGGTCCGATTGCCTGAATTTGCCATCTCCTGGAGTCTGCCAGGCAGATTCGTCGAGGATCCCATCGATTTTTATGGATCCGGTTGAGGGGATCGCGGTGATGGTTTTTTTCTCCGGGAGTTGGGCAGGCCTGGGGGTGGAAAATATGAGTAGTGGACCCAGTACCAAAGTCGTCAGGGCACAAATCGAGGAATGCAACCGATGTGTTTGGGGGCTCACAAAATACTCCTTGCAGTCGGTCCGGTCTTTATTATACCGGATGGGATGCGATGGCACAATTGACTGTTAGCCAGGGGGAAAATCTTTCATGTTTCCGGTGGATATGGTAAAAGAGTTCCATGAAGATGTTCCGCATTGGCGAAGGGATTGGTATCCTGGTTTTTGTGGCGCCCATCCTCTTCTTTAGTTGTCTCCCGGCGCCGACCCTCATGACCCGATCGCCCGATATCCTGGCGGAACCGATCCAGAAAGCCCTCACAGTTGAACCGGTTTTCATTCTGGAAACCGAATACGGTCGGT
>Ga0209287_10001042_pt1 | contig 14613 bp, 8 predicted proteins | sample PPLLak3cmMay2015_2_FD_187255 | JGI IMG/M metagenome (GOLD analysis project Ga0209287, IMG submission 187255) | Freshwater sediment microbial communities from Prairie Pothole Lake near Jamestown, North Dakota, USA - PPLs Lake P8 Core (1) Depth... | ecosystem: Environmental > Aquatic > Freshwater... | reverse complement strand
CTGAATCCTGATCGTCAATATTCGCTGCGGACCCGGATTTTCGATAAGGGAATGATTGTCAAGGATTTTACAAGCAGTCCGTTTAAAAGAAGCGATTTGAAATACGGGCGCATAACTTTTGAAGAAAAATGGAAGCCGAAGAAACTTTGGGATATTCACACGCCTCAAAACGTGTTTAATCTCAAGGTTTCACTTATGGATGCCGGCGGCAATTTATTGGATGAAAGTCATCGCGTGCGCTTCGGATTTCGCGAGCTATGGATCGAGGGCAGGGATTTTTATCTTAATGGCAGCCGCATCTTTCTCTCCGCTGTTCCCCTGGATAACGCCCAGATCGGGGCCGGCGCCGCTACTTATGAAAGCGCAAGGGAAAGTCTCCTGCGATTGAAGGGCTTCGGAATCAATTTCGTGTACACCCATAATTACGGCTGCCAGCCGGGCGCGAATGTGAGCTTTGCGGAAATCCTGCGGGCGGCGGATGATGTCGGCATGCTTATTTCTTTTTCTCAGCCCCATTTCGGCCATTATGAGTGGGAAGCGGCCGATGCCGATAGGTCCAACGGTTATGCGGAGCATGCGGCGTTCTACGTGCGGGCGGCGCAGAATCATCCTTCTGTCGCGCTGTATTCCATGAATCACAACGCAACGGGCTACAGCGAAGACATGAACCCGGATATGATTGACGGCATTCAGGACAAACGAAGCCCTCCGTCCATGAAAAACGTTGAGAAGGCTTTGCGGGCCGAGGCCATCGTCAAGCATCTGGATGGAAGCCGCATTATTTATCATCACTCCTCCGGCAATCTCGGCTCCATGCATACAAGCAATTTCTATCCGAATTTCGTTCCGGTTCAGGAAATGTCCGAGTGGTTCGAACACTGGGCCACAAAGGGGGTAAAACCTTTCTTCACCTGCGAATATGCCGCGCCTTTTTCCTGGGACTGGGCGATGTACAGAGGCTGGTATGAAGGTAAGCGGACGTTCGGAAGCGCAAAAGTGCCGTGGGATTTTACCCTGGCCGAATGGAACGCCCAGTTTTTGGGAGATGAGGCATTCAAGATCAGCGAGCAGGAAAAAGTGAATTTGCGTTGGGAAGCAAAACAGTACCGGGATGGCAATCTATGGCATCGCTGGGACTATCCTTATCCCTTAGGTTCGCGAGATCTTGATGAACGCTATCCGATTTTTGCCGGGTACCTGACCCAAAATTGGCGAGCCTTCCGGACATGGGGCGTCTCGGCCATTTCACCCTGGGAACACGGCATATTCTGGAAACTGCGCGATGGCGTCGATAAAGGCCGCAAAGCGCTGAAGGTGGACTGGGAAAATCTGCAGCGGCCGGGATTCAGCCCGGACTATATCGACAAACGCTACGAAAGAATGGATCAGGCCTACGAGCGTTCGGACTGGCAGCCCACGGCCGCGGCGGATGCGCTTTTGAGAAACAACATGCCCCTGCTGGCTTATATCGGCGGGAAGCCTGCGCGCTTCACCAGCCAGGATCATAACTTCCGCGCGGGTGAAAGGATCGAAAAACAGATCATTATTATCAACAATTCCCGCAAAACCGCCGAGGCTGCGTGTGAGTGGTCTCTGGCGCTGCCCCGTCCGATCAAGGGGGCGAAGACGGTTACGGTGAAGGCAGGGGAACATGCGCGGATTTCCCTTGCTTTTGATCTGCCCGAATCGCTTGCATCCAAAACATATGAACTGAACATGAAGGCGACGTTCAGCGGGGGCGAGATACAGCAGGATATCTTCGTCATTCATATCCTGCCGAAGGCAGCCTGCCGGAAGCCGAGAGGAGAGATTGCGCTCTTTGATCCCAAAGGGGAAACGGGACGCCTTTTAAACGCCTGGGGAATCAGAAGCGTGCCGGTAACTGCAAGGGATAAGCTTACGGGGTACGATATCCTGATTGTCGGCAAGGACGCTCTGACGAGCGGCGGGCCGGCCCCGGACATCGCCAAGGTGCGTGACGGACTCAAGGTGATCATTTTCGAGCAGACAGCGGAAGCGCTGGAGCGGCGGTTCGGGTTTCGGGTGTCGGAGTACGGCCTGCGTCAGGCGTTCCCGCGGTTAGCAGCCCACTCGCTTTTGGAGGGGCTTGGCGCCGAACACATGCGCGACTGGCGGGGAGAAGCGACAATTCTGACGCCGCGGTTAAATTACGAGATGAGTAAGACATACAATGCTCCGGCGGTGCGCTGGTGTAATATTGAAGTTACGCGATTGTGGCGATGCGGCAATCGGGGAAACGTCGCTTCGGTTCTGATCGAGAAACCGGCTATCGGCGATTTCCTGCCGATTGTGGACGGTGGCTTCGGCCTCCAGTATGGCCTCCTGATGGAGTACAGGGAAGGTAAAGGCATGGTTCTTTTCTGCCAGATGGATGTGACCGGAAGGACCGAGCCTGATCCGGCGGCTGAGATTCTCCTGGGGAATATCCTGAAATATGTGGATGCATGGAAACCCGGTCGGCGGCGGCAAGCTCTTTATGTAGGCGATTCCGTCGGGAAAGGCTATCTCCAGGAGGCGGGCATATCCTTGAGTTCATATGAGGGCGGCCATTTGTCGGATGGGCAAGCGCTGATCGTGGGGCCGGGAGGCGGGCGGCAACTGGCGAAACATGGGGCAGCGGTTCATGCATGGCTGAAGGGCGGCGGCAATGTGTTGATGCTCGGAACCGATGAAAAAGATGCAAAGGCGTTTCCATTGATCGATGTGAGCATGAAGAAAGAAGAACACATCTCAGCTTTTTTTGAGCCGCCTGTGACGGATTCTTTGTTTGCCGGGGTCGCGCCCGCCGATGTCCATAACCGTGATCCGAGGGATCTCTTTCTTGTCAAGGGGGGCGCTTCAGCGCTGGGCAACGGGATTCTTTCCCAGGCGGAAAAAGCAAATGTAGTCTTCTGCCAACTTGCGCCCTGGCAGTTCGATCATAAGAAACAATATAATTTGAAGCGCACTTTTCGACGGGCTTCATTTTTGACATCGCGCCTGCTGGCAAATATAGGCGTCAGCGCAAATACGCCGGTTTTGGAACGATTTCATAAACCGGTCGGGATGATTCCGGAAAAACGGTGGCTTACGGGTCTTTACCTCGATACGCCGGAGGAATGGGATGATCCGTACCGATTTTTCCGGTGGTAGAGCGGGGAGCGGGGGAGGCTGGCGGACATCGAAAAGATAGGGTCAAAAGGAGAGGAGAAAAAACAGGATTCCGGGGGTCAGGGGTTCCAGGATTCCAGTGAGTCCGCTTCGGCAGACCTTCGGCGGGAAATGCGTTCGCTGTTTCGATTCAAGTATAGAAACCCCGTCATTTGCTTATAGTGACATGGGTACAGATTTTCAGCGGATGGGAAGCCGTTGGCGAAGGGTTAAGTCGTGTTCTTGCGAATGCCAAAGCTCATTACCCTTTAAGACCCTAATTGAAGATATTCAAAGGTCTCTCGGGGAAAAAACTTAACCAAATCTTTGCGGCCTTGGCGGTTCAAACTGTTTTAAACCGGAAGACAATCATCATGTAAATCATGTCAAATAAGTTTGTTGCAAAAATTAATGTTGTATATCCGTAAGCAGAATGCTATTATACTACAATGCTTAACGAAATTGCGAGAATAAGATTGCTGGATGAGGTGACGGTTCGGTTGGCCGAATCTCCCGTAACAATACTCCTGGGAGCCAGACAGACCGGAAAAACGACGCTGGCGCGAATGGCAGCCAGACAGCGCGATCTGGTCAGGTTTTTTGATCTTGAGGTCGCTACGGACCGGACGGCGCTGGCTGCAACTCCCGAGAAGATTCTGTCGGAGGCCACGGGGCTGGTGGTTTTGGACGAAGTACAGCGTGTGCCTTCCCTGTTCGAAGTACTGCGACCACTGGCTGACCGGCCGGGTGTGCCGGCGCGGTTTCTCCTGTTGGGCAGCGCATCACCTGACCTCGTCCGGGGAACTTCGGAGACACTGGCCGGTCGTGCTCTTGTGCTTCACATACCAGGTTTTACGCTGGAAGAGGTTGGGCATAAACGGCAAAATGATTTATGGCTTCGCGGCGCTTTTCCACGGTCCTTCCTGGCAGCCGACGAGGCAGCCAGTCTGCGATGGCGGGAATCCTTTATTGACAGTTTTTTAGAGCGCGACATACCTAAGCTCGGCATTCGGACACCGTCCGAAACCTTGCGGCGATTCTGGAATATGCTGTGCCATTTTCATGGACAAATCTGGAATGCCTCCGAGCTTGCCCGATCTCTGGCGGCTAATGAGAAGACCGCGCGGCATTATCTCGATATCCTGGCCGGAGCATACATGGTCAGGGTTCTGCCTGCCTGGCATGAGAAAATCGGCAAGCGTCAGGTGAAGTCCTCCAAGGTGTACCTTCGGGATAGCGGTCTTTTGCATGCCATGCTTGATATCCGAACGCGTGCGCAGCTTGAATCGCATCCTATCTACGGCGCTTCATGGGAAGGTTTTGCGCTTGAACAGACGCTGGCGCGTTTTGGTGATCGGCACGCCTGGTTTTGGGCTACGCAGCGGGGCGCTGAATTGGATCTCATGGTGCTTCATGAAGGACGCCGCATCGGGTTCGAATTCAAATGCGCGGATGCCCCCGGCATGACTCGTTCTCTGGGGATCGCACTTACGGATCTTAAATTAGATCGCGTTTTTGTGGTCTATCCGGGCGCCACGCGTTATCCCCTCTCGGATCGCGTGGAAGCAATTCCTTTATCCGAAATACCAACGCTTAAATAGGAGATAGAAACGAAAAATTGTTTTTAATTAGTGCCCATCCGGAAACCAAGCTCGGACACAGTTAAGTTTCCAATTCGGAAATAGGCAATTTTGGGCAAGCTCAAGGAAATCAAGGGATTGCGCGGAGACATACGCATAGTATGTCGCACAAGAAATCACGCAGATTGACACAGAGATCGCACAAAAGGGCCATTTCCGGATGGAAACTAATTATGAGTTGTGAAATAAATTTTTACTTGTTTCCTGTTATCATCAAAGATAAGGAGGTTAAGAGGCATAATGAGAAAAAAAGTGATTAATTCATCGGGTTTTCCCGAAAAATTTACTTCAGTATCACCGGACGGCGAGGTATTCGCATTACCGCAGGAATCCGATTACAAAAAAGAAAACAACAGGCTGAAAAAACTTGTCAAAGAACAGCGTTTGAAGGGCCGTGAGATTGTAGTAGTCATGGGCGTGGGCTTTGTCGGCGCGGTCATGGCCGGAGTGGTTGCCGATGCCGAAGATAAAAAAAGCGGCAAACCCAAATATTTTGTTATCGGCATGCAGCGGCCCTCAACAAGATCATTCTGGAAGATTCCTTATATGAATCGGGGAATCTCACCGGTTGAGGCTGAGGATCCCGAGGTGGCGCCGATGATCGCGAGGTGCGTAAATGAAAAGAAAACCCTCGCAGCGACTTTTACATATGATGTCCTATCTCTTGCCGATGTTATTGTAGTGGACGTTCAGTGCGATTATCACAAGGAAACCTTCGGGGATTGCCGCGAGGGATATGCCGACATTGCAGCTCTTGAAGACAGTTTGAAGGTTATAGGGGATAAAATCGATCCGGACTGCCTGATTCTGATTGAAACCACAGTGCCTCCCGGAACAACTGAATACGTGGCCTATCCGATAATCAAAAAAGCCTTTGAAAAAAGGGGCCTCAAGGATGCCGAACCATTATTGTCACATTCATTTGAACGGGTCATGCCCGGCCGCAACTATGTGGCTTCCGTTCGGGATTTCTGGCGGGTATGCAGCGGGATTAATGAGACGGCGCGTGAGCGTGTTACAAAGTTTCTGACGAATGTCCTCAATGTGGAAAAGTTTCCCCTGACGGTCCTTGAAAAGCCGATTGAAAGCGAAACCTGCAAGATCGTGGAGAACTCCTACCGGGCCACCCTCCTCGCCTTTATAGACGAATGGAGCGTGTTTGCCGAGAGAAACGGCGTGGATCTGACCAAGGTAATTGAAGCCATAAAAGTCCGTCCGACCCACTCCAACATTCTTTTTCCGGGTCCGGGCATCGGAGGGTACTGCCTGCCGAAGGACGGAGGATTGGGCGTCTGGGCTTATCAAACTCTCATGGGTTTTGAAGATGACATATTTAAAATCACACCGCTTGCGATTGATATAAATGACACCCGTTCTTTGCGCGCCGTTCAGCTTGCGCGCGATGCCCTGCGTAATATGGGAAAAATTGTAGCGGCGTCAAAAGTGACCGTGCTCGGGGCTTCTTACCGGCAGGATGTGGGGGATACCCGTTACAGCGGGTCGGAGATCATTGTGCGAAAACTGACTGAAATGGGGGCGGAAATCAGGGCGCATGATCCGTATGTCAAACACTGGTGGGAGCTTGAGAAACAGGACACCTACCCCGCACCCGGGCATTCCTGGGCAAGGTTTTTCAGAAACCAGGAAAATCTGACTGAGCTTCGCATGAGCAAAAGCCTGCCCGGCGCGCTCGAAGGATCGGATGCGGTTATTCTTGCTGTAAGGCATAAGGACTACCTTTCACTGGCGCCCGATGATGTGGTGAAGATGGCCGGGAAACCACTGGCTGTCATAGACTGTTTCGGCATTTTAAATGACGATGATATCCGCCGCTACTTTGAACTCGGATGTGAAGTTAAGGGGCTGGGCAGGGGTCATATACAAAGGATCAAGGAGAAGGCGAAGAAACAGGGGCGCTAAACCGGAAACCAGGGATAAAAAGTCAGGAGTAAGAATTGAGAGGAATAACCAGAAACCGGAAACCAGGGACCAGAGACAAATGAGCTATTTCAACAAAAGAAATTTACTGTATGGCGGGTTCATAATTGCGGCATTGTTAATGATCTACACGCCTCTTAAAGATCTTCTGGATACTGCTGCCAACAGAGAGTATTATTCACATATACTCCTTATTCCATTCGTGAGCATATATCTTATATATTTGAAAAGAAAAGAGATATATTCAGATAAGGTTTATTCGTTCGGAGTCGGCGCCTCTGTAATGCTCATCGGTATCATATTATATGCGGCGGGGCGGAGTCTGGGCGCAAGCCTCAATCAGAATGACTTTACATCTCTTATAACTTTTTCCGCCCTGGCGCTGCTTCTCGGAGCTTTTATATCCGCCTACGGGGTCAGTGCTTTCCGGAAGGCCCTTTTCCCCCTGTTGTTTCTCGGTTTTATGATTCCGATCCCAAGCCTTCTTATGAGCGGCATCATTTATTTTCTGCAGGTGGGATCCACTGAATTTACCAATATTCTGCTTACGGTAACCGGCGTCCCTTTTTTCAGGGAAGGCTTCGTATTCAACCTGACAGGCATGAGCGTTGAGGTGGCAAAACAATGCAGCGGGATACGTTCAAGCCTGGCTCTTTTAATCACGGCCCTTCTGGCTGGGCACCTGTTTCTTAATACCGGCTGGAAGAAGGTTATACTGGCTGTTTCCATCTTTCCGATTGCAATGTTTAAGAATGGAATCCGGATTGTTACCCTCACTTTACTTGGGACATACGTAGATCCGAGGATTCTTCAGAGTTCACTTCACAGGGAAGGGGGAATACCGTTTTTTATTGTGGCTCTGCTGCTTCTTGCGCCTGTGCTGTTTTTTCTGAGAAAATCGGAAAAAACAAAGGGGCGATAAGATAGGGTTTAGGGATTAGGGTCAAGGGACAAGATTTTAGACAGGATCAACAGGATTGACAGTATTGACAGGATTGTTGCCTGCGGCGAGTGTTTCGGGCCGCTCTTCCGGAGCGGTCCGACAAAATATCATGTTAATCCAAAGAATTCCTCGTAACTCTGCTTCGGGGTAGTTCATTCATGTTAATCCTGTCAAATAAGTTTTTTTTGTAACAACAGGGGTTGAAAATGACTTTCAGCGTGTGGCTTTCATTTATCGCGGCAATTGTGACGGCAGGCATCGCTGTTATGGCGCTGTATCGCGATCCGCGCTCTTTTGCGCACCGCGTTTTTGCCGCCGGCATGATCCTTTTTGCAATCGACGCGGTGTTGACCGGATTCACTTCACAGTCGACGTCATTTGACGATTTTCTTTTCCGGGAGAGGCTTCAGCTTATTGCAGCGTCTTTCCTGCCTGCTGTCTGGCTTTTCTTCAGTGTAAGTTTCGCCAGGGCCAATTATTCAGAGCAGATATCAAGCTGGAAATGGGTTCTGTTTTCATCTTTTATTCTGCCTGTTTCCATGGTCGCTCTTTTCAATGATGCCTTCTATACCGGAGCGCCGGTTCCGACAGGCACATCAACCCTGTTTCTCCATATCGGGAGATCCGGATATGTATGGCATCTTCTCTGGGTAGTCTCCGCGGTGCTGATCATGATGAACCTTGAAAGGACATTCCGACATGCCACGGGCCACATGCGCTGGCAGACTAAGTTCATGTTCCTCGGCATCGGAGGCATCTTTGGGGCCCATCTCTTCACGGACTCTCAGGCGGTCCTCTTCAAAGGGATTGACACCGGCCTTACCGATGTAAATCTGGGCGCGCTTTTAGTGGCGGACATTCTGATACTCCGCTCCCTTTTCCGGGGAAAGCCGCTCAACGTGAGCGTCCATCTCTCCCACCAATTTCTTTACAATTCCTTTACCGCCCTTATAGTGGGCATCTACTTTATCTCCGTGGGGATGATGGCGTGGTTTTCTGTCCGTTTTGAATGGATCAGGAATATCCATGTTTCCATATTTCTGATCTTTGTCGCCATTGTCGGAATTGCCACGCTCCTCCTTTCAGACCGTTTCCGCATTCAGCGGAAGCGTTTTATCAGCCGGCATTTCAAGCGCCCACAGTACGATTATCAGAAGATCTGGGAGAATTTCACAGAAAAGACCGCTTCGGTGACGCAAACCGGGGCGCTGTGCAATATTATCGTCCGGATGGTGTCGGAAACGCTGGAGATTCTCTCCGTCAGCATCTGGCTGGTTGACGAAAAACAGGAACGCCTCTTTTTCGGAGGATCGACGGTGTTTACGGAAAAGCAGGTGGAGAAACTGCCTTTTTACGGCCAGGGAGGCGCCGCCCTCATTCGCGCCATGGTCGATCAGACCATGCCGCTGGACCTGAACGGCCGTGCCGACGACTGGGTGGAAGACCTGAAACGCACTTATGAAATGGAGGAAACGAGGGAATCCCGCATCCGCTACTGCGTGCCGCTCAAAGCCGCCGGCCATCTCATCGGGATCATGACATTGAGCGAAAAGGTATTTTATCAACCCGTTTCTTTTGAAGAATCGGAGCTTCTCAAGACCATTGCCGATCAGGCGGCGGCGGGCTTGATGAACCTGAGACTGTCGGAACGCCTCCGGCAGGCGAAGGAACTGGAAGCATTCCAGTCCATGTCCGCCTTTTTTATGCACGACCTGAAAAACCTGGCATCGAAACTCTCCCTGGTCACCCAGAATCTTCCGGTGCACCTGGACAATCCGGAGTTTCGCAATGACGCTCTTCGGACGATCTCCCAGAGTGTTGCCAAGATCAACACCATGAGCAGCCGCCTCTCCCTCCTGAGCCAGAAACTGGAACTGACTTGCAAACAGACGGACTTGAATGAGCTGGTTGCATCCACCGTTTCCGACCTGGAAGAATTCATCAAGGCTCCCATTGTCCGGAAGTTCGATGCCGTGCCGCCTCTTTCCATCGACCGGGAGCAGATCCACAAGGTTCTGGAAAATCTTATCATTAACGCGAATGATGCCTTAAACGGGGGAGATGGGGACATCACGGTCGGAACAAAAGAAAACGGCCAGTGGGTGGAAATCTCTGTAACCGACACCGGCTGCGGAATGACCGGAGAATTCATGGAGAAGTCTCTTTTCCGCCCCTTTCAGACAACCAAAAAGCAGGGCATGGGAATCGGTCTGTATCACTGCAAAACCATTGTTGAAGCGCATGGCGGGCGGATTGAAGCAGAAAGCGAAGAAGGGAAAGGGACGATAATTAGGGTGTTACTGATAGGGGCGAGTGATAAGGGAATGGTGAATAGTAACGGGTGACAAGAAGAAGTTTTTCCGGAACCTATCAACGCCCCCTGATGTTCTTCAAAGGTCTCACGGTAAAGTTTTCCGGCAGAACTTTGTCGGCGCATACCTTTGCCGGCCTCTGAGGGCAGTTATGCAAAGGTCTCTCCTTACGAGCGGCATGTCATGGCATAGAGAGCTTTGCATAACATCTTATTTAGAGGTCTGCCAGGGTAATGGGCTTTGGGCATATCGCAAGAAATTTTTATGAAACCATAGCAACGCCCCCATATATACGACATGGATCATACAGGCGGAGTCTGTGTAAGGCTTCGTGACTATTCATCCTTTGGGGCTGTCTATAGCCTGATGGATGCGTATATGCCGCCGTTGGCGAAGGGTTAAGTCGTGTTCTTGCGAATGCCAAAGCTCATTACCCTTTAAGACCCTAATTGAAGATATTCAAAGGTCTCGCATAGTTGCGGGCACAGCACCCATATTCGCTAAGAGCATATTCGTTTCAAAAAGATAGCCGGAAGCATGATTTTTAAAAAAGTAAAACAGTATTATTACCGTCTCCTGGCACGTTATCTTGCTGTCAAGATCAGACCTAAAGACAAGGCGGTCGAGATAAATCCTCAGAATGATTATCTATCCCATTACCTAAAATCTCTCCGGAGTATTGCCTATCCTGATGAGGTACGCGCCTTTGAAGAGCTTTCACCGGATTATGTGGTCTTAAACGGAAACTTGCACATTGAGAGGGACATACACTCTTTTTTTACATCTCTGCGCGGTAGGCTGAAGCCGTCTACGCGTCTCATAGTCATATACTACAGCAGCCTCTGGAAACCGTTTTTCATGCTGGCTTCACGATTAGGCATGAGAAACAGGATACCGGAAACGAATTGGATTACCACGGGAGACATGAGCAACTTTCTCGAGTTGGCGGGTTATGAGGTAATTTCAGACGAGGCGCGGGTACTCGTACCCATATATATGCCTTTCTTAAGCAATTTTATGAACCGATGGCTTGCCCCTTTGCCTCTATTCAATATTTTTTGCATGGTTCATCTTATGACGGCAAGACCCCTTAAACCTGTGTTTTCCGAACAAACATCGGTCTCTGTTGTTATTCCTGCGAGGAATGAAGCCGGCAACATTGAAAGCGCCGTAACGCGGATGCCCAAGATGGGCCCGGACGACGAAATCATATTCATAGAGGGCGGCTCGCAGGATAATACTTGGGAGACGATCCGTGACGTCCGCAACCGGCACGCGAAAGATAAGCGCATCATCATTGCCAAACAGGAAGGTTCCGGAAAGGCGGATGCTGTCCGCAAGGGCTATTCCCTCGCCACGAAAGAAATCCTCATGATTTTGGATGCTGATTTGACTGTTCCTCCAGAGATATTACCGCAATTCTATCTAGCCATTATCGAAGGCAAGGGGGAATTCATCAATGGGAGCAGACTGGTCTACCCCATGGAGAACCGGTCGATGAAATTTCTCAACATGATCGGGAACAAATTTTTTGCCGTTGCCTTTACATTCGCCCTGAATCAAACCTTTAAGGATACTTTATGCGGAACAAAGGTGCTCACACGCGAGCATTATCTGCGACTGGCAGCGAACAGGGAGTATTTCGGCAACTTTGATCCCTTTGGTGATTTCGACCTCATATTCGGCGCCGTGAGGATGGGCCTTAAAGTGCGCGAACTGCCCATTACTTATAGGGAACGCACCTATGGTGAAACCAATATCAGCCGGTGGCGGCATGGATGGATGCTTATAGAGATGCTGTATTGCGCGATTATCAAAATAAAATTCATATGAACCTGGAAGATAACGACCGGAATAGAACAATAGAAAACCGCCGTCGCCTTCTCAAGAACAAAAATTTGCTTTTTTGGTATCGTAGTCTTTATGCCTGCCAATTTTCCGGGATAGACCATCTTGGCCATCTTAAAGTGCTCGAGGTGGGTAGCGGTACATCGCCGCTTAAACATTATTATCCTACAGTTTTAACAAGCGATGTTCTAACCCTGGATTACCTGGATTATAGTTTTGACTGCCATCGGATTGACAAAGTACGGGAAATCCCCAATGAAAGCATTGATATTCTGACCATGACTAATGTTCTTCATCATCTAAAGGCTCCTCTGATCTTTCTCAGAAATGCCTCCGCCAAGCTAAAAAAGGGCGGCCGATTGATCATGACCGAACCGTATTTATCATGGGGATCAAGATTCATATACCAATATATCCACCATGAATATTATTCCGTCGACATTGAAGAACCCGTCATCACAGACATTGACGGTCCCTTGACTTCGGCCAATTCGGCGATGCCTTATCTTATATTTTTTTCCGGCAGGAGATGGGATAGAACCCTCAAGGATATTTATACTATTGATTATAGCCATGTTAATCCTTTTACATCGCTCTCTTATTTTATGACCGGCGGCATTTCACACCGTTTTCCCATACCACATAGGCTGTATAAGCTTTTTTTTAAACTGGATGAAAGGCTTGCAAAAAGGGCTCCGGATCTCTTCAGTTCATTCTTTACCCTGAAACTTACTAAAATATAAAGAGGTTATTCAGATATAAAAGAAAACAAACAGGCAGTTTCCATTAGAGGGTTCTGTAAACAGTATTCGGGACACCTCAGCCCAACCAAGGCCTCCTTTCGCCGGGTCTCACGGGATGGCCATGGTTGCTCATGCGGAAGGCGAGTGTCATAGATATCGTGATACGGGAAAGCTTTTGGAATACGATTACAGGGACTGGCTGAAGAGAAGCTTTCCGGACGATTTTTTAAACGGCATATAATAAATAGTGTTCATCCGGAAACCAAGCTCAGACACAGTGAAGTTTCCAATTCGGAAATAGGCAATTTTGGGCAAGCTCAAGGAAATCAAGGGATTGAGCGGAGGCATACGCATAGTATGCCGCACAAGTAATCCTGCAGATTGACACTTAAGATTGCACAAAAGGGCCATTTCCGGATGGAAACTAAATAAGATTGACGCATTTAAAATGGCCGACAGTTGAAAATTCTCTTTGTTTCTGATGTTTCGATTCAGGATGTCATCGGCGGAGCTGAGCGGGTCCTTTTTGAACAGACAACCCGGCTGGCTGCAAAGGGACATGATGTTCACATCCTGACACGCAGACTGCCTTCGCACCAGTCGGACTGCGACGTGATTCAGAATGTCAGGGAATGGCGATATAGTGTAAATCAAAGCAATGCGGTTACTTTTTTTGTATCTACCATGCGGAACTGTAAAAAACTGTTTGAAACACTTGCGAAGACCAATAATTTCGATTGTATCAACTTCCACCAGCCATTTTCCGCTTTCGCTGTCATGATGTCGGATTCGTGTAAAAAAAACAGTAAGGTCTATACCTGCCTCTCTTTTGCTTTTGAGGAATATGCTTCAAGGAATGCTGAACCTCATTCCTTGATCAAGAAAATTGCGCATTCATTGCATATAGTATCAAGACGCCGGATCGAGCAGAAAGCGCTGAACCAATCGGATCGAATTGTGGCCCTGAGTCGATTTACTCGCGATAAACTTTTGAATGTCTATGGATTTCCCGTCGAAGATATCATTATCATCCCAGGAGGGATCGATCTTGTGCGCTTTCATCCCGCTGATGATAAGCGAGCGGTGAGGGAGCGCCTCCATCTTCCCACGGAGAAGATGATACTGCTGACCGTAAGAAATCTAGTGCAACGAATGGGGATTGAAAACCTCATAATTGCCATGCGGGAGATTATAAGATTGGTGCCGGATATATATCTCATAATCGGCGGCACCGGGCCCTTGAAAGAAGATCTGGCCATGATGTGCCGCCGTCTGAATCTTGATCGTTACATTCATTTTACAGGATTTATTCCGGAAGATGCTTTGCCCGAGTATTACCAGGCTGCGGATATCTTTGTCCTGCCGACAATTGAACTTGAAGGATTCGGACTGGTGACGCTTGAGGCATTAGCATCCGGAACCCCCGTTCTCGGGACTCCGGTGGGAGGCACTCTGGAGATCCTGAGCAGGTTCGATAGTGGTTTATTATTTGCCGATAAGTCTCATGAGGCAATTTCGCGTTTGGTTATCGAGACGTGTAAGGGTTACCTGAATCAACCGGATAAATTGCAGCTTGATTCCGAACGCTGCCGGCGTTTTGCCGAAAAATACTATTCCTGGGATAATAATATTACTGCGACTGAAGCCCTTTTCTTAGAAAGTATCAAATATTAATGTGCGGTATATGCGGAAAGCTTGATTGTACCGGTTTGCCGGTTGATGAAAATATCTTAAGGCGGATGACCGACATTCTTTCCCACCGGGGGCCTGATGATTCAGGCGTCTACCTGCGCCATAAGGAGAACGTCGGTTGCGGCCTCGGCCACCGGAGGCTGAGCATCATCGACCTGACGGAGGCCGGCCGGCAACCCATGTCCAACGAGGACAAAACCGTCTGGATGGTCTTTAACGGGGAGATTTACAATTTTGCCGTCTTAAGGGAGGAACTGGAGAGAAAAGGCCATAGATTTACCTCCAGGACCGACAGCGAAGTTATCCTCCACCTTTTTGAGGAAGAAGGATCGTCCGGCGTTGGCAGG
>Ga0209287_10001039_pt1 | contig 14630 bp, 10 predicted proteins | sample PPLLak3cmMay2015_2_FD_187255 | JGI IMG/M metagenome (GOLD analysis project Ga0209287, IMG submission 187255) | Freshwater sediment microbial communities from Prairie Pothole Lake near Jamestown, North Dakota, USA - PPLs Lake P8 Core (1) Depth... | ecosystem: Environmental > Aquatic > Freshwater... | reverse complement strand
TAGACTCTCGTTGGCTCAATAGTGCAGAAGGGACAGCCAGGACTATCAGCAGCGGTTTTTTTATCAAACATACGGCGGGTACCCATCACGATTCTTCAGCCATTCATTCAGGACACAAAAAAGCCGCCCAATCAGCACTCAGCTGACACGGACGGCCCGGTTTTCCCCACGATAAAATATTCCACCAGCGATCCCATCTTTCAGGTCTCCTAAAATAAACAAATAACAACAATAAAATTAACCCTTTTTTACACCCGACAGCGCTCCACTGTCAAGATGAGCGGAAATTATATAATTTGAATTAAAGCAGCGGCCGACACTTCGCAGGGACTTCTACAAGACAAAAGTAAACCCCTGGACTTCCGGCACCATCTCTCTGCAGAGTTGTGCGCTGAAAACCAGGGGTTGTAAAAGAAAGCCTGGAGCTTTCGCGGGAAAGTACCCGACAAGAGCGATTTACCGCCAACGAAGAAACAACAACCAGGTTACTACGGCTCTGGGTAATAATCCGGAGGAACGGGATAATTGCCCCGCGACGGCGCGATGCTGCGACTGCTGCTCCTCCGTTGTCCGGCCACGGGGATCTGATGACCCTTGGCATACATGCACTGCTGATAGGCAATGTCGTAGCGCCGCTGCGCATCCCAGCCGCTGGCTCGAGCGGATTCCGACCCGGCACTGGAGCCGATAAGCAGACCGCTGGCCGCACCGATGCCTGCGCCTAGGGCAGCATCTCCGCCTGCGGCGCCCAAGGCTGCGCCCAGACCGGCGCCGATCAGCGTGCCGGCGACGGATCCACCCACGACATTCTGCTCGGCAACCTGCTGCGGCGACTGACCGACCTGATAGGCCGCCCATTGCCGGCAGAGCGCATCATCGCCCTGGAACTGCTCGAAGCTCTTGCCGCTGCCCGGCAATACCATCACGCTGGGGCCGGTCGGCACATACACACAGCCTGCCACTGCCAGCAATGCCAGACCTGTAATCACACACTTAAAGGACGTAGACATGGTTTCACTCCCCTATTGGTCCGGAGGCGTAGAAGGAATTTCCTTCGTCCAGCCGCTCGGACAACGTTGAATGGTAGGATAGTAGCCTTCGGGGTCGCTGCAGTGATACAAGTAATTCGACTCCTCCGCTTCCTGGTCCTTTTCAATATATTCGGTTGGTGCCTGCTCAATGACAACAGGTGGCGTGGAATAATACCGATAGTAGTATGGATAATAATAATTATAATACGGCCAGCCTACACCCCATCCCGGACCCAGCCAGACGCCCCCGCTGAAATAAACATTGGAGCGATAGTAGGGATAGCCCCCCTGTCGATAGCTTCGATAGGGATAGCCTCCAGATCGGTAGCCGCTATAAGAAGACACCCCGCGGTAGTCCCTCCGTGGAGATACACTACGGTAGCCGTCGTGCCGGGTAGCGCTGCGCTGCGCAGAGAAGCTGCGTGGCTGGATTCCCCGTTGAGGGGAGCCGGGAGAAGATCGCTGTGAATAGGCCCCCTGGGGCTGAGAACCTTGCTGCCGGGACTCACGGGCAAACCCTGGCGGCGGCATCAGCAGCAGAGTAGCCAGTGCGGCAAGAGCAACAATCATGGGTTTATGCATTTCCGTCACCTCCCGCGTTAAACATTCGGTTAAGTAATTATACACCAAATCGGCCGAATAATGACCAGTCTTGTCTTGGCAGCAACAAATCTTTACGCAGGCGCGGACCGGCGCCCGTCACCAGATGAAAATCCTCTCTCCTGACGTTAGCCTTGGAGAGTTCCTCTCCAGACAAATGCACCTTTTTGATTTATACTTGGATCAAAGCTGGCTGACGGCACTTTCTCGGTCGTGACACTGCCAGGATTTCAGCATCTCCATTACCCTACCACTCACGAGGGATACCATGATGAACGTAAAATTTTCCATCCTTTTTTCCCTGCTCCTTACCGCTGCCACAGGGTGTGCCGGTGCCCAGCCGCAGGCGCCACGCCTGCAGGGGGCAGTGCTGCATGCCTGTCCGGACAGCCCCAATTGTGTTTCCAGCCAGAGTGAAGACCCGAATCGCACAATTGCCCCGCTTGAATTCAGCGGGACTCCCGAGGCAGCCTTTGCCAAACTGCGCCAGATCCTCGCGACACGCTCCGACAGCCGCATAGCCGTTTCGACGCCAACCTATCTCAAGGTCGAGTTTAAAACGTTCCTTGGTTTCATCGATGACGGGGAGTTCTACCTGGATGCCGGAAAGAAAGTAATCGAATGCCGCTCAGCGTCACGGAGTGGCTATTGGGATCTGGGCAAAAACCGTCGCAGACTGGAGGAGATCAGGAAGCAGCTCAACCAGGAGAGCAGCGGATGTGAAAAATAGCGGCAATGCTTTCCCGCAAAAAGAAAACCCCTGCAGTTCGACACTATCTCTCCGAGGAAAGAATTGCAGAAATGCAGGGGTCGTATAAGAATATCCAGCTGAGAGATAGGGATTCGAATATTAAGGCTAACCATTTAATAACTTTGAGAAAAATATATACGCCATAACTTATATACCCCAAAAACTACCCCTCTGAATCATGGCTTCCCTCCCGGTAGAGTCGATTTCAACCATCCTTATATTGGCAAGCCTTGCTTGCTCATAACTCGACACCCTCTCCGTGGATATGCTGGTGAAACGACTCGGACCAGTCCTCAGCATCAATAAGGTCAACTTTGAAAAGGTCACATTTGGCCGCCGACCCACTAATTCCGCAAAAATCAAAAAGTGCGGAGTTAGTGGACAATATCCTTGCTTTCAATATGGCCCCGCTTTGTCTCTGCGTGTAATGAAGACGATCAATCCTTCACCCGTAAATGCCATAAAGCCCCGGCTCCATGCCCCTGATGAATGGACCCGGCCGTCGGCCTCAAGCTCCTTGAGCAAGCCGCGACAGTCGGTAGATGGTGCCACGGCCGGTGCCGCTGTGTTCCAGCATGTGCAGGTTGAAGTGGCCCACTTTTAACCCCTTCTAAAACACATTCTAAAGACCAAGAATGTATCGCTTGTGCTACAGAACTCTTTGAAACAAAAGGGTTTGTGACCAGAATAAAACCCAGCTATTCAGTCGTTTTGGGATTTAGCCTTCACAAAGACCCAACGGGCCCAACGGCGTTTCCCATGTAACGCAACCCTGCCTTCATCGCGCATTTCTGAAAGCAGGCGTTGAATCGACCGTTCGGATTCCGCTGGCGGCGTCCTTTGCAACACATTGAAGCAAAACAATGATGCAAACAGGTTTCTTTGCATCATGATTTACCTAATGATTGCTTCAACTGCCAAAGAGCACGCCCTCTATGCCCAACTTGCTATATGAGTTGAACTCGAACCAGTCGAGGCAGAGGCGTATGAACGCAATGCCAGGTATAGAATTGTGCCTGCGGCAGTGCTGTGCCCGGATTCCTGTTACAGCCCCCCGTCAAAGAACTGGCAAAACCGCAAAAAATCTGCTATGTTTCAACGGTTTCTAACAAATACTGTGCACATACTGTACACCCACTAAATGCTTGACAAAATGAGGCCATTGGCGGATGTTATGACCAACACACCTGCCACGCCTCTCAACGAAGCGCACCCCGGCGGGTATTTTTATGTCCGATGTACAGAAGCAGGTCTACTACAAACCAGCCCTCACCCTTGACGAACAGATCGACCTGCTGACGACACGCGGACTTACCGTACCCGACCGTGACAAAGCTTGCCACTACCCCCGCTATATCGGATACTATCGCCTCTCCGGTTATTTCCTCACCCTCCGGCACCGCGGCAACGGTGTTCAGCCGCACACCTTCTTTGAAGGCATTACATTCAAGGATGTCCTGGATATCTACATCTTCGACCGTGAGCCGCGCCTTCTCGTCATGGACGCCATCGAACGGATAGTTGTGGCGTTCCGGGCGTGCATCTCAAACACCATGAGCAAAACCATGGCCCACACTGGTTCATGGACCAGTGCCCACTTTGTACCGCGTTTCAAGCATGCAGATATGCTTGAGAAGCTAAAGCGCGAGACCTATCATCAATTAGAAAAAAGTCGCCCGCGACTTCCCCTGAGGGCGGGGACAAAAATACCAAGCCTGATTGAAGGAGTTATATAGATGGTTGATTTTAAAGCAATGGCCAACAAGATCTGGAGTGTCGCGGATCTGTTGCGCGGTGATTATAAGCAGTCCGACTACGGCAAGGTAATTTTACCGATGACCGTTCTCAGGCGTCTGGACTGTGTCCTTGCGCCAACCAAGCAGGCGGTGCTGGATTATCTGCCTAAGGTGGAAAAACTCTCCGACAGCGCCAAGGACCTGACCTTGAACAAGGTCGCCAAGCTTAATTTTCATAACCGCAGCAAGTTCGATTTTGCCAAGATCAAAGCCGATCCGGCCAATGTAGCCGCCAACCTGCGCAACTACATCAACGGCTTTTCCGCCGGTGCCCGCGAGATCATCGAGTATTTCAGTTTCGACGACCATATCTCCCGTATGGATGACCCGCACACTGACCTGCTGTTCAAGGTGGTTGAAGAATTTGCCAAGATCGACCTCTCCAAAATGACCACCATGCAAATGGGGTATGTCTTCGAGGAGTTGATCCGGAGGTTCGCTGAGGCTTCCAACGAAACCGCGGGGGAGCACTTTACCCCCCGCGAGGTTATCAAGCTGATGGTGAATCTGCTGTTCAAGAGCGACAACGATATCCTTACCAGGGAAGGGATCGTCAAGACCCTCTATGACCCGGCCTGCGGCACCGGCGGAATGCTCTCGGTGGCGGAAGAATACTTGGCGAAACTCAATTCAAAGGCCAAGCTAGAAGTGTTCGGCCAGGAAATCAACCCCGAATCCTACGCCATCTGCAAGTCGGATATGCTGATCAAGGGACAGAACCCTGCCAACGTGAAAATCGGAAATACTTTCACTGTCGATGGTCTGGAAGGGGAACACTTCGATTACATGCTCTCCAATCCCCCCTTTGGCGTGGATTGGAAAAAGGCAGAAAAGATCATCAAGCTGGAGGCTGAGAAAAAGGGCTACGCCGGACGCTTCGGTGCCGGGATACCGCGCATCAACGACGGTTCGCTGCTCTTTCTGCAGCACATGATTTCCAAGATGAAGCCGGACGGCAGCCGCATCGGTATCGTCTTCAACGGCTCGCCCCTCTTTACCGGACAAGCGGGAGGCGGCGAGAGCGAGATCCGCAAATGGATCATTGAGAACGACTGGCTGGAGGCGATCATCGCCCTGCCGGACCAGCTCTTCTACAATACCGGCATTTCAACCTATATCTGGATACTGACTAACCACAAGGAGAAGGAACGCAAGGGGAGGATCCAGATGGTCAATGCCACCGGAGCCAGGGACGAGGAAAACCCAGCTATCACAGAGAACCGCTTCTGGAGGAAGATGCCACGCAGCCTGGGGAACAAACGCAAGGAGATCCTCGAAAACGGCAACGACCGGGGGATCGGTTTCATTACCAACATTTATTGCGATTTTCGGGAAAACGAATTCTGTAAGATCTACCCCAATGATTTCTTCGGCTACTGGCGGGTGACCGTCGAGCGGCCGGAGCGGGATGCCAAGGGAAAGATCGTCAAGGGGCGCAATGGCGAGCCAAAGGCGGATTCCAGCCTGCGGGATTACGAAAACATTCCTTTTCTTCGCAAGGACGCACGCGGCAAACTGTTGCGGCAGACCATCGCCGAATATTTCGAGCGGGAAGTGAAGCCCCATGTCCCCGATGCCTGGATTGACGAGAGCAAGACCAAGGTTGGGTATGAAATCAACTTCACCAAGTATTTCTACGAGTTCAAGCCGCTCCGCTCCCTGGATGAGATCAAGGCCGACATTCTGAAGTTGGAGGAAGAGACGCTGGAGTTTGAGAAGCAGGTGCTGCTGTGATTAAGCGTTACGAGAGATACAAGGATTCGGGGGTAGAGTGGATTGGGGAGATACCTGAGAGGTGGGAAATTAAGAAAGTTAAGTATCTTACGGAAAACCTGGATGGAAAACGTATTCCTCTCAATTCTTCAGAACGGGCTTTAATGCAAGGAGATTATCCGTATTATGGCGCAAATGGGATTGTGGACTATGTAAATAATTACATTTTTGACGGAAGTTATGTACTTGTCGGAGAAGATGGGTCGCCATTTTTTATTTTTGGGAAAGATGTGGCCTTCCATGTTGCAGGCAAATTTTGGGTTAACAATCATGCCCATATTCTACGCCCATTGAAAGATAATCCTGTTATAATTACTCATCTTTTTAATTGCGTCGATTATAAAAACTATATCTCTGGGAGCACTAGAGACAAATTAACGCAAGATCAATTGAGCTCTATCGAATTAATTGAAATTCCCCTTCCCGAACAAACCGCCATCGCCTCGTTCCTTGATCGCAAAACTGCCGAAATCGACCAGCTAATCGCCAACAAGGAAAAATTGATTGCGTTTTACGAGGAAGAGAAAACCGCGATCATCAACCATGCTGTGACCAAGGGGCTTGATCCAAGGGTAAAGACCAGACCTTCCGGCGTTGACTGGCTCGGGGATATTCTTGAGCATTGGGAGGTGAAGCGGCTGAAATACGTGACTTCAATTTTGAACGATGGGACACATGGCACTTTCAAGAGAACTACTTCAGGCTATCGACTGTTGAGCGTAAGAAACCTCATAAATGACGAGTTTGTGTTTCTCGATGACGACTCAAGGATATCTGAAGAAGACTTTGATATTATTACCAAACCATTTCTTGTAGTAGCGGGTGACCTACAGCTTGCTATAGTGGGTGCAACTCTCGGTAAAGTTGCCATTGTCCCTAAGTTGGAGGAAAAATTTGCTACACAACGGAGTGTTGCGACGATACGCACAAAGCAAGAACTGGTGCACAACAAGTTCATGTTTTATTTCTTGAGGAGTTCATCATTTCAAAACTTCCTTTGGTTAAATGCCGGATTCTCTGCACAACCTGGAATTTATCTCGGCTCTCTGGCAAATTGCCATATTCCAATACCTGATTTGACGGAACAAACAGCAATCGTCACTCACATAGAGACTGAATGTTCCCGGCTGGATGTCATCATCGATAAATTCAAGAAGCAGATCGAGCTGTTCAAGGAATACAGGACCACCCTGATTTCAGAAGTGCTCACTGGTAAAATTGACGTTCGTGACGAGGTGGCGGCATGACGCTCTGCACCGCATGGGTACGGCAGATAAACAATACGGATGAGTTGGTCTTCGCTACCGACAGCACCCTCACCGGCGGCGAAAAATGGGACCACGGCATCAAACTTTTTGAACTTCCCCGCAAGGATTGCCTGCTCTGCTTTGCCGGGCAAACCGGACGAGCCTACCCCCTGATCCTCAACCTCGTTTCTTCCCTGCAGTTCAATAAGCTGCTGGAAAACCCGGAAACCAGCATTTCCGAGATCCTCAACCATGTTTCCGAACTCTTCACCAGCCTCATCAAAACGGTCGTCTCCGAAATTCGCGATGAAAATATTCACGAACTGCGCGGAAGCGCCCGATTCCTGTTTGGCGGCTGGTGCTGGCAGTCGAACAGTTTCCGCATCTGGAAGCTGTACTATTCCGAAGCCGCAGAGGGATTTCTTTTTGACGAACTCACCAGCGATTCAAGCAAAACCCGTTTCTACACTTTTATGGGTGAAGCGAAAAACATAGACATCGAGAAGGATGCAAAAGATCGATTTCGCCTGATGTTGCTTGAAGAGGACAGTCTGGACTCAAAATTAGATATGGAACCACTCCGAGTCTTGCGAGACATTGCTGTCGATTCTTCGATCCGCGAAGTCGGAGGCAGCCTGCAGATCGCCAAGGTGTACAAGTCTGGCAAATCGGAATTCTTCGGTATCTACTGGCCGTCCATCAAAGGTAATCCCTGTTTCCAGGGTCGCGAGCACAACGAATACAATAAGCCTTCAGTGCGATATTTCAGTCCCGACACCTTCGACATTACTGACCTGGAACTGCCAGAAAGGCTTGCAGAAATCACTGAAGTAACCTTCAAGCACGACACGGAGTTTATGCGTGAATGTTATCCTGAAGGAGAAATCAGGGGAGAGCTTTCCGACGGTGACAAACAGAAGGTTAAAACGATCCTGAAAGAAATCGCCTACGCCAGGTATCTGCAGGAGTTGAACACTGACGGTGAGGTGGATGAATGAAAACCTCTGATCTCCTCAAGAAGCTCAGCGATCTCAGAAGCATGACGTCTGAAAATGAAGTCGTCGAGTTCAAGAAGGCAACAAATGACTTCCCTTTTGAGAAGATTGGCAAATATTTCAGCGCCCTCGCCAACGAAGCCAACCTGAAAACGATCAAGAACGCTTGGCTTGTATTTGGCGTTGATGACAAGACGCATCGAATTGTCGGCAGCAACTACCGGGCAGATGGCAGATCCCTTGAATCCCTGAAAAAGGAAATTGCTGACAAGACGACGAATCGCATCACTTTTGTGGATATTCACGAAATGGTCCTGCCCGAAGGCAGGGTGCTCATGTTCCAGATTCCGGCCGCACCCAAGGGGATACCGATCGCCTGGGAAGGGCATTACTACGGACGCGACGGCGAATCCCTCTCTCCCCTCAACCTGGAAGAGATCGAACGCATCCGCAGCCACGGTCCGGATTGGGACTGGAGTGCCGGCATCTGTCATGACGCAACGCTGGACGATCTGTCACCAGATGCCATCCTGAAAGCCCGGTCGGCTTTCAAGACCAAGAACCCCAAATTAACCGAGGAGATGGTCGGTTGGGAAGACCTGATCTTTTTGAACAAGGCAAAGGTCTGCATTAAAGGCAAGATAACCCGCGCCGCCATCATCCTGCTGGGCAAGGAGGAATCGGAACATTTCATTAGTCCGGCTACCTGCAAAATTTCATGGGTGTTGAAGGATCGGGACAACATTGAAAAGGATTACCAGCATTTCTGTTGTCCGCTGATTCTTAACACCGAGGCCGTTTATGCTAAAATTCGTAATCTGAAGTATCGCTATCTCCCTGACGGCACCCTTTTCCCGGATGAGGTGGATCAGTACGAGCCATACATCATCAGAGAGGCGCTGAACAACTGCATCGCCCACCAGGACTATTCGCTCGGCGGGAGAATAACAGTTGTTGAACGAGAGGATGGCTACCTGACCTTCAGTAATCCCGGAGCCTTTATCCCACGCAGCATCAACGAAGTCCTTTTCTCTGACGCTCCATCACCGTACTATCGCAACAAGTTCCTGGCCGATGCGATGGTAAACCTCAATATGATTGATACTATTGGCAGCGGTATCAAAAAAATGTTTTTGCTGCAGCGGAAGAAGTATTTCCCCCTTCCGGAATACGAACTAAAGCCGGATCAGGTGAAAGTCACCATAGTCGGCAAAGTGCTCGATATGAGCTATGCACGCAAACTTGCCACGCTCCCGGATCTGCGCCTCGAAGAGATTATTCTCCTTGATAAGGTGGCAAAGAACCATCCCTTGGCGCCTGACGAAATTAAACTGTTGAAGGCGAAGGGATTGATCGAGGGAAGAAAGCCGAATTTCCACATTTCCGCAACGGTGGCCAAGGCGACGGGTGACCGGAGCGCTTATATCAGGCAGCGCGGCATAGATGACGACTATTGCAGAAAGGTAATCATCGATTATCTGAACGAATTTGAGGAAGGGAAAAAAGCCGATTTCGAAAAGGTACTTTTAGACAAACTTCCCGATGTCTTGGATGAAGAACAGAAGAAGAATAAAATCAAGAATATCCTGCAACAGCTCAAAAACAAAGGGATTATTCATCCCGAGGGTAAGGTCTGGAAAATGTCTAAACCGGTCTAGCTAGACATTTTTTAGACATTTTTAGACATTTGCATAATGCTTCCGGCCCGAAAAGGAAACCACGCCCATGACTGACATCCACACGGAAAAGACCTTTGAAACCGCCATCGTCGAAAACCTGGTTGAGCAGGGTGGCTACACCCAGGGGAGCGCCGATGACTACAGCGTTGAGCTGGGGATGTTCAAGGCTGACGTGATCGACTTCATCCGGTCAACCCAGGCGGAAAAGTGGACAAAGCTTGAGGCCGTGCATGGCGCAGACTGCCCGCACCGCATCATTCAGCGGCTGTACAAGGAACTTGATCTGCGCGGTGCACTGGATGTACTCCGCAATGGCTTTGTGGATTACGGTATCCGTTTCCAGATGGCCTTTTTCAAGCCGGAGTCCGGCCTGAACCCGGACACGCTGGCCCTGTATGCACAAAACCTTCTGAAAGTGACCCGGCAGCTCTACTACAGCGACAAGAACAGGAATTCGGTCGATCTGGTGCTGACACTCAACGGCTTGCCTATCGCAACGCTGGAGTTGAAGAACTATTTTACCGGTCAGACGGCATCCAATGCCAAACGACAGTATGCCCAGGACCGGGATAATCGGGAGTTGCTGTTTGCCTTCAAGAAGAGAGCCCTGGTCCATTTCGCCGTTGACCCCGACGAAGTATACATGACGACTCGGCTGGATGGGAACAGAACCTACTGGCTTCCATTCAACAAGGGGTGCGGTAACGGCAAGGGAAACCCGGCAAATCCCAATGGCTACAAGACCTCTTACCTGTGGGAAAAGGTCCTGACAAGGGATAGCTGGCTGGATATCATCCAGCGCTTTATTCATCTGCAAATCGAGGAGTATGAATTCGACGGAGTAGTGAAGAAAAGCGAGAAAATGATCTTTCCTCGCTACCATCAACTTGATTCCGTCCGGAAGCTGACCAACGACGCGAGGAACAGCGGTGCGGGGAAGAACTACCTGATTCAGCATTCCGCCGGTTCAGGCAAGAGCAATTCCATTGCCTGGCTCGCCTACCGACTATCCAGTCTGCATAACGAACGGGACGAACGGATATTCGACAGTATCATTGTCGTTACCGATAGAAAGGTGCTCGATAACCAGCTCCAGAACACGATCTATCAGTTCGAGCATAAAACCGGTGTGGTACAGAAGGTGGACAAGGACAGCTCCCAGCTTGCCGCTGCCATAAGCTACGGAACGCACATTATTATCACCACCCTGCAGAAGTTTCCGTTTGTTATTGAGAAGGTGGGGGATTTGCCTGACAGGAAATATGCCGTCATCATCGATGAAGCACACAGCTCGCAGGGAGGTGAAGCAAGCAAGAAAATGAAGGAGGTGCTTTCTTCCCAATCGCTTGATGCAGCTGTCGTGGATGATCAGGATGATTTTGATGATGAAGATGAAATCAACGCAGAGGTAGAAAAATCATGCGCGGCCAGGGGCAGGCAGCGGAATATCTCTTTCTTTGCCTTTACCGCCACACCAAAATTCAAGACCCTTGCCGTGTTCGGCACTCCTGACCCTGAAGACAATCCGCAGCCTTTTCACCTATACTCGATGCGCCAGGCGATTGAGGAGGGGTTCATTCTAGATGTCCTGGAAAACTATACGACCTATGAACTTTACTTCAGGCTGACCAAGGCCATCGAGGAAGACCCTTTGCTCAACAAGAAAAAGGCGGCGCAGGCGATAGGTAGATATGTGTCGCTGCATCCGCATAACCTTGCCCAAAAGACCGAGGTCATCGTCGAGCATTTCCGCAAGGTAGTTGCAAAGAAAATCGGCGGCAGAGCCAAAGCCATGTTGGTGACCGGTTCAAGGCTTCATGCCAAGAGATACTATGACGAGTTCAATCGATATATCAAAGCAAAGGAATACACAGACATCAAGGTGCTGGTAGCCTTTTCCGGAAGGGTTGTTGACGATGATTTCCCCGATGGTGTTGCCGAGCCGTCTCTAACTGGATTTGGCGAACGGGAACTGCCGGAAATCTTTGCGAAGGACGAATACAAAATCCTGATTGTTGCTGACAAGTATCAAACTGGATTCGATCAACCTCTGTTACACACAATGTATGTGGACAAGAAGCTGTCCGGGGTAAAGGCAGTACAGACGCTATCCCGGCTGAATCGAACCTGCCCTGGCAAGGAAGACACATTTGTGCTGGACTTTGTGAACGACCGTGAAACGATCCTTTCCGCATTCCAGCCGTATTATGAAATAACGACGGTTGCGTCCGAGCCCGACCCGAATCACCTCTACGATCTGAAAGGGAAACTGGACGAAAAACAGATCTACTGGCAATCGGAAATCGAAGCTTTTGCAAGGGTCTATTTCAAGGATAGTCGAAGGCTGACGGCCAAAGATCAGTCCTACCTGTATGCGTACATTGACCCCGCTGTTGATAGGTTCAGGGCTATTGAGAAGGAGGAAGATAAGGACGAATTCAAGAAAAGCCTCCGTACCTGGACCAACCTCTATTCTTTCCTGGCTCAGATAATGCCCTTTATTGAGCCGGATTTTGAAAAGTTTTACGCATATGCAAAACTGCTTCAAACCAAGCTGCCGAAAAAGGATTTAGCTGAAACTTTGCGGCTCAATGATGAGGTTGCCCTGGAGTATTACCGCCTCCAGAAGATAGCAGACGGTAGCATCGAGCTGAAGAAGGATGAACCCGACGAGCTTGATGGGCTGACGGAAGCTGGAATAAAAAGAGCAAAGGAAGAAAAGGCTGTACTGTCTGAAATTATAGATGTTTTGAATGAAAGGTTCGGCACCGATTTTGAGCAGGCAGACAAACTATTCTTCGACCAGATTGAGGCCGAACTTGTATTGGACGAAACCCTGAAAACACAGGCGCAAGCCAATAAAATTGACACCTTCAAGTATGCATTTGAAGATCAATTTTTGAACAAGCTGATAGAACGAATGGATCAGAATCAGGAGATATTTGAAAAAATAGTCGAAGACAAGGCATTTGGCGGGCTTGTTCGGGAGTGGATGCTGAAAAAAGTTTATGCCAGATTGCAAGAAGTTAAGCCCATATAATTTGGGACAGAGCGGTCACAGCACAAAGATGGGGGGCAAACTGTAACTGTGCCACATGAGATAAACGCTACCGTAAGACAGTCTTCGCGCCGCTTTAGATTGCCATACGGTCAGCTATGCTGCCGTGGCCGATGGTCATTGACCACCGCGAGAAGTCACCTTCCCGATTCGCCCCCAGATTTCTCAGCGTGGGACTGTTCGCCGCTGCTACCCTTTGCAACGCGTGCCGGTGTGGGTAGAACCTGGACAGATTCACCATCGTGGTCGGCTCTGCTGGGCCAGTCCGTGTGTCTCAAGGAGACGAAGCGTCACGGTACGCTTTATATGGGCAAAATGTACCAGAATCATTAGAAATCGTCAACAGGGTCGTTTTCCATCCGTCCAATCTTTACCTCAAGCCTCCGGATCTTGTTCCTGGCCTTTTTCAGCTCGGTTTCGGTCGATTCCGCACGACGTGCCTTTTCCTCCAGCCCTGCCTTCATCTTCTCAAGCTCGCTGCGTTCTTTTTGCTGCGCATACGCAACCTTCTCCAGAAATTCCAATCGGTATTTCAAGTCTTTTTCCATCTTGCAGGCGTCAGCCACTCTGCACTGGGCCAAGTTACCCACCTTGTGAGCTTCTTCAATCAACTTCGCGGCTTCATTCACGGCCCTCTTTGATGCCACATCAATAGCCAGTATCCGCCGGGCCTGGTCCCCAGCAAAGAAACCCAACACAACACCGAACAAGCTCCCTATCATTAAATAGGGCCACGCCGCAAGTACTCCGGACCATCCCCGCTCAAGGAAATCGATTACCGTGATTCCCTTAAGCTTAAAATGTTCATGCTGGGCGAGAAGATAACCACTCTCCTGGATAGGCGCATTCTCTTTGGCGAAATGGACGATTGCCAGGTGGGGCAGCACCCACCAGTTGAGTCGGGCGAACAGGATCAGAACGACTATGATCACCGCAATCCGTGCGTAATTCATCTGAGATATGCCTCCGTTGTGTCCTTGTCGAAGTGGCCCACTTCCTGGGCAACGATCCCTTTTGCCTCCTCGTAATTGACCCCCCGCAGCTGCAGCTCCTCCATCCGTTCCTGGGCATAGCTGTGCCGGAGACCGTGCGCACCGTTGGAAAAGGAAAGCTCCCGCTGGCTCGCCGCGGTGAAGCTCTGGCTCCAGGCCTGGCCGCCGGCCAGGTCATAATGCTGGGTGTAATGCACCTCCCTGTCGGTTACCTCTCGCGGCTCATCCAGCCGGGTCGCCTCCAGTTGCTGCGCCAGCTCCATCGACAGCAGGACCTCCCGCACCAGGCCCCCTTTCCCTTCAACCGTGTACCGCTCACCCTCCCGGCCGGTGAAGCGCTCCGCGCTCCACTCCCGGTGGCCGGAGGATGGTCTTTCCTCTGTAGGCCTGATGGTCAGGAGTTCATGGGCACGGAGACCGGCACAATGGGCAATACGGGTAGCCAGGCTGTTTCGTTCCGACTGGGCGGACGCGATCCGTTCCACCTGGGCGGCGGTGTAGCTCCTGGTGGAGAGGTGGGTCTCCCGTTCGCTCTTCACCGCGTCGAGCCGTACCCCCAGGTGCATCTGCATTGCCTGGCGGTCGAGGTCAAGGGTCTTCTGGGAGACCGTTGCTGCCCGGTCGGCAAGGTACTGTTGGGCAGTCTCGACGCTCAGACCGCGGAGGTCGCCCAGCTTGTGCTCCTGCTGGTATTCGGCAATCCCCTTG
>Ga0209287_10001037_pt1 | contig 14649 bp, 12 predicted proteins | sample PPLLak3cmMay2015_2_FD_187255 | JGI IMG/M metagenome (GOLD analysis project Ga0209287, IMG submission 187255) | Freshwater sediment microbial communities from Prairie Pothole Lake near Jamestown, North Dakota, USA - PPLs Lake P8 Core (1) Depth... | ecosystem: Environmental > Aquatic > Freshwater... | reverse complement strand
ACCGCCCCAGGATGATCTACAAGAAAATTGACTCATGCCTGAGGGGTAACATCGGGCCGGAAACCGAAGCGCTGATTTCGGCCATGGGATACAAGGCCAGTTTCGTGGCCCCGGCTTTTCCTCAGCAGGGACGCATCACGGTAGACGATCTGCACCAAATCAAGGGTGTGCCGGTGGCTGAAACGGAAATCGGCCGTGATCCCCTCTGCCCTGTCCGGGAATCCAGGCTGTCGGTGTTGCTGTCCGACCAGTGCCGCCTGCCGGTCGGGCATGTAGACCTGGCGGGCGTGGAAAAGGGGCCGGATACACTGGCGCCCAGAGTACAAACCCTGCTGGAGAGCGGTTGCCGGCACATCGTATTTGACGCAAGCCGACCGGAACATCTGAATACAATCGCCAATCTGGCCTGTAATCACTTCAAAGGCATTCTACTGGTTGGATCGGCAGGACTGGCCGCCGGACTGGCTGGTTCAATGGGTGTCAAGGCAGTACATGCAGCGCCCTCTTTTCGTCCGAAACTTAAAAAACCACTTTTTGTTTGTGGTTCCGCATCTAAGGTGCTTGCCGAACAGCGGGACACGCTGGTGCGCCATACCGGGTTTCCTCAGATGGCACTCGATCCCGTGCTTCTGTCGCTTCCGGAAGCCATTTGCAGCCGGAAGCAACTGGCTGAAAATCTGGCGGCTGCATGGCGTGAAGGTGGACTGATTCTGTGCATCGCGCCATTTTCCCCGACGGCTTCAGCAACCGCTCCCGATCGGGTTGTACAGGGATTTGCAGAGGTAACGGCTTCTATGATCAGTCTATCATCGCCGGACGGGGTGTTCCTGTCCGGAGGCGATACGGCCGAGTCGGTGTGTAAAAAGATCGGGGCGAAAGCGATCAGTCTTATTGAGGAGGTTCTTCCCGGGTTGATGCGGGGAGAACTTATCGGCGGCCGGCATGACCGCCTCTCCGTGGTAACCAAAGCAGGGGCCTTTGGTTCTCCGCAAACTCTTGTTCAGCTATTGATGATTCTTTCATAATTGGAGAGGTTTGAATATTTTAAAATTGAACAGGAGCTGAGTTGGGTATGCGCCTATATGATCTGACGGATTTATAGCTTTAACTTTGATTGCGGCGGCAGATTCGCATCCATCAGTTTAATACAGCCCCAGTGGATGAATGTTCACGAAGACTTATATCGTCTCCGCCTGTGCGATCGTATGTAGATTATCTGGGGGCGTTGATGGGTTTCGGAAAAATTGTCCGTCAGAACTTTATAAGCGCATACCCAAGTCAGCCTGAAACGGTAGTTATGCAAAATTCTTGAAGGAAGTGAATTATGACAAAAAATGCTACACGACCATTACTGGGCATCACCATGGGTGATCCCGGAGGTATCGGCCCGGAAATATGCGTCAAGGCGCTGTCGGAAAGAGATATTTATGCCATATGCCGGCCATTGATCATCGGGGATGCGGCCATCATGGTCGATGCCGTTAAAATCAGTCACCTTGATCTTGAAATACATGCTTGCGAGCGACCTGCCGATGGCCATTATGTCCTGGGGACAGTCGATGTGCTGGATTTGAAGAATATGCCCCTTAACCGTCTGCGCCATAAACAGGTGACGGCCGAGCAGGGAAAGGCATCCTTTGAATGCGTTGTAAAAGCTATCGAACTGGCCCTGGACAAACGGATCGACGCTATGGTCACCGCTCCCATCAACAAGGCGGCCATCAACGCCGCCGGATATCATTACGCCGGCCATACGGAGATCTGCGCGAAGTTCACCGGTATCCGTGATTACAGTATGATGCTGGCCGAGGGCAATTTCCGAGTGGCCCATGTCTCCACCCATGTCTCTCTTCGGGAGGCATGTGATCGGGTCAAAAAAGATCGGGTTCGGAAAGTGATAGATCTGGCTCATCAGACCTTGCTGCGACTTGGTATTACGCTGCCCCGTATTGCCGTGGCCGGTCTCAATCCCCATTGCGGAGAGGGCGGATTGTTCGGTACCGAGGATGATGCGGAAATCGCCCCGGCAGTGGCTGACGCCCGCAGAGCAGGTATCAACGTCGACGGGCCTCTTCCGGCTGATACTGTTTTTTCCAAAATGATCGGCGGAATGTACGACCTGGTGGTGGTGATGTACCACGATCAGGGCCACATACCGACCAAAACAGTCGGATTTAAATACGACGACAAAACCGGAACATGGGGAAGCATGGCCGGGGTCAACATCACCCTGGGTTTGCCGATCATTCGCACATCAGTGGATCACGGCACAGCTTTCGGAAAAGCCGGTGAAGGGCGCGCTAATTCGCAGTCAATGGTCGAGGCCATCAGGCTTGCGGCCCGGCTGGCTTTATAGAATTGGGGATGCTTGGCGTGCGGAGACAGTTTTGATTGTATCGTAAAAAGTCAAAATATGCTCTCTTAATGAGCTTTTTTGGGATTTTTAAATCACTCCGCTAAATCACAAGAACTCGGGCTAACGCCCTCAAACAGCTTGTGATTTTTAACGCTCAGTTCTTTAAAAATCTATTTCCCAAAAATCTCAAATCCGTTCGCATATGACTTTTTACGAGAGCATCAGTTTTCATTATTATGAAAATTGCTTTCACGACATGTTTATCATCGCTGGTTTAAGAAGCTGGTAGTCCATAACGCCGGCTCCAGCGGTATGCGCTTTTTCAATATATGCAAGTTCTCCGGGGCTTTTGCCGAGAAGCATGGCTCCGTAAGAATCGACCGCGACCTGGTCCGTGCCGGCTATCATTGTATCCGTATTTTTCAAATCTGAAAGAGAGCCTCCTGTCGGCCCGTTTTTCATCATGCTTACGGTTCCGTCAAGAATGACAAGAGTAGGTTTTACCATCAAGGCAAGCTCTTTTATTATGTTGTGAATATCCTGGTGAAAAATATTTCTTCTTCCGCCTAGAAGCCCGTACCAGTTTTTCATTGTCATGGATGCGCCGCTTCTCTGGTGATCCTTAACGGGAGCAATGCCGATGAGCTTGTCCGCGCTTTTAAGAGGCTGATAAAAAACGGGCCACTCCTTTATGAGGGAACTGCCTTCTATTGTCATCGGCGAAAACAGGCTCTTTTCCGGAAAAACGATCTCTGCCCCGGCACGCTTTGCAGCGCTTTCGATGCCGGTCAATGCGAAGCATGATGAAGGATCGTTTATTGGGTTGTCTGTTACAGCTACATATGATGCTCCCGCCGCAAAACAAAGTCTTGCGACCTCCTCAAGGAGCCGTGGATCCGTGGTTGCTGAAAGAACGGGCGGGGAAGCAAAGGCGGCATTGACTTTCAAAAGCACCCTGTCTCCTTTTTTAATATATGTTTCGATGCCTCCGATAGCCTTTAAAGCAAGGTTGACCGTTTTTATCCTGTCGTCTCCCTTCACGACGGCCATTTTACCGCCCGCCTCCTTAACGGAGAAATCAGGCAGGCCGGAAATCGCAGCGTTTTTGTCTGCATGGGACGGAATCTTATTTCGGTTATAAAATAGATAGCCGGTCGCGCATGAAGAGAGGATCAAAAGCCCTGCTTTTGATGACCTGATTAAAAATTCTCTTCTGTCAGTTTTTATACCGCTTTTATTATCTGGCACCGGAATTTTCTCCAAGTTTAATGTTTAAAGCCGATGCAATTATTTCAGCATCTTTTAAATCATCCGCCGAATGAATTCCAGCAAAAAAAGGGCCGTTTGTAAAAATCAGTTCATAGGCGTCCATGATTTCAATTATTCTTATGTTACCGAGGCCGGTATCCGTTTTTATTTTGCTGCCTCCCAGAGAAGAAAGAAAGGCCGAATAACTTTCTGCAAGCTCATCCGCTTCCGTATTATTTTTCCGTCGTGAAAGGAATGCTTTGACCCTGCCTTTATCTGTTTTGTAATCGGCGGCAAAAACCATGTTGAGACGATCAAAGGAGAAGGCATTGGCAGGAAAAAGAACAATGCTGCCTTCATCAAGGTTTTTTGCCGGAAAAAGCTCCGTATCAGGAATTACTGTTTCACCGGCCCCGGTCATTTTTATGAAATCCTGTGAAAAAGAGAGCATTGAATCCATAAGAAAGGCGGAAACTTTTGAAGAAGTTATTTCGACATAATGCCGTCCCGTTATGAAAAAGAGGGCGTTTTCTGTTTTATAGGAATATCCGGATAATTGAAGCGGGATGAACCCTTCCCTCTTCTGAACACTGTAAACGGCAAAGGCGTTTTCGATATTTCCCATGTCATAGATAAATACTTCAAGCCATGAACCGGGATCATCCTCTTTCTTAAACCTCCGGCATGAGAGATTTTTAAATCCTGCGGAAAGATACAACTCGGCCTTCCCGTTAATTTTATCAGACAGATTATCTTCATCAAAGCTTTCGAGAGGCGACATGGGAATCATGTTCACTACCGATAAAGAGCTTTTTATGTCACCAGCCGGTAAAGTCTTATCTGAAGAATCGGAAAGCGTAATGCCCGAAGGGAAAATGGAAGGGTCGTAACGGAATTGTTTCAGGAATACCAGCGCCGCTGTTATTACGAGAAGCGACAGAATGGCTGCTGCCGCCAGGGTTTCATTTCTGCTGGCGCCCGCTTTGTTTTTTTTCATCATGAATATCCTGCATTATCGATTAACGCATAAACTCAATTATATTTTTTATCCGAAATTTTATCCAAATTCTTCACTATGGTCAATATTTATAGTAATTGTCAGAATAATGTTCCGGTTGGAAAGCGCTCAAATTTATAGATAGTGTCCATCCGGAAACTAATGATAGACACTATCGCGTTTCCAATTCGGAAATCGGCAATTTTGGGCAAGCTCAAGTAAATCAAGGGATTGCGATGAAACATACGCAATGTATGTCGCACAAGAAATCCCGTAGATTGACATAGAGATCGCCCAAAAGAGCCATTTCCGGATGGAAACTATATAAGACATGTATGAAAGACGGCGGATGGGGAATAAAAAAGCCCGCGGCATATAAACTTAAATATGACGCGGGCTCTATCGATGCGGTAATCGGCCGCAGGATTATTTCTTGTCGTCTTTTACTTCTTCAAAATCGGCGTCGACAACATCCTCTTCGCTTTTTGAACGCTTCTCCTGTGAAGCTCCGGAGTCGCTGCCTCCTGCCTGCTGCTCTCCGGCCTGCCCGGCCTGCTGGGATGCCTGCTTATACATGGCTTCCGCAAGCTTATGTGATTCCTGGGTCAGTTCCTCGGTCAGTTTTTTTATTTCGGAAGCGTTGTCGCCTTCCATCGCCTTTTTAAGGCGGCTTATGGCTCCGTCAACCTTGCTTTTTGTGGCCGCATCGACCTTTTCGCCAAGGTCCTTTATGGATTTTTCGGTCGAATAGATAAGCGCGTCACCGGTATTGCGCGCGTCGACAAGTTCTCTTTTCTTTTTGTCATCATCGGCATGAAGCTCCGCATCCTTAATCAGCTTGTCGATCTCTTCTTTTGACAATCCGCTTGAAGCCGTGATCTGTATAGACTGTTCCTTGCCTGTTGCCATATCCTTTGCAGAGACGTTTACTATTCCGTTTGCGTCAATATCGAATGTCACTTCAATCTGCGGCACGCCTCTCGGAGCAGGGGGTATCCCCACGAGTTCGAAACGGCCGAGGGTTTTATTCCCGGCAGCCATCTCTCTTTCACCCTGCAGAACATGTATGGATACAGCTGGTTGACTGTCTGCGGCGGTCGAAAATGTCTGGCTCTTTTTTGTGGGAATGGTTGTGTTCTTCTCAATAAGCCTTGTCATGACACCGCCCAGTGTTTCAATTCCTAATGATAACGGCGTTACATCGAGAAGAAGAACATCCTTGACATCGCCTTTTAAAACTCCGCCCTGGATGGCAGCTCCGATGGCCACAACTTCATCCGGGTTAACTCCCCGGTGAGGTTCTCTCCCGAACAGTCTCTTTACGCGCTCCTGAACAGCAGGCATACGCGTCATGCCGCCGACCAGAATTACCTCATCCATCTGGCTTGTTGAAAGTCCGGCATCCTTCATTGCGGTACGACAGGGACCTTCCAGCTTGTCAAGAAGGTCTTCGACAAGGCTTTCCAGTTTGGCCCTTGTTATCTTCAGGTTCAGGTGTTTCGGTCCGCTTGCATCGGCTGTTATAAACGGAAGATTTACATCCGTTTCCATGGATGTTGAAAGCTCCATCTTGGCTTTTTCAGCGGCTTCCTTGAGTCTCTGCAGGGCCATCTTGTCGCTTCTGATGTCTATGCCCGATTCTCTCCTGAATTCGCTTGATATGTAATCAATAAGCCTTAAATCGAAGTCTTCACCGCCGAGGTGTGTATCTCCATTTGTTGCCTTTACTTCAAAAACGCCATCTCCTATTTCCAGTATAGAAATATCGAATGTACCGCCGCCCAGGTCAAATACCGCTATCTTTTCATCTTTTTTCTTGTCTAAACCATAAGCCAGAGAAGCGGCAGTAGGTTCGTTTATTATTCTTAAAACATTAAGGCCTGCGATCTTTCCGGCATCTTTTGTCGCCTGCCTCTGACTGTCGTTAAAGTATGCCGGAACCGTTACAACAGCGTCGGTAACTTTTTCGCCGAGGTAATCTTCGGCGGTTTTCTTTATGTTCGCAAGTATGTAAGATGATATTTCGGCGGGGCTTAACTGTTTGCCCTGCACGTTTATCCTGACATCCCCGTTATCGGCCTGCTGAATTTTATAAGGAAGTATCTTTAAATCTTTTTGCACCTCCGGAGAACTGTACTTGCGGCCTATCAGCCTTTTTACCGCATATACAGTATTTTCCGGATTTGTTATCGCCTGCCTTTTTGCTATCTGGCCTACAAGTCTTTCACCGCTGTTGGAGACGGCAACGATAGATGGCGTCGTACGTCCGCCTTCAGCATTTGTTATAACCTTTGCTTCACCACCCTCCATGATAGCCACACATGAATTGGTGGTTCCAAGATCTATACCGATTATTTTGCCCATTTTTTCCTCCTTGCCTATTAAGCTTTATATAATCAAATAGTTATAAATTGTCTGATTTTGTATTTGTTTCAGTTTTCCCTTTTGCCGCCGAAACGATAACCATGGAAGGCCTCAGCAGCCTGTCATGAATCATGTATCCTTTCTGAAGTTCGGCTATCACTGTATTTTCCGGATGATCTTCACTTTCCTGCTGCATAACAGCCTGATGAAAATTAGGATCAAACTCCCTGCATAAGGAGTCAATCGGTTTTACGCCGTAATTTTCAAAAACCTTTAAGATTTCTTTCAGGGTCATGCCGACCCCGTCGATGAGACAGCTGTTTAATTTCTCGTTTGCTGATGATGAAATTACAGCTCTTTCCAGATTATCCACCACGCTGAGCATTTCACTTATAAGGCTTTCGTTCGCGTATTTCCTGAATTCGCTGATTTCACGGGCTGTCCGTTTCTTGTAGTTTTCAAAATCAGCAGAGACTCTCAGGAAACGGTCATATGCCTGTTTTGACTCGGTCTCGCTTTTTTTCAGCTTTTCCTCCAGATCTTTCATCAGATCGGATTTTTCAGCCTCTGTTTCGGCTAATGTCGCACCTTTAACATCAGCGTTGCCGTCTGATATGCTCTCATCGGTAATATCGATTTTATTTTTTTTAGTTTTCACCACAGATTTTTACCCTGTATATTTTTATATCCAACAATATTGGTATAGTTGTTTTGCATGTCTCATAAGGAGACTGATAGCCTTTGCATTGTCATGAAAAATAAGGCTATTTCCAACAATGTCAAGGCGATTGTTGTCCGTCGCAGAGAGATATTTTAGATGGAATGAATAGGAGGGGAAAAAAGAAGGTTGTGCGTTCTCCTTTTTCTTTTCCTTAAATACCTGTTACTTGCCGAGATCAGCCGCGACACAGACCGCATTTCTTATCGCTGCTTCCTTCCGGACCTGACGAGGTTCGTAACCGTCTGTTGCGCAGTGTCCGGCAAGTAACAGGTATTTAAGGAAAATTATCAGGAGCCATTACGAAAGAACCATTACATTCTGACCATTTTGTTATGGCTCCTAATACCGTTTATCGGGTTTAAGAGAATATCAGGCTCTTAACTGCCCCGCACAACCGGGTACAAATATACTCCTTGTTTTAATTATTTCAAGATAAAGTTTGACTGCTTCGTAAAAAGCCGGTTTTTCACTTCCAACGAGTTCGTCGGATATAGATTGCCGCAAAGCGGCATAAAATTGCTTTTTACGAAACCATCAGGTTTTGGAATAAAAAGAATTCTTGCTAAAAACGGGCAATTATGATGAATTAGCAAAAAAGCCGGTAATCGTTTTTCCTTATATTATCTCACTTTCTGCAGGAATAATGTCTAATATTGGCGGCTTCTTAAAGAATCCGGGTTTACAGTAAAGGGAATAAAAAGGACGAAAGGCGGTTTTGTAAATTCCAATGCTTTCATTTGGGAAAAAATCTTATAACAGACTGATAAAAAAGGTTGAAAAGACTCTTTCCGAATACTATATGCTTAAGGAGAATGACTCAGTCCTTGTCGGAGTATCGGGAGGGGCTGATTCCGTTGCTCTTATTCATATATTAAAAGAGATTTCTCTTTTGTTTTCATTAAAGCTTGGAGTTGCCCATCTTAATCATTCATTACGCGGAAATGAATCCGACAATGACGCTCTTTTTGTCGCTTCAGTTTCAGATAAGTTGCATCTGCCTTGTTTTGTCGAAAAAAAAGATGTTATTAAATATAAAACAGAGAACGGGCTTTCTATCGAAGAGGCAGGAAGGCTTGTTCGATATGCCTTTTTTGAAGATATTGCCGAAAAAAAAGGATATAACAGAATTGCACTGGGACATACATGTGACGATAATGCCGAACTTGTCCTGATGTATCTGCTTCGCGGAAGCGGGCCTTTGGGCCTTTCAGGCATTCCACCGGTTCGCCCCGGTACAAAAAGTAATATATCGATCATCCGTCCTCTTATTAAAACAGGAAGGAAAGAACTCATCGATTACATTTCTGAAAAAAACCTTTCGTATATTACGGATCAATCCAACCTGGATGAAAAATATTTGAGGAACAGGGTCCGCAATCGTCTTATTCCGGAGTTGAAAGATGGCTATAATCCTAAAATAGTTGAAACATTAAACAGGCTTTCATCCATTGTCCGTTCGGAAGAAGAATGGATGGAAAATGAGTTGAAGTTCATTTTGGATAAGAATACGCTGGTTAAGGAAGATAACAGAATAGTTCTGTCCGTATCCGGCATGAACGCCCTTCATCCTGCTGCAAAAAAGAGAGCAATAAGAAGCGCTGTCGCAGGAGTCAAGGGAGACTTAAGGAGAATAAGTTACTCGCACACAGAGCTTGTTTCAGTCCAGCTTGAAGGTAATTCGTATAAATGGAACCTCGATCTTCCGGACCGTATAAGGGTTTCAAGAACCGGAAGCAGCCTTGTTGTTTCAAAAGAAAAAAATTCCCTGCGGAGCATTGTATCAAAAAGCGGTATCAGTGACCGGCTTAACTTCGAGTATGTTATTAATGAACCTTGCCGCGTTAATGCTGAAAAAGAGGGTTTTAAAGTCTTGTTTTCTGAAATAATGAATATAAGCCTTGAAGATATAAGTAAATCAGCATCAGGAGTCGCTTTTTTTGATATGGATACAATAAGTTTTCCTCTTGTATTGAGAAACTGTTTGCCGGGGGACCGTTTTACCCCTCTCGGAATGACCGGATCGAAAAAGGTTTCCAAATATTTGATAAATAAAAAAGTTCCGGGAGAAAGCCGCTTAAAGTTGCCTGTTCTGCTGAGCAGCGGCAGGATAATCTGGCTTGCCGGCCATGTTATTGACGATTCGGTCAAGGTGACCTTAAATACAAGAAAAATACTCAAGGCAGAACTTTTTCTTGCCTAATATGTAATTATGATTATTATGCAATATAACATAATGACTTTTTACGAGGTCACCTATAATGATGGTATCGTAAAAAGTCCAAATTATCTCTTTTATGTCATTCCCGCGAAAGCGGGGCACTTGGTGAAGCGTGAGCGCTATCCAGTTTTTTCAAATAGGTCTGGGCTCCCGTTTTCACGGGAGTGATTGGTTTTATGTCTTCCAACGGACTCATAGATTATAATGGACCGGTTGGAAGTCATATGCGAACGGATTTGAGATTTTTGGGAAACAGATTTTTAAAGAACTTAAGCGTTAAAAATCACAAGCCTTTGAGGGCGTCAGCCCAAACCTTCTTGTGATTTAGCAAAGTGATTTAAAAATCCCCAAAAAGCTCATTAAGAGAGCATATTCAGACTTCCAACTGGTTCGTCGAATATAGATTGCCGCAAAGCGGCATAAAATTTCTTATTACGAGTCCATTATCATTAACGGCTTTTAAAATATTACGAATAACCGCGCAGGCACTAAAAACAAGTTCATCATATGAGTCTTATTCGAAATTATAATTAGATTCAATTTGCTTGACTTCATTTAGAAGCTTGGATATTAAATGTCAATATTTTAATTGAGAAGGCTTCGTAACAAGTCCATCCGATAAAGGAAAATACGATTATGGCTCTCATTTATGAAAAAAAAGATAAAATTGCTTACCTTACGATAAACCGTCCTGAAGCAAGAAATGCAGTTGACCCTGAAACGGCAGTTGAGCTTGCAAACGCATGGGCGGATTACAGGGATGATGGCGACCTTCGTTGCGCGATCATCACCGGAACAGGCGACCAGTCCTTTTGTGCCGGGGCGGATCTCGCACGCCTCATTCCGCTTTTAACCGGAGCCCGCAAAGCCGAAACCGAGGCCGATAAAATAATTCAGAGCGATTCCCAGCTTCTCCAGAATGCTTTCCTGCGTGGTTTTGAACTCAACAAACCTGTGATAGCGGCAGTAAACGGGTTTGCCATAGCGGGTGGGTTTGAACTTCTCTATGGAGCAGATATCCGGGTTGCCTCATTTGACGCCAAATTCGGTCTTCAGGAGGTCAAATGGTCCGTCTTTCCGGCAGGAGGATCAACCGTTTGGCTGCCAAGGCAGCTTCCGTATGCTAAAGCAATGGAGATTCTGCTTACAGGAGAACTAATGGATGCCCATGAAGCCTTCCGTCTCGGATTTGTAAACAAAATTGTGCCAGCAAACATGGTCATGGAAGAAGCCGAGCGTTACGCAAAGATCATAATTAAAAACGGACCTCTTGCGGTATCAGGCATAAAGAAGGCGGTCCATGCCATAACAGGCATGCCGATAAAAGAAGGTATGGCAAAGGAGATTGAATACGCAATTACGGTTTTTCTGAGTGAAGACGCAAAGGAAGGACCAAGAGCTTTCAAGCAGAAAAGGGAGCCCATTTTTAAGGGGAAGTAAACGGTACTGCTGTTGGAGTTTTAAATTTTTACAGCGCATCAAATAAGAGGTGCAATTTGGTAATAGCCGGGCTTACAGGCGGAATAGCAACAGGCAAAAGCACCGTATCCTCTATTTTAAGGGAAGCAGGAGCAATAATAATAGATGCGGACACTATTGCCCGTGATGCGGTGCAAAAAAATCTTCCGGCATGGCATGAAATTGTCAGGATATTCGGAAAAGAGGTTCTTCTTCCTGATGGTGAAATCGACAGAGCATATCTTGGAAACATCATATTCAGTGATCCCGCAAAAAAGGAGATCCTGAACAAGATTGTCCATCCTAATGTAATTAATAAAGTAGCGGAGCTGATAGGTAAAATCGGGAAAGAAACACCAGACTCAATTGTAATACTTGATGTGCCGCTTCTTGTAGAGGCCGGGATGGACAAAGGACTGGAAGATGTGATCCTTGTTTATACGCCTGAAGATATCCAGATCAAAAGGCTGGTTGAAAGAGACAAAATATCAGATAAGGACGCCCTTTTAAAAGTACGTTCCCAGATACCTATCGAAAAAAAGAGAGATTTCGCTACTATTATTATCGACAACAGCGGGCCAATCGAGGCTATTAAAGAAAGAGCCCTTGAAGTCTTTGATATCCTGAAAAAAAAGCAGCTTTAAAAAGCCCGTCTTCTTCCGGTTGAAAGGGCGCCGCAGAATACTATAACTTGTTATACACCTCATATTCCAAGGGAGGGATCATGAAGATTTCAAGAATTACAATATTAACGCTTGGCGTAGCCGACTTAGGCAAAGCTACAAGATTTTATGAAGCTGTACTCGGCACGCCCCCAAACACATCCTCTGATGGCATCACTATTATCGAGCTTCCAGGTACTTGGATTTCTCTTTACCCACTTGATAAGCTGGCAGAAGACATCTCTCCTGAGGTTCCGATTATTCGCAGTGGATTTAGTGGGGTTACGCTTGCCCACAACGCCCGCAGCAAGGACGACGTTGTTGCCATAATGAGATGTGCAGAGTTGGCTGGCGCTCGCGTCGTGAAAGAACCACAAGAAACATTCTGGGGCGGCTTCAGTGGATACTTCGCCGACCTTGATGGCTATTACTGGGAAGTGGCATGGGGGCCAATGTTTGAGTTTGCAGAGAATGGTGAATTAAGAATCAAAGAAAACGTATAACATTTCACTCCAGCCGACCGCAAAAAGCCGCGTCGGCTGAGTTCGGCGATAGCCAGCAGAAAATATGACAGATCAAACCACCTACCATGAAGATGATAAGCTCTTGTTTCAGCATTATCTCGTTGTGTTTCTTGATATTCTTGGCCAAAGACGTGGCCTCCGAGAAATTAAAAACCTGCCGACCAACGACAATGAGAAAAACAGGTTCATAAAGACACTCCAAGACACTTACGGCAAGGTTGACATGTTAAGAACAGCTTTTCGGAATTACTTCAAAGCCGCAGAATCCCGATTCCCGGACAATAGTCTCGTACACCCGGAATATAGGGATGAATTCATTGCGTCTCAGAAGTCCGAAGAATATTTCTACGGGTTTTCCGATTCCATCATTATTGCTGTCCCTCTTATGGGCAACGACGAAAACTATAGTGCCATGAACGGCATCTTTTCTGCGCTAGTGGCCACCGGTGGCATCAGCCTGATCGCGCTTGCCGCAAAAGTCGCACTGCGCGGCGGACTGGATGTGGGAGTTGCAGCCCAGATTGAAGGCAAAGAAATCTATGGCCCAGCGCTGGAACGGGCCTACTATCTGGAAAGCAATCTGGCGGAGTATCCACGCTTTCTCATTGGAAAAGAGCTCTTCACATACATACATTGGGTTGAAATTCAACAGCCCAGGACCCGTCTGGGAGAAGTGGCGAAGAACTTGGCCAAGTTCTGTAGGGAAATGATAGTTCAAGACACGGCCGGGAGGCCCATGCTCGACTTCTTGGGTTGAGCGGGCGAGAGAAGCCGCGGACAACTCCATTGACAAAAGGCAGACATTAGCCTATATTAATGGCATGAAATACGTAAACTGGAGTTTAGAGAAAAACAAAATATTGAAGGCCAAGCGCGGTATTTCATTTGAGCAAATTGCTTTTTTAATCGAGTCAGGCCATATACTCGGGATTGAAGAAAACCCAAGACGGCCTAATCAAAAAATCTATATTCTGGAAATCGAGGGTTACGCCGTTATTGTACCTTATGTGGAAGAAGGTAATGAGATCTTTCTTAAAACGGCTTTCCCCAGTCGGAAATATTCAGAGCGCTATGGCCTGAAGGGAAAATTATGAAAACGAAATCATTTGATCCGATTGATAAAGAAGAAAAAAAGTTGATGGAATCAATCGCAAAGGACGAGTGGAAGCCTGTTAAAAATATCAAACAGGAAAAAGAGAAGGCAATAGTCGCGGCTCGAAATACTCTTAAAAAAGATAAACGAATCAATCTCCGTCTAAGCCAAAAGGACTATTATCAAATCCAGATAAAAGCTATTGAAGAGGGTATTCCTTATCAAACCTTTATCTCAAGTATTATTCATAAATATTTGAACGGTTCCCTGAGTCCGAAAGCATAATGGGTACGGGTATGAAATTATGCGTTTCTGTTGATAAAAACTTTATTTTTTACCAATCTCTCCCAAGATTTTTTTGACGAGATTACCGTCGGCCAGTTTCCCGAAATGCTTCATCACGGTTCCCATAGCCTGCATCGAATTTTTATACTGTGAAAAATCTATGTTCGCCTTTATCCACGCTTCGATATCAGACCCTCTCCGCCATTTTGGGAAGATAAAATCCCGGGAATTATCCGCACCTTTAAAAAAATCCCTTGATTTGCCTGTGAATCTCATCTAAAGTGATCGTGATCACTTAAATATCATGATCATCAAAAAGAGGTTTCATGAACAATAAAAGTAAGTTAGAAAAAAAAGCGTCTAAGCACAGAGAAAAGCAGAAAACTGAAACCAGAGATCTGATTTTACTATCGGCCGGCAATCTCTTCGAAAAACTGGGCTTTGCCGGAACGACGATGAGGGCGGTCGCCGGGGAAGCGGAAATGGGATACGGAACTATATTCAAACATTTTACAAACAAGTCTGATCTTCTGGCCGCCTGCCTTTATGAAGGAATCGAAAAGGCCCTGACGGATGCCTTTAATACACTTCCGGATGACACCTCTTTTGAAAATCAATTTCTCCATATTGCCGGGAAGCTGATTCGGCATTATGCCGAACGCCCCAGCCTGTCAAAAACCTATATTGAAAATATTCTTATAGTTGACGGGACCTGGAAAAAAA
>Ga0209287_10001032_pt1 | contig 14660 bp, 7 predicted proteins | sample PPLLak3cmMay2015_2_FD_187255 | JGI IMG/M metagenome (GOLD analysis project Ga0209287, IMG submission 187255) | Freshwater sediment microbial communities from Prairie Pothole Lake near Jamestown, North Dakota, USA - PPLs Lake P8 Core (1) Depth... | ecosystem: Environmental > Aquatic > Freshwater... | reverse complement strand
GAACTCGAAGAGAGATTACGAGATACAGAACAGATGCATATGCAATTTGAACGAGATGCGACCGTACGGATCCAGACTCTCACCCAGAAGTTAGATGAACGAGCCCAAGCAGTCCAGCAAATGGATGATCTAAAGCAACAAGTGATGCGGTTTGACACCATACGGACTCAAATGGAATCAAATGTTGATAGAATTCGCAGTGAGCTTGCAACAAAGGACGAGGTCATCGGAGGATTAGAACGACAAGTTGAGGAGCTGCGCGGGTTTGAACAGTTCGCTGATTTCAAACCGAAATTCGAAACAGTATCCATGGAGTATGAGAAAGAGAAAGAACGACTCACAAAGCTCTTCCGATTATATGAGGAAAGTGAAACAGAGAACAAACAACTCAAAGAAGAACTCCGCGGCTGGCAGAGCTGGTTTGATACCAACGAGGAGCTCTTTACAAGACTGTTTTCCTCCGTCGAACATTTAAAACAACAGCACACGGCAATCCCAACGACAGAAAAAACCGACGCGGACATCGAAATCCCTCCTTCTTTCCAAGATCAGCCAACACCTGTTGAGCGACCAAAGCGAAGACTGCGGTTCCGAAAATAAACAACCAACCATTTTTTTCTTTTTTTTTTATTCTATCGTAACGCAGCTTATCCCAGATTCATCTTCTGATATCATCATCGTATGTTCTGTGAAATGCTTGATGTCTTCTACATGAGTAATAAGGAAAATCTGCTTGAATTTTGAGGAGAAGCCGTTGAGTGTTTTAATGATGTTTTGCTTCCGTATCTGATCCTGCGAGCCAAAAATTTCATCTAAAATAACGAACTGAAAGACGCTCCCAGCCCGTTCAGTGATGATTTCAGAAATGGCAAGTCTGATGCAGAGATTCGCCAAATCCTCTTCACCCCCTGAGAACCGTTCAATATTATAAGCCGTCCCATGGTCATATACCAAGAGATCATAATCTTCATCCAGTTCGATTTGTGAGTATTTCCCATCAGTAAGCTCATCAAAAAGTTCTGATGCATGCGCAGAAAGCATAGGGCGAATCTGAGAGATGAGATACGTCCGGAAAGACTCCATGACCTCAGACAGCATGTTCTGGTGTTGAGCTTCGTTTCGTTCGTTTTCAAGTTTTTTTTCCAATTTCTGTTGCTCTTCAATCTGTTTTTCATAGGTTGTTATCTGCTGGTCAATAAGTTTTTTTTCTCCTTCGTGTTCCTTTAATCCTAGAGCAATTTTTTGTTGTTTTTCTTTTATATCATCAAGGGTAGTTAATGATCTTTGATAGAGGGTATATGCTTCATTGACATGGATTCGAATCTGTCTATATTGTTTTTCATCAAAATCAACAACACCAAGAGTTTCCAGATCATTTTTTTTATGTTCCAACTCTTGTTTTTCCCGCTCTATTTCCTGGGTTGTATGCCGAATGGTGCTTTGGGATTTTTCTCGTTCAACAACTCGACTGCGCAGGAACATATTTTTTTTCTGCAGCGCCTGTTTTTCACGAGACGATCGATCATATTCTATTTGTAATTTTTTTTGGTCATCATGTAATCGTTGTGCCTCACGGTTTTTTTTCTCAATATCTTCTGTAAACGCAACGATAAGTTTTTTTTGTTGGTCTCCTAGTACACGCTCGCAGGTAGGGCATTTCGCCTGCGGTCCTATTTTTTCTATTGAGTGTTTTTTTATAGTTAATTCTTTAATATCTTCTCTGAGTCGAGTTGAGATAGTGGAATTTTGTTCTTTTTTCTTTATAATGGTTTGAATAAAAATCGTGTTTTTCTCCTGTTGTTGATCAAAGTCTTTGAGTTCTTTATCGAGATTCTTAAAAAGGAGGAGATTCTGTTTTAGTTTATCAAGGGTCTCTTTTCGTTCGGTTAATGTTTTTTCTAGGAATCGTGTGTCATTTTCCAAGCGTTGTTTCTTTTCGAATTTACTTTTTTTCTCTTCAAGTTGCCCTGCACTTGAAAGTAATTTTTCGTAAGAATTCTTCTTTGTTTCGCAGTCTTTTTTTATCTTCGAAAGCTCTTCTTGTATTTTTTGATGCTGTTTCTTTTGTTCTTCCATGCGGAGCGATCGTTCTTTTTGTTTCTTCTGTTGAAGGAGGATCTCTTGTTTGAAGACGAGTATCTTGTTTTGTCCATGTTCATCAACAAGATCGCTAGCGATATTTTCGATAAGATTTTTTTTCTGCTTAATGTCTGAGCGAATCTGACTGATGATCTCATCAACTGCGTTGATCCCAAGCATCCGGAGGATCAGTTGTCGACGTTCACTTGGATTCATTGATGATAAGGTGTTGAGTTCTTTTTGTTTGGCAAAAATAGACGTGTAGAACGATTTCCAGTCCATCCCAAGTTTCTTCTGGATGAATTTACTCAGAACCTCCGCACCATTCACTGCTAGTTTCCCATTGACCGTCGCACTGCCTGATGATGAGAGGTTCTTTCCACTCATCTCTCGTACAACATGGTACGCATCGTCGTCGAAGATGAACTCAAGCTCGACACGACACGGATCGGAGGGTGCTGCGCCTTCACGTTTAATCTGGTCTGTCGAGGTCCGAGCTGCAACAGGACCATACAGCGTCCATGCGACCGCTTCGAACAGGGTTGATTTTCCCACGCCATTTAATCCGACCACACCGGTGACTCCATCAGGGAATTCAAGGTAACAATCTTTGAACTTTCGAAAGTTTTTCAGACGGATAGATTTCAGGATCATGGTTTTTTCTCTTCTTCCTCAACCTTTTGGATGTACTGTAACCCGAGATCAAGTAACATCTTTTCTTCAGGATAGTGTTGGGTGGTGAGGAATTTCTCAAACTCATCTGCCAGTGATTTCATTTTGTATCCTTCGCCAACTGTTGCCTTATCGGTTTTCACAGACATTGGTTTAACCTCAAAATGTACTGCGGTTTTCCCCAGCTCTCGGATCTGATGATAATCGATGCCTCGTTGAATATGTGCAGGGATATTCTCCAGGCGAAGTCGTATGATTTTATCCTTTGGTTCAATCCTATGGATGATTTCTTTTACCTTCTGTAGGATCTGTTCGATACGAAGTGATGAACAATCAAGAGATGGAGCGTCAATCATACTCCTGGTTTGCAGGGGAATGAACCGGTGTTTTAATTTTTTTCCAAGCTCGATTTCAAGCCATCCTTTCTGAAAGTCTGCCTCAGTAAAACTCAGATGTTCTGTTGATCCTGCATAAAACGCGTTCCCCTGTAGTTTTGTATACATATGGTAATGACCAAGTGCGATATAATCGAAATCCTGCGAAAGGTTTTTTAGCGGGATGAACAACTCGTTAAATTCGTTCATTTTGAATTCCTTAATGTCAGTTACCGCGCCATGAGCAAGTAGCACATTGTAATCCGCGTCCTTATCCACTGAAATTTTTTTCAGGTTGCTGTCAAATTCATCAGGATTTTGACACTGCGGAATCGCATGGATACAAATCGTTTCCTCGTTCTGTTTCAACGAAATAGTTTCATATTGATTGTTGTGGATGGGGTACACATGGTCAAGATGTTCAAAGATTGTGAAGATGTTCCCTGTCTCTTTGAGTTTTGGTGTCTCATGATTACCAGAGATCACAACGAAAGGAATCTTTTCTTTTGATAAACGAAGGATCTGTTGAACAGCAACTGTGATCGCTCGATTTGGCGGCCGAACCGAATCAAAAAGATCACCAGCGTGAAGAACAAGATCAGGTTTTGTTTTTATTGCATAGTCAATGCATTGGGTGAACGCATCATACACATCCATCTCTCGCTGGTTCACCCCTTGTTCTGTTACTTTCCTATACGCAGAATACCCAAGATGCGTATCAGCAAGATGTAAGATCCTCATGGCTCCCTTCTTTTTCGAGATAGTTTCAATGCGACAACATCACAGGCTAAGGTCACTGCATCCAGTGTTGGAGCGATTGGTGGTGCGTACGCTGTTTCTAGTCTGCGGAACTCTTCAATAGTCATTTTACTCAGAATCGCACACGCAAGCGTGTTGATGCGTTGTGCTGCGTTGCTGCCGACGGCCTGAGCGGAAATGATGCGTTTTGTCTGTTCATCAGCACCAACCTTCATCGTGATACTATCTTTGCCAGGGAAATACTCTGGCTTTGAGAACCCTTTGTATTTACCAGTCACCAGCGGCAGGTTTTTCATCGCTTGTTTAACCGGACCAACCGCGGCTATCTCCATACCAAAAAACTCTGAGGTTCTCGTCATCAGTACCCCTGGAGGTAATGCATACGTTCCACCTGCAGCGTTGGTCCCTGCAGCAATCCCTTGTCGTACCACAATGCTGCCAAGGCCGATACAGAGGGGTTCGTTGGTGACAAAATCCTTATATTCTGTGCAATCACCGACAGCATAAACGTTTTTCAGAGAGGTTTCTGCTTTTTCGTTGACGAGGATCCCACCGGTCTTCCCAATCACACAACCAATGGTTTTTGCAAGAGACGTATCTGGTTTTGTGCCTGTCGCGATGATGAGAAGATCGGTCTTGATTTTCTTTTCTTCCCCGGTTGAGTTATTTTTTATGATAAGAGCGGTGATGGCATCATGGTGTTCTTCTATCTGTATCGCAAGATGATTCGTATAAATCGAGATGTTCTCCTGCAGAACCTGGAGTACCGGTTCGCTCATATCATCATCCAGGGTGTTTGCAAGAATGGTTGGGAGTGCTTCGACGACTGTGACATCCAATCCTTTTTTATGCAGCGTATCTGCCATCTCAAGCCCGATGAGTCCAGCGCCAATGATGGTGGCTTTTATTCCTTCTTTTATCTGGGAAAGAATATTCTTCCCATCATCGATGGTCCGAAGGTTGAAGACACCTTGAACGTATTGACCATTGTTCTGAATTTGTTTGATCGGTGGCACCCATGGTGTTGCTCCTGTCGCAAGGATAAGACAATCAAACTCCCTTTCGATTCGTTCAGCACCTTTTTTTGCTATCACTCGTTGCTGTTGGATATCGATGGTTTCGACAGATGTTCCAAGATGAACATCGATATGTTCTTTTTTGAACCAGTCCTCTGAGAATTCAATAAGATCGTGGAACATGGGAACGGTTCCCGCGATCGCATATGGTAACCCGCATTTCGAATATTGTGGGTATATTCCTTTTTCGAAAATTGTTATGGATGCGGTTCTATCTGTTTTTCGTGCGAATTGGGCAGCAGTTCCCCCGCCCGCGCCACAACCGATGATAATGATACGTCGTGTGTTGGTCACTAAAAAACCTCCATCCATCTAACTACAATGTTTTTTTAAACGTTTTTGATACTGTATGGTGGCTGTCAAGGAGATGTTAATTTGACATCCATGTTTGTCCTACCAAAAGTATTAAAAATGTTGTATTTGATTCAACATCACTAGTAGAGGGGTGAACAGGTACTAAAATAGCTCGTGCAGCTAGAATATTGAGTTTTCAAATGAATAATCGTAAGGGGATGGAGACCGTGGTACACTCAGAGGGAAAAAGAGACATACTAGATGCTGGAGTGGTCACCCCCTCTAAAACGTATAATGTTTTCCCCTTGACGACGGTTGAAGAAAAAGTAGATCATCTTTTCACTACAGATGTTATTTCGACACCTGAGAAAACGACACAGATTCGGTCGGTACAAATGCATCGGCGTTCTAATTATCGAACTATGATGTGTATCGAAACATGGAAGACTGTAAGTCCGCGGATAAAGCGGTTCCGCATCAAGCCGCAGAAAAAAATCGTTTCATTGTTGCTTGTTTTCCTTCTATTGTTTGTTGTAGTTGTTGCTGCACCCTTTGTCAATCTACCTGACAACTCGGGGCTCCTTGTATCAATTTCTCCTTCAACAGTGTGGACTGGTGACTGTCTGTATGTGAACGTGACGGTACCCAGTTCAGCAAATATTACTTCAGGTACTTGTGATGTAGGTGGGATTGAAACCGTCAATCTCTCCTTGGTTGATACTACTTCAGCAGATCAGTTATGGCAAGCAATATGGATTGTGCAAGAAGTACCAGTGGGTGAGTACGTCGCCACGATTACCGTCATAGACGAAGATAACACTTCGTATTATACTGAGGCTAAATGGAGTGTTCTTTCTAAAGAGCAATCCGGGAAAGAGCAACAGAATGAAACACCTAATGAAAAAGTTCCGCTAACGAATGCCACTACTGAAAACGAGACGGCGAACATCTCAATCATTCCCGAGTTGTTTATTTGGGATGACACAGATTCTCAAAAAAGATATGTGGGAGAAAATATTACCTTCTATGCAAACTGCAGTGATCATAAAGGCATTGAAAATGTCACCTGTCTTCTATCGTTCAACATTGGATATTGGACTGAACCTGAGACGATGAACTATAGGCAGGGGCTGTATGTCTACAGCAGAGGTTTCGATACTGAGGGAATAGTTGAATTCAAAGTAGTTTGTTCTGCTCTGAGCCAGGGGAATACGACGGTGGTCAGCCAATGTGTTATCTCAAGTGATAAACCAGATGTTTTTGAACCGGTAACGCAGATCGAAATAGGCAAACCAGTTGAGTGGAAGCAGAGTTTCGATGTTGAAAATAATTTTACGGTGAACATTTCTAGTTCTGCGTATAATATATCCGTAGATGACGTGGTTTCTGAGAATGATGTTATTGTAGTTGAGAATGTTAGTAAAAGTCTTCAGGAGTATAATCTTGAGAAAGGAAAAGATGCCCTTGCGAAGGAAATCAAAGCTTTACTGCAGAGTATTAAGATGGAGCCTAATAATGCATCTTCTCAGCAGGAATTGTATCAGTTGTATGGGCTGTTAAAAGACAACATCCCATTTGAGGAAATACTCAAGGAGACATATGACGACATAGAGCACTATATCGATCAATTTGTTTTTGAGGATGCCGAAGCCCAGTTGATTCTATCAAATGTTTCTGGTGAGGTTGAAGTAACATATTTTACTGAACCACCAAAAATTATTGAAAATATCATTGATGCATCTCGCAAGCAGATAACGGTGTATTCTGATGTACATTATGAGAATGTTTTCACCTATACTTCTATTGTTGAAAGTCCTCAGAATTCCGTGGAGTTATTCTGGATTGTGAATGGGTCATATGTGTTAATGAGGAACGCTACCTATGTTGATACAAATGGTAATGGTTTCATTGATAAGATCGAGTGGATCATTCCTCATCTGAGCAATCAGACATTTGAAATTGTTATTACAACGGCCGAGCATCTGAATGAAAACAGGGAATTTCTCTCCGATACATATGATGAGGTGTTTAGAAAAGATGGTATATGGTCTGAACCTATTTATCATCAAGAATATGTGAGAGTGACGTTTGAAGATAATTTAACAAAAAATAATGATATTACATTATATGTGAGAAATCTTCAAGGTCTTGATACGATCGTGGAGGTGTATTATTATGATTCTGATGAGAAAATCACTGAGTTTCCGATCATTGCCGAGGAGGATTTTTATAAGGTGTATCTTACAGGCATGACTGGCGAACATCGAACATTTGATTTAAGGATAAAGAATCTAGATAATAACAATTCTGCTTATTTGGAGTTTGACTATATCGTCGATCCAACAGGATGGGTTTCTCCCACCGGATCTGCTGACCCGAGCAGTCAATGGACAAACGAAGCAAGAACCTATGATGAGAATACAGCAACATTTGCGTCGCATACGGGTGCTGTAGGATGGCAAGGGTTTTTAGAATTAACCCTCAGTAGCCCAATCTACTGTAATCGTGTTCGTGTTTACTCTGATTTTGATACCTATTATACAGATAAGGTGAGTATTGATGTCTACAATACCTCAGGCTGGATTGAAAAATACAATGGCACAATAAGCAATTGCGCTTGGAGTGAAGTAGAATTCGGTGCTGAATCAAATGTGACCAAAGCTCGTTTTCGATATCATTATGTGAGAGGTTCAGTTATATTTTATTTCTATGAATTTGATTTCTGGCAAGGTCAACCTTTAACATTACCAAACGGCACTACTCTTAATGCAACTTCAATTGATGAAACAACCGCGATTTTAAAAGGGAATGTCACTGATGATGGTGGGGAACCATGTGAATATCGCTTCCAATATGGTACCAATATCTCCTATGGAACCAATACCACCTGGGGTGGGAGCGAAGCAAAAGACTCTGAATTTGGTTCAATGATCCATAGTCTCACTCTTGGAAATACCTATCAGTATCGAGTGCAAATTCGTAATAGCTTTGGTATGGTAAATGGTTCAAATAAAAATTTCACGACCGCGATATCATCATTAGGATGGGTTACTCCTACCAGCCATTACGATTCGAATAGTCAATGGGACGATGAAGTAAATGCTTATGATGATGATACAAATACATATACTCGATCCTATCATGACATCAATGACCCAGATGGGGTATGGAGTTTTTTCATTTATTTAAATCATAGTGTGCTTATTTGTGATAAGGTTCGCTTTTATGCCCGTGGGCCTACCGTAGATCCTGCTTTTGTTGATCAGGTCGATCTTGATATTTATCGCGGTGGGGTTTGGGTGGATATCTATCAAGGTACATTTACTGATAAAACATGGATGGAGAAAAGTTTTGTACAGGGTAGTGTGAATCAATCACGGATTCGATTTCGTATCAATTTAGGCAGTAGTGCTTTGTATTATCAACTGTATGAGTTTGATTTCAATAACTCAAGACCGGTACCAACAATAACCAATGTAGGTCCAATCAATCAAAGCTGGGGCATTAGCTTGAAACCGCAAATGAACATTACCGTGAATAATCCTGATGGCGTCAATATGACGGTTAGCTGGTCTAGTAACAGTAGCGGTTCGTGGCAACTCTTTGGTACCAACAGTTCTGTTGGAAATGGAACGTACCATCAAATCAATAATAATTTCAGCAGCAACAACACGAAATATTGGTGGAAAATCTCTGTTACCGATGGGACTGATACGAATACTTCTTTGTATTACTTTTCAACACCAGATACCATAAACCCCAGCTCAAATGTTGTTGCAGTCACACCATACTGGAAGAAGACGAGCCCGTTGACGATCACAGCGACCGCATCAGATACTGGTTGGAGTGGATTGAAGAATGTCACGTTGTACTATCGGTTTAGTGCTGATAATTCCAGTTGGGGTGGGTGGAAGAGTGCGGGTGTGGATACTGTTTCGCCGTGGTCTTGGAGTTTTGCGTTCTCAAATGGTACGGGATATTATCAGTTTTATAGTATCGCTATGGATAATGCGACAAATACTGAATCGGCTCCGGGGAGTGCTGATACAAGGTGCGGGTATGATGCTACAGCACCAAGTTCATCGGTGGATGCGATTACACCGTATTGGAACAAGGCTGCAGCAACAATCACTGCAACAGCGAGTGATGCTACCAGTGGTGTGAAGAATGTCACCTTATATTATCGGTTCAGCAGTAATAATGCCTCATGGGGTGGTTGGGTGAGTGTGGGTGTGGATACTGTTTCGCCGTGGTCTTGGAGTTTTGCGTTCTCAAATGGGACTGGGTACTATCAGTTCTACGTTATCACCAAGGATAATGCGACAAATACTGAATCGGCTCCGGGGAGTGCTGATACAAGGTGCGGGTATGATGCTACAGCACCAAGTTCATCGGTGGATGCGATTACCTCGTATTGGCAGAAGACTGCTGCGACAATCTTTGCAACAGCGAGTGATGCTACCTGTGGTGTGAAGAATGTCACGTTGTATTATCGTTACAGGGCGACGAATGCCTCTGGTTGGGGTGGCTATGTCAGTTTTGGTGTTGATACCGCTTCACCATGGTCCTGGAGTTTCACCTTTGGCAATGGTACCGGTCATTATGAGCTTTATAGTATCGCGATAGATAATGCGACAAACGAGGAGTCTGCTCCCGCGACCAATGACACCAACTGTGGGTACGATAATGTGTCGCCAAGTTCGTCGGTCAACGCTATTGCCACGTATTGGCAGAAGACTTCTCCGTTGACGATTGATGGGACTACGAGTGACACGGGCGAGTCTGGATTGTGGAATGTCACATTGTGGTACCGTTATTCTTCTGATAATACTAGTTGGGGTGGCTGGGTAACTTCTGGATTTGTTGACTCTAACCCCTGGATTGCTGTCTCATGGAGCTTTCCCTTTTGCAACGACACCGGATATTACGAGTTCTACAGCATCGCCAAAGACAATGCCACAAACACAGAATCTGCACCAGGCTCCCCTGATACAATCTGTCGTTATACCAATATCACTATACCCATTGTGATCACCAATGCTTCAACTGGTGTGGAGAAGACGAATGCGACGCTCTGGGGATATCTCCAAAGCAACGGTGGTGAGAATTGCACCGTCCGATTCGAATATGGACCATCCACGAGTTACGGCATTAACACGACAAATCAGACGAAAACAACGGGTCAGACATTCTCTGCGGATATCACGAGCCTTACAAAAGGTCAGCTCTATTACTATCGAGCGTTTGCGAATAACACTCTCCAGTCTGATTCTGGTGATGATCTGACGTTCCTTACCAAACCTGATCCGCCCGACTCCCTAAACGCACAACCAAACAGCAGCAGCATGATATATCTCACATGGAACACAGGGATCGGTTCGAATAATACTTACATCGAACGAAACGCAAGCGGACAAACCATCTGGGCACGAGGACAAGGGGAATTTGTTTATAACGGCAGTGCAATAAACTACGAAGACAGTGGACGTAACCCTGGAACAACCTACTACTATCAAGTATGGAGTTTCACTATCTGGGCATCCAATCCTACGCTCTCTCAATATAGCGATGACAACGACAGCACCAGTGCCACAACTGGAGCAGATATATCGATTGGCGTCACCCCATTGGCATGGGATCAGGGGACAATACTCATCGGGGATTCGAATGCTACCACTGGGTTGTATTTCAACCTTACCAACAAAGGAGTTGTCCCCATAAACATCCAAATCAAAGCAACTAACGCGACCAATGCCTCGACCGGTGCTAAATGGAATCTTACGGGGTCTTCAGGACTCGATAATTTCTCACTCCAATACAAAAAAAGCGGAGATATAAGCTGGACAACTATAAATCTCACCTATGATACTTTTATGCTTAATCTCCCTGCAACGGGGATCGATTGGCTGACGTTTGATTTAAACCTGATTATGGCAACGACCTCATCGACTGGAGATCCTCTGTCTCTTACAATTACTTTTAAATCAGTCATAGCATAAACAATTTATTGTGTTTCTTTCGTAGATACCATTTTTTCGGGTGTTAAAAACATTTTTCAACGAGCGTTCCGTTTTCTGCTGACAGTGTTCTCGTTGCGTTTCTTTGAAGGATTTTTTGTCATTTTGTCATTTTGACTTTTTTATGGTCTAACTTTAAATATGATAAATGACAAACGGTATCGTGCTAAATATTGACATCATATGGAATGGAAACGAAAAAAACCTCGCAACGCACGGAAGGATAAGGAAATGAACAGAACGATTCCTGTATATTTACTCTTCATTCTTCTCATTGTCTCATCCGTACAACTCGTATTTGCAGATGAGCAAATCTCAGTTGGTTTTGACCCTGATCCGATTCAACAATCGCCCTATGAGCCACCATCACCACCCAGTAACATTCCGCCTGTAGCAAATATCACCGGCCCAAGGATAGGGTATGTGAACCAGTCTTTGATCTTCTCTGCTCATTATAGTTATGACCCTGATGGGATACTTATTGGATACCGCTGGGATTTCGAAAACGATGGTCTCTTTGATACTGAATGGATGAAAGAAATCTTTATCACTCACTCATATTCTAATCCTGGAAATTACACCATAAAAATCCAGGTGAAAGACGATGATCAAGCAACGGGAGTAACTCAGTTTATTATTACTATTATCCGACTCACTGCACCTCTACAACTTCCCACTGCTCAAGCAAACGGACCGTACCAAGCATATGCAAACCAAACAATCACCTTCCACAGTAACGATAGTTACGATCCCGATGGAATCATCATGAATTACACCTGGGATTTTGGTGATAAGACACTATCCTATGAACAAAACCCGGTACATATCTATACACAACCAGGTAATTACATTGCGATCCTAACCGTCAGAGATAATGATAACCTCAGTAATATTGCTCTTGCCTCAGTCTATATCCGTGAACATGAAGAGTCTGTAGTACCTGATAATTCTCAATCTACTCCCCCGATCATCCCCTTAGTATTTATGATACCATGTCTATTTTTACTTATCCTGTTTGCCAACCTTTTCAATCTCTTGATAAAACCTACAAAAGATCATATCTTTTCACTCAAACAGCAAAAACGCTATTATTTGATGAAAAATAGAAGCGATGAGAGCTTTGAAAATACGCACAGAGAAATTAAGGAAAAAACCGGAATTACTATACTGAAAACCCTTAAAGAAATACCAAAGCAGAAACGCGATATCAGCAAACCAATAGGAAAATCAGTTTTTCTCAATACCGACAATGAAAAACTAGGAGATATCATTGAAACAATTCGTGACCAAAACAATCAGATTATTGGATTTAAAGTAAAAGAAAACAAATCGGAAAAAGAACTGCATTTATTCGCAGAGCATTGCAGAAAACAGAAACATAACTACATCTACAAGCCAAACTGTTTTACAATTCCATCGACAGTTATTGAAGATTTCGAAGCCTGTGATAACATCAACCCTGATATCATCTTGTTGTTAAAAGACAATATTATATCAAAAGAGGAATGGAAAAAGAGTAACATCCAGCAGGATGATGAGTTAAGGAAAAACATAAATCATTCATATGCTCTTGATAAAACGATACAGGGAAGCCTATATATTCTTAAAAAACAACTTATTCTCGTTGAAGATAAGTTAAAAGAGTTACAGAGAAAAAAAGAAAAAAATAGGATTAGTCAGATACAATATCTACAAATGGCACATCCGTACCATCAGATGTTAGATGATATTAATCAGAACATTAAAAAGTACCAGGACTTAACCAAACGACTTAAATAAACTTCATCAAGGAAACTCAATAAACACCATAAATAACTTTTATACTTATTTCAAAAAAAATATGAGATGAACGAATACAGAAATTTTAGCTTTTTTGGTCAAAAAGATTCAAATTGAATACGGCATCTTTTCTGATATGAGCATTGGAAAATTATCAAAAAATTTTCGTTACATAGAAACAATAACTTATAAATATTACGAACTAATTACATAGCCCTTGTCCAATTCACTACGATTGGATACTAAGGGATGATGAGAAATGGGATGCAGAAAGAACAAATATAATGTAGCATATGCAAGTGATATAAAGAAGATACTTTTTGCCTGGCTTGTCTCGATGCTTTGGTTGAGTGTACTGACACCAATGGTTTTAGCAGATGAAACCTCTATCAGTGTCACTTTTGATCCTGAAGGTGTGATTGATATTGATGTGACACCAAAAACCTATGATTTCGGCTCTGTGCAGGCAGGGGCATGGAAAAACACTACTGCAGACTATTTCACCATCTACAACAACGGTACCCAACCCATGGATACACAATTTAAAACCAATGCAACCACAGATAGCACATCACTCACCCTTGACGACAATGGAGCTCCGGGGAATAACGCATACTCTTTTCGAACCAATGGACTCGACAACGATGGGTATATCACTGCGGCATACGCTGCTGAACATGACACCGGAATCGCAGCTGGTAACAACAAGGTATGCGGCCTTTGTTTGAATATGGGAAGCAGCTTGACTCAGAACTGGACTGCACAGCGGACAACCATCTATCTGCAAGGCAGCGTATCCTAAAGACTGAGCGAGTGAATCGAAATCATCCGTTTTCTTTCCTTTTTTTTCTATGTATAACTAATAAATAAGAGTAGAGATATTAGGTATTGGTGAGAGGGAACGTGAAGAAGATACTCTGGTTCGTTATTCTCTTTGTCTTTCTAGTCCAGCTACTCACCATTCAGGCACAGGCAGGATTGCAGATCTGGCCTGGAAAACTTACCATCTCCATGCCTGAGGGATACCCAACTGAGAGAATTTCGTATCTCATTGAAGTAACAAACCCCTATACGTACTCGGTGAATGCATCTGCGCGAGTAGAAAACCCAGACGTGCAACAGCTTGCTACGAACTATTCGTACATCCCGGATCTCTCTTGGATAACCGTCGAACCTGAGACGTTGTATCTCCCTGCAAATACCTCAAGCACTTTTAAGGTCTTTCTTGATGTCCCTAAAGGCGAACGATCCAGTTATTATAATACAAGTTGGGAGAGTTGGGTCGTCATTTTCTCTGATAAACCAGCAGGTGATACTGGAGGATTTATCTTCCAGGTAGAACTCGCAGTAAAACTGTTTATTCACACCCCATCACGACAAAATGAACCAACTGCGGGAATCTTTATAATCCTCATCGGAGTAATCATCACAAGTGGAGTAATTTATATTCTATTGAAAAATGTAAGAAAAAACATCCCTGGAAAATAATAAATCACCATGCAAGGATGCGTCTAGCCATTGCTTTTTTAATTTTTTTTTTCGGGTAACAAAAGAAATGCTATGATAGCTGCCCTTCTGAGAAGATGTTGGTAGTATAAGTTAATAAGGCA
>Ga0209287_10001031_pt1 | contig 14661 bp, 10 predicted proteins | sample PPLLak3cmMay2015_2_FD_187255 | JGI IMG/M metagenome (GOLD analysis project Ga0209287, IMG submission 187255) | Freshwater sediment microbial communities from Prairie Pothole Lake near Jamestown, North Dakota, USA - PPLs Lake P8 Core (1) Depth... | ecosystem: Environmental > Aquatic > Freshwater... | reverse complement strand
GGCCCCGGGAGCGGTTCATCAACGTCAAATGAAAAAGGGCTGCTCGGGAATTTCACATTTGAGGCAGCCAGGTATTTCTATATGAGCGCCGGCTGCGATATCGTCCGGTTTCCCTGGTTGAAATACCGTACCGGGTATCCTTCCATGGCCATGAAACAGGAGCTCCGGTTAAGATTTGTTCCGGACGATAAACTGAGTATTGAGGCATCATACAATTTAAGGCTTTCAATGTCGGACAACGATACTGAGCGGGGATTACCGGGAATAGAAGAACTGACAATCCGGACATTCAAAGCAGTATTCAGATATTCTCCCTCCGGGAATTTATTCGTTTCAACACGGATCGATTATAAGACAACGGATGAAACAGGGAGCCAAGGCATGATGCTGCTGCAGGACCTGAAATACAGTTTCCGGCAGACTCCTGTAACTATCTGGCTCAGGCATTCCGTTTTCATAACAGATGACTGGAATTCAAGGATCTATGCGTATGAGAATGACCTTCTTCACAGCTTCAGCATCCCCGCGTTGTCAGGTGACGGAAGCCGCAGTTACATCATGGCTGAATGGGAGATCGGTGATAAAGCTGAATTAAGGGTAAAATACGGGGTGACCTCAATTACAGATGATTCAGGGCTAACAGAAGATAAGGATGAGATAAAATTCCAGTTAAGAATTTGGTTTTAAAAATCTTACACAGAGAAAATCCTGAGGAGCACAGAGAGCCACAGAGAAAACTCCTCTGTGGAACTCTGTGAACACTCTGTGGGACTCTGTGTAAGTTCTTATTCTTTGGATTTGTAATCCCTGAATCTCTTTTGTGCGATTTTGAAATAGCCCGGATCGTTCTCATAACCGATAAATCCCCTATTGAGACTCTTGCAGGCAATTCCGGTACTTCCCGTTCCCATGAACGGGTCAAGTACGACCTGGTTTTCAAAAGTCACCAGCTTTGTCAGATGCAGCATCAGGTCAACCGGCTTGATTGTGGGATGATAATTATAATCCTCGGCATGCTGGCGTACTTTCGGGATCACGAAGAATTTGTCGTAGCCGTCAGCAAACTCATTGGTTCTGAGGATATTTGAGGTAACTCTTCCGCCCGGGTGGGGGTTATGACCGACCTTCTTTTCTCCCCCGGCATAGGGTATCCTGGTTTCATCAATGTTCAATGCCCCTGTGCCATATTTCAGTACATTCTGAGCAACTGTAAGAGCATTTTCAAGAGGCTTCTGGACCAGGATTACCGGTTCATATGCCGGTTTGATTCCAAGTCCAGCTCCTTTGTATTTTTTTCCTTCAGGTGATGCTGGTTCATATTTGGGTTTTTCACTGCAGCTTTTATAATTTCCGGCACCTCCTTTCCTGTATCCCTGCACATAAGTATACCGGCCGACAATTTTGCTTTCTACACCTGACAGGGAATCAATGTCAACGGCTATATTCCTGCTTTTAGGCATGCCATTGAGGAAAGCCCAGAAAAGGATGTCTTTAATGATGAAACCGGAATCTTCGATATTTACCATCAGACGATGGAGCAGGCGCACAGAAGAAAATACAAGTGCAAATGCGCCTGGTTTGAGCACCCGCAGGCAGTCGTTCCATATCTTCTTATCAGGAAGCGCCTTGTCCCAGTAGTTATTCTGAAATGATATTCCGTAAGGCGGATCGGTGATGACAGCATCTACAGAACAGTTTTTGATCTCCTCCAGTCCGTAACAATCCTTAAGGTGTATCTTAAAACTGTTCTTCATCTTACTTCGAAATGGACCTCGAAAAATGATGATCTCCTGTTAGTTTTCAGGTGTTTTGATGTCACGGATATTCAGCTGGAGATTCCTGTTGCCTCTGAACTCATTCATTTCAACCGAATAACAGATATCAAACGGATTGCCTTTCCTGATGTACTCAAAATGATTTGCCTGTCCGAAAGCAATCGCCGGGATCGTTTTTGCCCCTGTTGATTCATGACACAGGTCAAGCTTAAGGTGCTCGCCGTTTGCTCCTACCATACGGCCTGTCCCGCTGTCGAAAACACTTTTAGAAACAAAAATAGGTGCCATATTCTCGGGGCCGTAAGGCTGGAACTGGTTCATCACGTTGAAGAATTCCTCGCTGATCTCCGGGAATGACAATTCAGTATCGATAAACACCCTGGGCGCCATCTGGTCTTCGGTTATGGTGCTGTTCACAAACTGTTCAAACCTTTCAGTGAACGGTTTGATATTTTCTTTTTTGAGGGTGAGCCCGGCGGCAAACATATGTCCGCCGAAACTCTCAAGAAGGTCGCTACATGCCTCGATTGCCTGGTAAAGGTCATATCCCTGAACCGATCTGGCCGAGCCGGTAGCAAATCCGTTAGATTCTGTAAGGATAACCGTCGGGCGGTAATAGGTTTCGATCAGCCTGGAAGCCACAATGCCTATTACACCTTTCTTCCACAAAGGATTGAAGAGCACTGTCGTTTTTGCGTTCACTGCCCGCGGGTCATCTGATATCATTCTCATAGCTTCGGTCGTGATCACCCTGTCGACAGTTCTTCTTTCGTTGTTGTAGTTATTAATCTCCTTGCTCATGCCGGTTGCCAGTTTTGTATCGCTGGAAATGAGGAGCTCAACAGCCCTTCCTCCTGTTTCCATTCTGCCGGCGGCATTTATCCGCGGGCCGATCTTAAAGACAACATCTTCAATCGTAAGAGCCCGCGAAACCTCGGCCTCCTTTATTATCTCCTTCAGACCTGTTTGTGGCGAATCATTGAGCTGCTTAAGGCCGAAATATGCCAGGACTCTGTTCTCACCGGTTATCGGAACGATATCCGAAGCGATGCTTACTGCTACCAGATCGAGATATTGCGATATTGAGCTGAATGGAATGCCCTGGATCTTCGCATATGCATGAATAAGCTTGAATCCCACTCCGCAGCCTGAGAGTTCCTTGTAGGGATAGTTGCACCCGGGCTGTTTCGGGTCGAGCACCGCCAGTGCGCCCGGAATCTCATCACCGGGGTAATGGTGGTCGCATACTATCACGTCAAGACCCTTGTTTTTTGCATATTTTATTTTTTCAACCGCCTTGATCCCGCAATCGAGTGTGATAATTACCTTGCAGTTATTCTGAACCGCGAAGTCGATACCCTGAAATGAGACTCCGTAGCCCTCTTTATACCTGTCAGGTATATAATACTCTACATTTGAATACTGTTCCCTTAGAAAAGAATAGACCAGGGCTACTGCCGTTGTCCCATCCACATCATAATCGCCGTATACCAGTATTTTTTCATTCCTCTTGATTGCCGTTGAGAGACGGTCAACAGCAATATTCATATCCTTCATCATGAAAGGATCATGGAGATACTCAAGGCTCGGGTGAAAAAATGTTTGGGCGTCTGCGGGAGTTTTGATATTTCTCTGAACCATCAGGTTGGCCAGTGATTCAGTTACTCCCAGGGCCCCCGCAAGCTGTCTTACTACAACATTGTCTCCCTTCTCCTTTATTATCCATTTCTTTTCCATCAGCTTTTTATATTCGTCCATTTAAGATCAAAGAGATCCCCGAGCTTCCTTCTGACAACGTTTTTTACCTGGTTTATATCCTGTTTTTGTCCCAGTTCCTTTTCAAGTGAAGTGACTCCCTTATCGATAAATCCGCACGGATTGATGTGGCTGAAATATGCCAGGTCGGTGTTTACATTGAATGCAAACCCATGCATGGTGACATACCTGCTTGCCTTCACTCCTATAGCGCAGATCTTTCTCGCCTTCCCCTTTACACCGGGCTCAAGCCACACTCCCGTCCCTCCTTCCAGTCTTGCTCCTTCAATATTGTATTCACCAAGAGTTCCTATTATTGCTTCTTCAAGCCTGAAGATATACTCTTTAAGTCCGATCCTCATTACTTCCAGGTCAAATATCGGATATCCGACTATCTGCCCGGGACCATGATAAGTGATGTCTCCTCCACGGTCGATCCTGAAGAATGAAGCATCTCTTGCCCTCAGCTGTATGGAATCGATCAGCAGGTTATTTTCCGAACCGCTTTTTCCAAGGGTATAAACATGAGGATGCTCAACGAAGATAAGCGTTCCGGGCCTGACAGCCGCGGATCCTTTTTCAGTCTCTTTTTTGCTGACGATCAGTTCCTTGAAAAGTGAAGCCTGGTAATCCCAGGTTTCCTTGTAGTCCCTTAAACCAATATCCTCATATTTAACACTATAGCTCAAATGATATCCCCCCGTAAAGTTGCTGCAATATAATCAAAATTATCGAGCCTTCACATGGCTTTCGGCATGAAAGGAGGATCGTACCAGCGGACTGCTTTCGACAAACTCAAATCCCTTAACAAGTGCTGTTTGCCGGTATTCTTCAAACTTCTGCGGAGGGTAATATCTGACAACTTCCATGTGCTCCCCCGACGGTTTAAGATATTGACCGATAGTCAGAATCCTGCATCCCGCTTCATACAGATCATTAATGGTTACAATCACCTCCTCTTCGCTCTCTCCAAGTCCGAGCATGAACCCCGATTTCGATATTCTTCCCTTCTTTGTTATATATCTTATAACGTCAAGGCTGCGGTCATATTTTGCCTTCTTTCTTATAAGCGGTGTAAGTCTTCTGACTGTTTCAATATTGTGTGATATCACATCCGGAGAAGCATCGATGATCTTTTGTATGTTTTCAGGCCTGCCGTCAAAGTCAGGGATCAATGATTCCATCGTAATTCCCGGATTTTCCTTCTTAATGGTTCTTATCACGCCGGCCCAGAATGATGCTCCTCCGTCGGGCAGATCGTCACGGTCTACCGATGTTATCACGCAGTGTTTCAGACCCAGTTCCTTAATGGTTCCTGCAAGTCTGTCAGGCTCATAAGGATCCGGAGGCAGTGGTTTGCCTGTTTTTGTATTGCAGAATTTGCATGCCCTGGTACATATGTCGCCAAGAATCATGAATGTTGCGGTACCGGCATTCCAGCATTCCCCTATATTCGGGCAGTTTCCGCTCGTGCATATCGTATTAAGCCTGTTTAATTCAACGATCCTTTTCACCCGCGAATAATTCTCCCCGCTTGCACGCTTCATCTTAAGCCACTCCGGTAAACGCCTGCCTCTTTGCATTCTGATTATTTATTCGTGTAAAGGTAGAAAAACATTATATTTGTTTGATCCGAAATTAACTTCAAATATCTACAATATGGCAACCGATGAAATAAAGATCAACCGGAATCATCAGACGGTGATTGGTGATTTCCCGAAAGTAGGGATCCGTCCTGTAATTGACGGCCGCGAAATGGGAGTCAGGGAATCCCTGGAAAAACAGACCATGAATATGGCCAGGAGTGCAGCTGCACTCATCTCAAAAAATCTTAAATATCCTGACGGGAAACCGGTCGAATGCATCATTTCCGATACGACGATAGGGGGTGTTGCAGAAGCTGCCGCCTGCGCTGAGAAATTCAGGAAATCAGGTGTGGGTGTCAGCCTTACTGTCACTCCCTGCTGGTGTTATGGCAGCGAAACCATTGATATGGATAACGCAGCACCAAAAGCCATATGGGGCTTCAACGGCACAGAACGCCCGGGAGCAGTATACCTGGCTGCCGCACTGGCAGGACACACAATGAAAGGCCTTCCTGCTTTCGGCATTTACGGGCATGATGTTCAGGATGCCGGCGACCAGTCGATTCCCGACGACGTGAGCGAAAAGATCCTGAGGTTTGTCAGGGCAGGCATTTCCGTATCAATCATGAAGGGAAAATCATATCTGTCGATGGGATCGGTATCGATGGGAATCGCCGGCTCGATAGTAAGGGAAGACTTCTTCCAGGAGTACCTGGGAATGAGGAATGAGTACGTTGATATGAGCGAATTCAACAGAAGACTGAACGAGGGAATATATGATAAGGATGAATTCAGGAAAGCCCTGGCATGGACGAAGAAATACTGCATAGAGGGGAAGGACATGAATGCAAAGCCAAAACCGAGAACCAGGAAGGATGAAGAGTGGGAGATTGTGGTTAAAATGACAATGATAGCCCGCGATCTTATGGTGGGCAATCCCAGGCTGAAGAAGCTCGGTTTCGGAGAAGAAGCTCTCGGACACAATGCGATTCTGTCGGGGTTCCAGGGACAGAGGCATTGGACCGATCACATGCCGAACGGTGATTTTCTCGAAGCTATTCTCTGTTCTTCATTCGATTGGAACGGCATCAGGCCTCCATATCTGGTTGCTACCGAAAATGATGCAATGAACGGAGTTCCGATGCTGTTCGGATATCTTCTCACAAACACGGCCCAGATGTTTTCAGATATCCGTACTTACTGGAGCCCTGCCGCCATAAAGAGGGTAACGGGAGTAAAAACGGCCGGTCTGGCAGCCAACGGAATCATACACCTTATTAACTCCGGCGCTTCGGCACTTGACTTTTCAGGAAGGGAAACAAGAAAAGGAGAATCCTGCATAAAACCATACTGGGATATAACATCTAAGGACGCTGCAGAGTGCCTGAAGGCTACCCTCTGGGAACCTGCAAATATCGGCTATTTCAGGGGCGGAGGATTTTCCTCGCAATTCAATACACAAGGTGTTATGCCGTTGACAATCTCCAGGGTTAACCTGGTGAAAGGGCTTGGCCCTGTGCTCCAGATCGCAGAAGGGTGGACCGTTGAACTGCCTCAGAAAGTCCATAAAATCCTGACCGACAGGACAGACCCGACGTGGCCAACCACATGGTTTACACCACGCCTCACAGGAAAAGGACCATTTGCCGATGTTTATTCGGTAATGGCCGGCTGGGGAGCAAACCACTCGGCATCAAGCTACGGCCATATCGGCGCCGACCTTATAAGCCTGGCCTCTCTGCTGAGGATACCTGTATGCATGCATAATGTGCCTGAAGACCAGATTTTCAGGCCCAGCTCATGGAATGCATTCGGAATGGACACAGAAGGCTCTGATTACAGGGCATGCAGGACGTACGGGCCTTTATATAAGTAGGGTACAACGGTGCAAAGGTACAACGGTGCAAAGGCTTGCCCCGTCCCGAGGACTCGGGATCGGGGGCGTAACGGCGTAACGGCAAATGAATTAACAGAATGGTTTGAATATATATGGAGAATATTGAGGAGAAGCCAAAAATAGAGCTGGAGCTTGAGACTCTCAGAGATCTGGACAGGACGCGCAGGTGGACCATGTTCCTTGCCATACTCGGGTTCATTGCGATCGGCGTGCTATTGATAGTGGGTATATTCACAGGGATCTTTCTCTCGATATTCAATAAGGGGGATACGTCAACAAGCTATCCCGGATGGCTGGTTTGCATAATCATCATTTCAGCTTCTGTAATAAATTTCTTCCCGATGCTCTATATCTATAGGTTTTCAAAGTTCATATCAGGAGTAGCTAAAACCCATGACAAGGAAGAGCTGAAAAAGGCATTCAGGAACCTCAGATCATATTTTACATATGTCGGAATTGTTATTATTGTGGCGCTTGTGGTATATGTAATTACCTTTCTGGCATTGGGAGCATCGTTCGATTTCATTAAAGACCGCGGATGAACGCAAAAGGAGATATAATAATAGTATACGATGTTGGGGCAACCAACGTCAGGGCAATTGCCATCAACAGCAAAGGTTTGATCCTTGCTTCAGAATCCATCACTAACAATACAAAACCCGATCCTCTCTATCCCGGATACAGGATCTGGGACGTGGATGAGATCTGGAAAAAAATCTGCATGGCTTCACGAAAGGTGATCAGCCTGATCGACCCTGGCAGAATTGCCGGTGTAACAGTAACAACATTCGGAGTCGACGGCACCCTTTTCGACAAGTCGGGAAAAATGCTCTATCCTGTCATATCATGGCAATGCGAACGGACTGCCAGGATCATGGCAGATATCGGCAAGTATGTTTCTCTTATTGACCTGTATAGAGAGTGCGGTGTGCTTCCTTTTACATTCAATACGATCAACAAGCTTATCTGGTTTTCGGAAAACAGGCCGGAGCTGGCAGAAAAGAACTACCGGTTCCTCTTTATGCCATCGATATTTTCATACATGCTGACAGGCGAAATGGTCAATGATGTTACCATGGCCGGTACATCAATGATGACTAACCTGTCTGCCAGGAAATTCTCAGAGTCCATCCTCGCCAGAATAGGATTCCCGTCTGAAAAATTTGGCATACCGGTTGAGCCGGGGACTATAACGGGAATAATCACCGGCGCCGCATCGAAGAAAACCGGTATACCATTGGGTGTGCCCGTGGCGGCCACCGGTCATGATACACAGTTTGCAATCTTCGGATCGGGTGCGGAAATAAACCAGCCCGTACTAAGCTCGGGAACCTGGGAGATACTCATGGTTCGGTCTGAAAGATACAGGTCAGACAGGGAACAGCTTGACATGGCGATCACCACTGAGCTTGATTCCCGGCCCGGATTATATAACATTGGTAATCAATGGATTGCCTCCGGCATCCTGGAATGGACAAGAAGAAATCTTTACAGGGACATTAAGAAAGATGTATATGAGGAAATGATAGCCGGAGCCGAAAAAGTGCCGTCAGGATGCAACGGCGTGAAAGTAGTGCCAAAATTCTACGAGGAGCTGAAGGGAAAGCCTGGAGGAGAGATCCGGGGACTTACCATGGATAGCACCAGGGATGAAATTTACCGTGCCATGCTTGAGGCTTTGTCTGAAAGACTGGTTTTCGGGAAAAAAGCACTCGAGGAGGCGGGCGGGTTCAGGACAGAAAGTATTTTATGCGTGGGCGGAGGATCAAAGAACAGGCTGTGGAACAGGCTGAGGGCTGACTATACTGGTGTTCCTATTAAAGTGATCGACCACAAAGAAACGACTGTCCTCGGCGCTTCCCTTTTTGTCCAGGCAGCCTGCGGAAATGCATCATCCCCTGAGGAGGCAAGATCAGGAATTGATTACAGAACAGAGATAATTGAACCAAAAAACCCCCCATCCCCCTGAAGGGTAACCGACCCCCCACCCCCCCTGAAGGGGGGCTATAAACCCATTCTGATGTTTGATTGGGTTTTTAACCCCCTTTAGGGGGTGGGCCCGCTTTAGCGGGACCGGGGGTATCTCCCTTCAGGGGGGTTGGGGGGTCAGAACGAGTTATATTATGGAAACGGCATTTTTCAACGGGAAGTTCCTTCCCAAAAACGAGATCAGGATCGACCCTGACGACAGGGGTTTTCTTTTTGCCGATGGAGTGTATGAAGTTGTAAGATGGTACGAGGGATTTTTCTTCGATATGGAGAGCCATATGGCAAGATTAAAGAGAAGCATGAGGGAAATAAGGCTGGAATGGCCTGAAGCTGACACATTTCCGGCGACTGCACTGGAGCTTGTCAACCGTAACAATCTTAATAATATTCCCACACTCGTGTATCTGCAGGTAACAAGGGGGGTTGCAAAACGGAGCCATGCTTTCCCTTCTTCTCCGATACCTCCAACAGGATACGCTTTTGCACGCGGGTTCAGGCCGGAGAAGGAACTTATCTCCAAAGGGATTCAAACCATCCTGCGCAATGACAACAGATGGATCCGCTGCGACATCAAATCAGTATCCCTCCTTCCCAACATCCTGAGCTTCCAGGAAGCAAGGGAATCGGGTGCCCTTGAGTGTATCTTCATGAAAGACGGAAATATCACCGAATGTGCGCATTCAAACGTCTTTTTTGTGATCGATGACACGCTTGTCACACATCATGAATGCGAAAAAATACTTTCAGGAATATCCAGGAAGAACATACTGAAGCTTGCCCGCGAAAATGGCATCCTGGTGAGGGAAGAGCCGCTGCCCGTTGCCAGGCTGGGCGAGATCACGGAAGCTTTTGTAACAAACACATCCTTTGAAATAGCACCGGTGATCTCGATCGACGGGAAACCGGTTGGGAATGGCGCACCGGGACCAGTTACCATACTTCTGCGTGAAAAATTTGATGCCGCGGTCAGATCGCTAAAGCCCTGATCCCCGTAGTCCGAATTTTTCTATATTTGCACAAATTTTTATCAGCCATGAATACCCCGGAACTGAGTGAACAGGAACAAATAAGAAGAAAATCGCTGGAAGAGATCAGGAAGCTTGGTATTAACCCATACCCTGCAGCAGAATACAAGACCAATGCCTTTGCAAAGGAAATCCTGGAAAAATTCATTCCTGAAAAGAACAACTATCCCGATGTCTGCCTGGCAGGCAGGATAATGAGAAGGAGGATCATGGGCAATGCATCCTTTGCCGAAATCATGGACTCTTCAGGAAGGATCCAGATTTATCTCCGCCGGGACGATATCTGCCCCGGAGAAGATAAAACCATGTACAATACGGTATTCAAGCATCATATTGATATTGGCGACATTATCGGGATTAAGGGATTTGTATTTAAAACCCAGATGGGTGAGACTACCGTACATGTTAAGGAGTTCACGATTCTCTGCAAGTCGCTGCATCCCCTGCCTATTGTGAAGGAGAAAGACGGCGTCTATTACGATGCGGTTACCGATCACGAGATGCGCTACCGCCAGCGCTACATTGACCTGATCGTCAATCCGGGCGTCAGGGAAGTATTCCTTAAAAGAACGCAGATCATTCAATCGATGCGTGAGCTGTTCAATTCGAGAGGATACCTCGAAGTTGAGACTCCCATACTTCAGCCAATTCCCGGAGGTGCAGCAGCCCGTCCTTTCATCACACATCATAATACGCTCGACATACCTCTCTACCTGAGGATCGCAAACGAACTCTATCTGAAACGGCTCATTGTGGGAGGTTATGAAGGAGTATATGAATTTGCCAAGGACTTCCGCAATGAAGGAATGGACCGGACACATAATCCTGAATTCACCGTGATGGAAATATATATTGCCTACAAGGATTACAACTGGATGATGACCTTTACGGAGGAGATCATCAAGAAAGCAGTTATGGACCTTAACGGAAAAACCGAAATCACCTTTGGCGACAAGGTTCTAAACCTCAACCCTCCGTTTAAAAGGATCAGCATGCTTGACTCCATTAAAGAAAACACAGGTGTTGATATTTCAGGAATGGATGAAGAAGGATTAAGGAAAGTGTGCGACAGGTTCGGCATTGAACATGACAAAACCATGGGCAAGGGCAAGCTTATAGATGCTCTTTTTGGAGCAAAATGCGAACACACCCTGGTTCAGCCCACTTTCATAATTGACTATCCCACAGAGACTTCTCCTCTAACAAAGATGCACAGGAGCAAGCCCGGCCTGACTGAAAGATTTGAGCTCTTCATTAACTGCAAGGAGATAGCTAATGCATATTCCGAGCTTAATGATCCCATTGACCAGATGGAGCGTTTCCAGGAACAGCTGAAGCTTTCTGAGAAAGGGGATGATGAGGCGATGTTCATTGATCTTGATTTTGTAAAAGCGCTGGAGGTCGGTATGCCCCCTACATCGGGAATGGGACTGGGCATTGACAGGCTTACCATGCTGCTCACCAATCAGCCCTCAATTCAGGATGTGCTCCTGTTCCCGCAGATGAAGCCGGAGGTAAGGCAGAAGGCGGATGGTTAAGGGTTTAAGAAACTATACACCCATGCTGAACCAGTTGTTAAACACTCCGGAATTTCAACCAGCTTAACCCGTTGCCAGAAAAAATGTATCTTTTTCATCGATTGTGGTCAATCCTTTCAAGACACCACCGAAGTAACAGGAAGAAAGGTGTCTATGGCTACATGTGGTGGTCCGCACTTAAAATAGTCATAATCTGGTTCCTCATCATGGTGCCGATTGCCTTTTTGCTTAAGTATCTGATCGATCTGGAACCCGTTTTCCGATACATTACTGAAGATCTTCCAAACTACCTGGTATGGGTCGTTTTCCTGGCATCGGAATCTTTCCTCGGACTGATACCCCCGGATATTTTTATTATCTGGGCAGGGAAATTCGATTCCACCATGCTGATCATAACGCTGCTCGGAATATTGTCATACACAGGCGGAATAATATCATACTACATCGGATACTGGTTATCAACCACACCAGGAATTAAAGCATACTCCGAAAGGGCTCTGAATAAATATATTGTGCTGGCAAGAAAATGGGGAGGTGCATTTATTATCATTTCCGCCCTGTTTCCCTTTTCTCCTTTTTCAATGATTGTAATTGCAGTAAGTCTGCTGGGATACCCCTTTAAACTCTATCTTGTTTTCGGTGTTTCAAGAATTCTCAGATTTATTGTGCAGGGAATCTTCTATCTGAAAATACTGAACATCGATAACTTCTTTGATCTACTCTGATCAGGTTTCAGATTTCCGGATGCGCAGGTTTCCTGTCAGATGAATAAGCTTCTGGAGGATCTTGTAATAAAGGGCGGTATAAAGTAAAACAGAAACAGCCCAGATCACAAATACATTGAACCAGTAGGTATTGATCTCCAACTTCCCAATTTTCTTGTAAGGTGCATAGAAATGTGCGCGCCCGTAACGTGATGTGGCTGTCATATATCCCGGATCATATTTCTGCACGTATTTCAGGGGCGTCCTGATTATCTTGTCTGGATTATCAATATCAAGTACAAGGAACTTAAGCCTTTTGTTTTCATTATTTTCCCGTAAAGCGATCAATTCATCTGCACTAATAGATTTATTTTCAGCCTCGCGCTTCTGCTCTGCAATTTTAAAATTCCCCATGAAATATTTCCTCAGCGAGTTCAGATAATCCGTTGCTGCATTATCACAATCCTGGTTGAATCCTTCTCTGTTCAGGGATGTTTTCCATGAACCGGGGGGGCTATTTGCGATCCCTGAAAGTTCATCAATATGATGATTAAGCAGCATAAAACTTTCATCAACCTGGTCTTTGTATTCAGGTTTCCCGGCATAGGATCTGCAGATCCACAGGTCCTTATTTAACCTGTCGTTGATAAGAAATGCACCGTAATAGTAATTCTGGCTTGCATCCTTATTGTAACGGTAAGTCCGCCTTTCATACCTGTTGTTGCTGAACTGTTCCACTGCAAGAGCCTCAAACGACCAGCGGGCAGTCATCATATCCCCAATAATAGGTACATATTCCTTTGACGATCTGTTTCCCAGGTGAAGCTGGTCAAACTTTACAAGAACGCCGCTGAAAAGAAGCTGAGGTATTATTATAAAAGGTATAAGAATATAAATGGTTACCACTGAACTGAATGCAGATGATATGTTAAGTCCCAGGATGTTGGCTGAGCATGATGTAGTGAAAAGGACGAGCCAGTAGCTGAGGGTCAGTCCCTTTATTCCCAGAATCATGTTACCTATGAGAACAAACGAAAAAGTCTGGAATGCTGATACAAGAAAAAGTATCATTATTTTGGAGTTCAGATAGCTGAACCAGCTCAGGTGAAGGAATGATTCCCTTTTGAGTATTTTCCTGTCTTTCACTATTTCTTCGGAGCTGATCATCAGTCCGAAAAACAGTGAGGTGACCACGCACATGAACATGTATGCCGGGATATTCGCATTCTCGCTGAGCTTATATGTTTCATTTGTGTACCTTGTAAAAAAAGCAAGAAGGAATGCCAGGAGTGGCGGCCCCAGCAGGCTGATGATAAGATATTGTTTATCAGCCGATTTTGCCAGGAAATCACGGGTGAAAAATATTATCGATTGTTTCAGCAGCCCCGGGATGCTGAAATTATTCTCAGGAATTTTTTGTTTTTCCGGACTTCCGGTATGCCTGCCGGCACCTTTTTTCTCACGAAACTTTTCGGCCCACTCCCTGGGAGAAACCTTCCTGATCCGTGTCGCCCTTCCATGCTCATCGACCACTTTAGCTTCAATTATCTGGAGTATCTGGTCGGTTTCGACATTTCCGCATTTAACACATTTATCTTCTTCAGGATTGGCATGCCTCGTTATGGTTTTGAAATAGATAATCGCTTCAGTGGGATTGCCGAAAAATACCTGGTAGCCGCCCTTGTCAATGAACATCACCTTGTTGAACATCTTATAAATCTCCGAGGCCGGCTGGTGGATATTTATGATGACCAGCCTGCCCTTGTGCGTCTGTTCCTTCAGAAGGTTCATTACCGCTTCCGAATCAACAGAAGAGAGACCTGAAGTGGGTTCGTCAACGAAAAGGATCGTGGGTTCGCGAAGAAGCTCGAGTGCTATATTCACTCGTTTTCTCTGCCCGCCGCTGATTATCTTCTTAAGAGGATTGCCAACTTTAAGGTTTTTTATCTCCTCAAGGTCAAAATCGATAAGTATTTTGTTTACAGCCTCAACCAGCCTGCTTTCATCAAGGTTGTTGAGGCACATTTTTGCATTATAATAAATGTTCTGGTAAACCGTAAGCTCCTCGATCAAAAGGTCATCCTGGGGTACAAATCCAATAACGCCTTTCAGATTCTCCTTTTCATTCTCATCGTACAGGTCATACCCGTTTATAAGCACTCTCCCCTTCTGCGGCTTAAGGGTTCCGCTGAGGATGCTCAGTGTTGTGGACTTGCCCACGCCGCTGCCTCCCAGTATTCCTATCAGCTCGCCGCACTCACCAATGAAATTAAGGTCATGAATGCCATTTTCGCTGTTACTGAATTTAAAAGTCGCATCCTCAGCATCAAGGGTGATCCTGCATCTGAATGAGGTTTCCGAAATACGGCTGCTGACCTCAGAAAAGTATACA
>Ga0209287_10001029_pt1 | contig 14688 bp, 15 predicted proteins | sample PPLLak3cmMay2015_2_FD_187255 | JGI IMG/M metagenome (GOLD analysis project Ga0209287, IMG submission 187255) | Freshwater sediment microbial communities from Prairie Pothole Lake near Jamestown, North Dakota, USA - PPLs Lake P8 Core (1) Depth... | ecosystem: Environmental > Aquatic > Freshwater... | reverse complement strand
AAATATGTATATGAACGGGAACGGTGTTAGGTTTTTAGGTTGACAGAAGAGTTGTTATGTTTTCATGATTGACGATGCCAAGAAAATTTAGAATAGATGCGTCCGGCGCCCTGCACCATATTATGGTCAGGGGGATAGAGAAGACGAAAATATTCGATAACAATGCGGACATGCAAAATTTTCCAGGGCGGCTGGAAGAAATCCTTCAGGGAACAAAGACCGCTTGATATGAAACCTGAAGAGGTGCGGACAGAAGGGAAATATCGCGGGGCTAGGCGATAAAGCCGCCCTGCCCCTTTTTGTAATTGACTAAGCCTACGTCCATCGTTAATATATTCTCATGGCAGGACAATCTGGTGTATCGATTCATATTGGGTACCCGCCTGGATGTGCATTTTTAACAAAAATCACAATAAGGAGTATTTCCATGAGCTTAACAGTTGAGCAGATCACAGAAGAAGCTCTTTCACTTCCCAGCGAAGCACGCGCCCTACTTGCCGATAAATTAACGGAAAGTTTGGATCCGGCTGAAGATGGCTATATTCATCAGCTATGGGCGGTGGAAGCCTCTCGCCGTCGTGATGATGTTCGCAGTGGGCGTGTTCAAACAATTCCCGGTGATGTTGCCTTGGCGCAAGTGCGGCAGTCGATCACGAAATGAAGTTTGAATTTCATCCAGAGGCACTGGAAGAATATAAAGATGCTGCCAGTTATTACGAAGGATGCCAGTCCGGCTTAGGACATCGTTTTATTGCATCGGTCGAACAGGCCATTCTTCATATTATCGAAAAGCCTGAACAATGGAAATTTTTTGAAAAAGATGTGCGCCGCTACCTTACCCGCGTATTTCCTTACGCCGTTCTCTACACCATCGAACCAGATTATATTCTTATTGTCGCGGTAATGCACTGCCATCGTGAGCCTGGCTACTGGAAGAAACGAATTTCCTGAGCTGCGCTTTATCACAGTTCTGTATAGCGGGTTCCTCATATTATCTCTGGTTTTCAACAGATCATTTTTTTCAAATTTAATACGCGATCAACCGTGAGAACGGTGTTAGGTTTTTAGGTTGACAGAAGAGTTGTTATGTTTTCATGATTGACGATGCCAAGAAAATTTCGAATAGATGCGTCCGGCGCCCTGCACCATATTATGATCAGGGGGATAGAGAAGACGAAAATATTCGGGGATGAAATAATTTTTCAATTTTTTCGTCCTTATAAATTAAAACCGGAAGAAGCCAGGATCTTCAGAACAAAAACTCTTTAAAAATCTGAAGGAAAAAACATAGGATACTATATTGATTTTGTTTTTGATGCAGAAAAGGTCAATACACATGAAGACGTACTGGAACAGTTTATGAATCAGGGCGCAAGAGTATTTGAAGAATTTATATCAATGGATAATTTGGAAAAGATCATGGAGTCATATTTCGGAGGGGCATCCTGGGTCAGAAAAAATATCGGAAGTGTGAAATCCGATTCAGACCTTTAAAAGATTTGCCATCTCGTTAATAAATCCTTCAGCCTGTGAAATAAGCTCCTCGGCCTCTTCGGATGAAAAAGAAACAAGCTCCTGATAATCGCCACGCTGGCGTGAACTGAAAATTAAATCATAAAACCTTCCCCACCGCTTATCGATCTCCCCTGTCTTAACCAATGAACGGTGAAGAGCTGCTCGAACGCCGCTATGTTTGCTGAATTTCTCCCCTCGTTTTAATAAAACCGCACTTGCAGAATAAAAACAACCGTAGTATGCACGATTGATTGCAAAAATAAATCTCCCTTCCCTCTGTTCGGATCTTGCTGAACTCAATGACTCCTTAGACTTCTCCATCCAATATCCTATTACCGCGTTTCGTTCTTTTTCACCCTTCATGCAATAATTCCTTGAGCGGAGATTTCATCATGAATAGGCAGGACTGAAAAGACGCCTTCGTTCCAATTTGTTGCCGTGGTGATCAGGGTGCTTATTATCACGTCATATTTAAGCTGTATTTCATAAAGCGAGTTGTTGATTTCTTTTCTTTCTGCCCATGTTACCGGTTCGTCTGTCAAGATAAGAAGATCAATATCCGATTCCATATCATCGTCGCCCCGAGCTTTTGATCCGAATAATATAACCTCTTTTGCGTGGAATTTTTCACGCACAAGCCTGGACGCATCCATTATCGCAATCTTTTCCCGATCATTAATATTTAAATTATCCAAGACATTCATATTCGCGCCTCATTAAAAAGATGAGTAATCTTACAGCACAAGAATCAATATTATTTAAAGTATGTCGAAATTAAGCTGATTTGTCAAATAATAGCTTGCAAGCTGAGAAAATCATAACGTAAAAATAGAGAGAAGTGATCAAGGGTGAAATAGATTATGGCCAGGAAGTTATTGGACCTAAGTGAGACGATAAACATTCAGTAAATCAAATGGTTAAACTTGAATTGATTTAATTTTCTAATTAATATGGGTTGCAAAAGCAGAATATCAGGGACATGATTCCATAAAATTATATTAATTTATGGAGTTACCATGTCTATATTCTAAGACCGGTATGTGATGCTTGATTTGTACCTCTCACCAGGTAAGGCGCTTATCATATATGGTCCACGCAGGGCCGGTAAAACGACTCTCCTCAAATCATATCTCGACTTCGCAGGGTAAAATCGAATGTCATCAGAGATGCGCTCAATCTTCTCAAACATAAAAATTAGACACTCTTCACCTTTACTGCTTTCACTGCCGGCAGCTGTCTGCATGACATTAATTTCCGCTATATCCCCACAGGAAAGATTTGCATGGAACTCTACCGCAAGCATGCATGTAGGTCTCTATTATCTGTTTATCCCTCATTTAAAAAGAAAACCCTGGAAAAAAATTGTCATTCACTGACATCAACAGAAATTTTTCCTGACAGGATGTTTTTAATCTCACTTAATGTGTATCTCTGCGCCTTAAGTTCCTTGATTCGCTTTATACGTTCAACCGTTTCAATAGAATAAAGCTGATATCCGGACGCGGTCTTATCCGCAATATCAATCAAGCCTTCTTTGGTCCAATGTCTGATTGTTGAATTTGTCTCCTGAACGCGAGCAGCCAGTTCGCCGATGCGCAGATATTTCTCGGGAATAGAGGGAATTTTTTCTTCCTTATCCGCCAGGGCCTTCTGATAAATATCCAGGGATCTATTCACCGCTTTGATAATGATTTTGTTGTAGTCATCAAGAGGACCTCCAAGCTGGGCCTTTTCCAGTGCATTGATATATGCCAACCGATCCTCTTTGCGGATCAATGCCGGCGGGTAACCCGACATCATCAGGATTAAGTTCATAAGAAATCTTGCGGTTCTGTCGTTGCCGTCAATAAACGGGTGGATGCTTATTAATCGATAATGGGCCTCTCCTGCCAATTCAACCGGATGCATCTTATCTTTCTTTGAGAGCCAGTTGATCAATCCGGCCATCAGATCGGGCACCTTTTGCGGGCTGGGAAGGACGACTGAGGAACCGGAAAGCCTTACACGCACATTTCGATAACAGCCGGCATTATTATCGTCAATCCCCTTAAGGATGATTCCCTGAAGGTCCAGAATATCGCGTTCAGTTATATCTCCCGGCCTTTTATGGCTCAGCGTCTTAATCCAATCCAAGGCCTTAACATGATTGGTTGCCTCCAGGTGTTCTTTTAAGCTCTTGCCTCCAACAGTCAGCCCTTTTTCTACAATCACTGCCGTTTCATTGCGTGTGAGTGTGTTTCCTTCTATTGCATTACTGTTATAGGTCAGTTCTATCCTGAACCAATCATCGAGGTTTTTTACCAGCGCAGGCGGAAGCGGACGTACCTCATCGATCTTCTGTTTTTTCTGTGTTAACTTTGCATATTCCATGGATAAACCATAAAGCATAACGTTATGGTTTGCAAGTATTTTTTTTCTGAGACTGGTAATGGATTTCATTGCCGACTTTATGTGCAAAGAGTTTCTGAAGAAGTGTTGATGAATACAGAAGGTGTCATGAGTGTGACTGAAAGGATGATTGAAGAGAACCTCCCCCCTTCCCCTCCAAAGGGGGACAATTCTTCCCGCTTCCCCTTTCAGAGTGGGACAGTCCCCCGCAATAATCTGCGGGGGCTGAAAAATAAAGCAGCTTGTATCAGATCAGGCAAAAGATCTTTGAAACAACCCGGCGATCGCCTTCCTGCCGTTTTCTTCGAGATACCGGGTGCCGGTGCCTGCAAAATGCATGTGGGTTATGACAGGTTCTTTACCCTTTTCGCATTTGGCCCAGTCCTTCTCGTTCCAGACAAACCAGGAGTCCTTTTTCTGATCGAAGACATAGAGCGGCTTATTGCAGAGCTTCGCAAATTCAGCCCCCCATCCTGTGCCTCCCTTGACTGTCTTATCCTCCAGTATCTCCCCTATTACATAGATCTCCTGGCCGTTATTTATCTGATACCAGATGCTCTGGAGGATCTTGCGGAACATCGGGGTCGCGGGGAATGTTCGGTTCATCAGTTTGGAAACGTATTCCAGGCTCACGTCCCCGTTTTTAAGTTCATCGTGGGTAAGGACGCGTATGCCTCTTTTACGGACAATGTCATGTCCTTCAAATGTAAAATTTACCTCATCTATTCCAAAGCGTTCCGCATTAGCCCCAAATTCCGCTTCGGCGCCCTTAATGCCACCGCTGAATAATATGCAATCTTCTTTTTTCATGTTGTTTCCTTTCCTAAAGGTTATAATTTCAGATATTCGATGCCGGAAACCAATGACTTTATTAATATCTTATCAGACTATTTAACAAATAGCCATACCGGGAGTGACTAATTGGATATGAATGTGGTATTTCTTCAAAATAAGATCATAGCTATTGCCGACAGGTCAAAAAGTTGGGATATTTATATGTTATTGACGAACCTGTCAACACATTTTATTAGCCTTCGATAAACTATTCAGTATGGCTGAGGCCTTTAAGGATATGTCCATCAGGCTTGGAAAAGCGCCAGCTGCTCCTGCTTCTTTCTCCTGCGCTTCCATGCTCGATCCAGAAATATGCAGAGGTCATTTGGGATTAACGATAGAAAGGGAGAAGGATTCATATCAACGATGCGGCCGCTGAGACTCCTCTTCCCGGTGTGTGATATGATAAGTCTTTTTTGCGCCCTGGTCATGCCGACATAGAGGAGCCTCTTTTCCTCCTCCTCATCTCGATCTCCGAAAAGGCTGCATGGTATAAGCATGTCTTCGCAGCCTGTGATGAATACAACGGGCCATTCGAGTCCCTTTGCTGCATGCAGGGACATAAGCGCGACCCTGTCGCCTGTCAGGCATGTATGGTCTATGGCCCTGTCCAGGGAAAGGGCGTTAATGAATGCCTCAATGCCTCCCTTAAGACCGTGGGCGATATCCTTCAAACGACCCACAGCATCCATCAATTCCTTTTGAGACAGGTCAATATGATGTAATGAGACTGCCTGATCAATTATGTTTTCCATAGCATCTTCCGGCGAATAACTCCCAAGGATATCAGCAGCACTGATCCCTTTTTCCTCCGCAAGGCCAAGATAGGCATCCCTGTAAATTTTGTTCTCCGGGTAATGAACCGCCCGGAGGAACCGCCATATGAGGTTAACCGGATAACGGCCTGCCAGGGGCCTTTCACCTGACCGCGCATAGGGGATCCCTGCCCTCTTTAATGCCTCTTCAAAGGCATCCCCCTGCATGTTAAGCCGATAGAGGACCGCAATATCGCCGAATCCTATACCCTCCCCGTCCTCATAGGATGCAACCCTGCCGCTGTCCAGAGAGAAATATCCTGTCCCGCCAAGGAGCCTTTCTATCTGCTCCACGACCATCTCCGCCTCTTCCGATTGGGTGGAGCAGCTGCCGAGACCGATCAGCTCACCTTTGCCTTTTGAACCCTTAAGGTCGAAATCCTTACTCAAAAGGCGCGATGCCCCGTCCAGTATTATCTGGGTAGAACGATAATTTTTTGCAAGGGATAGCTCCCTTGACCCCGGAAAAGTTTCAGTGAAACTTTGAAAATTTCTTATGTCAGCGCCTCGGAATCCATAGATAGCCTGATCAGGATCACCTATGGCGCATATCTCGTTTAGACCCTCCCTTACAAGAACCTTCAGCAGTGCGGCCTGCACAGGGCTGGTGTCCTGGTATTCATCCACAAAGATGTGTGAATAACGCATGGAATATTCCATTGCCGTCTCAGGGTGTTCCCTGAAGAGCCTCAGTGTCTCTGTCTCCAGGTCATCCAGATCAAGGAGCCCTGCCCCACGAAGCCTTTCCCCGTATCTTTGAAACAGTGGGATAATCTCCTCACAGTTCTCCTCTAACTCCCCGCCCATAACCTGGGCCGCCTTCAACTGAGGCAACCGTTTCAAAAGCCTGTCGGCATATTTTCTCCCCTTGCCTGCCTCGGAAACAACCTGCCGGGCAAGCGTTTTTGAATCTTCCTCGGAACAAATGGTGAAACCCCCTGGAAGACCTGTCTTATCAACCTGTTCCTTGAGGACATCCAGACAGAACCCATGGAAGGTCGCCACCTTTACAGCAGCGGGTTTTATTTCAGGGAGAAGTTTCTCAACCCTCTCCCTCATCTCCCCTGCGGCCTTATTGGTAAAGGTCAGGGCAAGTATCCGGTCCGATGCTGCGAGGTCTGACTTGATAATATGGGCAATGCGATGGGTCAGCGTCATGGTCTTTCCTGTACCCGGGCCTGCCGTGATAAGCAGGTTGCCGCCAATATAAAGCACCGCTGACCTCTGCTCATCGTTAAGGGGGCCAAGCACAGGGTCATCTAAGGGCTGCTGCTTCCCAGCCATGTCAGCATCTTCAGTCTTTGCGGCGGCATTGCGTTTTAAAGACCTGTTCTGCTTTTTATCAGGGCGCTCAGCCTTCCCGGTCACAAAAAGCGACGCCTGTCCTTTCAATTCATGCTTCTCGGATTCCTGAAAGAGCCTGATTACTCCGTATTCTCCGTCATAGCCCTCCTGCCTGATGACCTTCCCTGTGCGCATCCTTTCAACAGCCCTTGAAAGCAGCATGCCGCCACACTCCTGGATTTCCTTCAGGTCAGCATCCATGAGAATCCCCAGCTCAGGGCCCAGGGTCGAGATCAGCTCATCGTAGATTGAGACAACCTTCTTTGTCGCAGGCCCGCATTCATAAATCTCCGAGAGTATCTCGTTGAGAGGGATGAGGCTGTAAAAAGGTTTGGTTATCTCCGGGATCTCCCTGTCCGCAAGCTCCTCCACCCTGCTAAGCACGCCCACGATGATGGCCTTCCCACACCTGGGACAAAGGCCCTTATGCTCCCTTGTCTGATGGGGCGCAAACATGACCTCACACTTGCGGTGGCCGTCCATGTGGTACTTTCCTTCTTCAGGATAGAATTCAATGGTCCCCTCGAAGCCGCGCCTGCTTGCCATGGCATTAATCATGCTGTTGTAATCCAGGCCAGTATCAAAGATGTTCGCCTCCCTCCCCAGCTTGGATGGGGAGTGTGCGTCGGAGTTGGATACAAGGAGATACCTGTCAAGGGAGGACAGGAGGCGGTTCATGGAAGGGTCGGAAGACAGACCTGTCTCAAGGGCATGGATATGGGATGTGAGGTCGCCGAAACATTCTTCTATCTCATTAAAGCCCGATTTGGAGCCGAACAGGGAGAACCATGGCGTCCATATGTGTGCAGGGATAAAGAACATCCTGTCGCTTGCCTCAAGTGCCAGCTCAAGGAGGTCCCTTGAATCAAGGCCAAGTATCGGCCTTCCATCCGATGTAATATTTCCGATGCGGTCCAGTGCCCTGTTAAACCTGATTGCCGATTCAAAATCAGGCATGAGTATAAGGTGGTGGATCTTCCTGGTCTGTCCGCCTTTTTTATAGATGCAGCTTATCTCGCCCGACAGCAAAAATCTTGAAGGATTTATGCAGGAGGATGGGACATCCTTTTCTACAGCGGCCTCCAGTTCCGGTTTCAGTTTGTACAGGCCATTTTCTGACTCAACCAGCTTCTCCTGAAGCTCCTTGATCCAGCCCGGATGGGTGAAATCACCCGAACCTATGACGGTAATACCCTTTTTCTGGGCCCAGAGGCTCAGATGTTCGGGGTCAAGGTCCAATGAGGTTGCCCGGGAGAACCGGGAATGGATATGGAGGTCGGCAATAAATTTCATGGGAGCGATAATTGCCTATCCCTTCCTGCATGTCAACAGGTTGTTTGACAATTAATCATTGACAGGCAAGGCCCATCTTCCTATACTTGAATTTAACAAAATGCAGTTCCTGTCACCTTGTCTTATCTTTATTAAAACAAACAATTTTGAAAGGAGATTGCTATGGAAGAAAAAAATCTTGGCAAATGCTCATCAGGGATGCAGCCTAACCTTGCAGCACTTTTAAGCTACCTGCTTGGCTTTATCACCGGTATCCTCTTTTATTTCTTTCTTGAAAAAGAGAATAAATTTGTTCGTTTTCATGCCATGCAGTCTATCGTTGTTTCAGCTGCCTTCTTTGTAGCGCAGATTATACTCGGTATGATCCCTATACTGGGGTGGGTGCTTTCATTCCTTGTCGGGATTGGAGGTTTTATTCTCTGGATCTTCCTTATGATCAAGGCCTACAAGGGAGAATATTATAAGCTGCCATATGCAGGCGATATTGCAGAGAAAAACTCCTGAATCATTTATCTGAGCCCTGCGAGAACTTTCTTTATCCCCTTAGGGTAATGGGAGGCAGGGAGGGGTACGTTAACCTCCCCTTCTCGATCATAACTCCCCCTCACCCCCTCTTATTTTAAGAGGGGGAATTTTTGGGAGTTGTTACTCCCCGTTAAGACAGATCAAGGACATCACATATCTGGATTAATTCTGTGGGCAGGAGTAAGGGGGGAAGGCCTTGAGGTTAAACCTCGTCAATTATTTTATAATATGCCCCCTGTCCGCATGGTTTGCAATATGGCCTTCCTTCAATGATGACTTCTTTATTGTCCCGTACAACCTGTCCGCAGCGGACACAGGTCGCCTTTTTCCTTGTAGGCCCCGGCAGATCGAATTCGCTTATGGGCACATCCACACGCTGAACCCTGAAAAGGACATCATCCGGCATCCTCTTATATGCCTCGGTCTCCCGGGCCGTCTTTTCCTTTATCTCCGTGGCGTAGACGTGGGCGAGGTCGCGTGACTCCTCTGTTGAAACGATCCTGAAGGCTTCCCTTGTCTCAAGATTGAGAAATGTCGCTGCCATTATCCCGTAATCCATATACTTTAAAGACCTGCGCCCGAGCCTTGCACCTGTGACAAAGGCAACCGCATCCGCTGCGCACCTGTCCATCTCCACGTAAACGATGAGCTTCTTGATCTGTTCATGGGAGGTGGGTTCCTCAAGCCCTATAAGCCTGCACCCCAGCATGGCCATCCTGACGCCGACTACCTGGCCGGGGCACATGTGTCCATGATCGCTTGCTGAGGCTGAAAGTAATTCTTCAAAGGGTTTCAATGATTATTCTCCTTGCGGGTACAGGAAATATTATAACGCTCTATCAAAATGCATGAATAGTCTTATCAGATAAGCTGATTATGTTATTTTTAACATAATCAAAAAAGGAACGTCAATAAATTAATAGGAAGTTGTGGATGTTGAGTCTGCGAGGAGGATTTCTAGGTTCACTCTGGGATCATACCCTGCCTTATCTCCTTTGTAAGGGCGAGTGGGCGCTCGCCCGTTCGGGGCGCAAAGGAGGTCTCCCCCTCTGGAGTTGGCGCAGGGGGGGTTATATCGAAAACCTGGAAAAATCCGCAAGCCCGAGGAACAGGCCCGCTATATTCTGCAGGATGGCAACCCGGTTATTCCTCAGGTCATCACTTTCCTTTGTAAGGACCTCCACTCCGTCAAAGAAGTCATCCACGGGTTTCTTTAGCCCTGCAATTATATTAAGGGCCTCAAAATATCTTTTCTCGGACATAAGCGCCTTAACCTGGTCTTTAACTCCTTTACAGGCAGTCCACAGGGCGGATTCTGTCGGGTCTTTAAAAATTTTCTCATCGACATTCAGGACCATCTCCTGGTTTTTCAGTATGTTTGAAACCCGCTTGAATGTCAGGGCAAGGGAGTTGAAATCCCCGGATTCCTTTATAAAGCTTCTCAGCTGGTCCATCCTCAGGGCCAGTTCGCTTATCCTGTCAAAGCCCGCAGACACTATGGCCTCAACAAGGTCCGTGTCATAGCCTGCCGTCATCATCCTGTTTTTATATCTCTCCCTGAAAAAATTAAGTATGCTCAGGTTGACCTTCTCAGTGTCAAACCTGATATCTCTGCTTAACAGGTCCAGTGATCTTGAGATCAATTCCTTTATGGATATATTCCATTCCCTGTCCTCGATGATCCTGACAATGGCCAGTGCATGCCTTCTCAGGGCAAAGGGGTCGGCCGCTCCTGTAGGCTCAAGGCCGATTGAGAAACAGCCCGCGATGGTATCTATCCTGTCCGCTATACCTACAATGGCCCCTGTAATGGTCTTCGGAAGGTCATCCCCGGCCTTTGCGGGCAGATAATGCTCATGTATTGCTGTGCATATCTCTTCGGGGTGTCCGTCAAGGATGGAGTATTCCCTGCCCATTACACCCTGCAGTTCAGGGAACTCAGATACAAGTGACGTTACGAGATCGCATTTGCAGAGCCTGGCCGCAAGGGTTGCGTACTCCTCCTTTTCCGGGGCGACCTCTCTGGCAATATGCTGCGCCAGCGTTGTGAATCTCTCCACCTTGGCAAAGGAGGTCCCAAGCTTTGCCTGGTAGATTACATCCTTCAGGGTATTCAGCCTGTCGGCAAGGGGCTTCTTTCTGTCCTCCCTGAAAAAAAAGGCAGCGTCGGACAGCCTGGCCCGGAGCACCCGCTCATGTCCCTTCCTTACAATCGATTCATCCCTTGCTATTGTGTTATTGATCGCCACAAAGTGGGGCATCAGCCGCCCCTTTTCATCCTCAATGGCGAAATATTTCTGGTGCTTTCTCATGGCAGTGACCAATACAGGGGCAGGCAGTTCAAGAAATGACCCGTCAAAGCTTCCGCAGACGGCGGAGGGATATTCCACAAGATTGGCAACCGTGACCACCAGGTCCGGATCGTTTATGGGCACTCCTGAGACCTCTTTAACCATTTCATTCACGCCCTTCTCTACTGCCTTTCTCCTGTCTGCCTGGTCAATGATAATGTAGTTTTCTTTCATCTTTTTAAGGTAGTCCTGGAAATCAGATATTTCCAGCGTGCGTGGAGACATGAACCTGTGCCCCCTTGTAGTATTCCCGCTCTTTACCCCGGCAATCTCAAAGGGGATTAACTTTCCGCCGAGGAGCGCCAGGACCCAGTGGATAGGCCGTGGAAAAGAAAAACCTATATCCGCCCATCTCATGGACTTTGGCCATGAAATCTGGGATATCAGCTTGGGAAGGATCTCGGCAAACACCTCGTTGCTCGGCCTTCCCGGTATCATGCGTTTGACAAAGAGGTATTCGCCCTTGGGCGTCTCTATGAATGTGATTGTCTCAACATTTATCCCGTTCTTTGCGGCAAAGCCTATTGCAGCCTTGGTAGGATTGCCGTTCTTGTCGTAGGCCGCGCTTTTAGGAGGCCCTATGACCTCCTGTGTATAGTCATCCTGCCTTTCGGCGATTCCTTTGCAGACAAGGGTCAGCCTTCTGGGTGTGTAATATGCAAGGATGTCACCCTCAATTGCGATGCGGTTCTCCTTGGAGGCCGACTCGGCAATGCCTTTCATCTGATTTGCAGCATCATCAAGATAGCCTGCAGGGATCTCCTCAGTTCCGATTTCCAGTAAAAGTTCGAGAGACATATTTCCTCTTTCGTCTATACGATTATTTAATTATGTCGTTTGAATACTGAAATATTACTACTTCCCTCCCCTCTCAGGGGAGGATCAAGGTGGGGTCTTTTAGCCCCCCTCCTGACCTCCCCATAAAAGGAGGAGGTTAAAAAGCACCCGGCAGAGCTTAGCCTGCCTGCATCAGTTCTTTTTCAACAGGGGGTAGCCCATCTCCTCCCTCTGCTCCAGGTAGTTTTTCGCCACCCTCCTTGCCAGGTTTCTTATGCGCTCGATGTATTTGGTCCTTTCAGCAACGCTGATCGCGCCCCTCGCCTCCAGCACATTGAATGTATGGGAGCATTTAAGACAGAAATCATAAGCAGGAAGGACCAGCTTGTTTTCACTCAGCCGGATTGACTCCTTTTCATACATCTCAAAGGACTTTAAAAGCATCTCCACGTCAGCCATCTCAAAACTGTAGACCGAGAGCTCCCATTCACTCTTCTTGTGGACGTCTCCATAGGTGACCCTGTCGTTCCACATGAGGTCGTAGACGCTCTCCTTTTCCTGTTTGTACATGGCGAGCCGTTCGATCCCATAGGTTATCTCAACGGATATCGGGTCGAGCTTTATGCTCCCTGTCTGCTGAAAATAGGTGAACTGTGTGATCTCCATCCCGTCAAGCCAGACTTCCCAGCCGAGCCCGGAGGCCCCGAGCGTCGGTGATTCCCAGTCATCTTCAACAAATCTGATATCATGATCGAGAGGGTCAATCCCTAAGGCCCTCAGGCTGTCCAGGTAGATCTCCTGAACATCCAGGGGCGAGGGCTTCAACAGCACCTGGTACTGGTAATAATGACCCAGCCGGTTCGGGTTTTCTCCGTATCTGCCGTCCGTGGGGCGCCTGGATGGCTCCACATAGGCAACAGCCCATGGTTCGGGCCCTAAAGACCTGAGCAGGGTGGCAGGATTGAACGTCCCGGCGCCTACCTCGATATCATAGGGCTGCTGGATCAGGCATCCCCTGTCCGCCCAGAATTTCTGTAAAGTTAAAATCAGTTCCTGAAATGTCATTGACATCTCCATAAAAAGAAATATTTTTGATAATTAAATGTTCACTAAAAAGAACGGAAGATTATCACCCGCTGAAATTGATGTCAAGAAACATGGGCAAATACAGGTTGCGTAGATGACAGATATGATACTGATCGAAAAAATTCGGGAATTATTAGTAAACCGGAAGCCTGAAATTATCGACAATTCGGAATCCCGTTATGTTCATTCCTCAGTGCTGATCCCGCTCTTCAGAAAAGACGGGCAATATAATGTTGTTTTCACGAAAAGGACCAGCAGGGTCGAACATCACAAGGGCCAGATATCCTTTCCCGGCGGCGCCGTGGACAGAGAAGACGGCTCACTGGAGGAGACCGCTTACAGGGAGGCATATGAAGAGATAGGCCTGTTGAAAAAGGATGTGGAGATGCTAGGCCGCATAGATGACGAGCTCGCGGTAGTTTCCAGTTTTATAATCCATCCCTTTGTGGGAATAGTGCCCTGGCCCTATGATTTTAAGATCAGCGCCCAGGAAGTCGAAAGCCTTATCTTTATCCCCCTTTATGTCTTTATGGATAAGACGGCCGGGTATAAAAAGGATTTTGTCGTAGCGGACGGGTTCCCCTATCACGGGACAAACTACCATTACGACGGCCATATTATATGGGGTGCGACAGCCAGGATCATGGAAAATTTCATAAGTATAATAGAAGAGAAGATTATGCTTGCCTGAAAAGGGGGAATAGGTTATAGATTCAACCTGTCGGGACGTGGCGCAGCCTGGTAGCGCGCTTGCTTCGGGAGCAAGAAGCCGCTGGTTCAAATCCAGTCGTCCCGACCAGTTATTTCAAACAGATAGGTCATTAATATCCCATCCTTTATTATATTGCTTACCTTTAGAAACTCTATTAAAAGGTCCTGATTGTTGTCCGGCAAGTTTATACTGGCAGCTATCTTTTCGCCCTGTTTACATAATGTTATACACAATATATTTAGGCGCACAGAAGAAAAGGCAGGGACATTAGCCCTGCCTTTTTGGAAAATATTGCTTAAGCATAAACCGCTGATAACCTTTGGAGGCAAGTCTCGTCAGATCGAGGATTACAGTTCTGCCAGCCTTTCACCGAGCATATAGCCCTCGGTCATGGCCATACCCAAGCTTATTCCGGCAAGTGGACTCTGATAAACGGTGATAAAACGGCCGCCGGCATTGTTACCCGCCGCGTAGAGACCCTTAATGGGTTTAAATTGCGAGTTAAGCACGTGCCCATCCGCGTCCGTGTCAAGACCGGTAGTAGTCACAAGCCCCGGGCTTAAACGACCGCCAAACTGACCTTGGCTGGCTTTACTCACAGTGCCATAGAAAGGCGGGGCTTTGAGAGCGGTCACCTGCAATATGCGAGGGTCTTTGCCGAAGTCCTCATCTGCGCCTTTTTCGCACAGCTCGTTGTACCGCTTGATCGAGGCCAGTGCCCTCTTCCTTGTCTCGCCCTTGTAGCAATCCATGTAGTCGAGAAGCGCCTCTATCGTACTTGCACAATATACGTTTCCTCCCGTCATAGACGGCCCTTGCCCCCTGCCCTCCTGCTTTTCTTTAGAGGGCGGACCTGGTTTTACATTATCCAGTTGCGCAAGTGTTCTGGGCCAGTTGATTGTATGGGCAGTATCAGGGGCCATATGGCGCGGCGGCATCATCTCAAGGGCCTTCTTCCAACTCGCATCGTGTAATGTGACGGTAAAGCCGTCATTAGGTTGATAAAGGGTTGTGCCGGCAGCCTCGTCACAGAATCGTTCGCCATTAG
>Ga0209287_10001027_pt1 | contig 14708 bp, 12 predicted proteins | sample PPLLak3cmMay2015_2_FD_187255 | JGI IMG/M metagenome (GOLD analysis project Ga0209287, IMG submission 187255) | Freshwater sediment microbial communities from Prairie Pothole Lake near Jamestown, North Dakota, USA - PPLs Lake P8 Core (1) Depth... | ecosystem: Environmental > Aquatic > Freshwater... | reverse complement strand
TTCCGCGGCGTTGAGATCGTCGTCGTCTTCAGGAACATCGGCGAGGATTTCGACGAGAATTTGCTGGCCTCTGGCACCCATTTTTTCCTCGCGGAGCCGACGTTCGAGGCGTTCTCTGCGGCGTTTGAGGGACTGGAAGATGGCCTCGGGGCTGGAGGCGAGACGGCGCTGGAGGGCAGTGAGCGCAAAACCGACCGAGCCTTTGCGCTTGCCATCAAGCTGGTCAGCCTTGCCCATTTCGGTTTTCACATAATCTGTTACCGCTTCATAGAGTGCGGCTTCGAGGTCGGAGAGCTGGTAATTGACCGTGTAGGCACGGCGCTCCGGGAAAAGAGGTGTGCCGTCGAACTTGACCAACTTCTCCTTCACCATGCGGCGAATGAGGTCGGAGCAATCCACCTTGTGGACGCCGTCGCGAAACTTTCCGTAGAAGCGGTCGGAGTCGAGGAGCGAGAGGAACAACTGAAAGTCCTCTTCTTTGCCGTTGTGAGGCGTGGCCGTCATTAACAGGAGATGGCGCGTCTGCGCCCCGAGCTTTTCGGCCAGCTTGAAGCGGCCTGTCTTCTCCAACTTGTTACCGAAGAAGTGTGCAGCGAGCTTGTGCGCCTCGTCGAACACTACGAGGTCCCAGCCAGCGGCGCAGAGCTTCACTTGCAGTTCTTCGTTGCGCGCCATCTGATCAAGGCGAACTATGAGGTGATCGATATCTTCAAAAGGATTGCCGCTCGGTGTGGCTGCTTCCAAGTCTCTTGTGAAAACGCGAAATTCCAGACCGAACTTCTCGAACATTTCCTCGCGCCACTGATCGACCAAGCTGCCTGGGGCGACGATGACAATGCGCCGTGCGTCGGCACGCATGATAAGTTCGCGGATGTAAAGGCCAGCCATAATGGTCTTACCCGCACCAGGGTCGTCAGCGAGAACAAACCTCAGAGGCTGACGCGGCAGCATGGATTCGTAAACAGCGGTAATCTGATGTGGTAGCGGCTCCACATTCGAGGTGTGGACGGCCATCATTGGATCGAACAGAAAAGCGAGATCAATGCGCTTGGCCTCGATGGTGAGCTTGAACGCCTCGCCATCCCCATCGAAAGACCAGGGACGCTCGGTGGTGGCAATGGATATGTTGGATTCATCTCCCCTATTGAGCAGACGTTCCTTGAGCACACCTTCTGGCGTTTTATAAAGGACTTGCACCGCGCCGTCGGCAATCGGTACAACGGCAATTACACTCCCAATGCCGGTGGGGTCAAGACCGATGAGCGAAAGACCGGGGGTTATGTCTTCAATGCGCATGGAGGTTTCCTGTTTTTAATAATTGGGGACAGCCACTCATTTATTGGCTTTATTTCATGCTTTGAACAGGTTCGCCGATTTCCTTGCTCTTGCAAGTCTTATTTAAAACTGTTTCTCCCGTATCATAATTACCTGAAAAATAACATCATTTATTTATATTTAAAACCAAGCATTTTCTTCAAGGACAACGTTTTACTTGATTTTTAGGAAGTTACATATAGCAGAAGGAGTTCAATGCCCAGACTTCGTATTGTAAATAATAGTGAATAGGCATATTTTCAAATTTTTCTGAAATTTTCAGGGGATTGAATTTGTGTGACAGAAATATGATTTTGGACGACCGGGGGGGTCTCCCGAAAGCATCCTTTTTTCCCAGGGCGTGAGTAGCACATACACCTCCAATAAAGGGGTTCCCTATACCCCCTGCCTTTTGAAATCCGGGTCATACCGGGGGGTCTGGGATAAGCATTCTTTTTCCCAAGTAGGAGATAGGGTAAAGAGGCTAATAATGTTGATAAATAAAGTATTTCATGCTAATTATACAGATAGGATAGGCTATGCAGGCCGAGAGTTCGAAGACCCGACTGCCTTCCCCTTCTTGAATGATTGGGTGCACTTTTCAGGAGGTGCTACGTGAACGGAAACGACATTGATGATAACAAATATTGGGCACAACAAGAACAGCAGACATGTGAATTGGTCAAATCATTACCACCTCTCTTCAAAAAATCTGTCTTACAAAACGTCAGAGCTTACCTTGAATCACTCTCTCCAGAAGACAAATCTGCCTGGGGTAATTTTATCGGTAAAAATCCGATTCTGAGGCGGGTCATTTATTATGTGTTCAGTGCAGTGGAGGATACGACAAACAGATTTCAAATGGTTTTGAATATGGGTGGAGAAAAATTTATCCGGGATATCGAGTATATCTATTTCTCCCTAGAACAACCTGAGATCCAAGAGAACGACACTCTTTGCTTGTTTTTAAAGCAAATGAAGGAGTCTTGGCTGCGGATTATGATAGCAGATACCTTCAAAATAGAAGGCAGCAAAGAAGATATTATAGAACTTAGGTCAAAGGCGATTGTCAGAGAAGAGGGCAAGCTAATCCTCAACCTTCCCGGATCACGCATGGAAATCACCCGCGATAGGCAGAATGTTTATGTTTATGAGGATAGATCCGACACGGCACATTTCTTTACGGTCGATGACCTACTCGTTAGACAATTCCAAGAGTACAATGAAACAACCCTCCGATGGGAAGTATTAAACGATCCCTTGCAGGTATATGTTTATGATCGATCAGGAAACCTCCTAAAGCCACCTCCGGGATATCACAATCCGTTTTTTTTCTCCTTGCGTAAACGATACGACAAGCTGATCAAATGGGAACAGAAGAAATGGTACTCCAGCCTTGAGAAAGATGAGATAGAGGATGCCTTCGAGCAATTTGTTTTGACGACGGAATCCGGTAATCCTAGATACATCAAGCGGGGAATGGTATGGAAGTTAATGGACATCAGCAAGAGGAACAAGAGGAAAGTAAGGCTAGTAGTTTATGACGAAACGATGACAGATCCAGAAACAGAAACAAAGAATGCCGAAGAGTTATTGATGATAAAGGAACGGGCATTGGAAAAATCTGAGATATTGGCATTGATCAGACAAGATCCCAGGTTGAGCGCGATCCTAAATCAACAATCGAGAAGGTCAGAGGCAGATCAGAAATATTTTATTAGAAAGCGATACGAACTGATTAAAAAAGTCCGGAAACCAAAAAAGAAATAAAAATAAAATGTCCGATTCGACCTTTCCCAATCTTCTTATCTGTAAGGAATAGAAAACGGAAAGGAGAAAAAACGGACATGGCAACAAAAATTCCAATATTTGATATCCATCAGGCTGCCTTTTTATCACTCAACAACATCCCCCCATCTTTTGTAAAATCAGGGACACGCGTCGTCTTTCAGTTCAATGCAACACGCGAAGTTTCGAATCTCCTCGATCTTTACAACAAAAACCCGACCGTCCCCCTACTCGAATTTGTCAATCATTTGAGAAAGTTGCGTGGTCAGATGCTATCGCTTCGGGGTTAGGGAGGGATATAAAACTATGGGCAAGGAAATCATTGAAAACTATTTCCGGGGCGATTATCTGAAATTTTATAGCCATTATTTGCCGAGCAAATTTAAGCATTCTGCAAACGATCAACACACTACATTATGCCCCTTTCACGAAGACCGCAAACCTTCCTTGTCGATTCAAGGCAAAACGGGTCTGTTTAAGTGTTTCGGATGTAAAGTCAGCGGATCAATCTACGATTTCTACGCCAAAAAAAACGACCTTAGACTTCCCGTTGATTTTTCAAAAGTCCTTGCTGGGATTGCCAAAGATTTCAATATTTACAATGGCGATGGCGCAAAACAAGCCATTAAGCCAACCATTAAGGCGCGGTACGATTACAACGATGAATCCGGGAATCTCATTTATCAAATCGAACGCCTTGAGCCAAAGAGCTTCAGACTCCGGCGACCGGATGATAAAGGATGGGCTTACAACGCCAAAGGAATCAAGATCATTCCCTACCAATTACCAGAAGTTATGAAAGCCGATGAGGTCTTGATTGTCGAAGGCGAGAAGGATGTTGATGCTCTATCCAAAATAGGATTCCCTGCTACGACAAATCCATTTGGCGCAAGTAAGTGGCCGGATCACTTCGGGCCATACTTCGCCGGGAAGAATGTTGTTTTATTGCCCGACAACGATGAACCGGGCCGAGCGCACATGAAGCAAGTGGCCGCCTCCTTGGAGAGCCATGCTGCATCTATCAAATGGCTTGACCTGCCGGGCTTGCCGGATAAGGGCGATGTATCGGACTTTATTTCGATATTCTCCAGCAAAGAAGAGACCGCTGAACGCCTGACCTTGATGATCGATGGAACGCCGGAGTATCAGGAAGAGATAATGGAGAATCCCGCCACCGGACTCATTGTTGTAAATGCCGCTGATTTGCTTCAGACGGAACCACCTCTGCCGGATCAAATCCTTGAAGACACTTTTGATGCAGGCGATAAAGTCGCGATCATTGGCAGCAGCAAACTCCGAAAATCGTTTTTCCTTTTGATGCTTCTTTTGTGTCTGGCCGCCGGTAGGGATTTTCTCAAATGGCGGATCACGAAACCACTGAGGGTTCTGCATTGTCAATTTGAAATCAAGGATCTTCACTTCCACCGGAGATTGAAAAAAATGGCCCGAGCCATGGGCATAACCTCTGACGACATAGGAGATCGACTCCATATAATCAATGCGCGGGGCTTGGGTATCAGCGGGCCGGATGGAATTGAACGGATACAGAAGGTCGCCATGGGCTTTCACCCCGAAGTTATATCATTCGATCCTTTATACAAGCTCACAACCGGAATTGAAAATGACGCCCAGGATGCAAAAATCATCCTCAACGCCTTTGACAAGCTGGCCGAACAAACAGGCGCGGCACCAATCTATGTGCATCACGACGCGAAAGGTTCACCAGGAGACAGAGATATCCGAGACAGAGGAGCTGGCTCGAATGTTTTAGGCCGTGATTATGACGCCTGTATAACCTTAACGGCACATTCTCAAGATCCGGATGCCGCCGTCGTGGAGACCCTTCTCCGAAATTATCGCCCGCAGGAACCATTCACAATCACATGGAAGGCTGACGAAAATGGTGGATATCGTTTTGAGACGTCCCCAGATATGCTGCCGGAAAAGAAAACCTCAAAAACGAAGCCACAGCCTCCGCCGTTTCCAACATATCTTCCAACGGCTGAAAGAATCCTGGGCAGTGAAGAAATTGAGATTGCACTATTTAAGGCATTATTTAAAACGCAAACGGCACTGAGCGACCAACGTGTCAGAGATTTTATTGCCTGGGCTTGCGCAGGTGGGAATCCGTATCTTTCAACACGAGAAGCACGAGGCTATAAATTGAATAAAAAATGGGTAAGATGGGCAAGGTAAATCATCAATGGGAAATAGAACTGTTGATAAAAATAGAAACGTCATGACGTTTCTAAATTTTCTAACCGTTCAATATGAAAATAGAGAATTGAACTGTCACCCTCCTTATAGGGTGACGATTCAATTCAATTCAATGGAACGGATGGTGAAATAATGAATATCCATTCGGATAATATGTATGAGTAATTTATCAAACACAGACCGATTATTAGACCTAAAAGGCTTGAGCGAATATTCAAGCATGGGAGTTCCCACTTTAAGGGATTATCTGAGGTCTGATGGACTGCCCCACTTCAAACTGAAAGGCAAAATCCTTGTTCGTGTTTCTGAGTTTGATGGCTGGCTTGAGTCATTCAGGGTTGATGGGAAACAGAAGCTTAACAGGATAGTAAACGATGTCATGGAGAGCCTGCAAAGGAGTTGAATCGGAGTAATAGTCTGAAGGCCATAGCAATTAACTATTTGATATATTGTTTATTATAAGCACAGCTTATTATCAGGGTGCATATAAGGTGCAAAAAAGGCAGATAAATAATCCAAAAGGAAAGGAGAAAAATTGTGGAGTATGGCAATAAAACACAGAATCAGGGCAGACGGTTTCGGCAAAACAAAGGTTGTTAATTTGACGGCAAGAAAGGCAATTATTTGCCATTGCAAGGAGTGTTTTGGTTTTGTTGCAAAGGAAGTTCGGGAGTGTTCTTCGCCGCTATGTCCGTTATTTCCGTTTCGGACTCATGACAAACCGATAAGCACCGTTTGAAAGTGTTCTATGATGCATTATTCGCGCGTAGAATCGACTTTCGTTAAGAGGTTAGGCTGGATAGGATGGGTTAGCCTTTCTTCAATGTTAAAGATCGGGAATGTTCTTTGAAAATTCAATTTGAGGATGTTGGATTTAAAATAGATGATAAATTCGGTATTTCCTGAACTTTAGATTTGTAGAAAAATCTTTCTATCCGCCTTCTCAATGCACTTTTCTTAAGTGCTTTCCTAATACGGTATTTATAAATATCTAAAAAAAGAACCACTGAGTAATTATACAAATTATTATTTTCCAAATTTCTCAGCTGTTTAATAATTTCAACTGCTGCATCAACGCGTATTTTAGCCAAGTTTGAATCAATATATAATTTGTGCAATTTTTCAAGATCGTAGCCGAGCAGTTCTGAACCATATGGTTGAGGATCTGATATTAAATAATGAAAATTGAGATAAAGATTAGATACTGTATCAGCTAATTCTTTTGGTAAGTCATCAAGACTACCCAAATCTTGTTGAATATCATTTCTGCATCTATTGAGTAATTCTTGCATAACTATTTTTTTGAAGTGCGCTCAATATATTTATATTTCTTGAGCAGATCCTGAATGGCCTCTTCAAGAAGATCATTTAAAGCTTTATCGGCATCAACGGCCAGGTGCTTTAAGCTTTTTATCAGTTCAGATTCAATACTGGATGTGATGTTTTTTCGTGCCATAACAATCTAATACTATATTCATATATTCAAATCAATATAAATCTTGACATTGTCCGTAAACGAATATATAAATATATACAGATATAAACAAAATAATAAAAATCAAAGAAACATACTAAACATTAATCAATTCTCAGGATAGCGCGACGGCGTGAAAGCCGGGTTCCCTGCCCGGCACTCCTGATCAAATCACAGGGAGAAAGTGAGGGACTTCATGGGCGTAATCGTAAGACAAAAAACAAAAGGTAAGGGAAAGCCTTGGTGGGTGTTTGTTTCACATCAAGGGAAAAGAACGTCCCGGCAAGTGGGCGACAAGGAAGCTGCTGAAAAAGTAGCAAGCAAGATCCAAGCTCAATTAAGACTGGATGAATTCAATTTTGAAGGGCGTCAAGTTATGCCGACCTTCAAGACATATGCAAAAACCTTTCTTGAATCCTATTCAGCGATGAATCATAAAAGTTCAACTCATGATTCATACGAAGCAACGATTAAAAATCATTTTAACCCATATTTCGGGGACATTATTATTAATGAAATTAAGCGGCGCCATGTCAAAGAATTCTTAAGTCAAAAACAAACAGTCGCGCCAATAGATAAAGACGGTAAGGAAAAGGATCTTCTTAATTCAGAGACAGTTCGAAGGTTTAAAGCATATCTAAGCTGTATATTCAGTCAAGCGGTTGATGATGAATTGATTGAAACAAACCCAGTATCAGGCACCGGAAAGCTTATTAAAAAGACCGATCAGACTAAAAGCATTGAGCCTTTTAGCTGGAAAGAAAAAACACTGCTCGAAGAAGCTATCAAAACACATTTTTCCCGATATTATCCGTTTTTTCTAACAGCATTAAGAACCGGGATGCGCCTTGGTGAGCTTATAGCATTGAAACCCGGTGATCTTGATTTTAACGGTGGTTTCGTTGAGGTAAGAAGGAGTGTTGTTCGCGGCATAGAAGGCACCCCCAAAAGCGGTAAAGTGCGCCGTGTGGACATGTCAACGGATCTTAAAACGGTTTTAAAGGACTATCTTACCTTTAGAAAAAAGGAAACACTTGAAAAGGGATGGAAGAAACTCCCTGAATGGTTGTTCTTTAACGAAGCGGGGAGCCTGATTGATGTCAATCATATTCGGAAAAGGGTTTTTTACAAGGCTTTAGAAAAGGCGGAATTAAGACAGATCAGGATACATGACCTGAGGCATACATACGCGACTTTAAGGATTCAGGCGGGCCATAATATAGCCGATGTCAGCAAGCAGCTTGGACACCATTCAATAAGCATTACGGTTGACACTTATTATCACTGGATGCCGGGTTCTGGAAAATCCGAGGTTGATCAGCTTGATTTAAACTCTGCACCCGCTTGCACCCCAGCTGCACCCGACACAAAAGAAGCTGTAAATGATATTGATGTCAATGGCTGATAATAAAGGATTTATGATGGATTTAAGCTTTAAATTGCTTATTGATAGGGAATTACAGGGAATAAAGTCTATAAACACTTGAATTAATTGGTACGCCCGGCAGGATTCGAACCTGCGACCTACGGATTCGAAGTCCGGCGCTCTATCCAGCTGAGCTACGGGCGCAAATAAAATGACGGCTTCGTAAAAAGTCATTCTGCTGTGTTGAGCTTCATCTTTCGTCATTGCAGCGTACTAACATGTACGCTTCATTCCTCAAGATTTGCGCGCCTTGCATACTGAGCTTTTTCCTTTGCCGTCTGAAATTCCGCCATTTCCATAAAAGCGGAAGTCCGGAACTAATGGGGTGAGTGAAGGGGCTTGAACCCTCGACAACCGGGGCCACAACCCGGTGCTCTGCCAACTGAGCTACACCCACCATATCTGGTTTCTTGTCTCTGGTTTGTAGTTTCCGGTTTTATCTATTAATCGAATCAATTAACTATAAACCGGTATCCCGATCTTTTATTACCGACTTTTCCTTGAATGATAAAGGCCGGATAATCTACAAGGGTTTTCCTTCTACCAAATAAGATAATGCATTTCAAGAGATATTTTGAATAACAGTGAAAAGTGAAAAGTTAAGAGTGAAGGGGAAAACAGGATTCAAGGATTCGAGGGTTCAAGGGGCAAAATCGAGAAGCGTGAGTCGAAAGGCTGAAGGTGTGAGGCGAGAGGCATAAGGGGAAAGGAGCAAGGGAAAAGAAAGTTGGAAAGATGGAAAGTTGTGAAAGAGGGTGGATCGTGAATAGAGCAACGAACCACGATCAACGATATTCGATGTCCGATGTCCGAAATTCGGCCTTCCTGCTTTTACCCTTTGCGAAGCTTCCTGATATCCCCGATACGGATTGTCAGATTCTTTGAGTCGAAATATTCGAGAAGCGGTATCAGGAACTTCCGGGAAGCCCCGGCCATATCCTTGAACTGCGGGGCCGACATTTCACTGTTTTTCTTCAGAAAATCGATCATTTTATCTTTGATATCATTGAGATTGTCGGAATGGTAATAGAGGTCTTCCTTGATCTTTGTCACGACCCCCTCGTCTACAAGCAGCATAAGCACATCTTTTGCCCTTGCAGGATCTATTTTATGCTCCTGGACAAGCTCCTTGAAATACGGAGGTGTGAGCCCGCTCTCCTTATAAGCCTTTATTATTTTTGTTTTTATGCTGCTCTGGTCCTCCCCGAGCGAAACCTTATGCCCCTCGAGACGGACCATATCCTCGTCAAGGGCGATTTTTTTATCTTTTATCATCTGGTTGATTATAAGGATAAAAAGCTTCGGGTTCAGGAAATCCGGTAATTTGGATTTCAGCTCCTCCTTGGGCATGCCTGCTTTAAGCGGGTTTGACTTGTGATAAGCATCTATAAAATCATGCATTTCCTTCTTGAGATTATCAATATCGGCCTGGTGAAGATAAATTCTGTTCTCTTTATCAATCAGGACGATCTTCTTTTTCGACAGAAGATTCTGGAGGCTGCCGTCAAGATTCTTTTCGGTGATATTTGTCATGACCTTCAAATCCGAAAATGAGACGCCCATGTACCCTGATTCCGCGATATAATAACCGACAAGCTCTTCCGCCGGGAGGGTTGAAAGGTTTTTCAGGGCTTCCGTGACTTCAGGTTTGAATCTCTTATGTTTCCGGGGAACCGGGTTAAGAATCTGTCCGCCTGCTATCGTTCTCACGGGAGAAAAACTCCTTAAGACAAACCTATCGTCCTTTACAACCGCCGTAGTAGAGTCGAGCCTGATCTGGGCTACGGTATCTTCCCCGGGAAGAAGCTCCTCCCTGTCAAGCAGAACCAGATTTCCGAGTATTTCACTTGTGCCGGTATGGAACCTGACGCGGGTGCGGTTTTTGACAGGCTTCCTGTTGCTTTTAAGAAGGTTCAGGGAAACATCAAGCATGTACCCGGGGATCAGGGCACCTGGCGTGGAAACGACTTCTCCACGGTCCACCGATGTCTTGTCAAGCCCCTGGAAATTAATAGCCGTCCTCATGCCGGCAACAGCTTCGTTCACGCTTTCGTTATGGACCTGGATTCCGCGCACTTTGGAAGTTACGCCTGACGGGTATATCATTATTGTTTCCCCGACCTCTATCTTCCCGGATATAAGGGTGCCGGTTATAACCGTACCGAATCCCTTCATGGTAAAAACCCTATCCACGGGAAGCCGGAAGAGGCCGGAAGAGGACCGCCCCGGAATTTTCGGGCTCAGTTCATCCAGCGTCTTTATGAATTCGGGGATTCCCTTTCCGGTCACGGCTGATACGGGAAGAATAAGGGCACCGTCTAAAAAAGTGTCTTTTACAAACTTTTTGATGTCATCCGTTACGAGCTCCAGCCATTCATCATCTACGAGATCCGTCTTGGTGAGGACAACAAAACCGTACTTTACCCCGAGAAGCTGGCAGATCTCCATATGTTCCCTTGTCTGGGGCATCACACCTTCATCCGCCGCTATCACCATTGCCACAACATCAATGCCTGTGGCTCCGGCAACCATGTTTTTCACAAATTTTTCATGTCCCGGGACATCCACGATCCCGATTCTCAGGCCGCCCGGGAGATCCAGCCATGCGAAACCGAGCTCTATCGTTATTCCCCGGAGCTGTTCTTCCTTGAGCCTGTCCGTGTTTATGCCCGTGAGGGCCTTCACGAGGGTTGTTTTCCCGTGATCAATATGTCCGGCGGTTCCAAGAACGATCTGTTTCAAAGATATAATATCTCCATTATGGTCTCTGGTTTCTGTTTGCTGGTCTCTGGTTTGACCGGAAACTACAAACCAGAAACCATAAACCGATTCTTATGTCTCGCGCCTCTTGCCCCTTTCTTTTCCTGACCCCTGTTCCCTGACAACTGTTTACTGCTTACTCTTTCTTGAGTATTCAAGCAAATATGCAACAGCAACTAAGAAAGCGCCCAGTCCAGCGACATATATGATTTTCCAGTCCGGATAAAAAAACCGGGAGAGTAAAACGGCGAATGCCGCGCCAAGTATGATCCTTATTATAAAAACATAAAATCTGTTCATGGTTTATTGCCCGTACATCGAAATTAGGACATCGAATATCGAAAAGACGTAAACGGAAGATCACACATAGTTAAAAGCGATGTTCGATATTCGAAGTTCGATATTCTGCTTTATCACAACTCCCTACATACAAACTCGGCACAAATGCTGTCAAGAAGAACCATTCCTTTTCTTGTGAGGGCGCAGTTGTTATCGCTTATAGTAATAAGCTTCTTTTTACTTAAATCCGATATGGTATCACTGAAAATATCCTCAAACCTTACATTGAATTTATCATTAAAAAACCCGATATCTATTCCGCATTTTTGCCTCAGGCCAAGAAAGATGGCTTCAATAATCTGCTGCTGCCTTGTAAGGTTCTCTTCTCCTTCCACTGGAGGCGCACCGGATTCGATATTTTTGATATAATCCGAAACATTTCGGCTGTTCCAGCTTCGTTTAGTTCCGTAGAACGAATGAGCAGAGGGTCCGAATCCCATATATGGAATATCAGACCAGTATTTTAAGTTGTGCCGGGATTTTTTATTTTCGCCGCGCGCGAAATTTGAAATTTCGTAATGGATATAATCATTCTTTTCCAGAAAATCGCCTGTTGATCCGAACATGGAGGCGGCAGAAGATTCCGACAGCGTAGAGAACCTGCCGTTTTTAAGGTCCATGTAAAGCGGTGTCCCGTGTTCGTATGTCAGCATGTAGCAGGAGAGATGTTCCGGCTCAAACATGAGGGCTTTTTCAAGATCAGAAAGCCAGGATTTTTCCGTCTGTCCGGGAATCCCGCTTATAAGATCAAGACCGGTATTTTCGAAACCGGCATTTCGCGCCCATTTGATTGCCGTTTCTCCTTCGTTGGCAGAATGAATCCTGCCCAGGAATTTAAGATTGCCTTCCTGAAAAGACTGGATTCCGATGTTTATCCTGTTTATGCCGGATTGCCTGAAATTCTTTAATGATTCGGGAGTTACGGTTCCGGGATTGACTTCTATTGTTATCTCGGGATCGGATGTTATTTGAAACAGGGAAAATGCTTTTTCTACAATCCTGTCTATTTCCGCTGAATCAAGAACCGAAGGAGTGCCTCCTCCTATATAAAGGGTATCAAAAAGGAGCCCGACTTTGCCGTACATGGCCATTTCGTTTATCAGGGCATTTACAAATTCTTTTACAAGCGAACGGTCCGTTATGGAGTAAAAATCACAATAGGAGCATTTTCTTACACAGAACGGGATATGAATGTATATGCCGGCATGGCAGGTGTTCGGTTCGAGTTTCGGGCATCGGACATCGGAGTTAGATAATCCATGTATCTTCTTTCTTTTTTCGATGTCCGATATTCGATATTCGATGTTCGCCTTATCCTTTAAACGGTTCAGCCAGCCTTATTCCCAGTTCAAGGGCTTTTCTGTTTATATCGATCAGGCCGGCCGGTATTCTTGTTTCAATCACCTTCATAATCGATTCGGGCTTTACAATCTCTATCATCCCTATTACGGCTCCCAGCATGCATATGTTGAACACAACCGGTTTGCCTATCTCGTCCATTACGGACTGATACATAGGAAGCTCTCTCTGCAGCGCGGCCACTTTTTTATGTGTAGTGACATACTTGGTATCGGTTATAAGAAAACCTCCCGGGCGGATTATCGGTGAGAATCTGTTGTATGCTTCCTGGGTAAGGCAGACCAAAAGATTGGGATAGGTTACCTTGGGAAAATTAATTTCGGTATCGGATATGAGAACATCGGATCTTGTTGCGCCGCCTCTTGCTTCAGCTCCGTAAGACTGTGACTGGACGGCCACAAGGTTTTCATGAAGCACCGCCGCTTCGGCTATTATAATCGCGGCGGTGATCACGCCCTGTCCGCCCGAACCCGAAAATACCATCCTGATTCTTTCCATGTTCAATTCCCCTTCATCGCTCTTTCGATGATTTTTTTGTACTCGCTGCAATATTCAGGCCTTTCTTCGTTGACGAAAACTCCTCGTTCAATAAGGCCGGGATCTTCTTTCTTTGCCTTTGAACCGATCGGTGTGGTGACGTCCTTCATGCGTTCCATCATGTCCACCGCGCTGCCCTCCTTGTTTTTTCTTCCGAAGTAAGTCGGACACTGGGAGAGAATTTCGACAACCGAAAATCCTTTGTGAGTGATGGCCTGCTTTATTATGTCAGTCACTTGCTGGACATGGTATGTGGTTGAACGGGCCACGAACGAGGCCCCTGCCGCAGCGGCAAGCTTAACAACATCAAAGGAATGGTCGATATTCATATACGGCGCGGTAGTGGCGAGGATTCCGGGTCCGGAAAGCGGTGAATACTGCCCTCCCGTCATGCCGTATATGCGGTTGTTCATGACGATTGCCGTCATGTCAATGTTCCGCCGGGCAGCGTGAATGAAATGGTTTCCTCCTATGGCCAGCGCGTCTCCGTCACCCATCGGCACAATAAGATTAAGTTCCGGCCTGCTCATTTTTATGCCTGTTGCAAATGCAAGCGCGCGGCCGTGGATCGTGTGCATTGTATGGAAATCCAGATAACCCGAAATCCTGGATGAGCATCCTATGCCTGAAACCATGACTATGTCGTTTTTGTTTATCCCGAGCTCTTCCACTGCTCTTATCAGGCCGTTTAATACTATGCCGTGGCCGCATCCCGGGCACCACATGTGGGGAAAGAATCTCTCTCTTATATAATCTTTTATCGCCATTTCTATACCCCCTTACCCTGGATGAGCCGCATTATGTTTCGTATATCGGTCGGATTTATCAGTACGCCGTCTATGCGGTTTGCGAGGAAGACCTTTTCAGGATTGTCGACAGCAGTTTTGACCTGCTGCAAAACCTGTCCCATGTTCATCTCGACAACGATCACGCATTTCGCGTCCCGGCATTTTTCACGGACAATCCCGGCAGGGAAGGGCCACAAGGTCTGAAGCTCGAGAAGACCCAGGCTCTCTCCCCTTGCCCTTCTGTTTTTTACCACGTGAAGGGCCGAACGGGCGGAAGATCCGTAGGAGATAAGAACCGTTCTCGCGTCTTCCAGGAAATACTCCTTATATCTTGCGATATTGTTTTCGTTGTTCATGATCTTATCTGCAAGATGTCGGAGGAGCCCGTGAACAACAGCAGGATCACTTGAAGGAAATCCCCACATGTCGTGAAAGAGACCGGTGACATTGTATCTGTGAACGCCTCCGAAATCGGACATGGGGAGTCGCCCGTCTTCTCTCGGAAGATAGGGATGATAATCGACCCCTCTTTTTACCGAGGTCTTAAGCCTTTCTACAAGGGGGAGCTCTCCCTTTTCAGGCATTACAAGGCGTTCACGCATATGTCCTATGATTTCGTCGAAAAGAAGCACAACCGGCGTCCTGTATGTTTCGGCCATGTTGAATGCGTCGACTGTTATGGAGAAAATATCCTGGTGGTTGGAAG
>Ga0209287_10001026_pt1 | contig 14722 bp, 6 predicted proteins | sample PPLLak3cmMay2015_2_FD_187255 | JGI IMG/M metagenome (GOLD analysis project Ga0209287, IMG submission 187255) | Freshwater sediment microbial communities from Prairie Pothole Lake near Jamestown, North Dakota, USA - PPLs Lake P8 Core (1) Depth... | ecosystem: Environmental > Aquatic > Freshwater... | reverse complement strand
TTTCTTCTATGACAGGTGTATTTATTTTTGTCTGAGTTACGACCCATAAGGCAGAGGCTATCATAAAATTATCGTTTATCGTCAACATGTCGATGATATCATTGCCGATATCGACGTTACCAAGAAAGAAGAGGGCCTTCAGCACGTTACCCCGTATTCTATTGCTGGGATCTTTTCTGAATCGCATCAGAATAGGCATCATTCGTTTATTGCCGAGGCTTTCGAGAGCCTCAACCGTATTCGCACGCACCCGTTTGTCCTCGTCGTTAAGCAGGGACAGAATAATCTCCTGGTCGTTCGGGCCGATCATTTTTCCGAGAAGATTAACGGCGGTGGCGCGGATTTTCACGTCCCGGTCGGTAACCAATTTCGCCAGGGTGGTGCGGATCTGCGGATTTTTTTTCAGCAGGCCGAGCGTCTGCACGGCGCGAAGACGCCGGTTTTCGTCAGTGCTGAATATATCCTTGCTGATCTCCTTGACTATTTCCGGGTTGAGCGACCCCATGAGCGCCCCGAGTTTTTTCCTGATCTCGGGGGCGAGTTCGTGGAAGTCGGAAACCAGTTTTTCCCTGATAATGGCGCAGATAGCAGTTATCGACGCTTTCTGGGCGATGACATTCTCACTTTTTGTCAGAGGAAGGATATGGGGAATGTCACTGAGCGTGCCGGTGTCTTTCAAGCCGGTGAGCGTTGAGATGACGGTATTTGCGTTGTCGGATTGTAATTTTTCACGCAGGCTTAATTCGTTCATCGCGCCGTGCTCCTGAGTGCGTTTATTTTGTCCCGAAGACGCGCGGCCTTTTCGAATTCAAGGTTTTTTGCCGCTTTTTTCATCTCTTTTTCGAGCTGTTTTATTGAATGCGCCGCCTCTTTTTTACCCTTACCCGCTCCCGGTTCCTGGTCGCTGTTGTATGCGGTTGCGGGTTCCGCCGTAACCAGATATCCGGCAGTTTCTTCCCGTTCGTAAGCGACCAGGGGTTCGCCGATTTTACGAATGACCGTTGTTGGAATTATACCATGTTTTTTGTTATATGCAAGCTGTTTGTTTCTCCTGCGGGAGGATTCGTCCATAGCCCGCTGGATTGATCCGGTCATGGTGTCCGCATACAGGATTATTTTTCCGTTGATGTTTCTTGCCGCCCGGCCGGCGATCTGGATGAGGGACCGGCTGGATCGCAGGAACCCTTCACGGTCGGCGTCCAGAATGGCGACCAGCGAGACTTCGGGCAGGTCGAGACCTTCGCGCAGCAGGTTTATCCCGACCAGAACGTCAAAAACGCCTTCGCGCAGCTCACGGAGGATTTCCGGGCGCTGGAGGGTCTCTATCTCGGAATGCAGGTACCGCACCCGGAAATCAAGGGATTCAAGGTAGGCGGTCAGATCCTCGGACATTTTTTTTGTCAGCGTCGTTACCAGCGTGCGCTCGTTTCTTTCGATGACAACGCGAAGCTGTTCAATAAGGTCGTCGATCTGATTCACCGCGGGGCGTACCTCGATAGGCGGGTCCACAAGCCCGGTAGGCCGGATAATCTGTTCCACGATAGTACCGTCGCTTTGCGCGAGCTCGTAATCGGCCGGGGTGGCGGAGGAGTAGATCACCGAGTCCATAATCAGCTGGAACTCGGCGAACTTCAGGGGGCGGTTGTCCAGCGCGCTCGGTATCCTGAACCCGTGTTCGACCAGGGTGGTCTTCCGCGCCACGTCGCCGTTATACATGCCCCCTATCTGCGGGATAGAGGCGTGCGATTCGTCGATGATGGTGAGGAACGGCGGTTTGAAAAAGTCGATAAGGCAATAGGGCCGGCATCCTGCCGGCCTGCCGTCGAATATTCTTGAATAGTTTTCAATACCGTTGACGTAGCCCATTTCATTGAGCATCTCGATATCATACAGGGTTCGCTGCCGCAGCCGGTGGGCTTCGATTATTTTTCCCTGCGCGTTGAATTTCTCAATCTGCGCCTCCATCTCCCTCCGTATCTGATCCGTGGCCTCCTGCATGCTTATTTTCGTCGTTACAAAATGTTTTGCAGGGAAGAGCGTTACCGTTTCCAGGGACGCCAGTACTTTACCGGTGACAAGGTGGATTTTTTTCAGACCCTCGATGCGGTCGCCGAACGTCTCGATGCGCAGCGCAGCGTCGTCGTATGCCGGGTAGATCTCGATAACGTCCCCGCGCACCCGGTATCTGCCCCGCTCAAGATCAGCATCGTTGCGCGTGTAATGCATCCTCAGCAGCAGCCTGAAGAAATCGTCCCTTTCAAGCGCTCCGCCCGCGCTGAGCGAGACGCTTGATTCCGCATACGAGTCAGGGGAGCCGATATTGTAAATGCACGAGACGCTCGCGACGATAATAACATCGCGCCGTGATAAGAGAGAGCTGGTGGCTTTGAGCCTGAGGCGGTCGATTTCGTCATTTATTTCGGATGATTTTTCAATATAGGTATCCGTTGACGGTATATACGCTTCGGGCTGGTAGTAGTCATAAAAGGAGACAAAGTATTCGACGGCGTTTTCAGGGAAAAAAGCCTTGAACTCATCGTAGAGCTGCGCGGCGAGGGTCTTGTTGTGGGAGATCACGAGCGTCGGCAACTGTACCCGCTCTATGACATTTGCCATGGTGAACGTCTTGCCGGAGCCGGTAACCCCCAGCAGCGTCTGGTGCCTGGCGCCGCGCTCTATACCCTGCGCAAGCCCGGCAATGGCTGGTATCTGGTCGCCCTTTGGCGAAAAGTCAGATATAAGTTTGAATTTCATTTTTTTAAATGGTATTGATAAAAGCGTGATAGTAAGGTAAAATAATCATTAGCATGAAAAAAGAGAAACAAAATAGCAGCGAAGCGGTCATAGCCGAGCTGGAGCAGAAGGTGGAACGCCTCAAGTCCGCTCTTGAGTCGTATAAAAACGAGATACGCAACAGCGCTGCATATAAAACCGAGCGCCAGATTTTCCGTGACCTTGCAACGGTTTTTGCTTCTTCCGAGAATTTTGACAATTTGTTTCAACGGACCATGGAAATAGTATCACAGCATTTGAAAGCGCGTTACTATGGTATTTTCTGGCTTAATGACGAGAAAAGTCATCTCGAATTCAGGTATGGAAAAAATTATAAGTCCTCGGTGATGTCGGCGATCCCCCAAGCGGGAAGTCTGATGGGAGAGTGCCTGTTTAAAAGGGATATTGTATGGATACCTGATGTCCGGCTGAAAAGCGCCTGCATACCGCTTAACCAGGAGCCGCCCGAATATAACGTCCTGTGCGCTCCGATAATTCTCTTTGGCGAGGACAGCGGGGTAGTCCGTCTCGCAAATATCGATACTGAATATCAGGATATCGCAGCGAAAGTGCTGAAAACCATCAGCCCGCTTTTATGTTCAAGCCTTGAACGATTGCTGCTTCTGCAGCGCAACCGTCAGGCGTTAAAGGGGCTTGACGCCGGTTTTTCCGTTGCCAGGCTGCTTGAAAACACCCTCTCCGATGTTGAAATACTGAAGAAGGTCTGCTCCCAGATTCCTAAACTTTTCACCTGCAGGGCGAGCATTATCGCGTTAAAGTCCGAAGCAGGCATTAAATCGGTTTTTTCGTGGCCGGAAAATTTCTTTCTTGGCGGCAACCCGGATTCCAATACCATTTACCTGCGCAACCTGATTGAGGCGTATCCCGACGGGAATGCCTGTATCGAGAATATTCACCGGGATAAACGATGGGCATGGCCTCAACGCGACGTTCGTTCGCTGTGCATGGCCGGGCTCCATTTTCAGGGAGTGTTACATGGGCTGGCGATTGCTGTCGGCCCGGGCGCAGAGGTATATGGCGCGACAGAAAAGAGTCTTCTGGGGATAGTTGCAGCCCAGACCTCCATAACCCTGGAGCGCGCCTCCTATTTCAGAAAACAGGAGGAGCTCGCTGCAAGCGATGGCCTGACCGGACTTCTGAACCACCGTATGTTTCAGGAAAGCATTCGCTTTGAACTGGAAAGGGCGAATCGATACAATCATCCCTTATCTCTGGTAATGTGCGACATAGACCATTTTAAAAGGTTTAACGACACGTATGGCCATCAGGTGGGTGATGAAGTGCTGAAAATGGTATCACGCACCCTGAAGGTCTTAAAACGCACTACGGACAGGGCTTTTCGTTATGGCGGCGAGGAATTCTGTGTTATACTTCCGGAAACGACCTCACAGAATGCGGTTAATCTTGCGGAGCGGCTCAGGCTGAAAATAGAGGAAAACAGGGCGGTCCGCGGCCTTTCCGTCACCATAAGCCTTGGAATAGCCGAACACCGTAAAGGCGAGTCTGCCGAAGAGCTTATCAAAAGAGCTGATTCACTTCTTTATAAATCAAAGGAGGGCGGAAGAAACAGGGTCACTGTCGGATAAAAGCGATATTGTTTACAAAAAAAGGGGGAATTTTACCTGTGTAAAATTCCCCCGCTGTTTTTTCTCAAGGACTACAGTGCCGTATGGCTATCTTCCCACTGCCACTGTTTTTCCATATTTCCTTGTCTCGGTTTTGATTTTTCCCTTATCGTCCTTCTTCGCGACGATATAGACGATCAGCTTGTAGACGCCCGGCGCCGATTTCATTCCTTTGCTCGTGCAACCTGACCAGTAGAAATTGAGATTCACGATACCGGTGCCGTTCATGAGAGCGTCTTTCATCCATTGCGGCAGACTGAACGGGCCGCTGCCCAGCAGGTTGTCGATGCTCTGCTGTGAAAATACAAGGTTGGCGGCTGCGTCAAACACCATCAGGCTGGCCTGCAGTCCTTTGAGCTGGCCTTTGATCGGAATCGTTATTATTGCGCCGCCGTTGTTGGTTATAATGTTGAATATATTGAGCGAATCATAGTGTATGAGCGGGTTATTGATAATCTGATTATGAATAATCAGGGTTGGAATGATCGGTATCGGCGCGACAATGATGTCGCCGATATTACCGGTAACCTTGACTCTTACCTTCTGATTCAACGCGTGCGGCACGTTGCCTTTCAAATCGCACACAACCGTGTTGAGGTCGTTAATGTTGACAAAATGCTGGCTGTTCAGATCGTTGCCGTTGGTCATCTTGAAAACGCACCAGTCATCAAGCTGTGATGCGAAATTCTTGATTTCGCCGCCGGCCGGCCCCGAAGTTTTCGCAAGCATGCTGTCGACTTTTACCGTCGTATTGCCCATCCAGACATTAATGACACTCCTGGGCTCCGTGCTGGTCAGGAACGGAACGATGGCAGTACCCTGCAATGATTTGAAAGTCTCGCTCAATTTTATGGTAACCACGTCTTTTTTGCGGTCCAATACATCCTTTACGTCCTTGACCGCGGTCCATACCACCGGCGCTGCGCCGTCTATGCAGGTTGCTCTTTTAATTTCCCCGATACTGTCGCAGTCGATAATGGTCAGCAGGGGAGTCCACGCAGTCTGCGGTTTATTAGTTATTATAGACTGGATTTCGCTCAGATGCAGCAGCAGTTTTTTATCGCTGCTGAGAGGCGCTATGGTAAGGCTGTCTGCCCTGATAAATACCGAGCCATTCTCGACAATCACATTGTCCGTAACGTATCCAGCAGGCAGTTTCACCGGTTTATCCAGCAGAATCTCGATAATATCCAGGAAGCCGTTCCCGTTATTGTCCCTGGTTGTGGCTGTTATCATTTTTGGTTTCGGCCCGACAATTTTGATATACACTTTATTCTTAACCGTTGTGTCGCTGATGCCATTCACATAAATCCACCCCTCCTGATCGTCGGTTGCGTCGGAAGGATCCAAAAATATCTGGGTAGATTGTGAATTGATAAAGAAATCGAAGAGCGATGTGTCGTTAGTCCATAAGAATATCTCGTTAGGCAGGTAATTACCGAATTCGTCATACCCTGTTCCCGTGATCAGGAATGAAGGGTCGTTCGGATTCAGAGTCGGGATGGTATCCGGATTCAGGACAATAGTGTCCAGCGGGCCTGGTTTCAGTATGAAATCCTTGGTTGAAGCCGAAAGAGCATCGAGATAAACCGTTAATTTGTGCGGCTTCGCTGCCGGTGAGCCGACCACGCTGCCGGTATTATATAATACGAAATCGAGCGTGTCCATTCCGTTCATAAACCACTGCGAAACCGTCATTTTTTTACTGGCAAATTTGTCGGTACCTAACAACGCACCGCTTAAATCATAAGTTGTTCCGTAGGGGATATAGCCTTTTATTCCGGGCAATCCGGCGTCAAGAATGTCGGTATAATCCGCGGAATCGGTGCCTCCCGGACCGCCAAGACCCGGATATTTCCACAGACCAGGTACATACCCGTCTTTATTGATAATTTCTACCAGGCCTTTTATCTTACGGCCTGCGATAAGAGAGTCGTCAGGCGTTATGATGGTAAATCTCACCTGAATCGGCGCCCCCGGTGTGAACTGGTAATTGACCGTGTCATAGAGTTTGCCGCTGGTGCCGTCGAAAGAACTTATAATTACGCCAGAGTCCGGTCTGGTAGGAGAGAAGGACCAGCGTTTACTTGCTTTTGGCGGCTGGGGATCAACAGCAGCCGGGTCGGTTATAGACCAGTCGCCGTCGATGGGTATCCATAATTTAAAGTCGCTGGTAAGTCCCAGTACATGAAGTGTGGTATCCTGATTGGTATTCATGTACAGATTTTTGATATCAGCGGTGTCTGTATAATTATGAACGCGGACAATACGGATAGAATCGATAGTATATGGCGTGCATATAACTACGGCCGTATCTTCCATACCGTTTTGAATTGCATGGATAATGGTTTGACCTTGCCCCTGTTTCTGAATGACGCCATCCTCGCTCGGCCCCGGGGAAACAGTGGCTATGGAGGTCGCTTCGCTGCTCCAGGCCGCTTGTGTAGCCAGGAACGGAATACTGGCGTTCCCAAGGGAATCCCTTAATATGGCATAAGCTGTTTTAGTTGTCTGGTTTCCTAAAATCATTATCGGGCTGTAATCCGTCCGCACTACTGGAAGTGGAGGAGTCTTTGATGCTTCAATAACCAGTTGGGTTGCCTCTCCCGGTTGGATATACAAGCGGATTTTTTCAGGTATTGGATTCAAACCTGCTATGGTCAGTGTCGCGGTAATATCCACAAAAATATAGGCGCGTCTGGGATGAAAAATATTATGGGCGACACTGTCCAGTTTTAAAAATCCGTATGTGGGATTAAGAGCAACGCCATTTGTATCTGTTAATTTCCACGTAATTTTCTTATACAACGCAGGAAGAGATTCGTAATCGCTGAGCCACTTTGTATTTGCAAAAACTTTAGCATATAGATCAGCATCTATGCCCGCGGTTACCGTATCAAAGGCAGGCGAGGTCGGATATTTGGATGCAGAAGTGGGTGTGCCCGCTTTGTTGTGTATTTCCATTCTGGTTGGCGGGGCTTTGACAATAACCGAGGTGAATGCTGTGTCAATCGGTTCTTTGGGGTGTCTCCAGTGGAACGTTACTTTGTCCTCAAAATCCGCCTCAGTAATGGGGTCATTGAGAACAGGGCTTCCATTGATGATCTTAAAAGATAGGTTCTTGGAGAACATCCAGCACTTGCCATTCCAAGAAGGATTGGTCATGGTAATTGTTCCGGAATCACCCTTGGTGACTGTCTTCATTCTTACATTGACAGTCTTAAGTGAATCTTCACCATAGTAGAAGAGTCTTAGTGTATAATTGGTATCTTCAAATGTCAGTGTATCTTTTGCTATATTATTAACAAAAACACCCATGTGGGTCCGGGGCCAGCAGTAAAAGCATTCATTTGTATAACTTGTATCGCCACCGACATCGATGTAAAATTTGAGCGCTAAAGTTGTGTCAAGTGCAGGATTCGCAGTTCCGAACAGCGCGTTGAGTCTTAATTGATTCACACCGCTTTTAAGCGGGAGGGTATTGTTCATCTTGACAACCCAGGTAGTGTCGTCTCTTTTTACCATCTGGCCGGTAACAGTATCTTGTGTAGTATTGTTATAAAGGGTTACGCCTTTTGAGAAGAAAGGTTCTGAATAGCTTTTAATAATTGCTTTAACTACATTTGCAAGCGTATCGGTATTCTGTTGAGGGACGATCCAACGTGAACCACCGGTCGCATTAGCTAGACTGTCTAAATCTGGGGCATTAGTTCTCCCAACATAGATCCCATGCACTTTAACACTATCCTGAACCAGCATGTTTGTCAATGTCCCCCAGGGATAATTAATAATTGGACCACTTTCTGGTTTACCGTCAGAAATGAAAATGATAGCCTTAACTTTATGAGGGCATATCGCCGGGTCACGTATCCACTTTATTGCTTGATCGAGTGCAGCGTAATAATTGGTGCCGCCAGCACTTAAATCTCTGGTTTGTACAAAATCTGTAATATACGTTATCATACGATTAAGATCGGTCTGACCGGTTCTGACAAAAACGGGAGCTAGTAAATGGTCTCCCAATAAAGGAAGGCTTGGGTAATTTACCTTTGTAACGAGGTTCGTGCCGAAGCCGATATATCCTGCTTTTGACTGCTCAAAATTAGCGATTTGATAGTTGAAACCCGCGCTAAGTGCGTCATCCCTTTTTTTATAGAGATCGCCTGAATTGGGGTATGTAGTGACCATACTGCCCGACATATCCATTATGTAAATTATATCGGCAGGTGTATATAATGATAAATTTTCAAGGCATATCTCGAGTCCCTCTTTTGATATATGTGGTATATTTTTTGGAACGTCGAAAATTTTATCATTCCAGGAAGGATCAATGTAAAGACAGTATAAAGTATCAGGGCAGTCGTTAAAATCACTCTGCCATGTGTAGGCGCACAAAGAGTCTTCGTATGTCGTATCTGCCTGAGCGTATAGGGAAATGGTTGAAAGTAATACTAAACTGATTAAAGCCGGAAAGAGGTTTTTGCATTTTTTGAACATTATTCGCCTCCCTGTTTATTAATTCAATATGATTAATTTTTAGTAATTTTCGGAATTTTCGGAATATCAGGAATTACTATGATTATGATATTGTGTTATAAATATAAATACAAACTTTTATATTTCAAAAAAAAAATACTTTTCTTATATAGTCGTTATATATAGTAATAAGGTTTAAAATATTTATATTAATGAGCTAATTGTAAAAGTCCTGTAATTTGATTAACAACTATCGAAATTTGAAAAATTTAGCCACTTTTTATTGCTCACTGAAGATTTTTGCAATTAGCTCTAATTTTAATGAATAAATATATCTTATTTTCCGCACATCGGGATCGCAGTTTTTTAAATTTTTTTAAAGCGCGATTTGAAAAAGGTGGTGTAGTTTTCCCTGACGCTGATCATTTCATAGACTAAATTTTCAAGCATCACTCTGTTGTTGATCCATTTTTTACATGATTGAACATCCTCAATGCATGCTGGGATTATCCCTTTGGACATACTGTCGGAAAGAATACCGATATAGAACATTATTCCGTTAAAATTATTTTCTTATAAACCCTCTCTTGTCCTGCTGATATCTTTATTAAATAAACTCCTGACGTTATGTTAACATTGTTAAATATTAAACGTTTTGTCCCGGAACTTTTACTGGAGGCTATTTTTCTTCCCTGCACAGATAAAAGCGATGCTTCTGCGTTTTTCACAGGGACTGCGAATTGCACAGTAATCGAAGTGCCCCGATTGATTTTTTTCTGTAAAATGGTTATTTGCTGATTTTTCAATGATAAAAAACTCTTTGATGAATATGTCGGGTAAACAACCAGTACTGCTCTGTAGGATGTGTCGATAGGCTCCGCTGGATGGTTCCAATAGAAAGTAACCTGATCTATACCAATACCACAAGCTTCAGTAATATTATTGTGTGGTGTGGCAAGATCTTCGACAATCGCAAATGGTACCGTTTTAGAAAATGTTTGCTTTGGAATCGAATCAAAGACAGGGTTCGTCAGAATAATAGTCTCCGTATCTTTACTGTTTTTAACGTAAACTTTTATATTGACTTGGTCAAGAGTATCTAATCCGTAATAAAACAACCTGATATTATAACTATTATCGAACATGGTAAGGGAATCAGTGTTTATATTCGTCTGTGCATCCCGGTAAATGCGGATTTGTGTGCGGTACCAGCAATAAAAGCATTCCGAGGTGTAGGTGGTATCGCCGCCGACATTGATGTTGAATTTAAATGAGAGTATCGTGTCCTGGCCGTCCGGGGTGCCGAAAATGGAGTTGAGTTGTATTTCGTTCAGATTTTTTTTAAGGGGGATAGGCTTATTAAGGATAAAAGACCATACAGTATCTGATATTTTTGTATAGGATTCCTGAACTGAAGTAGTACCGTTTGAGTTGTTTAAAACAACAAGCCCTTTGGGCGCAAAGGGTTTTACGACACTTTTTACAATGGATTTTATTACTTTAGCGAGGGTGTCTGTAGCGCTTGGAGGCACAAGGTATGACTTGCCACTGGTTCTGGTGCAGATTGTATCAAGGCCTTTTCCGATACTATCTCCCAGGAAAATACCGTAAACAGGTATTTTATTTGTTATCAGGGTTTGTACTTGGGCTGCGGTTGCTCCTACATTTGCCATTGGCTCGCCATCAGATATGAATATTATTACCTGGTTGCTGTCGTGTACGATTGTGGGATCTGCAAAGTATTTTATAGCGGTATCCAGCGTTACTCTGTAGTTAGTACCGCATCCACTGGCTTGGTTTTCCAGGCTATCAACCCATTTCTGCAACCGCCCAACCATATAATTAAGCGTATCTTTTCCGGCCTGGGTATTAACCGCCACAGGCTTTAAGCGCTGGTCTAGTTGAACGGATGATTGAAACCCTATGTACCCGGCACGAGAGCTTGTTAAAGAGTCGATCTGGTATTGAAAACCAGCTTTCAGCGAAGAGGGACGTTTTTTATAAGGATCGCCAGCTTTCGCACCGAAACCAGGATTCATGCTGCTTGACAGATCCATAATATAAATAATCTCGACGCTGCCGGCAATAACAAGATCTTCCAGGCAGAGTTTCAGCCCTGTTTTGGAAATGTGGGTGATATTTGCCGGTACGTCAATTATTGTGTCTTTCCATTTGCCGGGATAGATGCAGTCCAGCACTTCAGGACAGTTGTTGAAATCACTGTTCCAGGTATAGGCGCACAGAGAGTCTTCATAAAGCGTATCGATGATCTGCGCGTTTGGGGTGTTGATTACCAGAAGCATTAAAGCGCTTAAAAGAGACGAAGAAAAATTGGTTTTGTTGAACATTGCACTCCTCCGTATATATGTATCCGGGATTAAAAGAATAGAGCGGATTTATCTATATTATACCACTTTTTAATAATAAAAAACATAACAAAATTTGCCCTGCCATGTATAAAGTCGTTAATAGTAACAATTCGGTTCAAAATTAATTCGTTGTTAATATAATTCACCGTTTTAAATTTGCAAATAGTTTGTTGATTTCTCAAAACGGTGTGTTAGACTCTATATTTGAATATTCTACCCTGCGCCGTTTCACTTTGCTGGGCAATGCGTTTTTAGCGTAGATAATTTTCGTCCTCGAAAACCAAATTAAATCATCGAGGACGAAGGACGAGAACGAGGGACGAGGACGATTTTATAGAATTTTCCCCCCATGAAAGGTACGTTGCGGTTTTGCCGGCTTAGATCAGGGTCACGATCCATGCTCCCAGCCCGGCAATATAGAATTGCCCGTCAGCCAGTATATTAAAAAGCGCGGAAAGAAGGTTTTTCAGTTTATGCTGCCATTTCATAAAAAACCAGATGTGCGTGAGAACCGGTATCTGGAGCAGGTATGCATACGAAGGCGCGTCGCTGAAGCGCCATTTGGGAAGGAAGCTGATGCCGGATAACGACACAAGCGTGATAAAGGATATGCCCAGAGCCAGATATATGAGCCGTTTCACTTTAACTTCGCCTATGATGGTAATCAGGGTCTCCCTGCCCATGATCCTGTCTCCCTCTATATCTTTCAGATCAAAAATGAGCGAGCGCAGGTAGGCCAGCAAAAATGTCCAGAAAAAAATAGCAGTCGCAGCGGTGTTTATGGTGATGAACGTACCATTTACCGCCTGAGGAATAAAGGTGACCAGCACTGACCAGGCCAGCGCTGCAAACAGATCGCGGGATGTGGGAATATCCTTTAAATTGCCATACTTTACATATTTTTTTAAGGGCTGCGGAACGATGGTGAACTGATATACAATACCGGCAAACGTGGGTATCAGCATGAGATAAAAGAGGAGCATACTGTGTAACATGCTGATTATCAATAAAATGGCGATGCATGTTATGGCAAGGATATTAAGTGAAATTTTATTTGCGTTGTAAAACCGGTATCTGCTGATATCGAGATGTTTATTGATGTCAATGCATGCGAGGCTGTTCCAGAGGTAAATAGACATCAGGTACAGAAAGGAGAGGGTTGCGCCGGTGCGTAAAAAGGGGAGTCCCTGAAGAGTGCTGGAAGCGAAATACATGGCTACACCGCCTGCTGCAACAAAGAAATTCAGGTTAGCCAGCGTATCGATAAATTGCGATATCCTGCCGAAAAAACTTTTTTTGCTGGTCCGCGCGAGAAAGTGAAGATGGTCGGCAACCCGCTTTATTACCCACGCCGGTGTTGATGCACCTGCGGTTATACCGATGTTTTTATATTTTGCAAGCTGTTTCCAGTCGATTTCCTGCTCTGTTTCTATATGTTGGGTCGGCGTGGTGCATTCGCCGGAAATTTTTGCCAGTCTCAGGGTATTTGCGCTGTTTTTGCCGCCGACAACGAGCATTGCGTCAGCGGTTTTTGCGAGGTCGCGCGTCTCCTCCTGTCTTTTATCCGTTGCTGCGCAGATTGTTTTTTTTATGACAATCTCCGCATTTTTATACCGGTCCTGTATTTTTCTCGCGATTGATTCGAAGGTGTCCCGATTAAAGGTTGTTTGCGAAACAAGACAAATCCTGTCGAAATCAGGCAGTTTTTCAACGTCATCGGAGTTTTGAATAAGATACCCCGCGTCACCAGCATACCCCAGCAATCCCACGACTTCCGCATGACCTTCATCGCCGGTAATGACTATTTTAAATCCCTGTTCGATGTATTTCTGAATGACTTTATGAACGGTTTTTACTTTCGGGCAGGTACCGTCAATTATCGTATAATGACCGTTCTCGAAAATTTTTTGCACATCAGGTGCAACGCCGTGCGCCCTGATAATAATGGTGGCGCCTGGCGGGGGCAGATGTTTTTCGTCGATAATTTGTATCCCGCGCGTTTCCAGCATTTCAAGGGTCTGGTGGTTATGAATCAAAGGACCGAGGGAATATATCTGCCTGGCGCCAGGGGCTGAGGTGATGTCAACCGCAAGATCAACGACACGCTTGACCCCCATGCAGAATCCGGCTGTTTTGGCTATTGTTATTCTCATGCGGCAGATTTTTCTTAAACCTGGTTCCGAAAAATAAAATCAATTTGGAATAGTGATAAAAATATACAATCTGTCGCCACACAGAGAGGCACGAATATACAATAGTCTGTAAAAATATCCCGGGAAAATCCGGAAGCGGTGAAAATACAGCGCTTCTGACCGGACTATTGCGCCAGGATTATTTTACGGGTAATGGTTTCCTGACCTGCCGCTACGGTAATGAAATAGACGCCGTTGCTGAAACGCGTTGTTGCAACGGCTATTTGCCGGGTATCTGTGCCTTTACAGGCAGATACTATTCTTCCGTTAGGCGCCGTGAGCGTTACCCGTGCATTTTTTACCGGAGCGCTGAATTGCACGGTGATTACTGTCCCGCGGCTGTTTTTTGTCTGCAGGATTTTTATGTGCCGGTTGTTTAGCGGTAAAAAACCAGTGGAAGAGAATGTGGGCGAGACAACAGATACTTTAGCAAATGCGGTATCCATAAGAATATAGGGGTGTCTCCAGTAAAAAGTAATTTCATCATTAAGCGCAGCCTCTGTCACGCCGTTGTTATGTACAGGGTTTCCGCTCAGTATTTGAAACGGTACCGTTTTCGAAAAAATCCATTTTTTGCCGTCGAAAACCGGGTTGGTCATGGTTATTGTTTCCGAGTCGCCTTTTGTGATTGTCCGGGCAAGAATAGTTGCTTGAGTGAGCGTATCAGTTCCATAATAGAAGAATTTAAGGGTGTAAGTGTTGTTTTGGGAGCTGAGGGTATCTACGGGTATATTATTGATGTTAATATTCATATGCGTTCGATGCCAGCAGTAAGCACAGCATGGCGTATGCGTCGTATCGCCGCCCACATTCAAGGTAAATTTAAAGTTCAGTGTCGTGTCATGCCCGCTTGGGGTGCTGAATAGTGAATTAACCTGGATTGTGTTTAAATTGGATTTCAGAGGGAGCGGTTTATTTAATACTGTCTGCCAAACGGTATCTGATGGTTTGAAAAAGGAGGCTCCCACCGAGCTTGTGCCCAATGAATTATTTGTAATAGTGAGGGTTACTGGATGGTAGGGCTCAACTTCCTTTTTAATCCTTTTCAGTATTGTTATAATCGTATCGGTACAGCTTGGAGGGACAAGGTATATCTGACCATTTGTCCTCAGGCAAATTGAATCAAGTCCTGTTCCAATCTTAAATCCTAAAAATATTCCATATACCTTAATATATTTATTCTGCAAAAGTTGAATTTGGGCTGACGTTGCTCCAAGTCCGGAATCAGGCTCACCACCGGAAATAAATATGATTATCCGGGATGTGT
>Ga0209287_10001025_pt1 | contig 14724 bp, 4 predicted proteins | sample PPLLak3cmMay2015_2_FD_187255 | JGI IMG/M metagenome (GOLD analysis project Ga0209287, IMG submission 187255) | Freshwater sediment microbial communities from Prairie Pothole Lake near Jamestown, North Dakota, USA - PPLs Lake P8 Core (1) Depth... | ecosystem: Environmental > Aquatic > Freshwater... | reverse complement strand
CCCCCAAGATAACCAAGACCGGTTACGTCTATTCGCGAGCCCGCTTCAATATTGATGTAATCTCTTGCAAAGACACGCATTCTATGAATTGTAGTGAGAGTTGTCGGAAGATGTTTCACAACAGCGCCATTAGTTAATGTCAAACTCAGGAAATGGTGTTCACCGTCGATAACAACTGTATCGCCATCGATAACAAGATGTGAATAATCATAGGAATAATCATCTGCTGTGATTGTTTCCTTTGTGTTAATAGTGTCGGTAGACCTGATCTTGCTTGCCGTCTCCTGCAGCATTCTGCCTGCTGGATCAAAAACACGGCTTATGGAATAATCTTCATTGGCTGCATACGTCATGTCTCCCATGGTATTATACCCGAACCTGGCCATTACCAAAGAGTCATCGATGGATTTACTGACAAGCCGATTTAAAATGTCATACCCATAGTTGATAGTTTGTCCTCGTGCATTGGCATAGGAAGTCAGGTTATTATTTCTATCGTAAGTATACGAGCGTGTATAACCGAGATGATTCCTGGATTCGATTAAATTTCCAGCAGAATCATACGCAAAGGTTGTAACATGACCTTTGGGATCAATCAATGAATCAAGCTGTCCAGCAAGATTATATGCATACCGTGTACTATTGCCTGCAGGGTCGGCTTCGGAAATAAGCTTTCCCATTATATCATATTCATAATCCGACTGCCTTTTCAAGGGGTCGATAATCCGCGCTAAATTCTCATATTCGTTATATTCATAGAGGGTTGTATCGTAAACTGGATTTATTCGTGCAACAACCTTTCCGAGTGAATCATAAAGCGTTGTTACGGTCCTCCCGCGCGTGTCAGTGATTGTTTGAGGCAGATGGAGATTGTTGTAGGTGATTGTTGTGCTGTCCCCTCCCGGCGATGTAATCTTGACCAGGCTTCCTGCTTGGTTGTAACTTAAATCGGTTTTCTGATTTAAAGCGTTGGTTATTGCGTCAACATAATCGACGCCATTAATTGTCGTATAAGAATAAGTGGTTAATGCTTTTGTGTGAGAATTGTGCGTTGTTAAAATGTTCCCTTTCTCATCAGTTGTGTTTGTTATTATCAGGTTATTAGGGTATTGCACCCGCGAAAAGGTGTTGCAGTTGCAATTCTCTTTATCGTCATAATAATAGACTGTTTTTTCCCCGTTCCCGTTGGTTTTAATCAGCCCGGCAGGCGTATTTTCATAAGCGACATTTTCTTTGTCATTTATAATAACTTTATTTTCATATTTCGAGACAAATTTCAACGCATGAATCGGCGGCGGTACATCTGGATAATAAAAATCTTTATACATAGAACAATTTCCATACTCAGATGTATAAATACAAACAGACTGAACAGAATAAAAAGGGACATTCTCCTTTGCAGGTTGAAGGTCGTTTACAATTCCCATGTCGGTAGCACGGAAAAATTTCGTTATTTTCCCGCCGGCAACCTTTGTCTGGGTTATGCCACCATATTTATCATAAGAATATTCACTATAAGCTCCATTGACAAGATTCTTTTTTACCGCCCGGTGGGAGTTATCATAGACGAATTCTCGTGCTATATTGCCATCCGGCGTCTCTATGCTGACCAGATTATTATTATCATCAATTGATATCTCTGTTATCCGGCCATATTGATCTTGTATTGATATTAACCGGCCGCGTGCGTCATAATTCAGTGTTGTATATTTTCCGGTCGAAGCATCGGTTATTTTTATAACCCGTTCGCCGAATGTATCGTATGTGTATACGGTTTTTTGCCCGTTTTTATTCTCCCTGCTTAAAAGCAGGCCCTGTCCATTATAGATTTCAACAGTTCCATTGGATAGCGTCCTGATCCAGCCACTCCCGGTATTCAAGAGTTCGTCAAACGAGCCATACGGAGGCAGGTAGCAGTTACAACTATCATTATACCAGAATATACTGTTTTCTGAACCTGCACCGACAATTGCGACATGATCTCCATCCAGGTCGCCTTTTGTTTTTCCTATCGCAATGGAGCTGTTTACCGGTATGGTTTTTTTCGTCTCGTTATAATTGCCATAGGCATTGGTAAAATATACGACCTTATGGGGAAACGGGCCGGTCAATTCGGATTTTTTTCTAACTATTTTTGTAACACCTTCAATCGCCCAACCAGCCCCATAAGGACTGTTTTTTCTGTTGATTAAGGTAAAAAATCCATAATAGAAATTTTGTTTTAAAACCGGGGTTGTCAATTCAACTACAATATTTTCTGCTTTTGCATAGTCATATCTATATGTTCCAACGTCAAAAAAATCCTTTATAAGTATTCCATAAGGATGTAATCCTGTCTCCAACTCTTTCCCATCCTCTGTCTTCCCGTCCCATATATATTTCACCGCAGTCTGTTGTGAAGCACCGTGAAATACCCATTGTTTTGTTTGCCCGGGAAGCTGAAATGTCCAACTGTTATACGTTGGGGTAACAGGCACTTTATTAATCTTTGTTTCCAGACTGGTCCGCGGATTTGCGGTATTGCTGGCATATATAAGTTTCACACCAATATCTGTTAAAGCGTGCCCTCCATCAATTGAATAATCTAATGTTAAATCGCCATTTTTAACATTAACAGATGATGCTCCAGTTTCGTTACAATTGTCCCAATCATCGTTAAAATTATTCTGTCCCGGCGTATTAGGTATTTTATTAAGAAAGTGAGTATTGCCATGAAAAACGCTGAAATGTTTTGTCTTAAACTCAATAAACCGCCCGTCTTCCGTCACATTTCCAATGCCGACACTATCCCACATGGCTGTATTTTCATTAAAATATGTTATTGGAACTTCAGCGTTGGCGCTTAGCTGGTTAAGGTTTGGAGCGCGAACCGTTATTGAATCATTAAAAACCGCGCCATTGGGCTGCAGATCAACGCAAAACAGGAAAAGGTCCTGGGTCGGTTGAATATTCGGCAGTTGGGAAATATCGTTATAAACGGTAGCGGAAACCGCCATGTCCTGTGGTAACGCTCCAGCAGGGAAATCCAGTTCTACCATGGAATCACTTAATGCGACTGTAGTATCCACACCAGCCTGAACCTCAACCACATTCGTGTCGATTGGCATAATTGGGATGTAGGGCAATTCGACATTGATTCCTGAATCTGCACTTACGAGGCGCATGGCGATAGTAAAATCCGGATGAGTTACTTTGAGCTTGAAATTTCCATATCCGCCGCTTGGCAGGTCGAATTTTCCTTCACTGTCTGTTGTAACCGAACTTCCGGTCTCGACAATTTGGACGGTTGCGCCGGGAAGATTTTCAAAAATCTTGCCATTTATAACAACACCTTTTATATGTACTTCTGTTTCTGGAACAGCAGTATTCACCTTGAAAGCAGTTGTTGCCGTATCAGTAGAATTATTGCCGTATACCGCATATACAATAAACGTATGGTAGCCATCTGTAACAGAAATTGTGGCATTAAAACTACCTGCTGTATAGACAAATTGTGAGGTTTGGTCGATACCATCGACTATAGCCATAAAATTATTCAAATCTGAAGGTGCTGAAACGGTGAAATTTATGTTAGTATTTGTGGAGATAAACCCATCAACTGGCGAAACTATACTAATTTCTTCTCCTTGAAGTTCATAAAAAACAACTATGGTATCAGCGCCGACATTCGCAGCATTGTCCGTTGCAGAACGAATGATGATGTTTTGACCTGCAACCAGGTTTTCCGTAAGTTGGGTGGTTTGCGTTATTCCGTCTATTGTCCAGGCAATATCAATCATATTGCTGTTAGAAATGAATCCATCCGCAGGGCTTGTGATGACAACAACCGGAGCTGTCAGGTCGACCGTTATTGATACGGTGTCTGATCCTGTATTGCCGGCAGCGTCAGCCGTGGTGCGTTTTATGAAGTGCGCTCCTTCGGTTAAGGTTGTATCCGATTCATACTGTGTGCCGTCAACAGTCCACACGATATGTATTTCCGGTTGGTTGGTTATAAGCCCGTTCAGAGGAGAGGTGATAACAACGACCGGCGCCTGCGTATCAAGTGTTACGGTAATCGTATCGGAGCCGGTGTTGCCTGCTGCGTCCGTTGCATTACGAGTGATTGTGTTTGCACCCTCAACGAGGTTTTCCGTCAGCTGCGTTGTCTGCACTACGCCGTCCACTGTCCATGAGATGTCGATTGGCGTGTGGTTGGTAATAAATCCGTCTAGAGGCAATGTGATTACAACGACAGGCGCTATAGTATCGACGAATAATACAGTAATAATAAACTGTTTTTCAAATACTCCTCCATTACCGTCATCGGTCTGGATGCGAATACCATAGTTTGCTTTCGTCTCATAATCAAATATCTGGGCGGTTTTTAAGGTGTCTCCCGATATCGTAAAACTCGCGTTATCCGAATCGCCTGTGCCTGTCACGAAACTATAGGCAAAAGTTTCTCCAGTATCTGGGTCTACGGTTGAGAAAATACCAACAATCGTGCCCGGAGCTTCATGTTCGTTAATAAAATTATTAGTAATTAAGATGTCGACAGGTTTGCTGGCACCTCCCAGAAAAATCCCGGCAATTAATAGTTGACCGCTGGTTTTGCCGAATATCGCCTGTGAAATTGTATTCGTGTCCGCGGCAATATTTTCAACAGTTAAATCACTATCCAGCGGCAGGATTGTGTTATTCTCAATTATTCCATTTTTAACAGAAACAACACTGTCGGATATAACCATTTTAATGTCTTTTTCCGCACCAACGCTCTCTATCTTAAATGCGCCGGTTGTATCTATAATACCAGTGTTCGATTTTAAGCCAGTGTTAATATTTCCCTGCGGTGTGATATATACGCCTGCAGTGTCATTTAACCTGGAAATTTTTAAACTGCCGGCAGTCTCCTGTGCTTGTACAATAAATGATAAAAGCCCCAACACAGATACTATTCCGGCACGTAACGTCATTTGCATATTATGCGTTTGCTTCTGTATATATCGCATCCGTAAAAATCCTTTTTTAATAATGTAGGATTTTAAAATCTTTTTTTTAAAATTAAGTCTGTTAATCGTCATTAAAACATCTCTTAAATAAATGATAAAAACATGACCGCTATTTGACTTCCTTCTTCAACTTCTCGATCTCCTTCTCCTGTCTGATCATGTGCAGGGTCATTTCTTCTATCTTTTTCAGGAGCAGGAAGTTAAGCTGTATCAGATCAACACCATTCTTTTCTAGTTCTCCCGCGCTTGGTATTCCAGGAAGATGCCCAGTTTTTGTTATGTATTCTTCAATTTCTTTCAGGGATTGCAGATCATATCCGGCTTTAAAAACATAATCCGGTGGTAGTTCGGCTGCTCCTGCCTGCGATAGCAGCCAGTTATGGATAAGTACTGAATTACATTTTATCTGGCCGTCTACTATCAGGTTTTCATCAGCGCCACATTCCCGTGGATACGCATAGAGAATAGAGTCTTCGGGAATTACATTAATGGCAAATACTTTCTCTACCCAGGCGCCTGATGTATCAGTTGCTCGAACGCGAATACTCATTAAATTCTTTATCTCATGATCTAATACTGCCGCGGTAACCAGGGTATCCGCTGATAGACTGAAACTGTCGTTATCGGAATCGCCTCCGCCGGAAACTAATTGAAAGGTATGTATATCCCCGGAATCCTGGTCTACGGCAGATAACACGCCTACTACGGTGCCTATTGGCTGTTTATCACGGATAATCGAGTAACTAATGGTTATATCCACCGGTGTGTGGTTTGGGTTCAGTTCAAAGTTTGCTGTAATCGATCCGTTTCCGGTTATTCTGAACTTGCCCGACAAACTACTATTGATTATTGCCACACCACCCGTTGTACTCCAGTTAGCAAAACGATATCCCTCATCCGGCGCTGCTGTTACGCTTAATGTATCCCCATAAGATATACTCTGTGGACCCGATGGATTTACCGTGCCATTACCACCGGATGAAACAGTTACCTGATATGTGTTTATAGCAAAATTCGCAATGATCGTACCATTACCCGTAATTAAAAACAGACCTGTAGAGTCGCCATTTATCTGTGTCACGCCACCGGTCACTACCCAATTATAAAAGTGATACCCTGTTGATGGCGTTGCTGTCACGGAAAGCGTATCCCCCTCACCGACACTCTGCCCACCTGATGGTACTACTGTTCCATTTCCGGCTGAAGATACGTTTATCGTATAGATTGTTTTTGCAAAATTCGCTGTAACAGCGCCTGCGCCTGTTATCCTGAACTTGCCCGACTCACTGCCATCGACTATTTCTACTCCACCGGTTGTACTCCAGTTTGCAAAATGATATCCTGAATATGGCGTTGCTGTTACGTTCAATGTATCTCCATGAGATATATTTTGAGAACCTGACGGACTTACCGTGCCATAACCTCCTGACGAAACATTTACTAAATAACTGGTTTTTGCAAAATTTGCGGTGATTGTAGCATTGCCAAGAATAAGAAAAACACCGGTCGAATCGCCTTCTAATAGTGATGCACCGGAGGTTGACCAGTTAACGAAATGATATCCCGGGACAGGCGTTGCTGTTACCAAAAGTGAGTCACGATAACCTTTTATCTGCTGTCCAGAGGGTACTACAGAACCATTACCACCTGACGACACTGTTACCGTGCATATTGGTTCAACAATAGTAAAAAAAGAATCGCTCACATCAAAAGGATTCCCGTCTAAATAATCGCTCACACGAATTAAGCAATGAGTGGAAGGTGTATCTGGTATTTCCAAGTCGACAGATCCCGTATTGTTTGTGGAAAAAATGGGAGCAAAAGTAACTCCGCTATCCGTGGATATTTCCAGTAAAATACTTGGAATAGTGCCGGTATAGGTCCAACTTATCATATAATGCTTGCCTACGGTCAGTGTTTCGCCGCCGTTAGGAAATGTTATTGTTATGGTCGTATCAATAGCAAAATGTGCTGTAATTGTTCCATTACCGGCAATTTTAAACCGGCCTGCAGAACCGCCTTGGACCTGTGTTACACCACCAGTCAACGTCCAATTAGAAAAATGATACCCCGTTGCTGGAGTGGCAGCGACCGAAAGAGTGTCTCCATAGTTCACAGTCTGATCTCCAGAAGGAGCCACAGTACCATTGCCACTGGAGGATACGTTTATTGTAAGTATTCTAAGAGCGAAATTTGCTTGTACTGTCGCGTTTCCTGATGTGAGTGTCACCGTGGTCGAATCTGCATTCACATTAGTGATCGTCGCGGTTCCGCTCGTAACAGTCCAGTTAACAAAGTTATAGCCGGTTAAAGGATCTGCGTTAATAACCGTTGCTGCACCATGATTTACCGTTACCGGTGATGTCGGAGGCGCTATTCTGGTTCCGCCGGTACCTGCATTTACAGCTAACTGGTAGGTTATCAGCGCAAAATGAGCTGTAACTCTGGCATCCCCTGACGTAAGTGTAACAGTGGTCGTTGCGCTATTTGTGTCTGCTATAATCGCTGTACCGCTCTCCACAGTCCATTTAACAAAGCGAGAACCAATGTTAGCAACTGCAGTTATCAAAGTAGCTTCACCATGATTAACCGTTGTTGGATTGGTGGCAGGTGCTGTAACGCTCCCCCCTCCGCATGCTGATGCAGTGGTTAACTGATACGTTTTAAGAGCAAAATTCGCCTGTACCGTCGCATTGCCCGATGTGAGCGTTACAGAGGATGAAGCGCTATTTGTGTCTGCTATAATCGCTGTACCGCTTGTTACTGTCCACTTAAAAAAATTGTACCCCGTATATGGCGTTGCATTGATATTCGTTGGTACCCCCTGGTCAACGCTTACAGTTCCAGTGGGTATCGTTGTTCCATTGCCGTCATTACTCATGGTGAGCGAATAAGTTACAGATGTATGATAAAACATCCTGATGTTAGCGCAATTAGAACTCACTACCCCGTTTTGCGGATTCGATAAATTAAATTTATCAACGTCGTTATAAAAATGCATGCTTCTGTTTGGACCCTGGTAAGTGGAATTAAATTGATCATATTGACCGTGATAGTCATTTTTAAACTCAAGAACAGCAATAACAAGATTACCAACATTGTCATAGGTAAAAGCTGGAGAGAGTCTAATCCGTTGCCAACCTCTGCCACCATAGGTCCATTGAATACTATCAACCTTGGTTAGACTTGATATCGGAATCCACGATGATTGTGTAGCAAAAGCGGCGGTTGTCGTATTGCCCATATAAATAGCGATAGAATCCGTATTATTTGTTGTTGTTGAATCAAAATAGTATTCTATTGAATCGACTGTTATTGCTGATGCAACATTGAGGTCTGATTTTAAATATATCGATTGGCTGTAGGAGTAACCATACCAAGGATCAATAGGCAGGTGGCCTTTAACGGTTCCCAATCCAATGGTTACTACATTATCACCACCTGATGCGGTAAAATCCGCCTGGACGGTCGCATTCCCCGATGTAAGCGTCACTGTGGTCGAATCTGCATTCACATTAGTGATCGTCGCGGTTCCGCTGGTAACAGTCCAGTTAACAAAGTTATAGCCGGTAAAAGGATCTGCGTTAATAACCGTTTCTGCACCATGGGTTACCGTTACCGGTGACGTCGGAGGCGCTATTCTCGTTCCCCCGGTTCCTGCATTCACCGTTAACTGGTATGTTTTGAGAGCAAAATTCGCCTGTACTGTCGCATTCCCCGATGTAAGAGTCACCGTGGTCGAATCTGCATTCACATCAGCGATCGCCGCGGTTCCGCTGGTAACAGTCCAGTTAACAAAGTTATAGCCGGTTAAAGGATCTGCGTTAATTACCGTTGCTACACCATGGGTTACCGTTACCGGTGACGTCGGAGGCGTTATTCTCGTTCCCCCGGTTCCTGCATTCACCGTTAACTGGTATGTTTTGAGTGCAAAATTTGCCTGTACTGTCGCATTCCCCGATGTAAGCGTCACCGTGGTCGAATCTGCATTCACATTAGTGATCGTCGCGGTTCCGCTGGTAACAGTCCAGTTAACAAAGTTATAGCCGGTTAAAGGATCTGCGTTAATTACCGTTGCTGCACCATGGTTTACCGTTACCGGTGACGTCGGAGGCGTTATTCTCGTTCCGCCGGTTCCTGCGTTTACCGTTAACTGATATGTTTTAAGTACAAAATTCGCACGTACAGTCGCGTTTCCGGAATTAAGCGTCACCGTGGTTGTATCATTATTCGTATCTGCTATGGCCGCAGTACCGCTCGTTACCGTCCATTTAAAAAAATTGTATCCTGTATTTGGCGCTGCAATTATGTTCGTTGGAACCCCCTGGCTAACGCTCACTGTTCCTGTGGGGGTTGTCGTTCCATTGCCGTCGTTGCTCATGGTAAGTGAATAAGAGGTGCCACCTGTATGATAATAAATCCTGATATTCGGGCAATAGCTTACCACCTGCAAAGAGTCTCCTGTTGTCGGAGGTGACGACGGTCCCGGATTCGTGTTATCGTTAAAAAACACGAGGCTTCGGTTAGTGCCCTGACTGGTGCAATAAAAATCATCGCCGGAGGCGTGGTATCCACTTTTGTTTTCATCAACAGCAACGACAAAATTGTCTGTGTAGTTATACGTGAATGGAGTGGTTAACCGAATGGTTTTCCAACCTGCCGCAGTTGTCATTGCCCAGGCACCATTATATACCTGAGTCAAGTTACCCACTGGTATCCAATCTGTCTTGCTGGCAAAGGATGTTTTTGATGTGTGCCCCATATACACAGCAATTGTATCCGTCCACGCAGTACCGCCGTCATATTTATAAGCGATAGAGTCTATAATTATCGACGATGAAACATGAAAATTACTTTTTAAATAAATTGATTGACTGTAAGTATATCCCCAATATGGCTCAATCGGAAGGTTTTGATTCACTGCAGTTCCTGTTCCAATCGAATCCAAAGCAGCGCTGCTTATACCGGGAGCAGATAAAATAAGCATCATCAAAACCGGTAGCAAAACTCCTTTAAACAAATTTATTTTGTTTAAGTTAGGTATGGCATTACTCTTCATATATCACGCCTTTTTTTATGGTTAAAAAAATGAATGTTATTTTCCTTATAATAAGTATACGTAGTACCTGAATATTTCACAAAAAGCTGGGAAAAAGGTATCGAGTAAATAAAGCCACCTGGAGTCGCCTTTAAAATAAGGTATTTTACGTTTGTAAGAAACAAAATAACCTAAAACAAAGGAGACACCCAGATGGTGAAATCAAAAAAGGAAAATACGCTTGGAAAGGCCACAGGTCAAGGTTTTTTACAAACATCCGGAAGGCCTGCTGAAATCAAGGCAGGTACGAGCTATGAGTTCTGCGATACACGGATGACGGCCTTTGGCGGATTGTTGGCTTTAGTGAAATTTATAGATTTAGTCAAATTCAAGGAGATATTTGAAAGCCGCTACTGCTCACCGTCGCGTAAACCGGAGCTTGGCTGTTACCGAATGCTGCAAGGGTTTCTGATGCTTATGTTTGTTGGGTTTACACGCATAGGGCATATTGAATATATACGACGAGACGCGATGATATGCGGGATATTGGGCGTAACAATTCTGCCGGCGATCAGCACGTTTTGGCGGTATTTACGGTCGTTGGGATTGAATCAGTCGCATGCGCTTTTACATATAGGATCAGCTGTGCGCCAGCGGGTATGGCAGACCTGTGGTTTATCCTATGACAGCGTGTGCATCAATATCGACACCACCGTATCGACGGTGTACGGATTTATCGAAGGGAGCCGAAAGGGTCACAACACGAAACATCGTGGGAAGAAGGGATTGCGGCCGGTATTTCTGTTCATTGAGGAGACGAGGGAGTATCTCTGCGGTACGCAACGGCAGGGCAGCACTATGAGCGATGAGGAGATGGCTAAGATCATCCGGGAGCTTGGCGCATATTTGCCTGCATGCGTACGGAGGGTTGTGGTTCGAGGGGATGCTGAGTTTATCGGGGGGCTGACGATAACAGCGTGCCGGGAATGCGGTTATAAGTTTATATTCGGCAACAAGGTATGTAAACCATTATTTGACCTGAATACATGGTATCAGTGGCATGAGTATGGATACAATGAGACGCAGTATAAGCCTTTAGGCTGGGACGAAGCATGTCGATTTGTAGCGATGCGGATTCGGAAGGAGCAGGTTGGTGCCCGGCAGTTAGAAATATTTTCCGACGACGAGTATACGTATCGTGTATTTGCGACTACGGTGACAGGCCGGCCGCATACAGTGATTGCCTATTATGATAAACGTGCGACCGTGGAAGCATCGATTAAGGAGGCACAGGATGAGGGAATACTGGCAATACCGTCGAAGCGGTTTTTGAGTAATCATACGTTTTTTCAGATAGTAATGCTGGCGTATAACATATGGCGGTGGATTAAATTGGTTGCGGGGGTGAGGCCGGTTGAGGAAGAACGGGGAGATGACGAGCAAGCTGCAACGGCGACGCTGGCGGGTGAAGCAATAGTGAATCACACGATACGAATTGCCCGGTTGAAGATGCTTTTCCTTGCGGCAAAAATTGTAACGAGTGAACGGCGGACGGTAGTCAAATATTCAGTTCATGATGCGCGGGCTGCGGAGTTATTGGACTTCATGGCGTATTTGGATAAGCGCAGAAATGAAATACGTGTATGGGAGGATACGCCTGCCATACAGGAAGTTAACGGGTGAACGTTACGTGCAAATATTTTTTTGCACGAAGGAGTAAAAGCGTATGACAAGTTGACCCGACAAAAGAAAACTACCATAAATAACAATTATCGCGAAAACCCTTGAAATACAGGGGGTCGTGAATAAAAAGCGTATTGTCTTAATAAAATTATGTCAATTTCATGCAAAATTCAGGTAATAAGTATAGGAATACTTCTTCTTCAATTTTTCCCAGTAAACTATAAACTGTTCGTAGGATTTAGCATCCACGCTTTTTAAAAAACTGATCCACCCATCAATTGATTTCCCTGAGCTATACTTATTGTCGACAGATTTAGCAGTAACCAAATGATGCATTATCCTACGCATATCACGTTTTTTCTTTTTTCCTATCCCGAATTTTGGTTCTGAACTGTTTTTAATTAGCCCCGTAACATGGCAATGAATTCTTGGCCCCATTACTCTAAATTTGTTGGGATGCGGTGTAAATTTCTCAGATTCTATAATTTTTTTAATAATATTAATTGATTTATTCAGCTCTGTTCTATTATTCGAAGAAAATGTCATATCATCAGCATAACGAGTATATGTTATATTATGTCTCGAAGTATAACCGGATAGCCGTCTGTCTAGTCTAGAAGTTATCAGATTCGAAATTGCCGGGGATGTAACACCACCTTGTGGTAAGCCGATATCACAAATGCAAAGATCGGATAAAATTATCGGTGCATAACTGAAGTATCCTATTACCTTAAATAAATGTTTAACTCTATGAAAACCTATTGAAGGATAAAAATCCTTAATATCAAGACAAACAAAATACCTATTATTTGAATGTGGCGCAACGTTCTGTAGAAGACCCTTTCCTTGAATGAAGGCAGTTGCATGCTCAGAAGGTGACAGTTTGTCAAGAATGTTTCTTAATATCCATGCTTGAATAGCTTTAATTTCTTTTGAGGGTTGTCTAATTTCCCTTGTACCACCAGATTTCTTAGGGATAGTATATTTTTTATAAAATCGTTTAGAGGATTTAGATAAAACAGCTAACCTTTTTGGATCAACATGTATTAAAGCTGCCAATTCTTCAACGTTAGTAAAAACTGGTAAATTTAGTAAACGAAGTCTTTCAATTCTATTCTTCATAATAAAAAATATGAATGGAGGGACAGCGGTTTTCTTACCTCAATAAAGTATGCAGCTTGCTGCATCCGTGCTTCTTTTCCGGGAGAAAAGAAACACGGACTCCAGTGCTATGCTTAATTACCGGGTGGAGTATCACCACCCATACCTAATTAAAGGTATGACTAAGATTAAACCACCGCCCTCCATTCAAAGTATGTTTTCCCTCGTAATATTATATTTAAGGCCTTCAGCCTTAAACGAGTTAAGAATTCTAAAAGCTCTCCTGATTTTTTTGAAGTTTTAAAAGAAACTAACAGCTCATCTATTCCTTGTGGAGGTATAGACAATAGGTCGCCAACCAGAGCTATCTTTCTTTCATTTATTAAACCATTTATCACAGTTTCTGCAACAGTGGCTGCCAGGTCCTTATTTGTATATTCGAACTCTTGAGCAATTTGAATGGCAGTTTGCCTCGGGACTTGGTCTAAAACAAAGATCAACGCAAGATAGAATTCATAGGATGAAAGAGGATTTGTTAACGCTGGAATTACAGGATGAAGATTTGAAATTTTACGGGCAGCTTCGGCTAAATTCTTTGCTAAGATGCTAACTGAACTCATTTTCAGTTCGTGATATATGATCTGGCTATCGGTTTTTGATTTTAAATATCGTATTGGACCAGTATTGATAAAGCTTTGAGCTTTTTTATATATGGGATCTATCACAACGGTTAGTTTATTTTGTAATTTAGGATGATTCGCAAAAGCCCCTAACTCTGTGAAGGTTCCAGGACTTTGCAATGGAACAATAACTGTATTCACACTATTTGCGAGCAAATTTTCTAAACTCAATAAATCGTAATGTTTGTGACCGAGGATAAGCTCTACAAACATGCTTTCGGGATAAAATACTGAATATTGATATTTAGATTTTATGCTTTTTATTGCTGTCCCAAGAGCAACTCTAAATTCCGCCTCCTTTTTGGAGGCACCACCACATAGAAAAATTGTAATTTCATCTCGCTTGCTCGAAGGCGCAAGGAACCTATCAACCAATTCTTTGCAAACGTCTAATATTTTATCATTAATTTTTGTCATTATTTAAATCGAACATTTCTTTTTAACCATATCCTACATTCTTCTTGAATATAATACCTCTCCGTGCTGTTGACAATAATAACACTCATAAAAATTAATTTTACGCTGGTTAAACATAAGCATCGATACTTTTTATCGAATTAAATAACATTTATAGAATTTGGATAAATTATGGCATTCAGTAATTTTATTATTAATAAGCGGCTTGTTCCTGAAAAAAATGCCATGTTTTATCAGGTATAGATTTTTTTATTTGCTTTCAAAATCCAAAGAGTCCTGGCAGATAAACCAGGAGATTGTTTATCTATCCCCATCCAACAATCTTCCTATCCCGCCCAGTAACGATCCTTCCCCTCTGCTTTTCCCTCCCACCGAAGGCGCATGCTGTATAATCCGATCCGCAAGCCGCGAGAACGGCAGGCTTTGAAGGTAGACAGTGCCTCTGCCGCGCAGGGTTGCGAGAAACAGGCCCTCTCCGCCGAAAAACATGGATTTGAGGTTTCCGGCCCTTTGAATGTCATAGCTTATTCCCGGAGTAAAACAGACGATGCAGCCGGTGTCTACAAGCAGGGTGTCGTTATTCAGCTCCTTTTTCACGATGGTGCCTCCGGCGTGAACAAATGCCATGCCGTCTCCTTTGATGCGTTGAAGAATAAATCCCTCTCCGCCGAAAAAGCCGACGCCAAGCCTCCGGGCAAAGGCTATGCTTATCTGTGTGCCGAACGCTGCGCAGAGAAATGCGTCCTTCTGACAGATAAGCTCTTCGCCTGCCTCTGCCAAGTTAACGGGTATTATCTTGCCGGGATAGGGTGCG
>Ga0209287_10001022_pt1 | contig 14744 bp, 11 predicted proteins | sample PPLLak3cmMay2015_2_FD_187255 | JGI IMG/M metagenome (GOLD analysis project Ga0209287, IMG submission 187255) | Freshwater sediment microbial communities from Prairie Pothole Lake near Jamestown, North Dakota, USA - PPLs Lake P8 Core (1) Depth... | ecosystem: Environmental > Aquatic > Freshwater... | reverse complement strand
AACGTCACCGGAGTAAAGAGGGCGAAGTTCTCGACCTTGGGATCGACGAAGACCGGGATGCGGGCTTCGGCGGCGAAGGACAGGACGCGGGCCATCATCGACGCGGTCACGATCCCCTTGTTGTAGTCGGAGACGACGATCCCGGCGATTTTTTCTTTCTTGATGAAGCGGACCATCCGGTCTTCCATCTCGGAGGGGATGGCCTGCTTTTTTTCCTGGTCCACCCGGACGACCTGCTGGTGCTGGGCGATGATCCGGGTTTTGACTGTCGTCGGGCGCTCGGGATCGAGGAAGATCCCCCGGCCGTCGGGGACGTTTTTCTTGATCCACTGACCTTCTTCGTCATCGCCGACGACGCCGACCAGGAGCGGGGCCGCCTTCAAGGCCTGGAGGTTATGGGCGACGTTGCCCGCCCCGCCCAGGGCGGTGGTGCTTTTCTGGACTTCGACGACCGGGACGGGCGCTTCGGGCGAGATGCGGGAGACGCTGCCCCAGATGTATTTGTCGAGCATCAGGTCACCGAGGACGAGAACCCGGCGGTTGCGGAATCCTTGGACCGCCCGGCGGGCCTTGGGGAGGGAGAGCGAGATCGACGTCATGAGATATCCTTTCCAACGATGATGGGATTGCTGCAAATCCAGGGAACGGCGGACCGGAGCGGCGTGCGCTCCCGGAGAAAGACTTCGACCCGGTAGGCGCCCGGGTCGCGGGCTTCGTAGACGAGGCTCGTCCCCGTGGCCCGGGCCACGACCGCGCCCTTGTGAAGGAGGCGCGTTTCGTGGGCGAAAGAATATGGAGTTTGGACATGGAGGACGGTTGGGGAGCCGTTTCCGCCTTCCCGCCGGAAGCGGAATCCGGTCGAGTCGGCCGCGCCTTCGACGGCGCTGTAAAAACGTCCTTGCCGGAGGGCGTCGAGGATGGCCCGGGACGCGTCGGCGAAGTCGACGGGGGCGAGGGAATCCAATTGCACGCGGATATTCAGGATCCTCAGCCCGGTTTCATAAAAATAGCGGTGGGCGTCCACGGCAAAAAAGCCCCAAAACGGCCGGCCGGAGCTTTCCATCAGCTCGTCCCATTTCCGGGTCGTCTCGGTCGGGGGGTCCAGGATCTTGAGCAGGGCCATCTCCGGCTTGAGGAAGAGTGCGGGAAGATCGAGGAGCGATCCCGCCCAGCCGCGCCGGAGGTCGGCGTCGACGTTCATGATCTCGATCCCGTCGAATTCCGTTTGTTCGCCCCAGGACCAGCGGGTTTTGGAATAGGGGTGGGCGACGATAGTGAATCCTCCCAGCGACCCGACCTCGCGGACCGCCAGGTCGGCATTCTGGGAGAAAGGCCGGGACGGCCGATTGAATCCCAGGGCGACCAGGTGGCCGCGGCTGGAGGAGATCTCCGTTCCGGCAATGACCAAGACCCGGCCGATTTTTCCCTGGGACTCCAGGGACGGAAGATTGGGAGCTCCATGATCCGTGAGGATGACAAAATCCAGGCCGGCCCGCTCAGCCGCGGCCGCGACCTCGGCAACGGTTTTCGCCCCGTCGGAATGGCGGGTGTGGAGATGATAGGCGCCGCGAAGCTCAACGGGCTCGGGCATCCCCGTTCGGCCTTGGGTTTCCGCGCTTCCGGGGGCAAGGATCTCCGCTTGGACGATTTCCGGCGGGGTGACGTATCTTTTAAAGGAAACGACCTGGAAGACGATCCAAGCGGCATAAGCCGCCAAGACGAAAACCAGGATCATCTGGATCGGGCGCCGCCGCTTGCTCGCGGCGGCCGGTTCCGGATGAGGATCCTCAGCGGGCCCGGGCCGGGTCATGGGCTTCCTTTTCGAGGCGCTTGGCCGCGAAAGGCAGGGAGATCAAGACAAAAAAGAGTTGGGCGATTTCGGAGTCGCCGAAGTTGTACTCGAAGAATCCGGCGATGAACAGGGCGGTCAGCACGGCCAGGGCCCCGATCCCGATTTTGCGGCGCAAGACCGAGTCCGGAGGCGCGGGCGCGTCCGGTTTCCGCCGGAGCGGCCAGAGGCCGAGGAAGGCCAGGATGACGAATGCGAGCCAGGCCGCCAGGGTGGCGATCCCGCGCTCGGCCGCGATCTGAATGACGTTGCTGTGGAGATGGACGTTGTGCTTGGCGTAAACGCCGAGGCCGTATTTCTCGTTCTGGAAGACCATGTCCACGGTGTCGGGACCGGTTCCAAACAGGGGATAATCGCCGATGATTTTCATCCCCGCCTTGAAATATTGGACGCGGGCGATGTTCGAGTTGTCGCGCATGGTGAAAATGCTCAGGGCGCGGTCCCGGATCGATTTCGGAGCGGCGAGAAAACCGAGGACGGCCACGACCGGCAGGATAATCAGGGCTTTGGGCTTCCAGAGGAACAAGGCGACGACAAGAGCGGCCCCGACGCCGATCCAGGCTCCCCGGGTGTATGTCAGCAGGTTGGCCGCCACGGCCAGGATCAGGGCCAAACCCCAGACGGCTCGTTCGGCCCCGACGAGCTTGACGTCCGTGGCTCCGGAGGAGGCGGTCGGCCGCCGTCCGAAACCACCGAAGAGATATCCCAGGGCGAAGGAAATGAACAAGGCCGTGATTCCGGCCTGGGTCATGTAATGGCTCATGAAGGCGTCGACCCGCTCGACGTCCGTCGTGAGCCGGCAGAAAATCGCGTAGACGCCGTTGATCGCGGCCGAAACGAGGGCTGCCCCGAGGAGAAGCCGGAGGTCCTCCCGGCGGCGGACGGCCGCCAGGACGACCGGGACGGCGAGAATGAGGAGCAGCTCGCGCGAATCCCAGAAGCTCATCCTCGGGTTGACCGAGGCGGCCGAGGACACGAGCGAGAGGGCGGCATAGACGGCCAGAACCCAGAAAAAGACCGGAACGTCAAAGCGCCGTTTTTTTTGGATGAGAAGGACGATCCAGGCGGCCAGGGCGATCGCCAGGAACCCCTGGGCCAGGCTGATCGAGATCTGGGAGAAAAGAAGCGAGGCGGCCAGGGCGCAGACCAGGACCATGTCTTCGGCCGGCCGGCCTTCGATCAAGCGGCGAAAAAAGGGCTTCATAAGCCCGGAGTATAGCATTTATTTTCAGCGGATTAAACGGGTTCGCCCTTTTCCTTGGCTGCCGCCTCGGCGACCCGGTTGATGAGCTGAAGGCGACTGCCGACTTTGACCTTTTTGTAGATTCGCTGGATATGGGTCTTGACCGTTTCGACCGAGATGAACAAAGCCGTTTCGATTTCCTTGTTCGTTTTTCCCTGGAGAACGAGGCGAAGGACATCCGTTTCCCTGGGTGAGAGCGAGAATTTGACCGCCAAGGGGGCCAGGTCCGTCAGGGTTTCCGGTTTGAGCGACTCCGCTTCATTTTTTCGCCGGCGACCCAGGAGAAGCCAGGCGAGGGCGGCAATCCCCGAGAGGACTAAAAGAGGCCACAGGCGCCGCCAAAGCCCGGACCTCACCGCGATCACAAGCTCGATGCCGTCCATGTTCCATATGCCGTCGGAATTGGAACCGAAAAAACGCAGGGCGTGCCGTCCGACCGGCATTTCCGGAAGAACCAGGATGCGTCGGGTGGCGAGATAATTCAACGGAGAGCCTCCGGATCGAGTCCAGGCGAATTGGTTTTTCGTCGGATCGGCGAAGCTCAGGGACGCCAGCTCGATCGTCAGCGGAAAATCTCCCTTTTCCAGGGAGACGCGCCTGAGCCCCGCCCCGCGATTCTCGCGGATCGGCCGGTTCTCCCGCCCTCGGACCGAGATCACCGCGACGAGCGGCGGATACAGCGCTTCCCTGAAATTTTCCGGGTCGAAATAGCTGAGACCGCCGTACCCCCCGAAAAACATCTCCCCGTCTTCCGCCCGGAAGCAGGCGGAGGGATTGAAGTCGAGACCGTGAAGGCCGCTTCCGAGTGAATAATAAGCGAAACGGAAATTCTTCCGGTCTCCGCGCATTAACCCATGGCCTTCGGTGCTGATCCAGAGAAAATCCCGTTCGTCCCCGAGAATGCTCTGGATCGGACGGGGTTGCACTTGGAAAGCCAGGTTCAACCAGAGAAAAGACCCGTCCCCGGACCTGTAGCGGAAGAGGCCGCGGCGAGTTCCCAGCCAGATTTCCTCATCGACGGTGACGTGGATGGCGCGGATCTCGGCCGTCCGCGTTTCCGGATCGAAATCGCCGCCTCGGAGAATGTGACGGATCCGGCCCGTTTCTCCGTCCAGAAGATCCAGGCCGTTTTCCAGGGCGATCCAGACGTTCCCGCCCCGACCCGTTTCCAATCCGATGACACGGTCATCGGCCAACGAGTCCGGATCCGTGGCGAGGTGCCGGAAGACACGCATCAATCGGCCTTGGTCGTCGAATTGAGCCACCCCGCCGCCGCGGCTCCCTCCCCAGACGTTTCCCCGGCGATCGGGGCAAAATCGGACGAGCGCCCCTTTTCCGACGAAAGGCGACGGGATCTCGGCCGGCGAAAATGGACCGGCGACGGTCTCGTTCTCCAACCAACGCCCTGCGGACGTCCCGATCCATAACCGGCCGGGACTCGGACAGAACAAGCAAGAAACGAACTCTCCATCCGGGCCTCCCGTAAGCCGGAGTTGTTCCAAAGCGCCGGCCGCCCGGTTCCATCGGGAAAATCCCCCGTCGCGGTATCCGATCCAGACGACGCCTCCGGCGTCTTTCACAATCGAGACGACATCCCTAATCCCCGCTTCCGGCTGCCCGTCCGTCCGGGTCTGAAGACTCTCGAATTTCCGTTTTCCGGGGACGTATTTGGCCAAGCCGGACGAGGTGCCGATCCAGAGGATCCCTTCCCTGTCTTTTTGGATATGCTGTATTCTCCCGCTGATGAAAGATCCCGCGTCTCTGGGGTCATGGCGGTAAGTCCGGACGGAGGCTTTCTCCGCCGCGACGTGGATGAGCAAGCCGCCTTCGGTTCCCAGCCAGGCGTCGCCTTCGGGCATCCGGCGGAACGCGCGGATCGCGTCCGATTCCGGAACACCCCATTCGGCTTTCGGGTTGAAGTCGAGAAATTTCCACGATCCGTCGACCCGGCGGAGAGGCCGGAGCCCCGTGGGACAGGCGACTAAAAATCCGCCCTGTCCGTCCTCTTCGAGCGAGACGATCATATCGTCCGGCGGTTCGATCCCGTCTCCGCCCCAGAAGGACGTCCAGGCTCCGTTTTGGGGATCGAAGCGGATCAATCCCTCTCCTTGCGTCGCGATCCAAATCGTCCCGTCTCCGCTCTCTCGAATCGCAATGATCCCGGCCCTCCGTTCCTGTCCTTCCGGTTTGGATGTCTTCCGAATCGGGAGGAGTTCGGCCTCCGGCCGATCGAGGCGCCAGACTTCGCCCCCGGATGTCCCGGCCCAAATCCTACCCTGCCGGTCCTCGTGAAGGGCCGTAATCCCGGATCCGGTCGTGTCCGCCCGACCGGCCGGATGGAATCGGGTAAAAAATCCCTTCTCGTGGTCGAAGCGATTCAGGCCCCCTCTTTCCGTCCCCGCCCAGAGGCGGCCCGCCCGGTCGAGGAGCAACGTTCGGACTTCGCTGTGGCTGAGGCTGCGCGAGTCGCCGGTTTCGGGGCGAAAGGCCTCGTAATGAATCCCATCCGTCCGGATAAGGCCGCAAGCGGTCGCCAGCCACAAAAATCCTCCTTGGTCCCGGACGGAATCGTAGACCGGGCAGCTCAGGCGCCCGTCGGGATCAATCACCCGCTCGAACGACATGGAGGCGTCGTCCGTGACCCCGGATAAAGCGCCGGCCGCAGGTCCAAGAAGGATCAAGAGGAAAATAAACCTTTGGATCATCGATCGTTGTTTCCCGTAACCGCTTTTAAAACGATCTCCTCGGGAACTATATCAAAAATTCCGGGTGAGATCGAAGCTTTAAAAGATCGATCCTGCGGCCGAACCCTACAGAAAAAGGGTGATTTTCTTAAGGAGCGGGATTCTTGTCCTTTTCCCGCCGTATTATCCTTTAAGGCCGTTGTGTTGGTCGGCTGTGAGCCTTCCCCCGGCCCATTCGAAAAAAGGAGCTTTATGATGAAAAGGACAGTGCCTTGCGCCGCCTTCCTGGCGTTAGTTGCCGGTATGGCGATGGGAATCGGCGGAATCCAGCTTGCGGGAGAAAACGCCATGCGGACCTTCGGCGGACCGCTTGATGATCGGGGATCCAGCCTCCGGCTTTTAGACGACGGCGGGTATATCGTTGCCGGCGAAACGGATTCTTCCGGAGCCGGAGGGACCGATCTCTATTTGCTGCGGACGGACGCTTCGTTGAACGTCCTTTGGGAACGAACGTTCGGAGGCCCCGGGTACGATATCGGCAACGAGGTCCGGATTTGCCCCGATGGGGGGTTTGTCGTCGTCGGGCACACGAGCTCGAATGGGGCCGGCAAAGCCGACCTATGGCTGTTGAAGACCGACGCCGAAGGACGCCAGGTTTGGTCGAAGACCTTCGGGACTCCGGAGGACGATTGGGGTTTCGCCGTTCTCCTGACCGACGGCGGCGGGTATATCGCCGCCGGCTCGTCCGGGGACATCGCCGCCAACCAGGATATCTTCGTCGTGCGGACGGACGAGGCCGGAAACGAGGTCTGGACCCGGACCTACGGCGGGGACAAGGACGAAAACGGCGACGGGCTGGCCGCAGTCGAAGGCGGCTACGTTGTGAGCGGGACCACGGAATCGTTCGGCGCCCTCGAGGCCGATGCCTTCTTGATGGCCATCGATTCAAACGGAGAGATGTCTTGGATCCAGACCTACGGCGGACAAGGCGTGCAATTCGGGCACAAGCTCGCGGTTTCGGCCGACGGCGGCTTGGTCCTGGCCGGGGCCTCGATCTCCCCGGCCACCGGAGAATGGAACGCTCTGGCCGTGAGAACGGACGATCGGGGAAAGCTCCTCCGGCTGACGACGTTCGGCCTGCCCGGGGCCGGAGAAGAGTATGCCACGACGGTCCTGCCGGCCGACGACGGGGGATTTTATTTTTGCGGAACGTCCCCGGCCCAAAACGGCGGCGGGCCGGACTTCCTGGCGGCAAAATTGAACAGCCGGCTGAAACTCGAGTGGCAGCGGACATACGGCGGTTCGGGCCGCGACGTCGGATTGTCGGCGGCGAGAAGCGGGACCGGACTGACACTGGTCGGATTTTCGGATTCTTTCTCGGCCGGAAGCAAGGACGTCTGCCTCATTCCCTTGGGCCGGAGTGGATTTCCGAGGATCGCCGACGGACGGAGATTTTCCGTGGCCGGAGGGTGCGAATGAGTCGGCCCTGGAGCCGGAGAGGATTCCTTGGCACCGTTCTTTCCGGCTTTCCGGCCGCCGGCCTTCTCGGCCTGCCGCGGCAGGATCGGCCGGCGGGCGCGCCCGCGGCCTCGCCGAGGGTCAGGGAATTCCGAACCCTGGGCCGGACCGGGTACCGCGTCTCGGACATCGCCTTCGGGGCCGGATCTCTGACAAATGCCAACGTCTTGGCCGCGGCCCTGGACCGGGGAATCAATTACATCGACACGGGTGAACACTACGAAAACGGAAATTCCGAACGGGCCGTCGGCGAGACGCTTAAGGGACGGGACCGGAAATCCGTCTTCATCACCACCAAGCTCAACCTGATCTATTTCAAGCGGACGTCCCGGCCCGAGATGAAAGAGCGATTTCTGGGCTGCCTCGAGCGGTTGGGCACGGACTATGTCGACTGCCTGATGATTCACATGTGCACCCTGCCCCAGGTCAAGCACGAGCCCTACCACGAACTGATCCGGGAGCTGAAGGCCGAGGGCAAGGTCCGCTTTTCGGGCCTCTCCAATCACGGCCCGGAAAACAGTCTGGCCGGCCGGATGGAAGAGCCGACGGAAGTCGTGGTCGAGGCGGCGGCCGAGGACGGGCGGTTCGATATCGTTCTGGCCGTTTATAACTTTCTCCGGACGGAGGCCGGAGAGCGCATCTTCAAGGCCTGCGGAGCCAAGAACATGGGCGTCACCCTGATGAAGATGGACCCGGCCGTGACCACGGTCAACCATCGGGGGAACCTGGCCGGACTCCGCGAGCGCTACAAAGCGGCCGGCCGGGAATGGCCCGAGCCCCTGGTCAAGCTGGAAAAGGACGTCGAGGACCGGGCCGCGGCCTCGGAGGCCTTCCTCAAGCGGTACGGCCTCGCCGGCCCGGAGCAGACGCGCGACGCGGCCATCAAATTCTGCCTCAGCCGGCCGGAGGTTCACTGCGTCTGTCCGACGATGAACTCCTTCGACGCTCTCGATGCCTATTGCGCCCTCTCCGGGACGCGCTTTACCTACGAAGAGGCCAGGATGCTGGAGGCCGGCAAAGAGACATTCGGAGGCTTGACTTGCCGGATCGGCTGCGGGGAATGCCTCGCGGCCTGCCCGAGCGGCGTCCCGGTCAATTCGATCCTGCGCTATGAGTATTACTTCCGGGCCAAGGGCAGCGAGAAATCGGCCATGGCCGAATACGCCCGGCTCGGCTCGAATAACGCGTCCGGCTGCGTCGGCTGCTCCGCCCCCTGCGAACAGGCCTGTCCCCACGGCGTCCCGGTCCAGGGATTGCTCTTGCTGGCCCACGAGCGGCTGGCCCTGCCGGCGGGAGAGCCGTATTGAACGGGGGGCGGGGGGCGGCTTGGTCCGCGAGAATCGGGCGGCTCGCCGTCTGGGCGGCTTTGTCGGGATGCTTCCTCTCTATTCCGCTCCGGGGCGATCTCCTCGAGGTATATCGGAAAGGCATCCTTCCTCTCCGGGAGATCGCCGATTTCGGCGGGACGAGCGATTGGGAAGGCGTTTTTTTTGATCCCTATCATGACCTGGTGAAGGCGCCTGATGGTTCCGTTTTCGTCGCGGACAACCGGGCCCATCGGATCCTCAAGTTCGATCAGAAGGGAAAATTCCAGAAAACGTTCGGCCGGAAAGGAAACGGCCCCGGAGATTTCGTTTATCCCGACGGCGTGACGATCCTGGATCATCGGTATCTGGTGGCGGGCGAATACGCCCTCAACCGGAGATTCACGGTCTGGAATATGGATGGGACGTTCGTCAAGGTCGTGAAAACCCGGAGCGCCGTTTTTGATCTCGTGGCCCTGCGGGAGAACCGCGTCGCTTTTTATTTCTTCAACCAGTACCCGGAAAAGCAAAACGGGTATCGGACCGTGATCTCGGTCGTCATCAAGGATATCGGCGGCGGAGCGGAGCGTGTCATCAAGAACGTCACCCTGCTCGACCGCAGCGCGATCGAATTGGACCGACACGCCTCGGCGGATATCGGGAATTTTTTCGGCGAGGTGATCCTGGCCCAGACCGCCGAGGGCGACTTGGCCTTCGGCGTGACCAACCGGCCGCAGATCGAGGTTTATTCCCCGAAGGGCGATCTCCTTCGGACGTTCGACTTGGCCATGAAACCCCTCCCGGCCGCCGCCGGATATATCGAGGAGTTCAAGGATCGCTTTCTTCGCCAATTGCACGCGAAAGACGAATCGGCGATGACCGCGGGGGAGAAAAATTTCGTCCTGATGATGAGGAACGCCATGAAGAAATTCGACATGGCGACCCTCTTCGACGAAAACCTTCCGCTTTACCGCGACATCTTCATCGATGAGGAGGGCCATTTTCTCATTTTTAAATTTCTCGAATGCCAGGAGGAATGCGACCCGGTGTTCCAGGTCTATGCAAAGGACGGCCGGTATGTCTGCGAGACCCGGATCGACCGGGGGAAGTACGCCCTCGAGATTGACCACCGATTCAAGAGGCTGTGTTTCACAGCCGACGGCGTCGTCGGCTTGCTCCAAGAGCGGGAGGATGAGGATGAGGTTATGCGGTTGATCAAATTCGGGTACGGGGCCGGCCCGGATCAAGCCGCGGATCGGATTTTCCCTTAGCGAAGAAACGGCCGGGAAGCGGAAAAAACGGCGTCCGGAGTGATCGAGCGGAGACAGCGGAAATCGCCGGTGACGCATTCGTGCTGCCGGCAGGGGCGGCAGTCCAATTCCGTCTGAAGGATGACGGTGTTGGCCGGGTTGAGGCCGGGGCGCCAGGGGCCGAACACCGCCGGAAGCGTCGGGCCGAAATAAATGACGACCGGCGTGCCGGTGCTCGCGGCCAGGTGCATCGGCCCGCTGTCCGGGCCGACAAAGAGGACCGACCGGGAGACGAGCTCCCGGATCTCGACGAAATTGAGGCGGCCGCAGAGAGGGAAAAACCGGCGGGACGAAAGGCGCTCGGCGAGCCGGCTTTCCCTCGGCCGGTCGCCCGCCCCGCCGATTGAGGCGACGGCGATTCCCGGGATCTCCAAGAATAGGGCGGCCAGGGCGGCGATGTTTTCCTCCCCCCAGTCGCGGAAGGCGTTTCCGGCGCCGATGTGAAGAACGACAAGCGGGAGGGGGATCCGCCCGGCCCGTTCCGGGGATATCTCGGCGGACAGGGCGCCGATCCGGGCGATTTCTTCCGGAAGAGCGGGCGGAAGCGAGAGGGCGGGGATGTCGTCTTTCCCGAATTCCATCCCTAGGGCTCGGACCAGGCCGGCGTGGGTTTCGACGGAATGGATGGGGGCATCTGTTCCCCGCCGGGGCGCGGTTTTATGATAAAGAAAGCCCTTCGATTTGATGGCGTGGCCGATTTTAAGCCGAGCGCCTCCGAACAAGGCAATCCAGGAGGCCCGCGGGCCCCCGTGAAAATCCAAAAGGGCGTCGAACCGCTCTTTCCGGAGAGAGCGAATGAGCCGGACAAAGTCCGGGCGCTTTTGCTTCACCGGGACGACGATGGCCCGGTCGATCAAGGGATGGCCTTCGATCAGGCGGCGATAGGGCTCCTCGACGACGTAGGTCAGGGACGCCTCAGGGAACCCGCGCTTGAGCAGGGCGACGGCGGGGGTCGTCAGGATGATGTCGCCGAGGCGGCGAAAGCGGACAAGAAGGATGGAACGGGGAGTCAACTCACTCTTTGACCGCCCGGTCGGGCTCGATCGTCGATTCCTCGATCAGCATGACCGGGATGTCCTCCCTGATGGGGTAGACCCGGTGGCAACGCCCGCACTTGAGCCCCTTTTCGTCGGCTGTCAGCTTGACTTCGGCCTTGCAGTCCGGGCAGGCGAGGATTTCGAGCAAGAAAGGATCGAGGGCCATGGAAGTCTCCTCTCAGTTCGGTCCGCTATCGGTAGAATACCCTGCCTCCGGGTTTCCGTCAATCCGATTGACAACATCCCAACGGGTGGAATACAAAGAGGCCGTGCGATTCGAATTCATCGGCGGCTTTACTCCGGGCTATCAGCGCAACGCCGTTCTCCGTAAAGGCCTGGACCGGCTCGGCGTCGAGACGGCCGTGTGCCGGGCCGGAGGGACGCTCAAGGCCTGGGCCCGGTACCCGCTTCTTTTCCTCGACGCCGGACGACGCGGATTGTGGCGGCCCGGCGGGGCTTCCCGCGGCCGGTGCCTCTTCGTCCCGGAGTTTTGCGCCAAGGATGTCCCGCTGGCCAAGTTTCTCTCGGTCCTCCAATCCCGCCCGCTGATTTTCGACCCCCTGGCCGCCCGTTTCGAGACGAAAATCGTCGATTGGGGCCAGGTCCGCCGGGGCACTCCCCAGGCCCGGTGGAATTTCAAGATCGACCAAGCGGCCTTCCATCTGGCCGACCTTGTTCTTGCCGACACGGCCGCCCACAAAGCCTATTACAGCGAGACGTACGGGACCGATCCCGCCAAGATCGAGGTCCTGCCGCTGGGCTATGATGACGACGTCTTCCGCCCTGGGACCGTCCGGGGAATCCCTCCTTCCGGCCGGCCTCCGAAAAGCGGAATCTGGGTGCTTTTCTTCGGGTCCTTCCTGCCGCTTCACGGGGCTGAAATTGTCGCCGGCGCGGCCCGTCTCCTCCAGGATTCAGATCCGCCGATCAGGATCCGGCTGATCGGCGAGGGGCGGACGCTGGCCGCGACCAAGCGAGCGGCGTCCGGAGCGACAAATGTCACCTTCACCGGCCGATTGCCGCTTGCCGCCCTGGCCAGGGCCGTGGAAGCGGCCGACATTTGCCTGGGGATCTTCGGTCCGACCGAGAAAGCACGGCGCGTCGTCCCTCATAAAATCTACCAGGCCATGGGTTTGGGCCGGCCGGTCGTCACCCTGCGCACGCCGGCGGTCGAGGAATTTTTCACCCCCGAGGACAACATCGTTTTTGTGGAGGAGGCGTCGCCGGATGCCCTGGCCCGGACCGTCCTGTCCCTGGCCCAGGACGCGGAGCGCCGCGAACGGATCGGCCGGGCGGGTTATGCTCTCGTCCGCCGCGACTTCACGCCCGAGGCCGTCGCCTTGCGCCTGGTCGAAATCGCCCGGAAGAGATTCGGGATGGCCTTTTCGCCGAATAATCTGGTAAATTGATCTGACCGATGTTTGAATCGCGTCCGCTCGCAATCCCTCCCTTCCGCGGCTTCGTTGCGGCCGCCCATGAAGGCCCGGCCCTGGCTGCGGTTGTGAGCGGCTTCCCGGCGATCCTGCGCGCCCCTTCGGCCGAAACGCTCCACGAGGGCCGAAACAGGATCACGGCGGTCCGGCTGTCCCCCGAGGTCGAAGCGGTCGTCAAGGTTTTCGGAGCGCGCGGATTCCACAAGCTCAAAACGCTCGTTCTCCCTTCGAAGGGGATGCGGGCCTGGGCGGGAGCGACGGCCTTGAGCGAATGCGGATTCGGAACCCCCGGACCGATCGCCGCTTTCGAGCGGCGGCGCGGCGGGATCGCCGCCGAAAGCGTTTTCATTGCCGAGCGTGTCCGCGGCGGCCGGGAAATACGGGACGTGTTCCGGCATGGCCCGGAATCGTCTTTGCCCGGCTTGATTGATGCCCTCGCTCCCGTTCTCGAACGGCTCCACCGGGCCGGGCTCATCCATCGCGACCTTTCCGACGGGAACGTTCTCGTCGTCGAAGGCGTGACCCCGTCGGATATCCGGTTTCTGTTTCTCGACACGAACCGGGTGCGGCGCCGCTCGCCGGGATGTTTCGGCCGGGCCCGGAACCTCGTCCGCTTGGGCGTTCCGCCCGGTCTCCGGGCGCGTTTCCTCGACTGCTACGCCGCGGCCGCCGGCCCCGGATTCCCCGGAAAACGGTTCGGCTTTTCGTATCGCGCGGCCAAGCGGTCGTTCGAAATATGGCTGGCCCTGAAAAAGACGCTCCGCCTCCGGACCCTGGCCCGGAAGCTCGGGATTCAATGAGGCGGGAATGAGCTTCCCCTTCGAATGGAACGCCTTCGCCGACCAGCCGCATAACGTCGCCCCGCGTTCCGAGCGGACGAAGCACCACCTTCGCCGCTGGCCGGGATACTTGGCTCTGATCGGGCTGAACGCCGGATGGAGCCCGCGTCTCTTTTGGCGGTACCGGCGATATCGCCGGGAGAGCTTCCGCCGCCCGGTCGAAATCAAGCCGGAGATGTTCGGGCTGGCGGTCTCTCCGCGTTTTGACCGGCCGGTCGAAACCGACGAAGTCATCAACCTCCTTCGGGAAAGCGGCGCCCGTCAAGCCCTCTTCCGCCTGCCGTCCTGGGAGAAGGACCGGCTTGGCCGGTACGAAAACTTCGCCCTCCGGCTCCACAACGAAAAATTCGGGCTGACCGCCGCCCTCCTCCAAAAGCGCGAGGACGTCTGCGCGCCCGCCGGCTGGTCGGCTTTTTTGACCGAAGCCTTCGACCGGATCGGGCCCGTCTGCCCGTACTTTGAAGTCGGCCATGCCTGGAACCGGACCAAGTGGGGCGTCTGGGATCACGACGAGTACCTGAACCTGGCCCGGGCGGCCTTTTCCGCCCGGCATAAATCCGGGGCGAAGTCGGTCAAGCTCATCGGACCGGCGGTCATCGATTTCGAGTTTCACCTTTACCCGCCCGTCCTCCGGGCCTTGGACTTCGACGTCATCAGCTCGCTTCTCTACGTCGACCGGGTCGGGGCTCCGGAAAACTCCCAGTACGGCTTTACGGCGGCAAAAAAGATCGCCCTGTTCCGGTCTTATGCCGACGTCCTGTCCCGACGACCCGGGCCGGCCTGGATCACGGAATTCAACTGGCCCCTGGAAAACACCGGGCCGTGGTCGCCGGCCTCCGGCAAGCCCAATGTCGACGAAGACGCGCAGGCCGACTTCCTCGTCCGGTATTACGTGATCGCCCTCGCCTCGGGCCTCATCGACCGGGCCTACTGGTGGCAGCTGGTCGCTCCCGGATACGGTCTTGTCGATACCCGGGAATCGCCCTGGAGAAAGCGGCCTTCGTTCTTCGCCTATTCGTTCCTCGTGTCCATGCTCTCCGGGAGCACGTTCCTCGGCAAAGAAGAGGCGGCGCCGGTTTATTATTTCCGGAAAAACGGCCGGGAATTCGCCCTGGCCTGGACGGTCGGAGGTCCGGGCCGCCGATCGTTCGGCCGGGCGGTCGGAGACGTCCTCGCTCGCGACGGCCAATCCTCGGCCAAGGACCGGGAGGGCGAGAGCATTTATCTTGACGGGAGTCCCCGTTATGTCTTCTTTGAGTAAATTTACAAAAGACGGAGTTCGCGACTATGAGAAGCGCCGCTATCGCGGCCTCGACCAGCGTCTCGTCCATGCCCGGGAAATGAAGCTGATTCGGAAGATGATCGACCGCATCCGCCCGGATACCGACGGAGGCACGGCCCTGGACCTGCCCTGCGGATATGGCCGCTTCACGCCCTTTCTTCGGAGCAATGGGTTTGCGGTCGTTGGAGCGGACCTTTCGGTCGAAATGGCCCGACGGGCGGCGGAAAACGCGGCCGGAGCCGGGA
>Ga0209287_10001018_pt1 | contig 14762 bp, 8 predicted proteins | sample PPLLak3cmMay2015_2_FD_187255 | JGI IMG/M metagenome (GOLD analysis project Ga0209287, IMG submission 187255) | Freshwater sediment microbial communities from Prairie Pothole Lake near Jamestown, North Dakota, USA - PPLs Lake P8 Core (1) Depth... | ecosystem: Environmental > Aquatic > Freshwater... | reverse complement strand
GAATTTCACGAAGATAAATTTGATGGTTCAATAAATCTGACGCCGGGTTTGGCAATACCGGTTGGATATTCGCATCTTGAGATTGAAAAGTATCTTCAGGATTCATCAATATCGGAACTTAGCATTTCGCCGGATGGATTCCTGACTCTGTTTTATTCCACTGATGTATTCACAAGGAACATGGGCGATTTTCTCAACGTTTCGCCGGTAGATTTCATTGCTTCATTGTACAATAATACAGGGAATGTTGTTGATCTTCCGGTAGCAGGAACCTCTATTGACATTAGCGACTCAATACTTGTTCCTGTATCTCTTGATCAGTCAGTTCTGCGAATTGACAGCATCAGACTTTTGACCGGGAACTTTCAAATGGATTTAACCCAGTCAGGGCTTAACGGTACAATTACTTTCAATTTACCCGGTGTTCAGCTCCAGGGCACTCCTTTTAATATTACCAGGGATCTGGCAGATCCGGATTTTACACTGGATCTTGCTGGTTATTCGGTTATACCAGAACAAAATGTTACAGGTGATCATGTTTTGAAATGTTTTTTTTCAATTCATCTTCAGAGTCCTACCGGTCCTGTAAGCAACGGATCAGTATTGTTCACTTCACAGACAAACATGAATAGTGTAAGCTTTGAAACTCTTTATGGTGATTTCAGCGGACTTGAAATAAACATCGACCCTTTTCACCTGAGTCCCGATATCTTCAGTGAATTCATAGATGGTCATTGTTACTTTGCTGATCCCGAGATCAAATTAGATATAATTAATTACTGCGGTATTCCCCTGGGAGTATCATTCAACCGACTTGATATAACTGACAGGGATAATAACATTTTTTCCCTGACAGGTAGCGGAGTCCCAACAATTGCTGATCCCAGGATCATAAGATATCCTTCACTCAGTGAGGAAGGACTTGCTGTCAGGGACAGCCTTGTGTTTGACAAATCCAACTCAAATCTTACTGATGTGCTGTCAGTAAATCCTACTGATGTGGACATTGAACCAGTGATAGCCATTGAATCGCCGGCAGGTGGGGAAAGCACTTTCATCAGATACGATTCCGGGGTGGAAATATCGGCTTCAATTAAACTGCCTCTGTACGGCAAGGCCGAGTTTCTGGTTCTACTGGACACTATTACATTTGATTATCTGAGCACCACATTACCTGTTCCGGAAGAGATTGAGCAACTGATTGTTCAGCTGAACATTACCAACAGCTTTCCTGTGACACTAAAACCACAGGTCTATCTTCTTGATGAAAACAGAATTATGCTTGACAGCCTTTTTAACGGATCAGAAGAAATTAAAGGGGCAACGGACACCAATGGAGACGGCAAAGCTGATCCTTATATTCAGGATCCGCTTTATATTGACCTCCCCAGGAAGAAAATAGATGCCATGGGTGAGACACATTACCTCATAACCAAAGGAGAGCTGACCACAACAGACTATCCTTCGACAGATGTTAAGTTCTTCTCGACCTATTACCTCGATTATATAGTTGGTTTAATTGCACATCTTAAGATCAATGCAGGGGGGAAATGAGAAAACAATCTGTTGAACGACCTGCTGTTTTTATTTTCCTTGGAATACTGCTTGTATTTTTATGCGGCAGGATTTCAGCACAGGATAATACTTTATATTTTTTATATAATGTCCCGCAGGCAAATCAGTTAAATCCTGCAGTCATTTCCCCCTGTAAAACATATGTTGCACTACCGGTACTTTCTTCTGTTAAGCTTAACGTCAGGAACACAGGTTTTGGATTTCATGATGCAGTACATACCGGAACAGGTTCCCGGGCCGGGAGCTATTTTCTCGATCTCTCCGGCCTTGACAAAAAACTGAAGCGAATGAATTACCTCCGGACAGATATTGACATAGATCTGCTGGGCTTCGGGATTACTGTTAAGGAGTGGTTTTTTACTTTCGGGATTGCAAATCATACGGAAATAAGGGCTGCTTATCCTGATGATATTTTATCAATCCGGGACGGGAATTGGGACATAGACAACCAGGAGGCAAACCGAATTAGTTTCAACAATATGGGAGTTGATGCCACAAACTGGCACTCAATAGGATTTAGTGCTGCAAAAGAAATAATGGAAGGATTAAAGCTAGGACTCAGATTGAAGTATATCCAGGGAGCAGCCAATTTAAATACCCGGAGCTCTAAGCTGGAGCTAAATACAGCAACCAGTCCCATCACTCTTGAGGCAGCAATGAATTATAGTCTTAATGCATCTTTTCCAGTTGAGCTTGGATATGCAAGCAACGGACTGGTGAACAGCCTTAATTTTGATAATTCCTTTAATAATATTGTCGGTGATTTCATATTTAACAGGAACAGGGGAATGTCGGTTGATGCCGGTGCCGTTTACTACCTTGATGAAGCAACACAGATAGCAATCAGCTTTACTGATCTTGGCTTCATCCGGTGGAAGAAGAACGTCAACAATTTCAACGCAAACGGACAATACTCTTTCAGCGGCATTGACCTTGATCAGTATCAGCTGGATCCGGATCCTGATAATTTTCTGCAGGCCCTGGAAGATTCACTGATGCAATCATTCAATGCCGGGGGCACGGCAAAAAGTTACATGACACTGTTATCCTTAAAGATCTTCGGAGGGATTACACGGGAAATTATTCCTGATCTCAAAGCAGGTCTGATGACAAAGGCTGAAATATACGATATGAGAATCCGTCCCTCACTGACCCTGTCTCTGACTTACTCTCCTGTTCCCGCACTGTCTGGTTCATTAAGCTATACTCTGATGAATAATAAGATCGACCAGATCGGTACTGCTCTTGCAGTCGGAAGCAGTGGAGCACAGTTCTACCTTATTACAGATAATATCCCGGTTCGTTTTACGAGATATGAAGGATCAATCTGGATGTGGCCTTATAATGCCAGAATGGTCAGCCTTCGTTTTGGATTAAACCTTATTTTCGGCTGCAGGGAGCGCCAGGGTCAACAGGAATCACCGGGACGGCAAAGATCTGGAAAAGAAGGGATCTGTCCTGCTTATTGGTAATCAGATCCTTAAAATTTCAATCATCTCAGTTATAGCATCGGTATCTCCCGGATCCTTCACCGGGGAGAGTCCCAAAAGTGCCCTTGCCCTGTTGAGGTCATCAGCCGAAATAAAATCCTTACCTATTAATATATAGTACAGAATAGCTGATTTGAGAGTATTTGACTTGATCCTTATTGAGCGGGGACTGAAACGGGCAGGGAAAAGGTGAACGTACCTCATTTTGTCATCATGAAATTTCAGTGTCCACCTCGATGAATCAGAAAGGGTGATCATCCTGAAGTCACTGTATCCCTTCCCGGTCCATTCAGCAAAGGCCTCATATCCCATAAGCTTATCAGATTCAAGATGGAGTAACACTTCATCGCAAATTCCCTTTACAGACAAACTGCCTGTATAAATATCCATCACCGATGTCCCGATCCGTTTAAGCTCCTTCACAAGGAGCTTGATCTCAGGTTTTTTTTCTTCAGATAATTTCAGTGAAACGAACTCCCTGATATGAGAGAGGTGATGTTTCAGCGGATTGAACTGAAAGGGTCCGGGTATTTCGAAATCTGTGGACATTACCAGGCAAAGTTAAAAGTTAAGGACTGAAATGACACAATCTCAAGAAAGACAATTTGACGGAATAAATAATAGATTAACTTTATAATATAAATATTGCTCTTATGGCTGGTTTATCGAAACAAAACTTCATTGAAACGATCAATCACAGGCAGCCCGGCAGGGTGGTGGTTGATTTCGGAGCAACCCCGGTAACAGGCATACATGTCGTTGTCGTTGAAAAGCTCCGGGATTACTACGGTCTGGAGAAGCGTCCAGTTAAAGTGATCGAACCATACCAGATGCTTGGAGAGGTCGATGATGAGCTTGTCAATGCCATGAATGTTGATGTGATTGGCTTTTCGGGAGAGAAGAACATGTTCGGCATACCCAACAGGGACTGGAAAGTACACAGAACATTCTGGGGACAGGAGGTGCTCCTGCCCGGGGAGTTCAACTTCACATTCAACAGCAACGGCGATATGCTAATTCACCCTGAAGGAGACGTTACTGTTCCGCCAAGCGGCATGATGCCGAAGACAGGCTTCTTCTTTGATGCCCTTGACCGGCAGAAGCCAATCGATGATTCCACTCTCAGGGTGGAAGATAACCTTGAGGAGTTTGGTCACATAACCAAACAGGATCTGGCTTATTGGAAAAATATAGCTGATTCAATCGATCCGGGGTATAAAGGGGTTATCGCAAATATGGGGGGGACGGCACTGGGGGATATTGCTCTTGTTCCGGCTGTCGGACTAAAACATCCCAAAGGCATCAGAGGAGTGGAAGAATGGTATATTTCAACACTTACGAGGGAAGATTTTATTAAAGAGATATATGACCGTGAAACAGATATTGCGGTTGAAAACCTCAGGAAGCTCTCTGGAGTCATCGGCAATAAGATAGATGCTGCCTATATCTGCGGCGCCGATTTCGGAACACAGAACTCCACTTTCTGTTCCCCGGAAACATTCAGGAGGGTGTGGCTTCCATATTATAGAAAGGTAAACGACTGGATCCATGAAAATACAACCTGGAAGACATTCAAGCACTCCTGCGGCGCTGTTGAACCGCTGCTCCCACTCTTTATTGAGGCCGGTTTTGACATAATAAACCCGGTGCAGATAAATGCAGAAGGCATGGACCCGGTGATGCTTAAGAAAAAATATGGCAATGATATAGTATTCTGGGGCGGAGGTGTTGATACCCAGGGTGTTTTCGCATTCGGCACTCCGAATCAGGTAAAGGACCAGGTGAAACGTCAATGTGAAATTCTTAACAATAACGGTGGATTTGTCTTCAATACAGTTCACAATACGCAGGCAAATGTGCCTTTTGAGAATGTAATAGCGATGCTAGAGGCTTTAAAAGAAATATAAAGAACATACCCCCATTCCGGCCTTCCCCCAGGGGGGCAGGTGTGTGGCCTTTCCCCCTTGGGCATGTCCCGAGCGAAGCCTCGGGGGGAAATTAGAAAGGGGGTTGGTTCGTAATAATCAAATTTTTATCATTGATACCGGATACAAAATATAACTGGAGATACCTTTTTACGATTACCATCATCTCCGCAATGGGAGGGCTTTTGTTTGGCTATGACTGGGTGGTGATAGGCGGAGCAAAGCCTTTCTACGAGCCATTTTTCGGAATAAGCGGAAGCCCTGCTCTTCAGGGATGGGCGATGAGCTGTGCACTTTCCGGATGCCTGGCCGGGGCCGTGCTCTCCGGATGGCTGAGCGACAGATTCGGAAGAAAAAGACTCCTGATCCTGGCTGCAGGGTTGTTTATTGCAGGCTCAATCGGTACAGGAGCTTCCGGATCGTTTGAAACCTTCATTCTTTTCAGGATACTTGGAGGGATCGGGATCGGACTGGCCTCGAACCTTTCTCCCATGTACATAGCCGAAGTGACTCCCGGCAGTGTCAGGGGTGCCTTTGTTTCCCTAAACCAGCTGACAATTGTTATAGGAATACTTGCTGCCCAGATAATAAACTGGAGAATTGCCAGACCTGTCGCACCTTATGCGACAGTTACGGAAATCTTGAATTCGTGGAACGGACAAACCGGATGGAGATGGATGTTCTATGCGTGTACAGTACCTGCAGCCTTGTTTTTTATCCTCATGTGGTTCGTCCCCGAAAGCCCGAGATGGCTTGCAAAGAACAGGAATAATTATGGTAAGGTAATGAAGATTCTTTCCAGGATCGGAGGGGAAGGATTTGCAGGTTCGGAGATTGCATCAATAGAAAAGACGCTCAATACTGAAGAAAAAGGATCAGGATTGAAGCTTTCGCGATTCCGCGGATTATCAAAAGTGCTTATCCTGGGGATAGTGATTGCAGTTTTCCAGCAGTGGTGCGGAATAAACGTGATATTTAATTATGCCCAGGAGATTTTTGCCGGCGCAGGCTACAGCGTTTCAGACATACTGTTCAATATTGTTATTACCGGAAGCGTGAACCTGGTATTCACATTTGTCGGAATGTTCACTGTTGACCGCCTGGGAAGAAAATCGCTGATGCTTATCGGGGCAGGCGGCCTGGCAGGCATTTACGCTGTTATAGGCAGCATGTACTTTTTCAACCTGCAGGGACTTCCGCTTCTGATAATGGTGGTGACTGCCATAGCCTGCTACTCCATGTCGCTGGCCCCGGTAACGTGGGTGGTGCTTTCGGAAATATTCCCCAACAGGATAAGGGGATTTGCAATGTCGGTTGCCACATTTGCACTCTGGGCCGCGTGTTTTGTGCTCACCTATACTTTCCCGCTCCTTAACCAGTCTCTCGGGGCATCAGGAACATTCTGGCTCTATGGGATCATATGTGTCCTCGGATTCTGGTTCATCCGGAAGAAGCTGCCTGAGACAAAAGGGAAGTCGCTTGAGGAAATTGAAAAGCTACTGGCTTGAAAATAAGAATGAATGATCATGAGATTTATCTTCTTGATTTTAAAGTAGTGTATTAATATATTTACATCAGGTTCTGATCAATATTGCAAATGACCAATGAGAAAAATCTCAGCACTATTCGCACTGGCATTCTTACTGGAGGCAGGAACTCTTAACTTAATATCCGGCCAACCAATTTCAGGAATTGTTCCGGATACAGCCAACAGGGAATACAGGAAGCTTATGAACTGCCTGAACCGGTCAGAATATTTCTTGACCAGGAACAAGGATTCAAGTATCCATTATCTGCAGCTCTGTGAAGAGATGAGCAAGAAGACGGAACTTACGGTGGCTCCGGGACTATTTTTTGAGATTGCCCGTCAGTACCACAGAAACAATGAATACCGGAAAGCCCTGGAATTCTTTACAATTGCATCAGCAAGGGCTGAGAAAAACAATGATGCGGGAATGCTGGTTCATTCAAGGAACTGGGCAGGATATATCCATTCACAGCTTGGAGAATCAGAGAATGCCATTGAGATCTTGCTGACCAGTCTCGATCTTGCTGAAAAAAACAACATCTCAGATTACCTTACCGAAACATTTATGATGCTTGGTTTCGCCTACCGCGACAGCCGTGACAACACAAACGCAATGAAATACTTCACGGCAGCAAAGGAATCGGCAGAAAGGACAGGCAGAGATGAAAACATGTCTGCAATCCTGGGCGAGATAGGGAACCTGCATACTGAGGCAGGGAACATAGAAGAGGGGCTTAAGTATCAGTTCAAAGCACTGGAGATGAGGACAAAGGTTAATGACAGCACAATGATGGGATATTCCTACAACGACATTGCAAACAGCTATTACCTGAAAAAGGACTATAACAGGGCGATCCGCTATTTTGAAGAGAGCCTTTTGCTTCATAAACACATGAAGAATGAATGGGCTTCATTCTATAGCTATATTAATCTGGCTTCGGTATTCAGCGATATAAGGGAATTCGGATTGCAGAAAACCTATCTTGATTCTGCAAAAACTCTGGCCGATAATCTGAGAATGAAGCCGGTATACCAGCTATACCATGAAAACTGCCTTCAATACTTTGAAAATATAAATGACTTTAAAGAGGTTTATAATCATTACAAATTGCTTATTGCATACAGCGATTCCCTTGAGAGTGAAGAGATGTCAAGGCGGATAGCTGAAATTACTGCCAGGTATGATGCTGAAAGGAAAGACCGCGAAATTGAACAGCAAAAAGTAATTAACCGGAAACTGAAGCTCCTTACTTTTCTGTTAGTTACGGGGATTGCGTTACTTGTTGCTGTAACGATTCTTCTTATCCGCTATTATATTATAAAGAAAAAGGTAAATGCGATACTTGAACAGAAAAACAGGGAAATCATTGAGAAGAACGAGATACTTCAGAAGAATTCCAGAGAAATTCTCACCCAGCGTGATGAGCTTCAGTTTCAACGGGACGAGTATCAGAAACTTAACGCAACCAAGGATAAATTCTTTTCAATTATCGCACACGACCTTAAAAACCCTTTCTCAGGACTGATAGGGCTTACGGATATTCTTATTTCTGACAACAAGTCATTTTCTGAAGAAGAACTTAAGGAAGTATATTCCGATCTTAACCAGACATCCAGGGTAACTTACTCGCTGCTTGAAAACCTGCTTCTATGGGCAAGAAGCCAGACAAAAAGCCTTCATATCGAACCTGAGATAATTAATGCCGGGAATCTCAACAGTGAAATTATCGCTCTTTATGAAAAACAGGCGAAAGCCAGAAACATTAAAATTACCTGTGATACTGAACCGGGGCTTGAATATATCGCCGACCTCAATATGATCCGCACAGTTATGAGAAACCTTGTTTCAAATGCTGTAAAATTCACAAATGAGAATGGCATGATCTCAATTAAAGGAAGAAAAGAGGGGAAATATGCTGCAATATCTGTTGAAGATACCGGAATAGGGCTTGATGAGAAGAGCGTTAACCAGATATTCAGAATAGACGTAAACACCTCATTAATCGGAAATCATCACGATAAAGGCAGCGGACTGGGACTTATCTTGTGCAAGGAATTTGTTGAACTGAATGGAGGAGGGATTACAGTTGAAAGCACTCCCGAAAAAGGGAGCATTTTCACGTTTACCGTTCCTGTACCAGAATATAAATCAACGATATGATAAGAATAAAACACTTGCTCATACTTATGTTGCTTGTGACCGGATGTCACAGGTCAGCTGACAAAACCGCAAATCAGATTTCCCTTGCAGGTGAATGGCAGTTCAGGATCGATTCACTCGACCAGGGGATTGAAAAGAAATGGTACCAGGAGACATTCAGTGAGACTGTTCGTCTACCCGGCTCCATGGCCGAAAACGGTAAAGGTTATGAGGTCACGGTAAATACTGACTGGGTCGGGGATATTGTTGACCGGTCGTACTTCACTGATAAGAAGTATGAAAAATATCGTCAGCAGGGTAATATTAAGATCCCTTTCTGGCTTAAATCTGTACTATATTATAAAGGTGTAGCATGGTACCAGAGAGATGTTGATATTCCTCAGGATTGGGAAGGTAAGCATATAACGCTTTTCCTTGAAAGATGCCACTGGGAGTCAACGGTTTTTATCAACGGGAACATTGCAGGTTCGCAAAACAGTCTTGCTGCACCTCATAAATATAACATCACTGAACTTCTGAAACCAGGGAAGAACCTGATCAGCATCCGGATGGATAACAGGGTGATCATCCCGATAGGTGTAAACTCACACAGCATAAGTGACCATACCCAATCGAACTGGAACGGAATAACAGGTGAAATAAGCCTGATCCCAGGTCCCGAAGTCTTTATTGATGACATAAAGGTTTTTCCGGATATAAAGAATGAAACGGCCAGGGTAATCGTAAGCGTTAAGAATCCCGGCAATGTCGATTTCAAGGGCAAGGTTAAGATAAAGGCAAGCTCTTTCAACTCTGACAGGGATCAGAATGTTCCCGGCGAAAATTTAACAATTGTTACAAATGCCGATAAGCAGCAGCTTGTCATTAATTATGAGATCCCGAAGCCGCAGCTCTGGAGCGAATTTGATCCTGCAATGTACAACCTGTCAGTTACCCTCAGGGAAACCGGCAAAGGGATCATTGATGAACAGGCAGTTGATTTTGGAATGCGCGAATTCAGGGCAAACGGCACCAGGTTTGAAGTCAACGGCCTGCCGGTTTTCCTGAGAGGAACTACAGAGTGCTGCATTTTCCCGCTGACCGGATATCCGCCATCTGATTATACCTCATGGGAAAGAGTGCTTAAGACAGTTAAGGACTATGGACTCAACCATGTGAGGTTCCATTCATTCTGTCCGCCTGAAGCTGCATTTGAGGCAGCCGACAGACTCGGTATTTATTTTCATATTGAATGCAGTTCGTGGGCAAACCAGGGAGCCACTGTCGGAGACGGAACCCCGGCTGATGAGTTTATATACAAAGAGAGTGACAGGATAATGCAGGAATACGGCAATCATCCTTCGTTTTGCATGCTGGCGTATGGCAATGAGCCCGGAGGAGATAATCAGGAGAGATACCTCGGTGAGTTGATATCATACTGGAAGTCAATTGATAACCGCAGGGTTTATACTTCAGGAGCTGGCTGGCCGATAATACCCGAAAATGATTATAACCTGCATCCTGAACCGAGGATCCAGCACTGGGGCGAAGGACTTGGGAGCATAATCAATTCACAACCGCCGCAGACACTGTTCGACTTCACCAGTTTTGTTTCGCAGTACAATATCCCCACAGTAAGCCATGAAATCGGACAATGGTGCGCATATCCCGATTTCAGGGAGATTGAAAAATATACAGGTGTCCTGAAACCCTCAAACTTTGAGATATTCAAAGAAACCCTTGAAGGAAACTACATGGGAAAACAGGCAGAGGATTTCCTGATGGCATCAGGTAAACTTCAGGTATTATGTTATAAAGCCGATATTGAAGCAGCTTTGAGAACTCCGGGATTTGCCGGATTTCAGATTCTGCAGCTTCATGATTTCCCCGGACAGGGAACGGCCCTCGTGGGGATACTGAACCCGTTCTTTGAATCGAAAGGATATGTAACCCCGGAAGAGTTCAGGATGTTCTGTAACGAGACAGTTCCTCTTGTCAGGATGAAGAAACTTATATATAACGGCGGTGAGGCATTTGAGCCGCGTATTGAAATAGCGCATTTTGGTGCGAAGCCCATATATAACGCGGAAATACTTTGTCAGCTGAAAGATGCCGGGGGAAAAATCCTGCGTGAGGAGCTGATGAGAATGGACGAAATAAAGACCGGGAATGATAATATAGTTGGGGTATTTGCGATGGATTTGCCCCGGTTTGAAGAAGCTCACAAACTTACATTTGAGGTTTCAATCAGAGGTACGACATTCATGAACTCATGGGAAGTGTGGGCATATCCGGCTGAAACTAAAACTGAAACAGGTAAGGTTTTTATTACCGATAAGCTTGACAGGAACACAGAGGATATTCTGAGAAATGGAGGGTCGGTTTTGCTTTTGACATATGGGAATGTCGGTAAAACGAAAGGAGCCCAGGTAGCCATCGGGTTTTCAAGTATATTCTGGAACACAGCCTGGACCAACAACCAGGCTCCGCATACACTGGGAATATTATGTGATCCGGAGCATCCTCTTTTCAACGGCTTTCCGACGGAATATCACAGCAACTGGCAGTGGTGGGATCCGGTTACTCATTCACAGGCTATGATACTGGACGGATTTCCTGCTGAGCTTAAACCGCTTATACAGCCTATCGACACCTGGTTTGAGAACAGGCGTCTTGCACTGGCCTTTGAAGCAAAGTCAGGCGGGGGGAGGCTGATGGTTTGCAGCATAAACATGAAGGACAGCCTCGGTCAGCGGCCTGTTACGAAGCAACTTATAACCTCGATGCTGAATTACATGAACAGTGATTCTTTTGATCCTGAGGTAGTTGTTGATCTGAATAAAATAAAGGACCTTACTGAAAAATAAAGTAATCTCTGTGGCCCTCAGTGTCTTCTGTGGATCTCCGTGCAACTCCGTGGTTTTGATTTATTTCTTATATTTCAATGAAATTGTATGACTGATATGAGAACAAACATGTCAATACGGTTAAAAAGGATTTATTTCGGTTTGATTTTAGTGTTTCTCACACTAATATATCATAACTGCACCACCCGGTCAGAAGCTGGTAAAAGTAATTTCGATATAGTTATTCTGAATGGCAGAGTCATTGATCCTGAATCAGGACTTGATGCTGTCAGGAATATCGGTATAAACGAAGGGAAGGTTCAGGAGTTGACGACAAAGACAATAACTGGAAAAACTCTGATTGATGCCAGAGGACTGGTTGTCGCTCCGGGATTCATCGACATTCATCAGCATGGTCAGGATGCAGAGAACTACAGGTATAAGGTGATGGATGGCGTTACGACAGCCCTGGAGCTTGAGATGGGGACAGCTGATGTTGACAGATGGTATAGTGAAAGGGAGGGTAAAACGATCATAAATCACGGCGTGAGTGTAGGGCACGTTCCGTTGAGGATAGATCTGATGGATGATCCGGGCAGCTTTGCTCCCCTGGCAGATGCGGCATACAGAGAGGCAACAAACGAAGAGATTGATCAGTTAAAGAAAGAGATTGAACACGAACTTGATCGTGGAGGAATAGGTGTCGGGTTCGGCCTGATGTATACTCCTGCAGCATCACACTGGGAGATACTGGAGATGTTCAGGGCAGCGGCAAAGTATGATGCACCATGCTATGTCCATATCCGTTATGCCGGCCTGAAGGAGCCTAACAGCTGCATTGCCGCACTTGAAGAGGTAATCTCGGCAGCGGCAGTCACGGGAGCGCCGCTTCATGTTGTTCATGTCACAAGCATAGGGTTCAGCCAGACACCCATGATGCTTCAGATGATCTCTGAAGCACAGTCGAGGGGGCTGGATGTCACCGTTGAGTGCTATCCGTACCCGGCAACGCAAACCTTGATTGAGTCAGCTATTTATGACGGTGACTGGAGAGGATCGTGGGGCATAGATTACTCTGATCTTCAGTGGATAGAGACCGGGGAGAGACTGACGGAAAAAAGTTTTGCTGACTACAGGAAGAGAGGAGGGATGGTGATTGCACATTCCATCCCTGAGGAAGTTGTGAGATCCACGATATCTAACCCTGATGTAATATTAGCAAGTGATGGTATGCTGTCGGAGGGTAAAGGTCACCCTCGGGGGGCAGGTTCATTTTCGAGGTTAATGGGAAAATATGTGCGGGAGGAGGGTGTAATTTCACTTGAGGATGGTATTAAAAAGATTACCCTGATGCCTGCACAGCGGCTTGAAAAGATAGCACCTGTTTTCAGGAACAAAGGCCGCATATGTACAGGAGCCGATGCAGATATCACGATTTTCGATTCTGAACGGATCATTGATCAGGCGACTTATGAAGAGCCGGCATTGTATTCAAAGGGGATTCAGTATGTTCTTGTCAATGGGGTCATTGTCGTTAATGATGGCAGGCTTGTGGAGGGGGTTTTTCCGGGGAAAGGGGTAAGGGGGGAGGTCAGTAAGTAAGACTGTTGCGGGCTTTGCCAGCCGAAGCTTCAGCGAAGGCTGGTTGCAAGTTGCGTGGTGCAAGTTGCGGGTTGCATGTTTCTGGTTCCCCTCCTGGGAGAGCCTGTCCCGTCCTCTCCGACTCTCGCCTTCGCTATGCAGACGCTCTGTTCTGCAGAAAATAATACGTTGAATAATAAATATATTCCTGCAATCTTAATATATCATGTTGTAATTGCAGGGATTATTTCTATATTTGCTGAAAATCCCCTTCATGGTAAAGAGACAGATAACTAAAAAAATACTTAAACTACTTGATCATTTTCCGGCGGTAGCAATTATAGGGCCAAGGCAGGTAGGAAAAACAACTCTTGCTAAAAGTCTGCAGAAATTGATGGCCAGGAAATCAGTCTACCTGGATCTGGAAATCTATGAAGATCTGTCGAAGCTGGCTGCACCATCACTATTTCTTGAAAGCAGGTCAGATAAATGTATTATAATTGATGAAATTCAGAAACGGCCTGACCTTTTTCCGGAACTGAGGTCATTGATCGATAGGAAAAGAATACCAGGACGGTTTTTGATGTTAGGCAGTGCCAGCCCTCAGTTGTTAAAACAAAGTTCAGAGTCTCTTGCCGGCAGGATAGCCTATGTTGAGTTAACACCACTTAATATCGAAGAACTTAGTGGCGAAAGCATGGACGACCTCTGGTTAAGAGGAGGTTTCCCGGATCCTTTTTTAACTGACAGTATTGAGATCAGGAGAGATTGGTTCAATTCATTTATCACAACTTATGTTGAAAGGGATCTTCCTCAGCTGGGATTGGTCACCTCCTCAATTCAATTAAGGAGGTTTATAAAAATGCTTGCAGGAATTCATGGAAATTTACTGAATCAGCAGATGCTGTCCCGATCGCTGGGTGTTTCTTTTACAACCATATCGAGATATCTTGATTATCTTGAGAATGCATTCCTGATCAGGCGTATTCTGCCTTATTATCTGAATATTAAGAAAAGGCTGATAAGGTCGCCAAAGATATACATACGTGATACGGGATTATTGCATCATTTGCTCAGTATTTCAGATCATGATCATTTATGGGACAGTGCATATATGGGATCATCATGGGAGTCATTTGTAATTCAGCAGATATATTCCTGTATGGGATCTCATCTGGATGCGTGGTTTTACAGAACACAGGATGGAACCGAATGCGATCTTTTGCTGACTTCAGGTAACAGGCCGGTAAGTTGCATTGAGGCAAAACTCTCCTTACTTCCGTCAAAATCAAAAAGTCTTACCATTGCTATAAAAGATCTTGGAACAAGTCAAAACTTTATAATAGTTCCCAAATGTGATGAATCATTTGAAATAAGCGAAAACATAACTGTTTGCCATCTTAAAGACTTTGTGGATAATTTTCTCCCAAAAATTTAAGAACGACCGCACGACTGCATGACTGCACGACTGCAAGACCTTTTTCACCACGGAGACCATACTACGCTACCTCCTCCGCTAAAGCTTCGGAGGTCAAAGAAAGCTTCGTATGGCAAAGCACGGAGATAGCGGAGATTTTCCCATAAATATCTCGCATATCGCCTATCGCATATAATACATTTTTGCCCTTTTCCTCTTCTCTCATTCTTTCCTGAGGCGGGTCGTTTTGCCAGCCTAAT
>Ga0209287_10001017_pt1 | contig 14766 bp, 12 predicted proteins | sample PPLLak3cmMay2015_2_FD_187255 | JGI IMG/M metagenome (GOLD analysis project Ga0209287, IMG submission 187255) | Freshwater sediment microbial communities from Prairie Pothole Lake near Jamestown, North Dakota, USA - PPLs Lake P8 Core (1) Depth... | ecosystem: Environmental > Aquatic > Freshwater... | reverse complement strand
GAGAGGAAAACGTGCCATCCGGCAGGGAGCGCAGGTCGTAGCGATTGAAGCCCATGTCCATTCCCACCATCTGGAATTCCACGCTGACACGGGCGCTGCCGGGGGCCGTGACGCTGAGGATGAAGGGCTCCAGCGGAACCGGCAGTTCGGAAAGGTGCACTCGTGCCGGGGTGCCGCGATGATGGAAGTCGCATCCCGCTACCGGGTCGCTGCAGGCTATCGACTCTGATTCTGGCGGTCGCTTGGCCCAGTAGCCGGCGACGGCGATGGCCGCCAGCACCACGATCATCGTCAGCGGCAGCCACAGCTTTTTCATGACCAGGCTCCGCGCAGCAGGGCCACGCCGTGGGCGCCGTGGCTGATCGCCAGGTCGACATCGTCGCGGTTGAGTCCGCCGAGGCCATAAACCGGAATAGGGCTTGCAGCCGCCAGCCGCGAGAATGTTTCCCAGCCCAGGGTCGGCGCACCGGGGTGGGTCTGCGTCGGCAACACTGGCGAGAGCATCGCGAAGTCGGCACCGAGAGCTGCCGCGCGGGCAAGTTCGTCGCCATCATGACAGGACGCTCCCACCCACTCCATCTCGGGGCGCTGCTGCAGGTTCGCCAGCGCCGCAGCATCGAGATGCACGCCATCGGCGCCGGCCGCCCGCGCCAGTTCGGCACTGCCGTTTACCAGCACGCGTGCGTCATGGGCGTGTGCACGACGTACCACCTCACGCGCGAGTGCCAGACGCGCGTCTTCTGGCAGCGACTTGTCGCGTACCTGGATCAGTCGTAACCCGCCCTGCAGTGCGGCCTCGAGACGCGGCAAAAACGCTTCGCCCAAGGCTTCGGCATGGGTGATGCCATAAACCGGCGGAAGCGCAAGCGCCTTCAGAATGGGGAAATTGGCAGGCAGCAGGGGGCTGGGCTGTGGCATGCCAGGGTGCAGCCAGCTCAGCTGCTGTCCTTCGTGCGCGTGCGGCGTACCCTCCCAGGCCCATACCCGAAAGAAATTCAGCCGGACGTGGGCGTGCGGATAGGTGAATTCCCGGGTGATCCAGCGGCTGGCACGGGTGACGCGGATGCCGAGCTCCTCAAGGAGTTCACGGTGCAGCGCCTCATCCAGTGCCTCTCCTGGTTCGACCTTGCCGCCCGGAAACTCCCAGTAACCCTCATAGGCCTTGCCGGGCGGGCGCGAGGCCAGCAGCATGGAACCATCAGCGTGGCTCAGGACGGCGGCGACAACTTCGATGGCAGGCGGCATCGGCGGGATCCGGCGGATGCCGGCAGAAATCCAAACACCCGATTGTGCCAGAGGCGCCCGCCTGTTGTGTGTGAGATGCAGGCGCCAAGGCTGACAGTCAGGGGATCAGCGTGTAGCGGGTCCAGATCCCGGACCGGCTCCCTTGGGTGGCATATCCGGCAGGGTCTTGCCCTGAGCCTTGGCCCTCTCCTGCATCTTCTTGTGGTGTTCGGCCTGGAAGGCCTCACGTTCCTGCTCGGTCTTGAGCGAACGCATGCGATCCTGGTGCTCCTTGCGCTCCTGTTCGCTCATCAGTTCCCAGCCATATGCGCGTTGCTCTGCTTGCGGCGGAACGGTATGGGTGGATGGATCGCGGGTCTGAACCTGGTCGCGTTTCTGCTGTTGCGCCTGAACGGGACTTGCCAAGGCAATAGCGAAAGCGAGCGGTAATAAGATTAGGGGTTTCATAGTGATCTCCTGGAAGCGGGTGCTGGATTGAAGGCTGATCGCCGCACCCTGGACGAAACTGCTGTAACTCAGATATAGCAGAGAATCAGTCGGACTCCACCCTGCCCTCAAGTCCGGGGCACGCGCGGCACCATCAGTTGATTACTGCCTGCCCGACCAATCGCGGGCGAACTGCCAGGCCACTCGGCCGTTGCGTGCCCCCCGGCCTTGCGACCATTGCAGGGCGGCGCGTTCGAAGGATTCGTCCACAGGTGCGCCGAGCGTGCTGGCCCAGTGGCGGGCGATGGCGAGATAGGTGTCCTGGTCCATGCTATGGAAAGACACCCACAGCCCAAAGCGGTCGGACAACGAGACTTTCTCCTCGATCGCCTCGCCTGGCTGCACCTCGCCGCCGAGGTAACTGGTAGCCAGATTGTCGGCCATGTATTCCGGCATTAGGTGGCGGCGGTTGCTGGTGGCGTAGATCAGCACGTTGTCCGATGGCCCGGCCAGCGAGCCGTCGAGCGCAGCCTTGAGGCTGGCGTAGCCGGGTTCGTGCTCGGCAAAGCTGAGATCGTCGATGAAGATGATGAAGCGGTGATCCGTCTCCGCCAGCAGGTCGAACAGATCCGGCAGGCTGCCGAGACCAGCCTTGTCGACCTCGATGAGCCGCAATCCCTTCGGCGCGTATTTGGCGTGGATCGCCTTCACCAGCGAGGACTTGCCGCTGCCGCGTGCGCCGGTGAGGAGTACGTTGTTGGCGGGCTTGCCGGCGACGAACTGCCGGGTGTTGGCGTCCACCCGCTGCTTCTGATCGTCGATCTCCAGGAGATCGCGCAAGGCCACCCGCTGCGGGTGGAGGATGGGCTTGAGTACGCCGGCCTGCGCCGCCCAGCGTGCTGCCCGGACTTTTTTCCAGTCCAGCCCCGACGCGGCGGCAGGGGTTTCGAGACGGTCGAGCAGACGCTCGATGCTGGGGAGGAGGGCGGCGAGATCGGTCATGCGCAGATTCTAGCCGCCGGCTTAGGAAATTTTTAGCCTTCCGCTAGCAAAGACTTATCAACGCGCGACCGCCACACTGCTTACGCTTCCGCTCATCGGATGCAATCCGCAGCCGCTGATTGAACCAGGAGGACAGAATGAAATCATCACTGAAAATTGCCGTCGCGTTGCTGGTCAGCCTCGCTTCGACCGCTGCCTGGACCCACGGCCCGGTGGACAACGCAGAGATTCGCCAAGGCCGCTATCTGGTGCAGACCGCAGGCTGCAACGACTGCCATACCCCCGGCTACATGCAGCAAGACGGCAAGGTTGCCGAAACCGAATGGCTGACGGGCGACAGCATCGGCTGGCAGGGACCGTGGGGAACGACCTACGCCGCCAACCTGCGCCTGCTGTTCCAGCAGATGGACGAAAAAGCCTGGCTCGCCCGCGCACGTATGCCGATGCGGCCGCCGATGCCGTCGCCGTCCCTGCGGGCGATGAGCGATGCCGACCTCAGGGCGATCTACCGTTACGTTCGCAGCCTTGGCGCGAAAGGCGCGCCGGTGCCGGCCTACGTGCCCCCCGGCGGGAAGGTGGCGACGCCTTATTTCGACTTCACGCCGAAAAATCTGCCGCCGAAGCTCAGCCGGCGCTAGCCGGCAAGCAGCTTGAGCTGCCGTCCCGGCACCAGACGGAAGCGGCCACGGCCGGTTTTTTCCAGCGCGATGTCCGGGCAGCGTTCGGCCAGCCGGCGCTGCAGCAGTATCAGCCGGGTTTCGAGGTTGTCGCCGAAGTCGGGCAGCGGCAGGCGCGGATCGCGGCGCAGTTCGCGGTTGCAGAAATCGCGGCGGCCGCTCGCGGCGTATTCGTTGAGCAGCGTCCACAGGATGCTTCCGGCGACGCCGCGGATCAGATAGTCGTTGTCGATGAACACGCTATGGTCGGAGGCGAAATAGCGCACCACCAACGGAGCGCCGCCCGCGGGAAGGGGAGTGGGCTGCGTGCTCGCCGGTTCGGGCTCGTCCGTTTCGCAGGCGGACTGCGTGATTAGCGCCGCCAGGTGGCGACCGTAAACCACCAGTGCGTCCTCGTCGGAATGACTGAAAAACGCGTCCTGCTCGCTTTCGGCATAGAGCACGCCGAGCAGATGGTCACCGTGCACTAGCGGGACGGCGATCTGGCTGTGGGCCTCGGCCAGCAGCGGCAGGGGGATCACGGGCACGGCGGATTCGGCGCTGCGCATCGCCGCCTGATAGGCGTAATCCCCGGTACGGTAATTGATCCGCACCGGAATGCGCTCGCGTGCCGCGACCCCGATGATGCCCTCGCCGAGCGCCACCTCGGCGCCCACGCCAGAAGCGGCGTAGCCGATGCTGGCCAGGGTGTAGAGCGCCGCGCCGGTCTCGTCGAGCATGGTCAGCAGGGCGTGGCGGATGCCGAAGGCCGGGGTGAGCACATTCAGCGCCCGGTCGGCCAGTCCGGCCAGGTCGTCGCTCGCGCCGAGGTGATCGAAGGCGCGACGCAGCCGCAGCAAGGCATCGGGCGGCGGCGGCGCAGGCGGCAAATGGGGATCGACCGCCTCGATGTCGTGGACGCGGTAGAGGTCCGCGCCGCGCAGGACGAAGACCTTGTCCATGCCGGTCTGTGCGGCAATGCCGGCGAGCTGGGCCTTCATGTATTCGAACAGAGGTCCCGCTGTCTCGGTGCGCAGATAGCGAACCTTCAGCCGGTAGTGGCGAAAGCTGCCGGGCTCCACCACCTGCACCATCGCATAGGGGTGGGCCAGAACGTTCTCGCGGGTCTTACTGAAGAACTGGTAGGACAGCGCCACGTGCTCGGCATCGACGTAATGCACCTGCGACGCATAGGCGACATTGGGCGTGCCGTCCGCTGCGCAGGTGGCGACCACCGAGGGAACCGCGCCGTCCAGGCAGGGGCGCAAGGATTCCAGTGTCGGTTTCATGCGCGAGCCAGAACGCGTCCCGCGTCGGGGCCGGGCGTCTGGTCGAATATCACTTCCGGGCTGAGGCGCAAGGCCAGCAGGTCGCTGGACGAGAGCATCAGCTTCAGCCCATGCACCAGGTCGCTGCCGTAGCCCAGGCTGCCCAGTTCCTCGCCGAGGCAGGTGCTGTACTGTGCATGGCAGGCGCGGTGGGCAGCAGTGAGCGGCACACGGGTGGCGCCGCGGGCCTTGATCTGCAGCGTGGCATGGCTGGCTGGCCGGCTGAATACGGCGGCGATCGCGCTGTTGGCCGCGAGCGCCGCGAGTACCGCGCTGGCCTGTCGTGCCGACAGCAGCAGCGTCACCGAACGGCGGTCACGTGCCACCGAACATCCTTGTGCGCGGCACACCACAGGCCAACCGTCGCTGCCGGTGGCCGCGACATTGATCGACACGGGGCCTTGCAGAAAGGCTGCCTGTTCGGGGCTCAGCGGGACCGGCATGAAGTATTCAAGTGCGGTACTCGGCGTTGATCTTCACGTAATCATAGGAAAAATCGCAGGTCCACACGGTGGCGCTGGCGCTGCCGCGATGCAGCACGACACGGATGGTGATTTCCGCCTGCTTCATCACCGCCGCACCCTGCGCCTCGCTGTAGCTCGCCGCCCGGCCACCGTTTTCGGCTACCAGGACATCGCCGAGATAGACCTGCAAGGTGTTCACATCGAGGTCCATCACGCCGGCATAGCCGATGGCGGCGAGTATCCGTCCGAGGTTGGGGTCGGAGGCGAAGAAGGCGGTCTTCACCAGCGGCGAACGCGCGATGGCATAGGCGATCTGCTTGCATTCGGCACGGTCGCGGCCTTGCTCGACCTGGATGGTCATGAACTTGGTCGCGCCCTCGCCGTCGCGCGCCATCGCCTGCGCCAGTTCGATGGCGACCTCGCTGATGGCGGCCTTGAGCGCCGCGTAGTCCGGGGTGTTGGCGTCGGGGATTTCAGTGTTGTCGGCCTGGCCGGTGGCGATGAGGATGAAGCTGTCGTTGGTCGAGGTGTCGCCGTCGACGGTGACGCAATTGAACGACTGGTCGGCGACCTCCCTGACCAGACGATCCAGTAGCGTTCGCGATAGCGCGGCATCGGTGGCGAGGAAGCCGAGCATGGTCGCCATGTTGGGATGGATCATCCCGGAGCCCTTGGCCATCCCGGTCACCGTGACCGTTTTGCCGCCGACACTGGCCTGGCGCGAGGCGGCCTTGGCGACGATGTCGGTGGTCATGATGGCGTGTGCCGCCTCGCTCCAGTGCGTGGCTGTCAGGTCGGCGTGCGCCGCCGGCAGAACGGGCAGGATCTTGTCGACCGGCAAGGGTTCGAGGATCACCCCGGTGGAAAACGGCAGCACCTGCTCGGGGGCGCACCCGAGGATGCCGGCGACGGCTTCGCAGGTCTGCCGTGCGCGGTGCAGGCCTTCCTCGCCGGTGCCGGCGTTGGCATTGCCGGTATTGATCAGCAGCGCGCGGATATTGCCGCTCACGAGGTGCTGACGGCACAGGGTGACGGGGGCGGCGCAGAAACGGTTCTGGGTGAACACTCCGGCCACACGGCTGCCGGGTGCAAGTTCGATCAGGGTGACGTCGCGACGGCCGGGCTTCTTGATGCCGGCCGAGGCGATGCCGAGACGGACGCCGGCAACCGGCAACAAAGAGGCAGGATCAGGGGCGGAGAGATTGACGGGCATGGCGGCTGACCAGAACGGAAAGCCGGTATTTTATGCCCGCAGGATGACTACTGCGTGCGTCCCAGCAGCCAGTTGAGGACACGGCGAAATTCGGGGCGCCATGGCCAGACCGGGTCGAACTCGATTGATCGCGCAAGGGAGGCCAGTGAGATCAGGGCAAAGACCGAGAACAGTATTTGCGAGATCAGTTGCCGGAAAGTCAGTTCGCCCAGAGGAATGTCCAGGAAGCCCGGGACGAAGAACAGGCTGGCGAAGGCAGCGAACAAAAAGGCAGGTCCGAGGTACATGGTTTTCCGCGATCATTTGAATTGTTGTTGATAATCATCAAGCAACCCTTGTGCCAGACTCCGGGAAGCAAGCAAATACGCAGGATTTGCGGTGTCTACCTAGGCGCTCGGGACGCCAATGTAAATTAATCCGACAGTTCCTTGCTGAGTGGGGCGGCTGCCAGCTTGCGCAGGATTTCATGCGACAGCGAATAGAACTGGGGCGTCGGCCCGAGATCCTCGTAGATCGGGTCGCCATAATCGTCTTCGGCGATTATGCGCTTGCCCGGCACATAGGGCATGGCAACTTCCAGTTCGTCGAGTGCGGCTCGGATCAGGTCTGCCATCAGCTGCGACTCGGTGCGGTTGGGATACATGATGCGCAGTGCCTCGATTCGCGCCGCGTCACGTAGGGGCAATTGCACGCTATAGGTGCGGGTTTCGGTTGAATGTTGGCCAGCGCTGCTCCAGCGTTGAATCAGTTCGGCGATTCGCATGATGTCCTCCCGCCAACGATGGTTTCTTTATAGCAAAGGCGAAAGGAAGGCAAAGCGGCTTTACTGCATGCGATGCCATACCAATGTGCGGTTGTTAACCGGCATGGCAATGTCCCTTTGAAGAATCAGGTTTTGCTCCCGCGCCAGCGCATCCACTGCCTCGAAGTCACGCACCCCCGAAGCCGGATCACGATCCTTCAGCCACTGGTCGAAGCGGGCATTGCTGGGGGAAGTGAACTGGCCGTTGTAGTTGAACGGGCCGTAGACCGCCAGCACCCCGCCTGGTTGCAGCACCCTCCCGACTCCGGCAAACAACTTCTTTACTTCCGGCCAGCTGACGATGTGCAGGGTATTGGCTGAAAACACCGCGTCATAGCGCCCGTCCAGCCAGTCCGTCCGGTTGACGTCGAGTGCGATCGGCGCCAGAACGTTCGGCAGCGCGGCTTCGTCCAGCCACATGCGGATGCCGGCGTGATGCTGCGGCAGGTCGGCGGTCTGCCAGCTCAGGTGGCTCAGTTCGGCGCCGAAGTACGCCGCGTGCTGGCCGGTTCCGCTGCCGATTTCCAGCACCTTGCTGCAGTTGGCAAAGACTTCGCGCAAGACCGAGAGAATGGGTTCGCGGTTTTCAGCGCTGGATTCGGAAAAGGGCTTGTCGATCATGTTTGATTGTCCATGTGAATCATCCGGCCGTCAGCCAGTAGCAGCGCGCAATTGACCGGTGTGCCGGCATAGAGTTCGGCGAGCAGTGACCGATAGCCCGCCAGCTGGACGCGATGCTGCTCGACCAGTTGCGTGTCGGACAGCGCGCGGCTGTCTTCGCCGGTCTTATAGTCGATCAGCCATACCGCGCCGTCGAATTCCACCACGCGGTCGAGCCGCTGCACGCGGCCGCTGCCGTCCAGCAGCGCCCACTCGTTGTGGGCGCGCCGGTACTGCGCGGGTTCGAAAAAGCGTGCCAGATGCGGCTGCGCCAGCAATGCACGGGCCGCGGCCTCGGTGGACGCGAGTTCGGCTTCCAGTCCCAGGCGCGCCGCAAGGGCCGGCAGGTCGCGGGGCGCTCCGGGCGGGGCATGGGCCTCCAGACAGGCATGGAACAGTTCGCCGATGGCCGCCGCCGGATTCGCAGGCGATGGGGCGACGCGCTGGCCCACCGCCGGGGCCTCGATTCGGGCAGGCGCGGCTGCAATGTCGCTGGTCTCGGTGGCGGCGGGCGGCAGGTCGGCCGGCAGGCCCAGGCCTTGCCAGGCCGCGTCGACGCGAGCAAGCCAGGCGTTTTTGTCGGCGTCGCCGCTGACGATCAGCCCCTGTGCGGGCCGGGTCAGCGCCACATACAAGAGGTTGTCGGATTCCCGTTGCGCGAGATCGGCCTCTTCCTTGAACCAGCTTTCCCGGGCCGTCCCCTGGTCATCCTGTCTGCCGAACAGGGAAAAGTGCACGGGTCGGGGCGCGTCCGGCGGCCACGGCGCCAGCACCGCGTAGCTGTCGCCGCGCGTGTGGTCGCTGCCGCCCAGCAGCCAGACGATCGGCGCCTCGAGCCCCTTGGAGCCGTGGATCGTCAGCAGGCGCACCGCATTGTCGCCGTCGGCCGCCAGCCCCTCGCCGGGGGCGGCGTCGGCGTCGTCGATGAGGGAGGCGAGCTCGCGGACGAAGCCGGCCAAGGTCGGGTAGCGCCCGGCATCCTGGGTCAGCGCCAGCTGCATGAAGGCGCGCAGATTGGCGGCGACCTGCGGCCGCATCGCCTCCGGCACGGCGGCCGCATAGCGCGCTTCGAGGTCGCCCTCGAAATAGATGCGATCGAGCAGGTCGTGCACCGGCAGGGTGCCGCAGTTGGCGCGCCAGCGGGTCAACAAGGTGGCGGCGCGAGCGAGCGTGGGCGGGCAATCCGGCTGCCCGGCCAGCGCAATCAGCCGCTCCCAGCCGCGCGTTGCGTCGGCGGGGTCGGGCGCGAACACCCGCAGCAGGTCGTCGTCGCTGCAGCCGAAGAGCGGGCATTTCAGCACGTGCGCCAGCTTCAGATCAGCGTGCGGCAGCAGCAGGGTTTCGATCAGCGCAGTCACATCCTGCGCCTCCAGCGCATGCAGCAGGCCGCCACGGCGCGAGGTGATGAAAGGGATACGCGCGGCTTCGAGTTCGCGCTCGTACAGATGCAGATGGGTGCGTTTCCGCACCAGTGCCAGGACGTCGCCGGGACGCGCCGCGCGCAGGGTGCCAGTCTTGTCGGCGACACCCCAGCGCCCCAGCACCTCGTCGCGCAAAACCCGGGCAAATTGCCGCGCTTCGGCGTGTACGGCGCGGTCCTCGGCTTCCGGCTGTGGCGTGGTGAGTGGGTTGCGCATAGGACTCGACACGTGGCCGGAGGCTGCTTCGGCTTCGGCTTTTCCGACCGTCACCGGCAGGCTGCGCAACGCACCCGGGCGGCTTTCGTTTGCCGGCGCGTGCGTGTGTTCGGCAAAGCCCGCTACGCCGGCGAACACCGGGTTGATCGCCTTCACCACGTCCGGCGCCAGCCGCCGCGTCATGTCGGTGCTGAAGCGCACGGCGTCGAAATGTGCCCGCAGAAATTCCGCCGCCGCGTCGAACACCCGCGCCTCGCCACGGCGGAAACGGTAGATCGCCTGCTTGGGGTCGCCCACCATGAACACCGTCATCGCGCTGTCGGCGCCGCGCTCTTCCAGAAGCCAGGTCGACAGGGCCTGCCACTGCAGCGGGTTGGTGTCCTGGAATTCGTCGAGCAGCAGGTGCCGGTAGCGCGCGTCCAGCTTCAGTGCCAGTGCCGGTGCGTGTTCCTCGCTGCGCAACAGGCGGCAGGCCAGCCATTCGGCGTCGGCGAAATCGATCACCCCCTGCTGTGCCTTGGCGTCCTGATAGGCGGCCAGCAACGCGTGGCCGAGCAGCAGGCCGTGGCGATTGAGCGCCCAGATGCGCTGGTCGGCCTGGATCGCGGTGATGGCTTCGAGCGCCGTTTCCAGCATGTCGAGGTCGCGCAGGTAGGTGCCGAGTTCGGTACCGAGTGCTTTTTCCAACTCTCTGGTCGCCTGCTTCTTGCGCCGCTTGCCCGCCGTCATCAGGTGCTTCATCAGTGCGGCATGCGCGTCGTCGGGCGGCAGGCCCAGGCTGTGCTGGATTTCCGGCGCGCGCACCTGCTCGCTCTTGCCGCCTTTCTGCAGCGCAAAGCCTACCCGCTTCACCCGCGCCACCATGAGTTCGTCGGCCCAGAATGCCGCCACCGGATCGCTGTCCAGATCCGCGTGCAGGCCGGGCCGCAGCTGTTCCAGGGCATGGCTCACCGGGTCGGCGGCCTCGTCGGTATATGCCCACCATTCCGCTCGGGCATCGACAAAATGCTTCAGCAGCGCGCGCAGATTGTGCTCGCCGATTTCGGCCAGCAAGACCATCAGCGCGCTGCCTTCAGGCGAGTCCGGTGCCGCGGCCCACTTTGCCAGCAGGCGGTCGCGCACCTCGTCCTGCAGCTGGCGGGTGCGCTCCAGGAGCGGCGCGCCCCACGGCAGTCCGGCTTCCAGTGGCGCGCGTTTCAAGAGATCGAGGAACCAGCCGTGAAAGGTCGTCACCATCGGCCCTGGCTGCGCGGTCAGCACCGTTTCTAGCAGCCCGCGCGCGCGGGGCAGCAGCGCCTCGATCTCGCCATCCGGCAACGCGCGTTCGCGCAGGAACTCGCGCACCATCGAGTCGTCCGCCAGGGCCAGCAACTGCAGCCACTCGTGCAGGCGGTCGGTCATCTCCTGCGCCGCCTTGCGCGTGAAGGTGATCGCCAGCAGTTCCGAGGGTTCGGCCCCCGCCAGCAGCAGACGCAGCATGCGCGATACCAGCAGCCAGGTCTTGCCGCTGCCGGCGCAGGCTTCCACCACCACCGAGCGGATGGGATCGAGCGCGGCGGCGGTGTCGAGGGCATTAACTGTGATTGACATCAGTCGGTGCCGGAATGGTCGAGGGAATCCACACCGATCGAACGCAGAAACCCATACGTTGAGTCGTAATATTCCGGCCGCCTGGTTTTGTCCGATGGTCCACCCTCAGGAACAAATATCACCATGCCCTGACGTGCTCGGGTTAGCAGAACGCGATAGGCGTTTTTCAAATACAGACGAGCATCTTTGTCGTTCACGTCTTGCCACGCCGTTCCGCGAAAGGACTTGTAAGCCCAGTTGTCGCCGTTGCTTCGCAGGTCGGCGTCCCACGCAACGCAAGTCCAATCGACTTCCAGACCCTGAATATCAAACTCTGTGGCGATATCTTCCAGGAAATAGGATGAGCGAATGTCTTCCTTTCCGTTTAGAAACCAGTTCTTTGGGTCAATAGACGTTTTGACGTTGATGCCAAAAGGCTTTAAGCGCATGCCACCCGAAGAGGCCACGATTCCGTAACGTTCACTTCCGCGCGCGTGATCGGTGAGCCATTTTTTGGCGACGCTTAAATCACGCGTGACGGCAATTGGGAAAGCAACACGAATTTCAGCGTACAAATCACGAGCGCGTTGTATCTCGTAATCCAGTAGAGCTTTAACAAATGCGGCCAGTTTTTCTGATCGAAACGAGCGAATCGATACGCCGAGATGTAAGTCTTCATAATCAGTTATTGAGCTGATTTCACCAGGCAGATAGAGAGTTCCGCCAGGGGTGTATTCTTGATCGGTCAGTTTTGTTGATACGTAGACATGCCAATGTGGGAATGAACGCTTGATGGATTCAAACCATTCTCGAAGCCCGGCTTCACCAGTATTGATTTCTTGGCCACCGCCAATCAAACAGATAACCGTCGCCCAATCTGGATGGCGGTCCATGTAGCGAATCAAGAACTCGGGTTCGGACTGGTTGAAGTCACTCAAACCCTTTTTGGTTTTCATGAATGACGCAGTTTGTTTTTGAGACCAGGCGCGCTGGGCTTCATCGAAAACCACAACCCGCTCTATAGGGGCTGTTGTTGTGGCCAGCGCGTCGTCCCGGAAATGGTGAATGTTCTGAATAAATGCTTTTGCCTTGGAGAGTGTGATGCCTTTGTGCTGCTTAACCCCGATCTCTTTGGCGGCTTCCACCTCATTCCTGGCGAGTGCTTCACGCAATACTTCAACCAGCGGGCCATTCCCGGATAGAAAAACTGCGTGTTCCGAGTGATCGACGTTGTGCCATGAGTTGGCTAAATTTAGGCCGGCCAAGGTTTTCCCTGCTCCCGGCACCCCGGTTAAGAAACAAATGGACTTTTGTCGTTTCCTTTTCGAGGTATCGATAATGTCTGAAATGGCTTTGGCGGTGCGGGACAGGTTAATTGCCCCCGCGTCTGAGCGGGAGATGTCCTCTACGCTATGCCCGCGATATAGCGCTTGGGCCGCCTCGATGATGGTTGGCGTCGGCTTGTAGACAGAGCTGAACCAGGCATCGGCGTCGATAGCGTCTTCTGGCGTCGCACGCGAAACCAAATTAATGGTCTCAGCAAGAGAATTTCCATTCGTGCAAATCGGCTTGGCGACGCGATCTTCATACGGCATGTACTGCACCAGAGGATCTTTGGCTTTAGTGCAGATAAGAATCGGGACAATGGTGCGATGGTGGCTTTGCTCATGAAAGTTCTTCAGGTCCAGCGCATAGTCCATGACCTGATCGATCGCGTGGTGTTCAAATGTCGAAGCCCCCACCTTAAACTCGATGGCGAAGACGGCTGCACCGCAAATAACCACGCAGTCGATACGTTTCCCCATCCTGGGAATGCTGTATTCAAAGGCAATGTGGCCATCAATTTCCGATAGCCAGCGTTTGGCGAATTGAAGTTGGGCAAGCCATGCGTTTCGCTGCTGTTCCTCCAGTTTGAATTCGTGCTTGCTTGCCAGTTCACCCAGGATGTGATTTTCGCTGTCGGCCAGAAACTCGCGAATCGACTTGAAGTAATAGGCGCGAGACATTATTGCCACATCCCCTTGCGGCACAGTCCGCGCGCTTCGCAGTGTTTGCAGACGCTGTCGATGCCGTGGGCAGGCAACGCGGTGTGCCGGGCGATGGCTTCGAGCAACTGCGGCAGGCGCAGGCTGATGGCGGCGACGTCGGTTTCGCCGTCCAGCTCGAGCGCGACGACTGGCACTTCGTTGATCGGCAGATAGGCGGCAGCGGCTTCGCATAGCCAGGCGTAGTAGGGCAGTTGCACGGCTTCGTCGGGGGCCTTGAGCTTCTTCTTCAGGCCTTGCGCAGAACTGGTCTTGTAGTCGATCACGTAGCGGGCGTCGCCTTTGGCGTCGACGCGGTCGACGCGGCCGTGCAGGGTGATTTCGCCCAGGCCTTCGACGGTGTGCGGCACCGAGAAATCGGTTTCGCCGGATTCGTAGCGCCAACCCTGGGACGCATGCGCCAGCCAGGCGTCGATGTAGGCGGGCTGGATGCTGTCCCACTGGCTCGCCCAGGCAGCGGCGGTGTACGCAGGCAGCGCGGCGAATTCGGCGGCGGAGAGGGCGTTCAACTGGGCCAGCGCGGCGTGGTGTTCCAGCGGCGGATTGCTGTCGTGAAAGGTCTTGAGGATGCGGTGCAGAGCGTTGCCGTAATCGCTCTTGTCGAGTGCTTCGTCGGCCTCGTCGAGTTCGCGGATGCCGAGCACGCTGCGCGCGAAAAACCGGTAGGGGCAGTCGAGCAGAGTCTGATAGGCGGTGGGCGAATAATGGCGTGGCAACTGCGTGGCCGATACCGTCGGCGCAGGCTGCACACAGGCGCCGGGCAGGGGACTCGCCTGCGTGGGCGGCGTGCCGATACGCTGTTCGGGTAGATCGGTGCCCCACGCGGCCCGGTGCAGCGCCTGCAGCCGCAGCACCAGCGGCGAGGCGGGGTTGGGTTCGTCGTCGTTCCACGCCTGCCAGCTCAGGAGCGCGGGCCCCTGAATGAGCAGTTGTATCAGGTCGGTGGTGGCGGCCTCGGCTTCGTCGCTTGCAGTCGACAGGCCCAGTTGCGCGCGGGTGGCCTGGGAGAAAAGGCCGGGGGCGGGGCGTGCGGGCAGGTGGCGGGCGTCGGCGCCGATCACCGCCACGGCGTCGAACAGGCGCCCGCGCGCAGCGGGCAGCGAGGTCAGCACGATGGGGCTGGCGACGCTGGCGTCGATGAAGCTGGATGACTCCAGCGCCAGACTGAGCCAGCGCCGCCATTCGCCGAAGCCGTATTTCTCGCCGTCGTCCGCCAGATCGCGGCGCAGGGCGTCGAGCGTTTCGAGCACGCTGGCGCCGGCGGCATCGGCCTTGAGCGGCGCGAGCGCATCCAGACTGGCGAGACTGTCAGCCAATCGCCCCAGCCACACCGCAAGCGGCGCACGGCGCTGTTCGAATCCCTGGCGGGCGTCGAACAGCGCGGCCAGCCAAACTGGCAGCGCGCCGAATTCGCGCTGCGCGAGCCGCCGGATATCCACCATTCCTTGCGACACGCCGTGCCGGCGCAGCGCCAGTTCGAACTTCAGCACCTGATCTTGGCGCGCGGCGGGTTCACCCAGCACGAAGGGCGATTTCAGCAGGTCGAGCAGTTCGATGTGCGGAAAGTCGCTCGCCACGCACTCCAGCCAGCGATCGATGACTGCGGCGGCGGCGGTGGTCGACAGCGTCCAGCCGGTTTCGTCCGCTACCAGCACGTCCATGCGCTCGAGCAGGGCGCGCACCCGGCGTGAGGTCTGGCGGTCGAGTGCGATCAGCGCG